>Ga0187781_10001142_pt1 | contig 19947 bp, 13 predicted proteins | sample 0715_SJ02_MP02_2_FD_132447 | JGI IMG/M metagenome (GOLD analysis project Ga0187781, IMG submission 132447) | Tropical peat soil microbial communities from peatlands in Department of Meta, Colombia - 0715_SJ02_MP02_20_MG | ecosystem: Environmental > Terrestrial > Soil > Wetlands > Peat | place... | reverse complement strand
TAGCGCAATGCCGAGGCCATACAGGGCCGTTCGCGTTTCATTGGCTGCCGCAAAGACGAGGAACACCACAAGCCACACCTGCCACATAATCGAGTGGCCGGCATCACGGTGGGCCACTCGCATTGTTCCCATGCTTGAAACGAGCGAAGACCGCCTGATCCCCAAGGCGTTCACATAATTCCCCATGGGGCTGACGTGCGTGTCGTAGTGGACGTGGCTGTCAAAAAGGAGCATTCTGCCTCCGTTCCATATCAGAAAAACCGCACTCGCAGCAACGAAGCGCAGGGACTCCCGAACACGGGAACCAGGGCGGGATGAGCCTTATGTCCAGATTCAGGAGAGCTACGCTCGGCGCCGCCGTGGCCGGTCTCACGATCGCGGCCGGGCCCGCCGCGCCGGTTGCGGCAAATGCCGCGCCAGCCGCGCAGACGCCTATCTGCGTCGTCAGTGCCTCCCCGTATTCATTCACCGAGTCCGGGCTATCCCCGAGCGCTTCGTCGGTTGCCTTTATCATCACGGTCGAGTGTGCGCCGACGTTCAGCGAGCAGGCCGTGGAGATTGGCACGCCGCAGCTAAGCAACGCCTGTCAGGACCAGCTGATGTGGTATAGCGCGACGACCACCGCCGTCGCGGGCAATGGCGACACGTTCGACGTTCGCCTGGACCCCGACGGTAATGCCACCGTGATCGTCTTGGGCGGCCCGTCCTGCGCCGCGAGCAGCGACCTGATCGAGGCGGAGCTGACCGTGGCGCCCTACGCCACAGCCACCACGCAGGTACGGATCGCCGTGCCGACCAAGACCCAGACTGGCGTGCGGGCCCTTCCAGCGTCGGAGGTCGAGGACGCCACCACCTCCTCGGTCGCAACAGTCTTCTACGTCGAGTTCCCCAGCGTGTACTCCGAGCAGCAGGTTCAGATCAGCGACGCCGAGCTGTACGCCAGTTGCGCCGGTAACATCGCGTGGATTTTCGCGGGTTCCACCGCCCTCAAATACGGCAAGACCGTGACCACGACGCTTGACGACAGTGGCAACGCGTTCGTGGTTGTGCTGGCTGGGCCGTCCTGCGCGTCGGGCAGCACGCTCGTCCAGGCCGAGCTGGTCGGCCCGCCTTACACAACCGTCTCCACCCAGTTCACCGTCCTTTCACCACGCGTGTCCGTCAAGGTGATGCGGGCGACCCCGACCCTACGCGGAAGCTGAACCCGACTCCGATCGTGACGGCGACCCCGGCCGCGACCGTGACGGTCCCAGCGACCTCAGGCGGGGTGGCTGTCTGGTTCGCCCCGGTGCCGCTGTCTCATTGCCAGTCTGGTCCTCAATCCAGCGGCGAGTCGGGCGTCTGCCTGGCGGCGCGCCTCGGCAGTCGACAGGCCTCTGTCGTGAAGCTGGCGGAACGGGGGCCAGCCACAGTTAAGCGTACCGGCTCGTTGATCCGCTGCGGAAAGGAGAACTTGAACTTATCGAACTTAAGTTCGATAATTGGCAGAGTGGGGAACATGCCTGCAGAAACCGGGCGGATACCGGCAGGACAGCCCGAGTCGACTTCGATGCACAGGGCGTTCACCCCGGAGGCTGCTGCGATTCTGGAGAGGCCTGAGCTTCAGGGCGTCCCCGAGTGCGGGACGCTGCCGGTTCTGCCGGCGCTACGCGAGCTGCTGCCCTGCAGCGGACTGGCTCGCGGGTCGGTTGTGGAGGTGGCGGAGTTCGGCCTGTTGTGCCTGGCGCTGCTAGGCGGGGCGTCGGCGGCCGGGGCGTGGTGCGGGATCGCGGGGCTGCCCGAGGCCGGGGTATTGGCCGCCGTCGGCCTCGGCCTGGACGCCGAACGGACCCTGCTAGTCCCCGACCCCGGCCGAGCCTGGCCGCAGGTGGTGGCATCGCTGCTCGACGGGTGCGAGATCGTCCTGCTGCGCCCGCCCGAGAAAACCACAGCTCAGATAAGGCGGCGTCTGGAGGCGACGCTGCGGCGCGGGCGGGGCGTGCTGCTCGTGACCGGGGACTGGCCCGGCGCCCAGGTACGCCTCCAGGTGGTTGCCCGGCGATGGACCGGGCTCGGCGACGGGAACGGACGCCTACGGGCATGCTGCGCAGAGGTGGCGGCGGACGGTCGCGGGAAGGCTGTCATGTCGCGCACCCGCTGGCTCTGGCTGCCCACCGAGGACGGCGCCGTCACGGTGGCCGACGCGGCGGACCTTCCTGCGGAGTTCCCGACGGCGGGCCTGCCATCCGCCGGACCCAAGCCCGTCCTGCGGCGGTCAGCGGCGTACGAGCGCGCTCGCGGATCCTGGCGGTGAGCTGGCTGGAACTGCACTATCGGCCAAGGCATGCCGAGCGATCGGAGCACTCCTGGATGGCCCAGGCGCGAACAGCACCGAGGTAAGCCGCCGGTCGCGATCCGTAGCAGCTGCGCGCTGGCGCCGTTGAAGGTGTCCTGGTCGCCGGGGAACGTGCCGTCCGAAGCGTACTGCCAGAAGGTGTAGAAGCCCCAGCCGCCCGGCAGCGCGCCGGGTGCGGCGCCGCCGGCGATCCACAGCGGGTCCAGCGACGTAAACCCGCTGTAGTCGCCAGTGCACCTCGCCCACCAGGCGCTTGTGGTGTAAATGACCGGCCAGCGTGTGGTGAGGGCCTGGTAGGCGTCGACGAAGCTGGTTATCCACGACACCATCGCGCTCTGGCTCAGCCCGTAGCACTCGGCGCCGTACGGGTTGTACTCGATGTCCAGCGCCCCCGGCAGGGTCCGGCCATCATCGCTCCAGCCACCGCCATTGGCGACGAAGTAGCTGGCCTGCGCCGCACCGCTGGCCACGTTGGGCAGTGCGAAGTGGTAGCTACCGCGGATCAGCCCGGCCTGGTACGACCCGTCGTACTGTGCGGCGAAGTCAGGATTGACGAACCCGATGCCTTCGGTTGCCTTGACATAGGCGAACTGCGCCCCGTCGGAGACAACCGTGCCCCAGTCGATACTGGGATTGTGACTGCTGACATCTAGGCCCGCCACCGCGGGTTGCGCGGCCGCGAGACGGACGCCCGGCCCGCCGACGAAAGTAATGGTCAGCAGGCCGCAGCCAGCGGCCATCGCCATTCCTCGTCGGCTATGCCTGGCGGCTGAACGACACCGCGTGAGCAATGACCGGATCAAAAGATCCCCCTGGTGTCATGTGATGGCATGACCACTTACACTCTGTAATTTTCGCGGCCCGCGAACTTCTCCTTCGAATGGAATATCGGCAATGGCAAAATTACTTTTCATTACGAGGCCACTAGCTGACCGCGCTCTGCCGGGAGGCCTCGGCAGGCCTCAACATCGCACCAGTCTGCTTCGCTAGACAGATTCTGCCGTGGAAATGGCAGCTCTTAGCGGCGAATGTCCTTTGACTTGACTCAAGGTAGATTAAAGCCTGATGGTGCTGCTAGCCGGATAACTCACTCGCCGGTGAGGGGGAGCTTGACTCGTGGGTAGGGCACGCTTCTCACCTAATTTAGGCATCCAGCGTCCCGGCATGTCAAGATGCGACAGCATAAAAGAGCCCAGTGAGTGACCTATGCTAACGCGTCGAGCCAGGCGCACCGCAGACCCACACAAGGTCCCGCCGACGGCACCAGATACGTGTCAACGCCGAGGCAAGCAAGCCGACCATCATATGCGTCCGCCATCGTTTGGTGGCTAGCCCCGACGCCGTTTAGTTCAGCGTCATCGGCAGATATCGCTCCGCGACGGCCTCCTCCTCTCCACCTACCGGCCGCGCCGTTCCCACGACAGTTCCCGAGGAACTCATGGAGCCCCTGGAACGGGCCCAGGTCTGAAGCCGCGGTCACGGAGTAGGACGGCGAGCGGTCATCTCACGGCTGCCTCTTTGGTACTGCGCTGGTACAGCAGGCCGGACATGGCGGGGACTGGTCAGGCTTCGGCGCTTCGCGGGTTGGAACGGCTGGTTCGTTCCCTGGTCAACCTGCTTCTTGTGTCCCGGAACCGGTGCCTGGTCCCGCACCTGCACCTGCGTGCGACCGGAACCTTCAGGGACGTTCGCCGCCACGTACCGGCGGAGGCTCGCGACACTGACCGCTAGTTCGTGCTCATTCCGTAGCCGCTGGAAGATGGCCGACACCCGCACCCCCGCCTCCAACTGGCTGACAATGAACTCGTGGTGCTCACCGATCGCCAGCCACGTGGCCCGACGCAAGCGGGTATCGGCCAGTGCCGGGAACCAGCCCCGCACCAGTTCCGCCCACTCCTCCCGGCTTTTCGCTCGTCCGCCGGGTGCGATCCCAGCCTCGGCGGCGGGGGCGATGTACTTACGCAGCGTCTTGCGGTCCACGTCCAGGCTGGCGGACATTTCTCGCTGCGAGCGGCCCACGTGCCAGTGCTGCAGCATGCGGATCACGTCGATTAGGTCGAACGTTCTCCTTGCCATGGCCTCCGTCCCTCATCCCGAACGGGACGAAGAATGCCCCTTTTCGATGGCCAGGTCCACCGCGACACGCTATGGGGGAATTATGTGATCGCGTTTGCGGGCATCAGGCGGTCTTCGCTAGTTCAGACACGGGGCATATAGGTCAGCGCACCCGTTTCACGTCACCAAACCGCACACGCACCACCAAAGCACGGGGACTCCCCCGAACGGGAACCAGGAGGGAAGAGCGTTATGCTCAGATTCAGAAGGGCTGCGCTTGGCGCCGCAGCGGCCGGTCTGTTGATCGCCGCCGGGCTCGCCGCGCCGGCCACGGCGGCAAATGCCGCGCCAGTCGCTCCGGCGGACGGACAGACGCCCACCTGCGTCGTCAGTGTCTCCCCAAACTATTTCATCGAGGCCGGGCTAGAAACGCAGCACTCCAGCGTTGCCTTTATCATCACGGTCGAGTGTCAGCCGACCTTCAGCGAGCAGTACGTGGAGATCCACACGCCGCAACTGTATAACGCCTGCCAGGGGCAGCTAAGGTGGTACAACCCGACGACCACCGCCGTCGTGGCCGACAGTGAAGACTTCGAGATTCAACTCGACGACGACGGTAATGCCACCGCGATCGTCTTGGGCGGCCCGTCCTGCGCCGCGAGCTGGGACCTGATCGAGGCGGACCTGACCGTAGCGCCCTACACCACGGTCACCACGCAGGCGCAGATTACCGCGCCGACAGACACCCGGCCTGGCGTGTTTGCATTCCCTGCGCGGGCGGTCGAGGACGCGATCACCTCCTCTGTCGCGACAATCTTCTACGTGGAGTTCCCCAGCGTGTACTCCGAGCACGAGGTCGAAATCAGCGACGCCGAGCTGTACAACAGCTGCACCGGCCATCGCATCACGTGGATCCTCCCGAATTCCACCACCTTCACATACGGCGAGTCGGTGACCACGACGCTGGACAACAACGGCAACGCGTTCGTGGTTGCCCTGGCTGGGCCGTCCTGCGCGTCGGGCAACACGCTCGTCCAGGCCGAACTGGTCGGCCCGCCTTACACCACCCTCACCACCCAATTCACTGTCCTTTCACCGAGGGTAACCGTCTAGGGGAAGCGCAACCATAACCGCCACATGGGCGTCCCACGTCCCGGCGCGCGCCGCTGCGCCGGCCGGCGGCGTCACGCTGCTGGCCGGCCAGGTCGCCGGGCTAGGTCGCCGCGCTCGAGCCGCGCGAGACGGCAGTCAGCGAACCGCTCGACTCGGCGTGGGCGCTCGCCTCGGCCCTGGGAGGGCGGAGTGACTAACCCGCACGTCACGGAAATACCCCGGCAGCGTGTCCGAGACCCACATCGGCGGGCCGCCCGGGGTAGCACAGGCCCTGCATGTTCCCGCGGAAATCCTTCTTCCTCGCCCAATACCACAGGTCGATGTCCCTGCCCGTCCGTGCCGTGCGTGAGGCTCGCGGCCAGCACGGTAACGGCGTCGTCGCAGAACCCACGACCCAGCCGCCGAACCGCCATAGCTCGCGTCCTCGGCCGGTCCTTACCGCAAAGGTCCAGCAGCCGCCACGTAGCGAAGCGGGTACACCTGGATTCAAGCACGCGTCCCCTGCGCGACCGGGATAATGTCGCAACGCGCTCTCGGCGGCAGGGGCGCGCGCCGGATCGGACACGGACGCCGCATCGGTCGAGGTAAAGCCCCAGTTACTCCTCGTGGCCCTCCACGCGACGATCGGCTCAGTCCTCGGTGAGGCAGCTCGCCCCTCTTCCATCTGCAACGGACACCCGAGGGGCCGTGACGCCAGACTCGGCAGCAATCCCGGTCGCGTCGCCCCGTCACGTTCGCAAGTCCAGGTTCGTCCCCATCCCGCGTACCCTCGCCGATCCCGCCGAGAAGGCCAGGATTCCCGGCAAGGTGGCCGCCGAGTGTCAGTCACACCGACATGCTGGGGCCCCTCTTCAACTCTACGTGACTGACGTGAGCCTTGTCGTTCTGAATTATCGAACTTATATTGTTAAACAGGTCCTTTCTCGTTGGGATTGTCGAAACCCGGAGTGGAGGCCGTGATGACGAGTAGCGCGGCAGGCTGGCCTAACCCGGTCCCGTACAACGACCTCAGCGAGCGACAGCAAGAGATCTTGCAGTTCCTCTGGGACCGCCGGCCTTCCTACGCGGCTTCCATGCGGGAGATCGGAAAGGCGATAGGGCTCACGGCCCCGAGCGCCGTCCGCTACCAGCTCACCGAATTGGAGGCCAAGGGGTGGGTGCGACGGCACCCGAGGCGCCCGCGGGCGATGGAGGTGCGACGACCCGATGGGGAAGTTCCGGTCTGTAGCCGCCGGTAGCCGGACTCGGCCGGACAGGTGGCGGCGCAAGCGCCCGGTCCCCGCCTCCCCCCGATGGCCGACTCGTTGTGGTCCGCGATCTAGCCGAGATCCCGCTCAGGGGCGCGGACGCCTTCAGGTGTACCCCATCACCGTCGGAAGATGGCCCAGCCGATCGTCTTGTGATGACTTCATGCGCCGATCTCGACAGTTGCGCGGCCCGACCTTGGTCCGGCGCCCGCAGACCACGCTCTGGTCAAAGGGCGCAGCACTCAGCCGACGCCCCGGCGCAGAGTCCACGCGCCCGTAGCGGTTTCCCGGCGCAGTTCGTAGACGCCTACACTCGTGCCCGGCCCTGGAGCTGCCTGGACCCGCCAGAACTCCAGGTCCAGCTGTCCGGGCTCGGGCTCGGGTCGGTCCGCCACATTGATGACCCAGTGCTCGAGTATCGCGCGGACCGTGTACAACCGGTCTCGCCACACGAACCGGACCGGCCTGCCATCATCCCTGACCTGCACGCGGACCGGCTCGACGTAACTGTTCATGCCGCTGTCGGCCTCCCTGCCTGCCACAGCGCTCGCCAGGTCATTCGAACCCGGATCGATCAAAGCACCTTCATTCGAACATAGCTTGATTCGAACAAGAATGCAAATCGGCTGTTCTAGCTGGTGCATCAACACGTTACGGCTGCGCCGTGCGGGACGGTTTGCACCCGGCTTGCCGATGTAGCGGTCGGATGGGCCCGGATCTCTGCCGACTGCGCCGTTGACCTGCCGCCATGACCAGTCATGGAAACCGTGGGCTTTGGGGAATGCTCGGCGATACGGCGGGTTACCAGTTCATGACGATCGGCCAGGGTGTCTTGGCCTCCCTGGGTGGAGGAGTTGCGATCCCTCCAGAGATCATGACGACCGGCATCGGCGCCATTCTGATCCTCACCAGGCAGGACTTGCGATGTCGTCGGCAGCGGATGCGTTCGAGCCGCGGATCCGGTAGCTGTTGGCCCCGATCCCCTCCCGCCGAAGGGGTCGAGGCCATCTTCTCGCCAGACCGGCCCTGACCACAGACCGCCACGCGAGTTTCGGGACGAGCAGGCATCAGGGGATCGACGCCGGTATCTCCATATGACAAACCTGTTATCTGCTTTCTACTATCTAGAAGTTAGATAATCAGAGCGCAATCAAGGCAGGTCAGCTAAATACGGATGTCCAGGCGATCCCCCGGTACCATCCTGCCGTCGCCGCGCCGGGTCGTGCCCAGGCCTGTTGCCTGGCGAAGGGCTGAGCTGACACTCTCACGCGTCCCTCGGATCCGACCGGATGTACGCCGGATCAGCTGGTCGCGGAGCGGTGGCTCCATCGTTCTTGCCGCGCCAGCCGACGTGCCAGCCGCAGCGCCTGGCGGCCAGGGCCCGGTTCCACCCAGCCGGGATGCAACAAAACGTCCTCACATGATCGCGCGCCTGATCGAAAGACCGCGGGCGCCGCACCGTACGGGCGGCCGTCATTTCCTGCCCCGCAGCGCCGGGCACCGGATTCCTCCCAGGCCTGAAGACCGGGGCATCGGCCGGGAGATCTGGTGAGCGCACTGGACGAGCTGAGGGCCGGGTCGATCGGCGAAGAGTTCGTTTCCCTGCTAAGCCGGACGATCAGGGCGGTGGCGGTCGCCCGCAATTTCCCCCCTCCCGACGATCTGGGGAGTTGGGGAGAAGAAGCCGTCGCACGCACGGTGTCGGAGTTCGTAGCCGACTCCCAGACCCCGCGGCGACTGCTTGACCTTGCCACTGCATGTGCGACCGATCAAGCGCTCACAGCTCGCCTGCAGGGCACCGTCCGCAACTTCCTCGCCGATCTTGGCCGCCGGACGCCGCTGGGAAAGCTAGTCGTCCGTATCAACGAAGTCCTGGGCCGAAAGGACGAGTTCGTTCGCACGCACGGACGCTGGTCCCTCGCCGATGGTGCGGGCGAGCCCGGGGTTGCGGATGTGGACCACCTTGCCAGGGTGATCGGCTCGCATCAGGTCTCCGCGCCCCGGTGGGGCCACGAGGCCCGCCGACAGGCTCCGGTTGCCGATACCGAGACGCTCGTCTCGCTCTGCAAGGCGCTGCTCGAAGCAGCCGGCGGCTCCCTCACGCCCAAGACGATGGCCGCTGCGATAGGGATGCGCTTGGGCATCGGCCAGGCCCCGGTGTCCCTCGACGCCGCTTCGCTTGACCCGGGTCCGCCGGAAGGTTACCCAGCGAGGGACTCGACAGCCGACGCCGCGCTGCGGGAGTTCCGGGCAACGGAGATCCTGACGCTGCTTAACGACCGCGAGCGCCTTGCGCTCGCCTGGCCGGAGTACACGGTCCGTGAGCTTGCGCCGCTCCTCGGCATCGGGTCGTCGCAGGCTCACATCGTCAGAAGGAGGGCAATCGAGATGCTCAAGGAGGAACTCGCCAATGATCCCGACGGGGAAGCGGTGGCTGGCAGGGTCCTGGCGCTCGCAAGACGCTGGGCGGAGCAGTGGACAGGGCGCCGGGTTCCGGCGTAGATGGTTTTTGCGATGAGCCACGCAGTCAGGCACCCCCTCGACATAGACCTCGCTGACTTTGCCGGCGATCTCCTCGATGAGGCACAGACGGAGGCATTGGAGGACCATCTCACCGGGTGTCTCCCGTGCCGGATCAAGGTACGCCGTCTGCGCCACGCGCTCGGCGAGCCGCCACAGGCGCAGTTCCGCGCCCGCGGCGGGGCCGACGTGAGAGCCGGGATCAGCGCCGGGCTCAGCGTCACGGCCCCTCCGGTCGCCGTCGCGGATATCAGTATCGACCGGCTGGCGCCAGGCCAGCTGTGGGCATCGGGGAAGGAGGAGCGGCTCCTCGTCCTTGTCCGGCGCGAACGAAACGGGCGGGTTCTCGTCGCGCCGGTGACCTTCGACGTCTCGGCCGCCGACGATGGCGCGATTGTCGTCGAGGCGGCGCTCTCCCCGTTTGACATGGCGATCGCGGTGTACCCGACGCTACCTGCAGAGCTGCCCAGATTCTCACTCGTCGCTTGTTACGGCCAGGTAGTCGAAGCCGGCGATGTTGACCTGCTGCTTGCAGGCGCCCTTCCCGGCACCAGACGAGGCGAGCCCATAAACGGGGCCACCGACCCGCGGCTCGAATTCCGCCAGATGCTGGCTGACCAACTGGAGGCGCTTGAGCACACCGCATCCCTCCCCGGCATCACCGCAGACGCGCCGCCGCCTGGCCCCGAACGCCTCGCTTCGGCGCTGGCGGCCGAGCTGGCCGACCGGCGGGGCCAGCACTGCAGGCTTCATCCGCTCCGTTCCTGGGAAGGCGTGGTCCTCGCCTACTCCAAAGGCTGGACACCCATCGGCACCGTCGACGAACTCGGGACGGTACTCGTCGTGTTCGACACACCATCCGGGCTCGCCAGCGGCGACGACTTCAACGCCGCCATCGCGGTGCTGACCCGTTACAACGCCACGGCAGTCGTCGTCCTGGCGACGTCGCTCGGCGCCAGCGCGAATCTCTTCGATGCCGCATCCCTCAGCTACGGCATCGGCGTGCCATCTGGCGAGGCCAGCCCGCCCGCGCCGCTGCTGTCCGGGCTGGCCCCCGCCGACGCCATCGCGAAGTTTCTCGACCAGTCCTCATGGTCGCAGACCTCGTGGCCGGGCCGCGCTTCCACCGCTGCGTCAGATGTGACCGCTATCCTCTCGCGCTCAGCAGCCTCGGCGATAGAGGAGGTGGTGGGTCGAGGGCGGCGGGCCAAGATCGCCCCAAAGGCCGCCGGGTACGCCTCGGTGGAGCCTCTCGCCCAGGATCTGGAAGACGTGCTGCTAGGCGCGCTCGCCGGCAATCACGTGGCCCAGCGTCTTTCCGGTCTTGCTGATAGGAGCAGGCCGTGATCCGCCGGGTCCGGCTAGAGAACTGGCGCGCATACCGGCAGCTGGATCTGCCCGTGTATCCCGGCGTGACCTTCCTGGTCGCCGCGAACGGAGTGGGAAAGACCTCGCTGCTCGAAGCCGTGCGCTGGACGCTGTCGCCGGGCGTAGTGCCCGGCGACCGGACCGTGATACGGCATGGCCACGACGAGGCCACGGCCACTGTGACCCTGCTGAGCGACCATGGAGAACTCGAAGTACGCCGGGTCATGCGCAGGCACGGCAGCCGTGAGCTCTCGTCGTTCGACGTCACGCTTAACGGCCGGGAGCTTGACGAGCCCGATTTCGGACGGATGCTCGCGGAGGCGTGGTCCGCGGATCTAGCTTTCGTCTCGAAGACGGCCTTCCTCACCGAAGACCTACGCGTCGAAGAAGCCGAGCCGGATCTGAGAGCACACCTGTGTCAGGTGTACTCACTCGACGAATTGCAGCGTGCGCTCGCGGAGATCGGCCCGGCCCTCAGCCAGGCCAACCGGGAGGTGAAGGCTGCCCGCGGGGAACTCACGGCCAGCGCGGAGCAGCTCAACACCGCAAGGCAGGAGCGGGCCCGGCTTCAAGTGCGGCTTGAAGCGGCCCGATCGGAGGTGTCTGCGGCTCGCCAACGGCACGCAGACGCCCTGCGAGCAGCCGACCAGGCACTCGCCGCGCAGCGACTGCGGGCCGCAGCAGCCGCGTGGGACGAGCGCAGCGCTCGGCTTCGCCAGGGCATCGAGGGGGTGACCGGCCCGCCAACAGATAAGGCATCGCTCGAACAGGCGGTCCGCCGGGCGAAGCTGACGGTGCGCCAGGCAGTGGAAACCGCCAGCACCGAGCAAGCGCGGCTTAGTGCGCGGCTCGAAGCAGTGGAGGAAGCGCTCACGAGCCTTCGGGCAGCCGGCGCTCAATGCCCCGTGTGCCTGCGCGCCCTAGACGGGCCGAGCCGCGGACGGGCCGAACATGTCCACTCAGAAAGCCTTACGGCGATCCGGGAACAGCTGCAGGCCGTGGACCCGCGGCCACTCGTTGAACGCCTCCGCAAGATCGAGGCGCTTGAGTTGCGGGTCGCAGCTCTGCCGGAGCGGCCTGTCCCTGAGGAGCCCGGTGATCTCGACACAGCCGACGCCGACGTCGCCACGGCCGAGGCAGACCTTGACCGGGCGGCCCGGGACCTCACCGAACTAGAAGTTGCTGCCCGGCTGGCAGACGAGCACATCGACCAGATCGTCACCGGACTCGCTGAAACCGAGCACCTCACGCGGCGCTACCGGGAGGTGGCGCTCTTCGAGGCGGCCGAGAAAGCCCTCAACTCGACGATCAGCTCAGTCCTCGGCGAACAGCTCGCCCCCCTGGCCTCGGAGGTCAACCGGCGCTGGCAGACGGTGTTCCCCGATCGGCCGAACCTGAAGCTGATGCCTGATGGCACGATGTCCAGGGACGCAGGCGGCTCTCCTATCGCCTTCACCGCGTTCAGCGCCGGCGAGAAGATGGTCGCCAGGCTGATGATGCGGCTCACCACGCTTCTCGTAACCACGAAAGTACCCTTCTGCTGGGTCGACGAACCGCTCGAGCATCTCGATCCCCGGAGCCGGCACCTCGTTGGCTCGATGCTGGCGCACCTGAGCACCACCCCGGGGCTGGAGCAGCTTTTCGTCACGACGTATGAGGAGCCGCTCGCTCGCCGGCTCGCTGAGTTCCAGCCGGGCCGGGTCCGCGTGGAGTACCTGCGGACCGAGCACGTCGCCTAAGGGCTGGCCGCGGGTATCACCGGGACGGCATCGGAAGGCTCCCCCAGGCCAATGGCCTCTGGGTACCGGGACTTCAGGCCGTCTTCGAGGCGCCGGCGCGGGCTCTCCCGGCCGGAGCGGTCGTGGATCCCGGTAAGTGCTGCCACACCAGCCCGTTTACGCCGAGCAGGAACCGCCGTCCCTGGCCTTCCTGGCCATGGACCTCGTGAGCTGAGCGGCGGGGACAAACCTCGCCCGCTCACTGGTTATCGCGGAACCTTATCGCGGAGCGTAGGTCCGGGTGGCCTGCTCGACGGCGCTGAGGTAGCCACTGCGCCCGTAACTCGGCTGGGCCGCGTCGGCCGCCGGGGCGAGCATGCCGCGGAATTCACCAACGCCGCCGAATCCTTTGCGTTCCATCCACGCCGCCAGCCCGTCGAGCAGAACCGCTGCGTGGGCCGCTCCGTGCCGCAGCAGCGACGATGTTGTCATCACCACGTCCGCGCCGGCCAGCAGGTAGGCAGCCACGTCATCGGCGGTCTCCACCCCGGTGCTGGCGGCGAGCGAGGCGTGGACGTGCCCGCGCAGCCGGGCGATCCAGGACCGGGCCGCCGTGGCCTCGGTGGGCCTGGATAGCTGGAACCCGGTGCTGACGCTGAGGGTCTCGGGGTCGATGTCGGTCTGCATGAACCGGTTGAACAGCACAAGGCCGTCTGCGCCTGCCCGGTCGAGGCGGACTGCCATCTCGCCGAGCGAGCTGAAGTAGGGGGTCAGCTTGACCGCGACCGGGATGCTGACCGCGGCCTTAACCGTGGCCAGGATGTCAATGTATCGCTGTTCGTTCTCACGAGCGGGGATGGTCGGATCGCCAGGGAGGTAGTAGATGTTGAGTTCCAGGGCAGACGCGCCCGCGTCCTGCATGGCCCGGGCGTAGTCGGTCCACCCGCCGGGAGTGCTGCCGTTGAGGCTGGCGATCACCGGGACACCCGCTCCAGCCGCACGCTCGATCAGGCCGAGGTACTGGCGGGGCCAGATGCTGGCATCGGGGTCGATCAGGTAGGTCATCGCCTCGGCGAAGCTGTCCATGCCGACCTCGGCCAGGCGCTCGTCGCGGTCGGCTTCGGCCCGGATCTGCTCCTCGAACAGCGACGGCAGCACGACGGCGCCCACCCCCGCCTCGGCGAGTTGTGCGACCCTCTTGGCGGTCTGGGTCATCGGTCCGGCGGAGGCGACCAGCGGATTGCGCAGCTTCAGGCCCAGGTAGCTGGTTTCAAGACTCATCGGCTGGTACCTCGTACTCGGTAGTGGCGACCTTAACGCTGCCGTCGCCGACGGCCGGGAACCATTCCGGGCTCCGGGCAGCCATTTCCTCATAGGTGGCCCACCGCTGGCTGACCTGCTGCTGGGCCAGCCTGAGCAGGCGCTCGGCTGCTTCGGGGTCGGTGCGTTCCAGGATGCGGTAACGGAGTTCCCGCCCGGTGTAGGCGGTCAGCGGGATCCTCGGCCGGTGCGAGTCGAGCAGGAACGGGTTGTGGCCGGCTTCGCGCAGCACCGGATCGTAGCGGATCAGCGGCCAGTAGCCGCTGGCCACGGCGCGGTACTGCTGGTCCATCCCGTTGCGGAGCGGTATACCGTCCTTCTCGATGCCGTGTGCGATGCAGTGACTGTAGGCGATCACGAGCGAGGTCCCCTCGTAGGCCTCCGCCTCGCGGAGCGCCCGCAGGGTCTGCTGCGGGTCGGCGCCCATCGCCACCCGGGCCACGTACACGTTGCCGTAGGCGATCGCCTGCAGAGCGAGGTCCTTCTTGGGCACCCTCTTGCCGGCGGCGGCGAACTTCGCCACCGCGCCGGGCGGCGTCGCCTTCGATGCCTGCCCGCCGGTGTTGGAATACACCTCGGTGTCCATCACCAGCACGTTGACATCGCGGCCGCTGGCCAAGACGTGATCCAGCCCGCCTGCGCCGATATCGTAGGCCCAGCCGTCGCCGCCGACGATCCATACGCTACGGCGCACCAGGATGTCCACAACGCTCTTCAGGTCCGCCACGGCAGGGTCGGCGTTGTCCAGGTGCGCCAGGCGGCGCTTGAGCTCAGTGACGCGGTCCCGCTGGGCCGCATACTCGGCTTCGCGCCGCTGAGGGGCGGTCAGGATGGCCTCGGCCAGCTCTAGTCCGCCGGAGCCGAGTGCAGCCTTGAGCTCCGCCAGCCGGCGGCGGGCCAGGCTGAGGTGCTGGTCGGCGGCGAGCCGGAAGCCGAGCCCGAACTCGGCGTTGTCCTCGAACAACGAGTTCGACCACGCCGGCCCGCGTCCCGTCTCATCGGTGGTCCACGGGGTGGTGGGCAGGTTGCCGCCGTAGATCGAAGAGCAGCCAGTCGCGTTGGCGATCATCAGCCGGTCGCCGAACAGCTGGGACACCAGCTTGAGGTACGGCGTCTCCCCGCAGCCGGCGCACGCCCCGGAGAACTCGAACAACGGCTGCAGGAACTGGGTGCCGCGCACGGTGCCGAAGTCGACCCGCGACCGGTCGTTGACCGGGATCGTCTCGAAGAACGCAATGTTGCGCCGTGCGCCGTCCACGAGAGGTTCGCGGAGGGCGAGGTTGATCGCCTTGCGGCTCGCGTCACCCGGCGCGACCGCCGGGCAGGCCTCGACGCACAGCCCGCAGCCGGTGCAGTCCTCGGCGTAGACCTGCAGGGTATACCGGGCGTCCGGCAAGCCGCGGGCGTCCAGCGGCATGGCCGGGAACCCGTCCGGTGCGCCGGCGAGCTGGCCGGCGTCGTAGAACTTGGAGCGGATCACGCTGTGCGGGCACACGAAGCTGCAGTTGCCGCACTGGATGCACAGGTCCGGGTCCCACGCGGCCACCTCGTCAGAGATGTTCCGCTTCTCGTACACCGCCGTGCCGGTGGGATAGGTGCCATCCACGGGCAGTGCGCTGACCGGCAGCTCATCGCCGCGGCCGGCCATCATCTGCGCGGTCACGGCGCGGACGAACTCCGGCGCGCCGGCCGGAACGACGGGCGGCACGCTGCGGGTGACCGTCACCCTGCCAGGGTTCTGGACCTGGTGCAATGCCGCCAGGGCCGCGTCCACGGCCGCGTCATTGCGGGCGACGACCTCGGGTCCGCGCCGGCTGTAGGTCTTGGCGATCGCGGCCTTGATGGCCTTGATCGCCTCGTCCCGCCGCATGACCCCGGAGATGGCGAAGAAGCAGGTCTGCAAGACGGTGTTGACCCGGCGGCCGAGCCCGGCGTCACGTGCGACCTTGCTGGCGTCGATGGCGTAGAGGGTGACCTGCTTGGCCAGGATCTGCTCCTGGGCCTCCCGTGGCAGGGAATCCCACACCGCCTCGGCCGGATGGGGGGTATTGAGCAGCAGCGTCGCGCCGGGCGCGGCCCTCTGGAGCACCTCGGCCCTGCCGATCATCCGCGCCTGGTGGCAGCCCACGAAGTCTGCCTGGCCGATGAGGTAGGGCGCCTTGATCGGGGCTGGCCCGAACCGCAGGTGCGAGACCGTCTCGGACCCCGACTTCTTCGAGTCGTAGACGAAGTAGGCCTGGGCGTGCCGGGCCGGATCGGCGCCGAGGATCTTGACGCTGTTCTTGTTCGCTCCCACGGTCCCGTCCGCGCCCAGCCCGAAGAACACCGCCCGCACGGTCCCGGCTGGCTCGATGTCAAGCGCCGGGTCATACGGCACGCTGGTCCCGGTCACATCGTCGGTGATGCCGATCGTGAACCGCGGCCGGGGCCGGCCGACGGCCAGTTCGGCGAAGATGCCGGCCACCATGCCAGGAGTGAATTCCTTGGAGGACAGCCCGTACCGCCCGCCGGTCACCAGCGGCATCACGGCGCGCTCACCTGCCGTGTGCGTCTCGGCAAGTGTTCCGAGCACGTCTAGGAACAACGGCTCGCCGAGCGAGCCCGGCTCCTTGGTCCGGTCCAGCACCGCCAGCCGTCGGGCGCTCGCGGGGATCGCGGCCAGTAGGGCTTCGGCCGGGAAGGGTCGGAACAGCCGGAGCTGGACGACCCCGACCTTCTCGCCGCGCGCAGCGAGGTAGGCGGCCGTCTCGGCGGCGGTCTGGCCGCCCGAGCCCATGATCACGATTACCCGGTCCGCCTCCGGGTCGCCGGTGTACTCCGCGAGACGGTACTGCCGGCCGGTCACCGCGGCAAAGTCGTCCATCGCGGCGGCGACCGCGCCGGGGACCCGCTCGTAGAACGGGTTGACGGTCTCCCTGGCCTGAAAGTAAACGTCCGGGTTCTGCGCAGTGCCGCGGAGGACCGGGCGCTCCGGGGTCAGCGCGCGGCCGCGGTGGGCCCGGACCAGCTCCTGGGGGATCAAGGCACGCAGGTCGTCGTCGGAGAGCAGCTCGACGGTGTTGACCTCGTGCGAGGTACGGAAGCCGTCGAAAAAATGCACGAACGGGATCCGCGTGGCCAGCGTGGCGCCCTGGGCGATCACCGCGAAATCGTGAGCCTCCTGGACACTAGCCGAGGCAAGCAACGCGAACCCGGTCTGCCGGACCGCCATCACGTCGGAGTGATCGCCGAAGATGGATAGGCCTTGCGCGGCCAGCGAGCGCGCGGCTACCTGGAACACCGCCGGGGTCAGCTCACCGGCGATCTTGTACATGTTCGGGATCATTAGCAGCAGGCCCTGCGAGGCGGTGAACGTCGTGGTCAGCGCCCCGCTTTGCAGCGCGCCGTGCAGCGCGCCGGCGGCTCCGCCCTCGCTTTGCATCTCCACCACGGCGGGCACGCTGCCCCACACGTTGGGCCGTCCCTGGCTGGACCACTCATCGGCCAGCTCGGCCATCGGGGACGACGGCGTGATGGGGTAGATGCAGCACACTTCGTTGAGCCGGTAGGCGGCCGAGGCGGCAGCCTCGTTGCCGTCGACGGTGACGCGCATCACGGCTCCTCAGGGACCATCTGGATGGCGTGCACCGGGCACTGGTCGTGACAGATAGCGCAGCCCGTGCACCGGTCATAATCGAATACGTAGGCGTAGTCCGTCCCGTGCTCGTGACCCACGGGGCGGCTGGGGCGGATCTTGATGATCGCGTCCTCGGGGCAGGAGCCGAAGCAGCCGTCGCACTCGAAACAGTTGCCGCATGACAGGCACCGGCCGGCCTCGTACGCCGCCTGGTCGTCGCGCAGGCCGCCGACCACCTCGGTGAAATCGGCGATCCGCCCGGCCGGCTCGCGCTCGGGCTGGCGGCGGCGCTCGGCGTCGGTGAAGTACCACGGGTGCAGCAGGTCGAAGGTCGCCTCCTCGTTCTTGGCTGACGAGGTGGCCTGTTCGCCCTGTAGATAAGCATCGATGAACCGCGCGGCCTTCTTCCCGTGCCCCACTCCCACCGTGACCGTCCGCTCGGAGGGCACCATATCCCCGCCGGCGAACACCCCGGGGCAGCCGGTCATCATCGACTGTGACACCACGACGGTCCCGTCCTGCTTGAATTCAACGTCCGGGACATTCCGCAGGAACGCGGTGTCGGCGTCCTGCCCGACCGCCATGATGATCGTGTCGGCGGCCAGCGTCTCCAGCCGCCCGGTGGGATGCGGCCTGCCCTCGTCGTCCAGTTCCATGACCTCGACGGTCAGCTCGGGCCCGTCGAAGGCGGCGATGGTGCGCAGCCAGTTGATGCGCACGCCCTCCCGCTCGGCGTCAGCGGCCTCCTCCTCGTGCGCGGGCATCTGGGCGCGGGTGCGCCGGTAGACGATCATCGCGTCCTGGGCGCCCAGGCGCCGCGCAACCCGGGCCGCGTCCATCGCGGTGTTGCCGCCGCCGTACACCGCGACTCGGCGGCCGATCACCGGCCGGGCGCCGCCGGCCACGTCCCGCAAGAACGGGACGGCGTCGATGATCCGGCTCGCATCCCTGGCGGGGATGTCGACGTGCTTGGACAGGTGCGCACCGACCGCAACGAACACCGCGTCGAACCCGCCCGTGGCCTGCTCGGCGGCCAGGTCGGTGACCCGGTGGCCGCAGGTCATCCGCACGCCCAGCGCCTCGATCCTGGCCAGTTCGCCCGCCAGCACGTCGCGGGGCAGACGGTACCCGGGGATCCCGTAGCGCATCATCCCGCCCGGTTCGGCGCCGGCGTCGCGGATCTCGACCTCGTGGCCCCGGCGGGCCAGGTGATAGGCCGCCGACAGCCCGCTCGGGCCCGCACCGACGACCAGTACCCGTTTGCCGGTCCGGGCTGACGGCGGATCGAATCGCCATCCGCGGTCAAGAGCGAGATCGCCGAGGAACCGCTCGACCGAATGAATCGACACCGAGCTGTCGAGCTCGGCTCGGTTACAGGCGCTCTCGCACGGGTGGTAGCAGACCCGGCCGTGGATGGCCGGCAGCGGGTTGTCGGCGGTCAGCTGCCGCCACGCCCGCTCATGGTCCCCGGCCCGGGTGCTGGCCAGCCAGGCCTGTATGTTCTCCCCGGCCGGGCAGCCCGCGTTGCACGGCGGGAGCAGGTCGCCGTACACCGGCCTGCGCGTCCGTACCGGGCCGGCCAGAGCCGCGCCGTGCAGCAGGTCCGGCAGCGGGGTCAGGTCACGCGGCGGGTGGCTCATCGGTCCGCCCGTGTGATTGGTCGGCAAGCATGGAACAAGTCTGCACGCCTGCCGGGTGCGGGGCTAGGGAGCAAAACATCCTGAATTAGGTCGCTACCGCCCGTGTGTGGCTCGCGGACGGCGCCACCTGCGTATTGAACTGCCGGTTGCGCTTGGTTCGTCCGCGAGATGGACACCCGGCCCGCGTAGCTTACGGCGGGCTCCCGGTCCGCGAAGTCAAGCCAGAAGGCACCGGGTCTCCATCGAGAACACCGACGCGATGCCCACGCCAGAAGGCGCCGCGAACACGCGAACCCCGGCTGGCGCGGGCCAGCCTTTCTGTCATCACTGTGTCCTGACGCATCCACGGCAGCGCTCCAGCGCCGTCGCGGCAGATATGGCGCGCCGACCCGGCAGCGGCGTGCCAGGCAGCGAGCCGGGTGTAACTGGCGATTACTGCGATGCATTCGATCAGTGCGATGCATTATGTCGTCATAGCGCAGAATGGGATCATGAGCGATCTGCCCCGCCATGCTGTCACGCGCACGGCCAGGCTGGCTAGGCTGCCGGTCGGGTACGCGGGCCGGACAGCGCTGGGAACCGGCAAGCGCCTGGGCGGTCGGCCAGCTGAGCTGGTGAACGAGGAAATCCAGCAGCGGACAGCAGATCAGGTCTTCAGGGTCCTTGGCGACCTCAAGGGCGGCGCGATGAAGCTCGGGCAGGCGCTGTCCATATTCGAGGCCGCGCTGCCCCCGGAGATCGCAGAGCCGTACCGGGCCACTCTGACCAGGTTGCAGGAATCCGCGCCACCATTGCCTGCCCCGACCATTCACAAGGTGCTCGCGAGTGACATGGGCGAACAGTGGCGGGCCAGCTTCGCCGAGTTCGACGACCAGCCGGCAGCCGCCGCCTCGATCGGCCAGGTGCACCGAGCCGTCTGGCACGACGGGCGCCAGGTTGCGGTCAAGATCCAGTACCCGGGCGCGGACAGGGCGCTGATCAGCGACTTCAACCAGCTGAACCGCTTCGCCTGGCT
>Ga0187781_10001141_pt1 | contig 19971 bp, 15 predicted proteins | sample 0715_SJ02_MP02_2_FD_132447 | JGI IMG/M metagenome (GOLD analysis project Ga0187781, IMG submission 132447) | Tropical peat soil microbial communities from peatlands in Department of Meta, Colombia - 0715_SJ02_MP02_20_MG | ecosystem: Environmental > Terrestrial > Soil > Wetlands > Peat | place... | reverse complement strand
CTCCTACGGCCCGCTCGTCTTGCGCTTCAAGGCGGCGCGCTTCGTGCCCGATGTCAGGGTGTCGGGGACGGCGACCTGGAATCGGGCGACGTCGACGGTGACAGCAGATCTGGCATTGACCGGACTTGAGGGTGCGGGCAGCCTGCGGGTCACCTGGTCGACCGACGTCGAGGGGGCGCTGGCGCGCGAGACGGGCACGATCGGTGGCAAGAGCGTGTCGCTCGAGATGCCCGCGCCGTTCTCTGCGCACGGGTAGCCCGGAGGGGACGTCGCCATGGCACTGGTAGGCGCCCGGCCTCGCAAAGATGCTGGTCAGTGGTCAGCAGGACCGCGGCCACCGGGCTCGACGCCGAGAACGCGGGCGGCGGCGAGCTCGCCCAGTTCGTCCGTGCGCTCACGCAGAAGTTCCATGGCACGTTGCTTCTCGGAGGCGACCACCATCCGCCCCTCCACCAGCAATGCTTCTCGCTTGTGCTGAGCTCGCTGACGGTGCTCGGCCACGATGAGCTCTGCCTCTGTCCGGGCGGTGTCGACGATCGATCGCGCCTCAGCTCTGGCGCCTTGGAGCACACGGCGCCGCTCCAAGTCGGCTTCGAGCGCTGAGCTTCGAGCTACTTCTGCGGCTTGCAACTGCTCGCGCTGACGCCCTTCTCTCTCGGTCATCGCCTGCCGAAGCTTGGGCAGGACCGAATTTGCGAGGAACCACAAGACGGCGAGGAAGAGGAACAACTCCAACACGGAAGTGAAGTTCGGCAGAAGAAACAACGGCGGGGGCGGCGGCGCCTTCGGGTGAGCCCGCAGGGCCGCATCGAGGACGGCGAACACGGCCATCGCTCGTAGACTACGCGCACTACAGCCCCGGCAAAAGCGGACTTTCCAGGACGTCGCGTGCGGCCCTGCGCGCGCTCACCTCCGAGCTCGTCGCCAAGTTCGTCCCGCCCTCGTCGTAGTCCACGCCGTCTGCACCGACGAGGTTGAGTGGCAGTAGCAGAAAAGGCGCCGCGCCGGCCGCCGCCGAGGACGGTGGAGCTGTGGAACCATGTTCCCGATGACTCCAACCCGCTCGGCGTCCGATCGGGCGCGCGGCCTGCCATGAGCGCTGCCTTCCCCAATCTCTTCCGTCCGCTGCAGATCGGTGGCGTCGTCGTGAAGAACCGCATCGTCTCGTCCGGCCACGACACCGTGATGGCAGAGGACGGTCTCGTGTCCGACCAGCTCGTCGCCTACCATGAGGCCCGTGCCGAAGGAGGGGTCGGCCTCATCATCATGCAGGTGGCAGGCGTTCACGAAAGTGCCCGGTACACCTACCACGTCCTCATGGCCACGGACGCCTCCTGCATCCCCGGCTACCGCAGGGTTGCCGAGACGGTCCACCCGCACGGCTGCAAGCTCTTCGGTCAGCTCTTCCATCCGGGGCGCGAGGTGATGGAGTCTCAAGACGGCTCGGCGCCGGTTGCGCTCGCCCCCTCGGCGGTGCCGAACGAGCGCTTCCACGTCATGCCGAGGGAGCTCACACTCGGTCTCATCGGCGAGATCGTCGCCGGTTACGGGTACGCCGCCGGCCTGCTGAAGGAGGCCGGGCTCGACGGTGTCGAGGTGGTGGCGAGTCACGGATACCTCCCCTCGCAGTTTCTCAGCCCGAAGGTGAACATCCGGGAGGACTGCTACGGGGGCAGCTTCGAGAACCGGCTCCGTTTCCTCCGCGAGGTCGTCGCCGCCGTGCGCGCCGCCGTTGGCCCCGACTTCGTCGTCGGAGTTCGCATCTCGGCCGACGAGCTCGAGGAGGACGGGCTGTCTGCAGAGGAATCGCTCGCCGCTTGCAGGGCTCTCGACGCCGACGGCTCGGTCGACTACCTGAGCGTGACCCTCGGCACGTCCGCCACCCTGGCCGGCTCTGACCACATCGTCCCTCCGATGAGTGAGCCCATCGCGTACACGGTCCCGCACGCCGCCCGCGTGAAGGCGGCCGTGTCGGTGCCGGTCTTCGCGGCGGGACGCATCAACCAGCCCCAGGACGCGGAACGCGTTCTAGCCGCCGGCGGCGCGGATGCCGTGATCATGAACCGAGCGCTCATCTGCGACCCGCGTATGCCTGCTCTGGCCGAGCAGGGCCTCGTCGACGACATCCGAGCCTGCATCGCCTGCAACCAGGCCTGCATAGGACACTTCCATGCCGGTTACCCCATCTCCTGCATCCAGCACCCAGAAACCGGCCGCGAGCTCACCTACGGTCGTCGCATCCCTGCGCCCGTGTCCCGCGAGGTCATGGTCGTGGGCGGCGGGCCTGCCGGGCTCAAGGCGGCAGCCGTCGCCGCCGAGCGCGGCCACAGGGTCGTGCTCTACGAAGCGAAGGGACGTGTCGGCGGTCAAGTTCTCTTGGCCGAGCGGCTGCCGGAACGCCAGGAGTTCGGCGGCGCCGTCACCAATCTCGCTTCCGAGGCCAGGCGCGCCGGGGTAAAGATCGTTACGAACACCTTCGTCGACGCCGCCTTCGTACGCACGCAGGGTCCTGACGTGGCCATCGTCGCCACCGGTGCGAAGCCTCGCCATGCTCCGATGGAGATCCTGGGCAAGCCGACCGTCCTCGATGCCTGGCAGGTCATCGCCGGGGCGAGCGTGCCGGCGGGGCGCGTTGTCGTCGCCGATTGGAACGGCGACTGGGTCGGGGTCGGTCTCGCCAGGATGCTCGCCGAGCACGGGCATTCGGTCACGCTCGCGGTGAACGGGTATTACGCCGCCGCCTCGCTCCAGCAGTACGTGCGCGACGCCCACCTGAAGGCCCTCGCCCTCACCGGAGTCACGATCGAGCCGCTCCTCCGCCTCTTCGGCGCCGACGACGACAGCGTCTACTTCCAGCACGTATTGACAAAGAAACCCGTCGTCGTCGAGAACGTGGTCGCCCTTGTCCTCGCCCAAGGCCACGTCTCCGACGACGCCCTCGTGGCCGAGATCGCAGAGTGTGGGCTCGAGGTCGTCGGCATCGGCGACTGTCTCGCACCGCGCTCGGTCGAAGAGGCTGTGCTGGAGGGCCTCGTCGCGGGTTCCGACGTCTGACCCGTCGCCGCCCCCGCCACCATCGGTGCCGCAGGACCTTGCGCATCTAGGGCGGCGGCCCGCTGCTTCAGGGCACGGAGATCGGCTCGAAGCGCGCCGTGAAGTGACGCAACATCGGCGATTCCTCGACGATGCGATAGCCAGGTAGCTCCGCTGCTCGCATCGCGACATCGGCGCACACTTCGATGACGTAGTCCATGTGGCTTTGTGTATACGTGCGCCGCGGGATGGCGAGGCGAACCAGGTCCGTCTCCGCCGGCTGCTCAGTACCGTCGCTTTGGCGACCGAACATCACCGTTCCCACCTCGCAGCTACGGATTCCTCCCGTCTCGTACAGAGCGATCGCCAGCGCCTGGCCCGGGTACTGCAGAGGGGGGATATGAGCAAGCAACCGGCGGGCGTCGATGTACACCGCGTGCCCGCCGGTTGGCTGGACGATCGGGACGCCCAGGCGGATCAGCGCATCCCCGAGGTAGCCCGTGGAGCGAATCCGGTACCGCAGATAGTCGTGCTGCACCACCTCCTGCAAGCCCTGCGCGATCGCCTCGAGATCGCGGCCCGCAAGACCCCCGTAGGTGGGGAAACCTTCGGTCAGAATGAGCAGGTTGCGACATCTTGACGCCAGTTCGTCGTCATTCATTGCGAGCCAGCCGCCGATGTTGGCGAGCCCATCCTTCTTGGCACTCATCGTCATGCCGTCTGCGAGTGAGGCCATCTCCCGCACGATGTCTCGAACCTCGCGACCCTCCTGCCCAGGCTCGCGCTCGCGAATGAACCAGGCGTTCTCGGCGAAACGGCAGGCGTCGAGGAAGAGCGGCACCTCGTGGAAGTCGCACACCTCGCGAACGCCCTTGAGGTTCGCGAGGGAGACCGGCTGCCCGCCGTGCGAGTTGTTCGTCACGGTCACGAACACGACGGGCACCGAGCCGGGACGTGATCGAAGGAACGCCTCCAACCGCTCGATGTCCATGTTGCCCCCGAACGCGTGCGGCGCCGAGGGATCGTCTCCCTCCCCCACTACGAAATCGACCGCCTCGGCGCCGGTGAACTCGACGTTGGCGCGGGTCGTGTCGAAGTGCGTGTTGTTCGGAACGGCTTTGCCCGGTCCAGCCACTGCGGTGAAGAGGATCTTCTCGGCTGCCCTGCCCTGGTGCGTCGGAATGATGTGCTGGAAAGGGAAGAGATCCCGGACGCTCTCGAGGAATCGGAACCACGATGGCGACCCGGCGTAGCTTTCGTCGCCGTGTTGGATCCCCGCCCATTGGTCTCGCGACATGGCACCGGTCCCCGAGTCGGTGAGCAGATCGATGAGCACGTCCTCGGATCGCAGAGAGAAGAGGTTGTAACCCGCAGCCCGCACCGCCTGCTCGCGATCAGCCTGCGTCGTCATCCTCAGCGGCTCGACCGAGTGGATGCGGAACGGCTCGATGATGGTGCGAAATGCCATGGAAAGCATCATGCACGACCCCGGCTCGCCCGGCCACGACGTCCACTCGCCGGACTTTCACGCAGCCCCGAGGCGATCTTGCGACCACCACGAGCCGCGGGCGACGGGGCCGGCGGCGACCTGCCTGGACGCGTTCCCGAACGCCCAGGCTGGCACTACTGTCGCCACGGCCCTGGCTCGGCGTTGCCGACAGGCGCCCTCTACGCTGGAGTCATGGAACGCCGTACACGAGCCGCACTAGCCCTCGGAAGCGGGGGTGCCCGCGGCTACGCGCACATCGGCGCCATCCAGGTGCTCGAGGAGCGGGGCATCGAGATTGTCAGCGTTGCGGGCTCCTCGATGGGTGCCCTGGTCGGTGGGCTGTACGCCGCTGGGAAGCTCGGCGGTTACACCGACTGGGTTCGCGGCTTGACCCAGTTCGAGGTGGCCCGTCTCCTCGACGTTTCCGTCTCGGCCCCCGGTGTCATCCGTGCTGAGAAGATCTTCGCCCGAGTAGGTGAACTCCTCGACGGTGCCCGCATCGAGGACCTGCCGGTGACCTTCACGGCGGTCGCCACGGATCTCCTCGCACGGAAGGCCGTGTGGTTCCAACGAGGTTCGGTGGACCTGGCGCTGCGGGCCTCGATTGCCATGCCAGGTGTGTTCACGCCGGTGATGTTGAACGGTCGTTTGCTCGTCGATGGTGGCCTCATGGATCCGGTCCCGATCGCGCCCACGGCATCGGCTCATGCAGATGTGACCATCGCCATCGACCTCGGCGGAGAGCGAGGTGGCTCGCATGGCGGAGTTCCCGCCCGCGAGTCCTCAGAGGAGCGCCCGGTCGACGAATGGATCGAGCGGTTCCGGAGCGGAGCGGCGCACCTGCTCGATCGCGACTTGATCCATGCTCTGGTGAGCCGCTTCGGTGGAGCGACCGGGGTTGATGACGCGTCGGCGCCTGCGGCCCGGGAATCACACGATCCGTTACCTGCCGGTCTGACCAAGTTCGATGTGATGAACCAGTCGCTCGAGGCCATGCAGAGCCTGCTTACCCGGTACCGGTTGGCCGGCAACCCACCAGATGTTCTCATCACGATCCCCAAGGACGCGTGTCGCACGCTCGAGTTCCACCGGGCTTCGGAGATGATCGAGCTGGGTCGTGCCGCGACCGTCACAGCCCTCGACCAGGCCGCGGTCGCATCGTTCGGGTCCTGAGACGACTCGGAAACTTTGCAGCCACTACTGCGCCCCGGCTCCTCGCAGATCTCACCACTTCGCCGACGCGATCACCAGCAAGTCATGAAGGATTGAGGCGAGCAGTCACCGTGGTCACTCGGCGCGAGCAAGGCTCCGAGCCTCGCGAGCCACCCGTCGCGCCTCCTGCAGCGGGACCGGGGTTCGGGCCGCCGGCGTGGACGCGTCGAGCACCACGCGGACGGCGGTCTCCGGACTCGTCCGCCATCCGCCGTGGGCGACGAGCGGGCGGGCGCCCGTCCTGGTGCAGACCCAGAAGGCGACGCAGCGACCGCCCAGCTGCAGTGGTGCGACGGCGCCACGCCGCAATCCCGGCTGGTCGCCAGCGGCGGCGAGCGGGCGGCGGGTCACACCCACCGTCGGCAAGCCGACGACGGCTCCAAGGTGCACGGCGAGCCCCGCACCCCGAGGATGATCAAGTCCGCTGGCGTCGACGAGCAAGAGCTCGGGACGAGTCTCGAGTGCCGCCAGCGCGGCGGCCAGGATCGGTCCTTCTCTGCGGGCCAAGAGCCCGGGCACATACGAAGCAGAAACACGGGCATCCACCACGCTCTGGGCGAGGACATCGTCTGCCTGCCTGGGACGGCCGAGGGCCGTCGGCATACCCCTGAGATGGTGGTCGGTCCGGCGGGCGCCCCGAACGGCCGCATCCCCGGCCCGCCACGTGACGGCCGCCGCCCACGCCCGGTCGCCGGGGCTGCCCGGGCCCGTGCTGCCGCGGTCATACGCGACGAAGCATCCGCCGAGGGTGGACCTCTCACCGGACGGCTGCCAGGGATCGGCGGCCAACGCGCTCGCCGCTGCATGGCGGAGACGTCCCTGGAGCTCGATCAGCTCCTCATCGGTCGCAGGCCATCCCCAGGGTTCGGCTGACACAGCTCGATCTTGACCGACACGGGACCTGGCTGCGTCTCCGGTGTTGCAGGTAGGTACCTTGGTACCGGTGAAGGGTGACAGTGTGGAGGTCCTCGTCGACGTGGGCTCTGGGGTCCAACGGTTCGAGATCGAGGCGCGCCGAGCCGGCAGGCGGGTCGAGATCGCCAACGTCCGGGGAACGGTAGAGGTCACGGAGGTCACGCGCTCTGGCACACCCGTACGAACCGCCCGGTTCATGGCCGCCAGGGTGATTGCACTAGTCGAGCACCCGGCGGGCGACAAAGAGGCCCCAGTCCGCCCGCGCCCTGGCGACTCCGACGGTCGCAGCGAAGGGGTCTAGGACCTCGCTCGAGGGCCGGGCAACGCACGGCGTCGCGAACGCACGGCCGGGACGCCGTGGCTACTGCGCCGGTCCCGGGTCTTCCAACACGGGGATCCAGCGTGAAGGCCCGCTCATCAGCGCGCGAGTATCAGCGCACCGTCGACGACGAGCTGGACGGCGATGGCGGCGAGCAGGAAACCGAAAATGCGCGTCAGGAAGTGGAGAATTGGCGCGGGTATCCACTTCGCCAGCCTCTCGGCGAGCAACAGTACGGCTCCGATGACCATCACAGTCGCGAGGATGCCGGCATAGACACCGAGGCGTGCGCTGCTACCTGGCTGCTGGCGCACGAGGACCATGACGGTCGCGATCGCGCCCGGACCGGCGAGCAGCGGCGTGGCGAGCGGCACGAGGGCGATCTGATCGGTGTCGGCGGGCGGGCGCTCTTGACCCTGCAGCATTTCGAGAGCGATGAGCACGAGCAAGAGCCCGCCCGCGATCGACAAGCTCGCGAGAGAGACGTGCAGGTAGGTCAGCACGACCTGTCCGAACAGAGCGAACACGCTCACGACGCCAAGGGCTGCTAGCGAGGCGACAACGGCTGAGCGCTGGGCCGCTCTGCGGGCCATCGGACGGGTGAGGGACAAGAAGACCGGGGCCGTGCCGATGGGATCCATCACGACGAGCAGCGTCACGAACGTCTTCCCGAATGTCGCCGTGTTCACAGGCTGAGCACCGCCGGCTTCATCAGCATGACTGCGGCCCGTAGGTCGGCGAGATCACGAACCTGACCAGAGGTCTGGTCACCGTGGTCTGTCCGGTCTCACCTGCCACGAGGTGTCAACGTAGGCGACACCTTGGCCGAACGCACTCTCGGGAGCCTCCAGCTGCAAGCTGCGAACGGATCCGTCTCAACCGCCCGAGTCACCCGGCGCCGCCTCCCCGAACTTGGCTCTTCTCGGCAAGGGACCGGCGCGATGCCGGTTCCCCCATCCGGGTCCGGGGCGCCGCGGTGCCAGTAGTTTCGCGACCATGACGAAGATCGACGAGCACGGGCGCCCGGAGCCTCCCGTGGCGGCCGACGAGGTAGCCACGCTGCTCGGTTTCCTCGACTACCAACGGGCGACGTTCGCCTGGAAGACGGCCGGGTTGGACCCGGCCGGCCTGCGGGCGACGGTCGGAGCCTCCTCCATGTCGCTTGGCGGCATGATGAAGCACCTCGCACTCGTTGAGGACTGGTGGTTCTCACAGTGGGTGCAGGGGCGGGAGTCGCCGGCACCCTGGGTGACCGGCGACATGGAAGCCGATCCCGATTGGGAATGGCACTCGGCGGCCGATGACACTCCCGAGCAGCTCCGGTCGCTGTGGGAGGAGGCGGTGGCCCAATCGCGCACCGTCATGGCACAGGCGCTCGCCGCCGGCGACCTCGGTCAGCCGGCACGGCGCCGCGGACGCGAGCAGGAGGTTCCCAGCCTGCGCTGGATCGTCACCCACATGATCGAGGAGTACGCCCGTCACAACGGGCACGCCGACCTCATCCGCGAGTCTGTGGACGGCGAGACGGGGGAATAGGCCGCTCCAGCCGGGCGACAGCCGAAGCTCGACGCACGACCGCCCGACGGCGACAAACCTTGCTGCTCAGTCGCTCCGAGCTGGCGCGCGAAGGCCGTCGAGGATCATCGGGAGCAATCGCTCGCTCTGCTCCGGCGTGAGTGTCGGGCTCGTGCACATAGGCCCGAGCAACTGCATGACGTCCCGCCCGTCGACGTCGGTCCGGACGGCGCCGGCTTGCTGCGCCCGACCGATGACGAGGTCGGTTGCTTCGTCGATCCGCTCTCGTGACCGGAGCTTCAGGTCGGGGTTCTTGTCGAAGGCCTCGCGCAACTCGCCGAGGAAGACCCGCTTCCCTTGGGCGTACCGCACGAAGGCCCTGAGAAACTCTTCCACAGCCGCCCACGCATCCAGATTCGCCACCGCCTTCTCCGCCGCCATCGCCAGCTCGTCGACATCGGTCCGGTAGACAGCCTCCACCACGTCGATCCGCTTGGGGAAGTGGCGGTAGAGCGTGCCGACGCCGACGCCGGCCTCCCGGGCGATCGCCTCCATCGAGGCGCCCACTCCCTGCTCGGAGAAGACCTTCCTGGCAGCAACCACCAGGCGTTCGTAGTTGCGGCGCGCATCGGCGCGCAGCAGTCGCCCGTCGAGGTCCCGATCGGCGACGCCTCCCGTCTCGGGCGTACCGCCCGCTCCACCCGCCTCGCTCAGCGGCTTCGGAGCCGATTCTGACTTCTTTGCCCTGGTCATGACGCCACCTTCTGATTTCCCTTCGAAAAGGGTTGCAAAACGGAGGCGCCCTCCGTATAGTAACCGGAGGAAGCTTCCGCTTTGATTCCAGAATACCAGCGGAAAGGTCGAAGTCAATGCCTCTCTCCACCATCGCGCGGCCGCCCTCGAGAGCGGCCCTGCCAGGACGGAGCGCCGCACGGGCGGTGCTCAGACGACGGCTGGAGCACCCGACGGTGTACCTATTCGTCATCCTCACCGCCCAGCTCATGGTCGTGCTCGACGCGACGATCGTGAACGTCGCCCTGCCGAGGATCCAGCGGGGACTGGGCTTCTCGAGCGGCGGACTCTCGTGGGTGCTCAACGCCTACATCCTCACGTTCGGCGGACTGCTTCTCCTGGGCGCCAGGGCGGGCGACCTCCTCGGGCGACGCCGGGCGTTCCTGTCCGGCATCGCCCTGTTCACCTTGAGCTCCCTCTTGGGCGGGCTCGCCGTCGCCGGCTGGATGCTGCTCGCCTGCCGAGCCTTGCAGGGCATCGGTGCTGCCCTGGCGGCGCCCTCGGCGCTCTCGCTGCTGACCACCAGGTTCCCTGAAGGCCCGCAACGAGTCCGGGCGATCGCCCTCTACACGGCGATGTCCGCCGCGGGAGGAGCAACCGGGCTCGTGGCCGGCGGCGTGCTCACGGAGCTGCTGTCGTGGCGCTCGGTCATGTTCGTGAACGTGCCCATCGGCACGCTCGTCTTCTTGCTCGGCCGGGTGGTGCTCTCCGAGACGAAGCGGCGGAATGGGCGCTTCGACCTGGTCGGGGCGCTCACCTCGACCCTTGGGATGACCGGCATCGTGCTCGGGCTGGTCGAAGCCGGAAGCAACGGCTGGAGTCGGCCGCTCAGCTTCGTCCCGCTGCTGGCCGGGGTGGCCCTGGCCGGGCTATTCGTCGTCAACGAGACCCAGGTCGAGGAGCCGATCCTGCCGATGCGGCTGCTGGCTCACGGCACCCGGAACTCCGCCAACCTCGCTCGAGGCCTTCTCTATGCGGGCATGTACGGCTCGTTCTTCTTCCTGTCGCAGTTCCTGCAGGATGTCCAGCACTACAGCCCGCTGCGCGCCGGCGTGGCCTTCTTGCCGTGGCCGGTGGCCGTCTACGTCTCGTCGCAGCTGACGAGCAGGGTGCTCGTGGGCCGCTTCTCGCAACGAGGCATCCTGACGGCCGGGATCCTGTCGGCAACCGCTGGGCTGTTGCTCGCAACGCAGCTCCAGGTCGGGACCGCCTATGTACAGATCCTGGCCTCGCTCGTGCTCATCGGAGCCGGGATGGGCGCCTCGTTCGTGACGCTGACGACCGCCTCGCTCACCGGGGTGGAACCGGGAGACGCCGGAGCCGCCTCGGGACTCATCAACGTCAGCATGCAGGTTGGCGCCGCTCTCGGGCTGGCAGTTCTCGTGACCGTGTTCGGGGCTGCGACGGGTCACGTGCAGATGAGCCTGCGCAGTCCGCGGGTCGGACTGGGCTCGGCACCCCTGGCCCGGGTGCATGCTCTGGTGCTCACCGGCATGCACGACGTGTTCGCCCTCGGCGTCCTCCTTGGAATCGCCGCCCTCGGCTTGGTGTCCGTCGGCCTCCGCCAGCGGCAGACAGCTCCCGCCGCGGTCCTCGCCCAACCGGTGACCGTGCCGGTTGTCGAAGTACGCGAGCCCCATTGGGAGCCCGACCTGCCCGCCGCCTAGCCCAGCCCTCGATGGCAGCAAGCCCCTCTCGCCAGCCCGACTCAGGCGAGAGGGGCTTGCATCACGCCGTCAACGAGCGAAAGCCAGGTACTCGTGGACCGAGCGCACCGACGCCGAGCCCTCTCCGACGGCTGCCGCCACCCGTTTCATGGAGCCGGCGCGGACGTCTCCGACGGCGAACAACCCCGGACGGCTCGTCTCGAAGGGGAGCGGCAGACGGCCGAGGGTGTCCCAGGGCCCGTCCAGGTCCTGTGGCTGGAGGGACCGATCCGTGAGCAGGAAGCCCCGCTCGTCGAGGGCGGCGCATCCACACAACCACTCCGAGGCTGGTTCGGCGCCGATGAAGGAGAAGAGGGCAGCGCAGCGTAGGTCCTCGTCACCGTCGGGACCCGTGAGACGCACCGAGGACAAGGTCTTGTCGCCGTCGATCCCGGTGACCTGGGTGTTCGTCCTGACCTCGATGCGGTCGTCGCCCTCGATGCGGTCGACGAGATACCGGGACATGCTCTTCGAGAGCTCCGGGCCCCGGATGACGAAGGTCACGGGGCTGCCGGCACCCGCCAGGAACAGCCCGGCTTGGCCGGCGGAGTTGCCGCCGCCGACAACGACGACCCGTTTGGGGGTGCAAGCGCGGGCTTCCATCTCGGTGGCGGCGTAGTACACGCCATTGCCTTCGAAGTCCGCCAACCGATCCACGTCGAGTCGCCGGTAGCGGGCGCCGCTCGCCGCGATGACGGCGCGACCGGCGACGTCGCTCCCGTCGGAGAGCCGGACGACGAGGTGGCCGGCCCTTTCGCTCAGCGACGTGGCGGCGCAGGGACTGATGAGCAGGGCGCCGAACTTCTCCGCCTGCACGACAGCTCTCTGGGTCAAGTCGCCACCGGAGATACCGGTCGGGAAACCCAGGTAATTCTCGATTCGGGAGCTCGTCCCCGCCTGGCCACCGACGACGAACATCTCGACACCCAGCGTCCTCAGCCCTTCGGAGGCGCCATAGACGGCGGCGGCCAGCCCGGCCGGGCCACCGCCGACGACGACGAGGTCGAAGCAACGCTCGGGAACGTTGTCGAGAGTCAGCCCGAGGTAGGCGCTCAGATCCCCAGGTGTCGGGTGCCGGAGCACCGATCCGGAGGCGATCACCACGGGCAACTCGGACGGGGCCACGTTCGCCTCGCGCAGGAGGCGTTCGACGGCGGGGTCGCCGTCGGCGTCCAGCCACTCATGGGGGATGCGGTTGCGCGTGAGGAACTCCCGGAGGCGGAGGGATTCCGGGGAGAACCGCGAGCCGACGACACGGGTGGTGGAGGCTGCGCCGCTCAAGAGCACGGACCGGCGGGCGAGGAAGGCGGCCAGGATCGTGTCGCCGAGGCCTGGCCTCGTAGCCAGGACGTGCCGCAGCGTCGCCGCGGGTACGACGAGCACTTCACCGGGCTCGACCACGCGTGCCGACACGTACACACGCATGCCGGTCAACAAGTTGAGCTCGCCGAGGAAGCGACGAGCACCGTGCCGGGCGATGAGATGCTCCTCGCCGTCGGAGCGGACGACGATCTCGACCTCCCCGGACAAGATCACGTAGAAGTCGTAGCTGGCGTCTCCTTCGCGGTAGAGGTAGTCCCCAGGGGCGACCGGCTTGCGGGTCCCCAGCACCTCGAGAACGCCGAGGTCGGCCTCCTCGAGTATCGGGAACGCCACGGCGTCGTCAGGCATGAACGCAGGGTAGAGCCCGATTCACACGATGCCGGCCGAGCCGTGAGCGGTGGTGCCCCGTCGCCGGGGGAAAGGGACGTTCGTCGGGGTTGAGCAGGCAATCTCGATCGCGAACGGCCCACAGCCCTTCGGCAAACTGGGTTAGGCTTGCGCATGATCACGCGAGCGCCTGCACGGTCCCGTTCCTTCCTCGTCGGGCTCGTCGTGCTCGGCACCGTCGTCGGAATGCTCGTGTCGCAAGGGGCCGCCTCGGCGGCGCCCGCCCGCGGCGGCGCGGGCGCCGGGGTTACACCGGAGGGGGCTGTCCTCGCGCCCCACACGGTCCTCTCGTCGAACGTCGTCCTCGTGAGCGCCGCCACGGTGGCTGCAAACCTGGTGAGCGTCTCGACGGACGGCAGCACGTACGTCTTCAGGAGCTCCAGTGGGCCTCTCGGGCAGCTGAAACCCGGCAAGGTGATGCTGCTGCAGGGCTACTCGGTGGGTGTCGTGACGGCGGTGAAGAAGTCGAAGACCTCCTTGACCGTGACGACGACGCCCGCGTCGCTCACCCAGATCTTCAAGACGGCCGATCTCAGCTATTCACAGGAGATCGACTTCGCCAAGACCTTTGCGACACTCACGCCCGACACGACGGACTCTGCCACGCTTCGCCCGGCGGCCGCTTCCCCGAATCTGGCTCCTCTCGTCAAGGGACCGCCCGATCCAAAGGTCGCCCTCTCGTTCAACGGCACAGGTCCCGGAGACTTCACCTACGGGATCTCCGTCACTCCCTCGGCGTCGAAGCTGGAATGGTCTCTCACCGGCTGCATCGGAGCATCGTTCTTCCCCTCCAAGGGGACGTGCGCGGGAGGTACGGGGTCTGGCCTCGTCATCGACGCCAGTCTCTCGGGCTACATCTCGAGGGGCGACGTCTCTGGAGAGCTCGACATCGCCAACGGGACGAACGTCCGCAGTCAGTACACGTTCCTCTCCTACGGTGAGGTGCACTTCGTCTACGAGATCCTGCGGGGAACCAGCTCCAAGAAGGACTTCAAGCTTCCTGTCCTCAGGCTGCCGATCTCCTTCGACATACCCTTCACCATCCTCGGCGTGCCGATGCTGTTGAAGGTGCAGTTCGCCCTGCTCATGACGGTGGCTGTTTCGGCGAAGAATTCCGTCATCAATGGCGGCGCCCAATTTACCTACAGCGGCTCGGAAGGGGCGACGGAGTCCGGCGGCTCGGACTCCGCCAGCCCCAACGCCGAGAAGGTCGCCGGCCAGTTCATCACGGACAAGGGCTCGCCCACCCTGTCGTCGGCGGCCGTCGAGGTCGCCACGCAGGTGAAGGTCGGCCTCGGCCCCGGCCTGTCGGTGGCGAGCCTTCTCGGGTACGCGGATGTGATCACCGCCCTCGGACAGGTCACCGGCAGCCTTGTGGCCGGGCTCCCCTGCTCGATGTTCTACCTCGACGTCTCCGGCCACGCCGTCTTGGAGGCTCAGATCGCCACGTTGAAGGTCACCTCGGCGGTCAAACAGCTTTTCGACAAGAAGTACCAGGATCTGAAAGCCGAGTGCTAGGACGCGGCCTGAGTGCCGCGACCACCGGAGCAAGCAGATCGGCAGCTAGGCACGGCGAGGCTGGGGCCGCGCGGGCCGCAAAAGGCCTTACTTCGATGGCACGGGGGAACCCAAGCCCGGAAGGGCCGAAGTCGGCGAAGCTTTGCAACTGGGCCGTGATTGGCAGGTATCGTTCCGTGACGGCTCAGCTTGGAGTGGTGCAATGACGCCCACGAGGGTACGGAGGCGAGTGAAGTTGTTCCCGTCGCTCGTGCTCGCCTCGTTGATAGTTGTCTCGTTGACGATCGGATCGGCCAGCCGCGCCGGTGCCGCCCTCTCGGGCACGGACTGGAGCGAGGTCGGGGTCCCGTCGTCTTACGACGACGGACTCACGACAGGCGTGCAGGCCTTGACCTCCTGTGCCCCGGAGAGCACGTTTTGCATGGCCATCGTCTACAACACGGACGTCCAAATCCCGTCGCCCGACGGGGGCGACGCAGTAGGTCAAGGGGTTCTCGTCACGAGCGACGGCGTGCACTGGACGAGCTACCTCTCGCTTCCCTCCGACGAGATCGTCGCGGGGCTCTCGTGTCCTGCCGTGAACGACTGTGTCACGGTCGGGGCGCCGCCCGGTGAATATGCCTCGAACGCCTCCGAGACGACCGACGGTGGCCAGAGCTGGACCGTTCTGAGCTCGCTGCCGGCGACTGTGCCGATCGACACGTCCAACGGTGTAGTCCAGCAGTCCTGGGAGGCCTTCGGGATCTCGTGCCCGACGGCCTCGGACTGCTACATCGTCGGCACCGGTGGGGGCGTGGGGCCGCATCCCACCCCTCCCGAATCGGGCGTGATCATCGGAACCGAAGACGGTGGCCAGACCTGGACGACGACGGTCGAACCGCAAAGCGTCGCCGTCGAGCTCTTCTCCATCTCGTGTGAGTCACCCATGAGCTGCGTTGCGGTCGGAGATACCGCAGGCCCCGCGCCAGGAGTAGCCCTCTCGACGACCGACGGGGGGGCGACGTGGCTGAGCTCGCCCAGCCCGACTCTCGATGGAGTGGGCGATCTCGTCTCGGTCTCCTGCGCCGGCGACAACGGTGGCCTCGACATCTGCATGGCCATCGGATACGCGACGACCGGCTCCGCCGTCATTCGCAGCACAGACGGTGGGGTCACCTGGAGCGGCTGGGAGTTCACGGGCATTCCGTCGCGTGGTGGGCTCTACGCGATCTCCTGCGCGACGGCGGACGATTGTTGGGCGATGAACGCCACACCGGTAGGCGATCCCCTCTACGGGACGGCCGACGGCGGTTCGAGCTGGGCATCGGTCGCGGACGACGACGCTGCGCTTGGCGGCGCCGATGGTCTGTCCTGCGCCCTCTCGAAGCAAGTGTGCATCGCGACGGTGGACGGCGGCCTGTGGGAGACGACAGACGGGGGAGGCTGGGGTGCCGCCGCGACCGGTGCATCGGTCAATCAGCCCCTTCCCCCGACAGCCCTTCGTTCGTGCCAGCCACCGCCGGGTCGGCGACAGTGATCGGCGGCCAGGACGGCGTGGTTTCTCAGCAAGGGAACTCCGTCCACGTAGTGCTCGAAGAGCCAGAGCACTCATCGCTCTCCCTCGCAACCACCGTCGGAGTCAATGGTTACTACGACGTGCAGGTTCCCCAAGTCCCAGCCGGAAGCTCGAGCGTCTCGTTCACCATCGCGGGCCAGCGGGCGAAACGACTGACACTCGCCGGCTACACAGCCCCGAGGCCGCTAGTTCTCAGTGTCCAGCCTTCGTTGGACCCGGAGGGCGGTCGCACCGTGACGATCCTTGGCCGTAACTTCAACGGTTCCATCTCCGTGAAGTTCGGAACGGACCTCGCGACTCGGGTACAGAGGACCTCAGCGAACAAGCTCATGGTCGAAGCCCCGAAACGCCCTCGCTCCACGGTGCTCGTGACCGTTATCACGGGAGCTGGTGGTCCTAGCCCGCTCACGGGACGGTCGAGATACACCTACGTCCCGCCTCCCATCGTCACCAAGATCTCGCCAGACAAGGGGACCAGGTCCGGCGGGACGCTGGTCAATATCACCGGCAACAACCTCTTCGCGCCGGTGGAGGTCCACTTCGGGACGGAGTCAGCGGGCATCAAGGAGATCATCTCGTCCACGGAACTGGAGGTGATCTCACCAAGGGGAAGCGGCACGGTCTACGTCACGGTGACCACGGCCTCGGGGACCTCGCCAGGGACAAGGGCCGACCGCTTCAACTACTGAGAAGCACGTCAACACCCTCCTCCGGGGCGGGATGCAGCGGGTGCCCTCCCCCGTGGAGTCACCCGTGGACGAGACGCGGACAGCCACGAGGATTGCAACTTCGGTTGCAAACTCGGAGATCGCAGAGCTCAGATGACTCGCAGGCACGACCTGCATGCTTGAACACCCGAGTCGGAAGGGCCGACTTCGCGGATCCACGACTGGCGGTGACCTGTGGGCTTCCGACCGGTTTCAAAGCGCGAGGGGAAACCTCAGCACTGCCCTGCCGCTTGTTGGCCGCCGAGAGCGAGGCGCCGCCCGAGATCGTGACGCGAGCGGCATGCTCCTCTGCCCCGGCGTCACCGTCGCTGCGTCTGCCGGCGCCCAATCGTGGGCACGTGCTGGGCGAGGCAACTCCGCCAAGCTGCCTTAGCCGCCTCGACCGCCTCGGGGATCGACCCGTCGAGCGCACGGCGTTCATCGAGGGCACGTCCGAGGGCGACGAGGGCGTCCACGACGACGGGAAGCCGGGCCCGCTGGCCCGTGTGATCGAGGCGCAGCACGCCAGTGGCGAGCGATCCGTAGCCCGCAGAGAGGGCGACTCGCCCTCGAGCCGATGCCATCTCCACGAGCTGTCTTGCGTCGGTGGCCGCCGGCGCCCGCAGCGTCGTCGCGACGAAGGCCGCCTCGGCATCGGGGGCGAAGGGGGCGAGGCCGAGGGCGGCGGCGCCGGCCCGGCTGGCGGCGGCGGCGGCCTCGTGGCGCCGCCGCACGCCCGGGAGGCCTTCCGCCACGATGCGCTCGAGGGCAGCTTCGAGCGCCAAGATCTCGAGGGGAGGCGGCGTACCGCGCACCGCCGTCCTGCCGGCGTCGATCCACTGCTCCCGCCAGTCGAGCAACGACAGGATCGAGTCCCTCGGGGCCGCTCCGTTGCCCACCATGGCGTCCCAGCCGCGTGGGCTCACGACGGCGAGCGAGACCCCCGACGGCCCGGCGAGGGCCTTTTGCGGCCCGATCACGGCACAGTCGACGTCCCAGGCGTCGAGCGCCACCTCGTGGGCGCCGAGCGAGGCCACGACATCGAGCAGGAACACGGCCCCGTGCTGGCGGACGAGGCTGGCGATGGCGAGAAGGTCGTGACGAACGCCCGTGGCGGCTTCGGCGTGGACGAGGGTCACGACGGAGACGTCCGGATTGGCCCGCAACGCCCGGGCGATCTCCTCGGGGTCGACGGCACGGTCAGGCGGCGGGCGCAGCTCCACCACGCGGGAACCGGTCCGCTCCAGCCATCGCCCGAACGCCGCCCCGAACGGCATGGAGGCGACGTTGAGGGCTGCGATGCCCGGGCCTCCGAGGCCCCGCGCGAGTGCCTCCAAGGGCAACGCCGCCTCCGCCGGAAAGAGGACGACATCATGCCTGGTCTCGAGCAGGGCTCCGACCGCATCCTCAAGAGAGGCCACCTGTAGGGCCGACGCCGCCGGCGGATCCAGGAGGGGGTGCTGGATCCGCCGGGCGGCGTGCACGGCCGCCGGATGCGGGCTCGAGCCGTTGGAGCGCATGGCCTTCAGTACGAGGAGGCGGGCGCCTCCTGCAGCGCCGCCTCCGGTGGCAGCCGCGGAGCTGACACGGTCGACTCGAGGCGCCGGCTGGCCAGGTAGTAGAGCGTGCCCGTCACGACGAAGCCCACGATCCAGGAGATGTCGGCACCGCCGAGGCTCGAGGCGACGGGCCCTTCGAACTTCGGCCAGGAGGCGTTCATGAAGGGCACCTCGGCACCGATGCCCACGAGGAAGAGCGCCACGGCCTTGACGTTGAAGCGGCCGTAGCGGCCATCGACGGACAGGATGTCCGCCGTGCTGTAGTTGCCATGCCGCACGAAGTAGTAGTCGACGAGGTTGATGGCAGACCAGGGCACGACGATGTAGAGCAAGAAGGCGGCGAAGTCGGAGAGGTCAACGAGGAAGTTCGAGGACACGCCGATCGCCACGATGCTCGTGATCGCCATGATGAGGGCCGTGCCAATCGCGCGGACGAGGGCGCCCGGTGCCCTGCCGCCCGATTTCGATACGAGCGCCAGACCGGAGACGAGCGGGCTGTAGAGGTTGATGGCGTTGCCGGCGACGATCGAGCTCAGCAGGACGAGGATGATCAGCCATTGAGCCGCCGGCACGAGGCCGGCGAGGTAACCGACAGAGTCGGAGTTGATGCTGTTGAGGGCGACGACGCCTGCGACCGCACCGAGTCCGGCAAAGAGAATGGCACTCACCACGCTGCCGGCGTAGGTGTACCAGAACGATCGGGCGACACTCGTGTCGACGGGCAGGTAGCGGGAGTAGTCCGACACGTACGGCGCCCACCCGACCTGGCCGCTCGCGAAGATCGAGGTGGCGAGGAGGAACACGGAGAACTTAAACGGGGCGGCCGTGTAGTGGACGTGAGGCAGGTGCTGGCCGAGCCTGACGAGCAGAACGGCGAAGAGGACGAGCGAGAGCACGGCGACGACACGGTTGAGGTCGTGCATGATGCGGTAGCCGAAGACGACGACGAGCCACGTGACGAACGAGCTGAGCGCCAGCGCCTCGGCGAAGGTGACGTGGATGAGGGGCCCGAGCGCTTGGCTGGCAAGGACGTTCTCACCGACGATGTAGCCGAAGAAGATGATCCAGATGAGGAAGTTCGGGATGAGCGACCCGTAGAAGCCGAACTGCGCCCGGCTCTGGATGAGCTGGGGCAGGCCGAGTTTCGGCCCCTGGGCCGAGTGGTAGGCCATGAAAACGCCGCCCACGACGCTCCCGACGACGATGGCGACGATCGACCAGGCGAGGCTGAGGCCTAGCTCGACCCCCACGGCACCGAGGACGATTGTGAAGGCGGACGTGTTGGCGGTGAACCAGAACGGCAAGAGAGAGCTCGCCTCTCCGTAGCGTCGGTTCTCCGGGATGTGGCTGATCGTGTACTGCTCGATCACGTCGGACACTGGACTCTCCTTCTTGGGACGGGGGGCAGGTGGTCGTTGTGGGACGGGGGACTGTCCCGGCGAGGCGTGGGGTGGTACGGCGCTCAGGAGCCTGCCTGTGGAGGCTCCCCGAAGAGGAACTGGTGGACTTCGTCGCGCCAGGCGGACCGGATGGCGCGGATGAGCGGGTAGTTCGCTTGCGTCGCGTCCTCAGCGACCGACGAGCGGCGGGTGATGTCGTCGTTGCGCCGCTGCCAGAGCAGCTCGTCCCGGCTGCGCACCTGCGCCGTCAGTTCGGCCGCCTCCGTCGCCGGGAGGCGAGCGACGAGCGACCGCCACCAGTTGGCGACCCCCTGGCGGTGCACGAACTCGTCCGGCCCGAACCGCTCGGCGCCGCTGCGGAGGAGATCGGCGTCGCTCACTCGGGCGGTGCGGCCGAGGATGAGGAACTCGGGCGCCGTGTAGAGCTCATAGCTGATCTCGAAGGCGAGGAAGCCGGCGAGATCCCTACCGGTCAGGTCGCCGACGAGCTGGCGTTGGTAGCGGGACTCGTCGTCGATGGAGTACAACGGGTCGAACCCGG
>Ga0187781_10001139_pt1 | contig 19977 bp, 21 predicted proteins | sample 0715_SJ02_MP02_2_FD_132447 | JGI IMG/M metagenome (GOLD analysis project Ga0187781, IMG submission 132447) | Tropical peat soil microbial communities from peatlands in Department of Meta, Colombia - 0715_SJ02_MP02_20_MG | ecosystem: Environmental > Terrestrial > Soil > Wetlands > Peat | place... | reverse complement strand
CTGCGAACGAAATCGTCTCTTCCGCGGAAGCGTTCAAGATTGCCGCAGCAGACCCTGCCCTGAACGAAGACCTTGCTTTGGCGTTGTTGCAAAGAACCGATCTGCCGCCGGAGTTTTTCAATCAGCTTGCAAAGAATCCCTCGGTTGTGAAGCGCCGCAAGGTAAAACTTGCGATCATCGGACATCCTAAAACACCACGCTACGTCTCGATTGCACTGTTGCGGCAACTGTTCACCTTCGACCTTATGAGAGTCGCCCTGACGCCGGTTATCTCCGGTGACATTAAAGCGGCGGCGGAAGAATTATTGATCAAGCGCCTGGAATCGATTGCCACAGGCGAGCGAATGTCACTGGCACGCCGGGCTACCGGGCGAGTGGCTGGCGCCTTGCTCCTTGATCCGGACGTCCGCGTCATTCAGACTGCGCTGCAAAACTCAAGGCTCACGGAAGCCCTCGTCGTAAAAGCCCTCATGGGAGCGGGATCGCCCGCAGCGCTCGTCCGCACTGTATGCGAACACAACAAATGGTCTTTGCGCCGTGAAATTCGCATCGCCCTGCTGGGCCATGCGAAAACTCCGATCCGATTTGCGGAAGAATTCAGCAAAACGCTTCCCGTTGTTCAACTGAGGGATATCCTGCACTCCTCCCGGCTGCCCGCAGCGATGAAGAAAAATTTGCTCAAGCAGTCCCACCTGAAGACGCACTGAGGGGACAAGCCAGCAGAAGTAACCGTGCAGTAACAGACCGCGGTTGACAGCTTAAAACGCGATGCAATATGATTTCCCAACTTCGTTCCTCGTCGTATTCATGACTGAACGCAACCAATCCGTCGCAAGTTGGTCACAAGAGGGAGTGGCGGGCGTATCGCTTCGGCTTAGTCTGCTGGTCATCCCTATTACAGGGCTGATTACGATCCGGGCCAGCGGATGATGTAGCCGAAATCAAGAGTTCTCAAAGGCCATCATCCAGAAAAGATGATGGCCTTTGACGTTTTGGGAGTGAGTGTATGGACAACTTGAGGGAAAGACTGGAAAAGGTACTCGCAGAACATCAGCGCGAGAACGGCTCGCACATGATCGGCGGGCGGGAGAGGCTCGTTCAGCGTCTCTTGGAAGCGCTGCGATCTTCGCCGTCTTCGCTCGACAACAGTCCAGGCGAACTGAATGGCGCTTGCTGTTAAACCTTGTTTTTTCGGCCGCCCTGTGCGGGCCAAGGGCAGTCAGTAGCTCGAAGCCACGGAAGGAGAACCATGGGTTTCCGATCAGAATATCTCTGGATGAACGGCAGATTGGTCAACTATCAGGACGCAACACTCCATTTCCTGACGCCAGCGCTGCATTACGGGATTGGAGTATTCGAGGGCATCCGGTGTTATTCAACGGCGCAGGGCCCTGCGGTCTTTCGCTTGGAGGACCACATTCGGCGGCTCTTGCAGTCGGCCACCATCCTCGGCTGGCGCGACCTTCCATTCTCAGTGGAACAAATGGTGGAGGGTGTAAAAGCCGTTGTTGCGGCGAATGGATTTTCCGACTGTTACATTCGCCCTCTTGTCTATCTCGCCGAAGGTGGATGGAACCTGAATCTTGACGGCGGCAAACCACACGCAGGCATTGCTGCCTGGAAATGGGAATCGTACCTCGGCAAAGAAGCGCTCGAGCGCGGCGTCCGCGCCAACACCTCCTCCTTCACCCGCCACCATGTAAACGCCAGCATGAGCAAAGCGAAGATTTGCGGCAATTACGTCAATTCATTCCTGGCCAAGACAGAATCGGTGCGGCTCGGTTTTGACGAGGCCATTTTGCTGGACACACAAGGCTATATTGCCGAGTGCACCGGAGAAAATCTGTTCGTGGTTCGTGGCAAGATGCTGCTCACCGCCCCGTTGGCGGAAGTGCTCGAGGGCATTACGCGTCACACTGTGATAACCCTCGCTCATGATCTCGGGTATACGGTTAGCGAGCAGCCGATTTCACGCGATCAGCTCTACACCGCCGATGAGGTTCTGGTCTGTGGCACGGCGGCTGAAGTAATCGGCCTGCGTGAAATTGATTTCCGCAGGATTGGGTCCGGCGTGAGCGGTCCGGTGACGCGGCGCGTGCAGCAGGCATTCTCAGAACTGATCCGCGGCCGCCACCTCCGGTCCAAGGAATGGTTAACGTACGTGGCGAGGGCCGAGAGTGCCACTCAACTCCCGCTGGTTTCGCAGGATACGGCCGCAAATCCCGGAATGGCGTGATCCTCGGTCAGGTCGCTATCGAAGTTATAGCCGAGAGACACGCAGTTCTTGCTGTGACGCTGTTAGCGTCCCCCAAAACTGTATCCAAGGGACACGCCGTAGCGTAGCACCCGATCAGAGCTGAACTCCACATTGTTGTTGATCAGATAAAGGCGTACTTCGGGGCGAAGGAAGGCGTCGTGCCAGAAATAGGCGCGTATGCCGCCGCCTACGTCTCCCATGAAGTGATTGCTGCTGGTGTACGTCGTATATCCGAAAACCGGGCTGAAGTTGAGATTCCCGTAAAACCGCAGATCCTCTCCGCCGATGCCGCCCAGCAGTTCGCCCGAGAAGTTCTTACTTATGTGCGGAACCCAGATCGCATTAAACGACCAGAAGATGGGGCGATAAGGCTGAAATCCCCCGTATAGTCCCTGGCTGGCTTTCCAGAAAACGTCACCCTCGATTCCCACTCGACGATGAACTAGCAAATTGGCAGAAAATCCTGGGTACAACCCGCCGCGTTCGCTGGGAAAAATGCAGGTGCCGGAGGAGCAGGGGCCGGTGGTTGGGTTGGACGACGAAATGCTTCCAACGCCAAAAGCCACATCAAACCCCTGTCCAAAGGCATTGGACACCAGCACAAAAAACGCAGCCGCGATCACAACAACTATTAGCTTTTTCAAGGTTTTCTCCGACGAATTCTTAGGGATTGGATGTGAGTACGAGGCAGCGGAGTTGGATTCCCCAGGCAAATCTTTGGGACAATCTCCTCTGACCTGGTTTCAAACTCTCTCACGAACCTACCTTAATATGATGATGAACCTGAGCCGGAATTGTGTAAAGCCGCTTGCAACCCTGCCCTGAACAAGACTTGTTACCGGTAACCCTGCTAACCCGCATTCGCGCTTAAAGTTGCGCCGGTCGTTACTTTGGTTACCCGCGGCATCTTGGCCGTTCGCTCTGCCTGAATTACCGTTGAGCGCAGCGCCGTATGAACATCCTCGAAAAGATCTCCACCGTTCTAACGGTCGCCGTCCTGGTCGGAATCTTTGCGGGGCTGAAACGGCACAGCCGCTCGGCGCGCCTCCAGCTCTGGCAGGTCGCGTGGTTTCTGGTGTTCACCCACTTCGTGGCCCAGATGTTCGAACCTGCCAGCGGCCCGGTTAGTCCATTTCTGCTGGCGGTTGATCTCGGGGCATTGCAAGCGTCGGCAGTAGCATTCGTGGTATCGGTGTCAGCGGTGGTAGAGAACCGGGTCAGGCGCAGTGCGCTCCTGCTCGTCACCGGTATACCTTCGCTCACCTTTTGTGTGCTGGCATCCTATGACGTGCACGCTCGCTGGGCATATGTGACCACCTTGCTGGCGACTTTTGGCGGTAGCCTGCTTTTTCTCTTCTGGGCAAGAAAGCTGTCCGCATATGTGCTGGCACTAACCGCCGTGGGACTGTCAGTCGGGTTTTGGGCAATTCGAGCCGCTATCCATGGCTCGATGGATGAGGGTGTCACCGCATTGCTGGCGCTGGGATTTGCGCTGCCCGGCGTTTTCATCTGCAAAAACTATTGGCGAGCCTCGCCCGGCATATTGACCATCGCGCTGGGATTCTTCTGCTGGGGTGTCGTGTTTCCCATCGGCATGCTGCTGGACCACTTCGCGCCCAGTCTGCACGTTCCGCCGGAACTCTGGAACACGCCCAAGCTCTTCGTCGCCTTCGGCATGATCCTGGCGATTGTCGAGGACAAGTCGGAATCTATCGAACTGATGCAGCGCAAAGAACGCGCCTTGAATCTTCAGTTGGAGCGCTTCTCCACCATCACTTCGCGGCTCCTCAGTGGTGTGTCCGTCGATTTCCTGTGCGATGAGATCGCCTCCACTATCACGGAAGTCACAAATTTTCGCGTGGCCGCCATCCACCTGGATAATGCCGGTCACGGTCTGCGAGTTGGCGGCGCCAGCGGCCTCGCTCCCGTGGTGTTGGCCGAGCTGCGCCGCAAGGCTGCGGGTTGGACGACGGACGACATTAAAGACTTCTGTTCGCGCGGCCGCCAGATCGGCAAAAACTCATACTTGTTATCGAGCGCAGATGCGGCCAAGTATGAGCCTCTCAAAAGCAGTCTCACTTACGAACCCAATCCCCATTGGAATACCGGCGATGAACTGCTGATTCCACTTTGCTCTGCACGCGGAGGCTATCTGGGCTGTATCGCACTGGATGATCCCCGCGAGGTCGAAGCCGTTAATGCTCAGGAGCTGTCGCGCATCGAGCTCTTGGCCTCCGATCTGGCAGTCGCGCTCGAGCTGAAATCGCTGCAAGGCCAGCTCATCCGTTCGGAGAAGCTGGCAGCTTTGGGACAGTTAGTGGCGGGTGTGGCGCACGAGCTTAATAATCCGTTAACGGCCGTCATGGGCTATGGTGAACTCCTGGCGGAAGACATTCCTGCAGGGGCGATGCGCGAAAGGCTGGACAAGTTAGTAAATGAAGGCCGCCGCATGAAAAAGATCGTGGAAAACTTGCTGCGATTCTCCCGGCAACGCGCCGTGGATCGCCAATCAGTTGACCTCGGCCCCGTACTCCAGGACGTGCTGGCTTTGCGCGAGTACTATGTTCGCACCCGCGGCTTGCAAGTGGTTCTTGAGGTCCAGCAAGACATGCCGAAAGTAGCGGTCGATGAGGACCAGTTCAAGCAGATCCTGCTCAATCTCATCAATAACGCCATCGACGCCGTGGAATCGCAGGAGGGAACAAAGCGCGTTATCGTGAGGGCTTTTGCGACCGGGAATCGGGCGGTCCTTGAAGTAGAGGATTCGGGGCCCGGCTTCGCCGATCTGAGTCGCGCTCTTGATCCCTTCTACACCACTAAGCCGGTCGGGAAGGGCACTGGTTTAGGGCTTAGCATCTGCTACGGAATCATAAAAGAACACGATGGCGAGATCCGGCTGGAAAACCTGGAGCCTCATGGTGCCCGGGTAAGCGTCGAACTGCCTCTTAGCGAACCCGCTGCCGCCTTCAGCGCTTTGGCTGGCCACTTGGGATAGATCCTTCACCGTCATTCCGTTGGTCTTTGCCTTTTAACTCCAGCAAGTCCCACTTGTTTCCGTATAGGTCTTCAAAAACCGCAACCGTGCCATAGTTTTCCACGCGCGGCTGCTCTCGGAATTTTACGCCGCGCTCCCGCATGAGGTGGTAGTCGCGCCAAAAATCGTCCGTGTGCAGAAACAAAAACACTCGCCCTCCTGTCTGATTGCCGATGCGGCTCTCCTGTTCGGCGTTTGCCGCTTGTGCCAGCAGCAGGCTGGTGCCTTGGGAATTCGCCGGACGAACCAGAACCCAGCGCTTGCCATTGCCCAGAGGCGTGTCCTCGACCACTGTGAACCCGAGTGCCCGCGTGAAGAACGCCAATGCTTCATCGTAGTTACGAACCACCAGTGCGACATACCCTAAGTTCTGCGCCATGTTTCTGTCTCAGAAAGTGACAACATCCTGCCGCAGGATTAGAGCACTATCCTAGCAAGAATTGCTGAGACACTTTTCTACGCAATGGGGCACAAACTTGCGCTACAATTTCTTACTGTCCTTAAGGGGAGGCATTCAGCTTCTCATTCGCGCCGGTAGGTAAGGATGCGCGCTCTCTTCTCAATAAACGTTCAGAAGTTTTGTGACTTCCCAACCGCCAAGGAGGAATAGATGGCAACTGCTCTGAAGATTGTTCCGCCGGAAGCAAAAGTTACCGGTTTTATCGCAAGAAAACATAAGATGTTGATTAACGGAAAATGGGTAGACTCCGCCTCCGGAAAGACATTTCCCACCTATGATCCGTCGACCGGAGAAGTGCTCGCCCAGATTGCCGAAGGCGATCGCGAAGATATCAACCGTGCCGTCCACGCGGCTCGCAATGCCTTTGAAAGCGGCCCCTGGCCGCGCTTCACCGTCTCTGAACGGGGACGCCTGATCTGGAAGCTGGCCGACTTGCTGGAAGAGAATCTTGAGGAATTTGCTGAGCTCGAGAGTCTCGACAATGGCAAACCGCTCAAGATCGCTCGCGTAGCCGACGTTCCCCTCGCCGTAGATTTGTTCCGCTATATGGCTGGCTGGGCCACAAAAATCGAGGGCAACACCATTCCCATCTCCGTGCCCTATACGCCCGGCGCCAAATATTTGGCCTATACGTTGCGCGAGCCAGTGGGTGTGGTTGGGCAGATTATTCCCTGGAACTTCCCGCTGCTTATGGCGGCATGGAAACTGGGGCCGGCGCTCGCCACTGGGAATACCGTCATCCTGAAGCCGGCTGAGCAGACTCCGCTGACTGCACTTCGGTTGGGCGAACTCATCCAGGAAGCCGGATTTCCCGATGGCGTGGTCAACATCGTTCCAGGTTATGGCGAGACGGCCGGAGCTGCCCTGGCCGCTCATCCCGATGTTGACAAGATAGCCTTCACCGGCTCGACGGAAGTCGGCAAATTGATTTTGCAAGCCGCGGCCGGAAACCTCAAGAAAGTCTCTCTGGAGCTTGGAGGCAAATCGCCGAACGTGGTCTTCGCCGATGCGGATGTGGATAAGGCTGTCGCCGGCGCAGCCAGCGCCATCTTCTTCAACCACGGACAATGCTGCTGTGCCGGATCGCGGCTCTACGTCGAAAAGAGGATTTTCGACAAAGTCGTCGATGGCGTCGCACACGAGGCCGAGAAAATCACGTTGGGTTCAGGATTCGAGCCAACCAGCGATATGGGCCCGCTCGTTTCCAAAGAACAGCTCGACCGCGTTTGCGGCTATCTGGAAGCCGGCTTCGCCGAGGGCGCGAAAGCCGTCACTGGCGGCAGCAAGTACGGCGACAAAGGCTATTTTGTGAAGCCGACCGTGCTGGTGAACACTAACGACAACATGAAAGTTGTTCGCGAGGAGATTTTTGGACCGGTGGTGACCGCGATGCCATTTGACGATGTGGCGCAAGTGGTTCCTAAAGCCAACAACTCCGAGTATGGCTTGGCGGCAGGCATCTGGACCAAGGACATCCAGAAGGCGCACACGCTGGCTTCTCAACTGCGCGCCGGAACGGTCTGGATCAACTGCTACAATATCTTTGACGCGGCGCTGCCCTTCGGCGGATACAAGCAATCCGGCTGGGGTCGCGAGATGGGTCACGAGGTGCTGGAGGCATACACGGAGACCAAGGCGGTCTGCACCGCACTGTGATTGGCTAATAGAACGCAGATCAATACCCCAGGTTCGCGCCCGGTTTTTCGGACGCTAACTTGGGTTTTCTTCTGTGGACCCGGCAGAATTACACAAGTTCCTAATCGCTTGCGCCCGCCAGCGACGCGAGCCCGAATTGCACGTTGTTCGTTCCTGCGGTCGCGTTGCCTACCACTGTCAATGCCCCCGTAAAACTACCGGTCGTCGGCTGAAAAGCGGCGAGACCATTGCCGTCCGTTGTCACGATAGTTTGTGACGACGACAAGATGATTGGTGTGGGATTTGGCGTAATGGTGGTATCTCCTGCGGTGGTGCTTACACCCGTTCCGCCGCCGCGTTCGAGTGTGGATTGAAAAACTACACTGGCGCCTTGCACCGGGTTGGGCGGCGTTGATAAGTCCATAGCACACAACGATCGGTTGAAAACTCTGCCCCACAAGCACCATTTGGCTGTTGCCCGCCACGGGCTGCAACTGCAATCCTGATGCCGGGACTGCAGTTCCGTAGAAAGTGACGCAGGGAAGATTTGCAGGTGTAACGCAGGCGCTCACTTGCACGTCGCTCGAAAGCGATGATCGTTGCAGGGTCGTGGTTGCGTATCCGTTCGCATCTGTCACCACGCCCGGTGAGCTGAGTGTCGCCGAACCCTTTATCAGCGCGAAAGCAACGTTTACGCCGCTGAGGGGAGAACCATTCGAAAGCGCACGCGCCGTCAGCGCGATGTCGACACTCGCCCCTTGCGCGATCTGCGCCGTTTGCGGCGTCAGAGCCAAATCAAGAGCTAACGAGCGCGCCGCGAGAGTTGTTTGTACTTGTTTGGCGGGCGAATAGGATGCCGGCGCCAGTTGTGCCGTAATGGTCGTCGCTCCCGCTGCAAGCGGCGTCACATAAGTAGCCGCCAGCCCACTCTCATCGGTTAGCAAAGTGCAACTGGAGGCGCCCGAGCATGCCGAGAAACCCGCCGCCAGCGAAGAGCTGAATACCACGCTCGCTCCCCCACCGGAGTCACGCCATCCGGCGCGAGAACCTGCACACAAACCGGATTTGCCGCTTGTCCTCCGACAGGCGTCCACGGATTCGAACCGGCAATCAAGTTGATCGTGTCGTTCGGGCCTGCGCCATAAATCAGTGCTTCCGTCATCACGGAGCTTGCCGTAGTTGGCGGATCATAGAGCGTAAGGTTCTGCACTCCATCCGGTTGCGGCGGCGCGTCTAGCAGAATTTGGTTGGCGGATACCGATAAGGAAACAACATGCGCATTGCCCACCGACACAGTTGTGTTCGACAGAAAACCGAGCCCTTGAATACTGAACGGCGTCCCGCCGGCGACACTGACTCGATCGGGTTGTACCGTATCACCGTAAAGAATTCGCGCCTGGTATCGATAATCGGGCCGTCCATCTCCGCGTATGTCTGAAATCCCAATGCGGAAGTCGGTTGCCTGCATCAATTCCGCATTCAATATGGTCATTCCCAGATAGGAAGTGTTGAACGCCGACGGTGTATTCGCCGGAGCTGGAAGCGTGCCCGGATCCGACAAAGCCCACATTCCAATAACGGGCTGTGCTTTGCTCTCCGTAGCTGCTTCCAACTCATCCAAGGCGGTCACCAGAACTGAGAGCGTCCGGTTGGCCTGTCCTGAAAACCAGAAATAATCCAGGTCGCCGTAAGGGCTGAGCGCACTGCTCCAGTCACCTCCCGTTGGCACCGCCGCCGGAGATGCATAAGTCGTAGCCGGAAACGGCGGCGCCTGTTCCAGTGCGCTGCCTGACATCACTATGTCTTGCTGAACATTTCCGCCTAACGTCACATTGACAACGATGGGCTGGGTTGATCCGGAGGGTTGCACTTGCCACGGTTCATACGGGCCAACTGTCATGGACCACATGGGATCAATCGCTTCAACCGTCAGTTGATATTGGGCGCTGCTTGCGCCATTCGGGATTTGCAAGCCGCCCAGGTCGAAGAACCCTTCCAGCGTGGTGTCGTTCGAGCCAAAGCGGTTGAATGGCGAGCCGGTGGGATCATCGAAACCCGTGACCGTGTTTCCCACGTTGCCGGCAAAAAGAAATCCTGAAACCGAAGCCGCGGCGTACACGCGGGAAGGCTGGCCAGTCGTAGGATCGATCAGGCGGGCGACCACATTTACACCTTACATTCCCTGGCACCGGTTGTCCGCTGGCATTGCTGAAGTAGACGCTGCCGAAGATGCGTGCAGAGTTGGCCGAGAAAATCTGGTTGCCGGGAAAGCCGGACAGATTTCCCGCCGTTATCGGATATAACCGCGAAATCGCTGCCTGATCATCCATTTTCGGTTGATTAAGGATTCGGAAAGCAGAGGGTGATCGGAATGCAGTTGGGCGGATCAGTCGGGTGCATCACCGGCAAGCCACTGTAGTCACCGGGAACGGGCGCAGGATTGTGAGTGAAAATGTTATCGTTCACCTGCGACCAGTCGAGTCCCAGAACTCGCCCCAGCACGCGCACCAGCGGTACTCAACATCATTTTGCTGGGAAGAAGTCTGCGCGCAGTTTCCATTGATCACGACCAGGGCGTGCGCAAAGTAGGCGTCAGTTGCAAAATTGTCGATCCACCCAAATACTGCGTTGCTGAAGCACTCGGATTCATCCCCAGCTCCTTGCCCGAGGAATGCATCGGTCACGCTCCCATCCTCGTCGTAAACCACGCCGAGGGGAGTGCCGGTAGCGGAGGGTTGAATATCTGCCGGCATGCTGATGGAACCGTCGGGATTTTCGTAGACGTTGGCCCCACTGACGTTCTCCGCCAGTTGTCCAGAATGGACCGCCGATATCGCGGCGGTTGAAACCGAGGTCCATTGGCTGAAAGAATCCGCCACCAACGCATCCGCGCTGGGCCCAGGAAAAAACGAACTGAGATCGCCCTGGTCGGTGTAATAGTTAATGACCCCTCTCGGCCAGGTCAGAGGTGTTCCCACCGTTCCCGAGTTGAAATAACTCACGCCCGCAATGTACTTCGGTCCGCCGGCCTGCGCGAGCCGGACAAGCGCAATAATCAAGGCGATGATCAACAACAAACGAAAGAACGGATGGGTTCGCCCCCAGAGTTCGAGATCGCCGACCGAACTGGAGTGTGTCATCTCAATTCTCGAGCGCTGCACGTAAAGCGCGTACAAAATCCTCAGGTCTGAGCAAAATTCTCGTCGGGGCTTCTTCCACCGGCGTGGGCGTGTGCGACGGCCCAATACCCATTTGTCCGGGAAGAATGACAATGCGGCCGCCCCGATCCATCGCGAAGCGGCCGCTCATCCCTCCGACCGGGCTGGTCAGCCCCAATTTGCTCAGTGGATACAAAAACAGCAATACCTTTTCTCCCCTGCGGTAACTTTCTCCGGATTGCCACAGTCCGGCGCACTCGTGAATTACCAGTTGCTGACCGCTACGCACGCCGACGTAGCCTTTATCCACCTGAAAAGTGATTCGCATCACCGGCACGCTGCTCGCATTGTTGGGCGCGATGCGCTCGACCGATTTCACCGTTCCGGAAAAGATGTATCCAGCCTTGTGCGCCAAGGAATGAATTTTTGGAATGGCTGGTCGTTCAACCGGTCGCGGCAGCTCGGCGGGTGCTGCCATGGAAGCGAGAAAAAAGATCAAGCAAGCTGTGAGAAATCTTGGCAACGGGGCAGGCATCACGAGCCTCGCGATATCGGATGCCAGCACAGGACGGGAGCAGGTTGATGCTAGATAATCGAAGGGGGTAAGGCAGTGCGCTCGCTCACAGTCGCGCTGTGACTGGTGGACATTTCCACAGGAGCGGGCAACGACGGGTGGCCTAGGTTCGCGAGCGGTGTCAGCGGGCTAACCTGGGATCAGGCGAAATTGCCCAGCGCTCCTTTTGGCTTTGCCCAGGAAGTGCTGGAATCTCGGTCCAGTCCCCTCATGTCATCCCGAGACCGCGTTAGCAGGTGAGGGATCCTACGGCGGCTTGCACTGTAGGTGGTAGAAACAGGGCCGTCAGTCCCGCGTGCGCCTGCGATGGTTCTGTACTTTTCGTAAGATCCCTCGCGGAGGGCGCATCGGGATGACATCCCCATAAGGGACTGCTAGTTATTAGGCAAGGCTGCAGCGCTCCTTCCACTTTGCTTCTGTTTGCGGTATCTTGACGCATTCCAGAGGAGGGTTCCGGACCATGCCGTCTCACCACTCGCTGACTCGCCGAGAAATCCTGGAAAACTGCATGGCGCTGGGCTCGCTTGCGGTGGTTTCCTCCGCTCCGGCAGCGGCAATGATTGCAGCCTTGCAGCAGCAGGAACTTCGCTACCGGCGGCCGACGCCGCCCAATGAGATTGGTCCGTTCTATAAAAAACGTGCCCCGGAAACGGCCATGCTCCGCGCCCCGGGCGATCCCGGCATGCCTCTGGCCGTCTCCGGACAGGTGTTCAACACGCGCGCCGACAAGCTCTCGAATGCCCTCGTCGAAGTTTGGCAGACCGATCATCTCGGCCACTACGATCTTGAAGGATATCGTTACCGCGCCAAGCTGCCAGTCGACACTAGCGGTTCCTACAAGTTCGACTCCGTGATGCCGGGCCACTACCCGGATCGCGTGTGCCAACATGTGCACTATCTCGTCACTGCTCCCGGCCATAAGCCACTGGTTACCCAGTTATACTTCGCCACCGATCCGGTATTTGAAGGCGACCCCGACCGCAATTTCGGGCGCGATCCGCTCATTCACAGCCGCGAATTGGTTCGGCCGGTTATCCTGACCGGCGATCCGCACGAGATTGAGGCTGCAGTCCGCTTTGAGATCGTCCTGGAGCTCCTGTGAAGCGGGCGCTATGTTTGTTCTTGGCTGTTCTGCTGCTTGCACTATCCGTATTCGCCGCCGACGCAAAACTCGAAAGAACGATCACCGTTTCGCCGGACGCAATTGTCAGCTTCACGGCAATTTCTCCCAAAGGTGATCTCATCGCCGGCGCCTGCCGGGACGGGCAACTGCGCCTGTGGGCCTTCCCATCGGGAGAGCTGCGCCAAGCCTACTCTTTGCAGGACCAGCGGATTTCTAGCCTCGCGTTCTCCGCTGATGGAACCTGGCTCGCCGCCGGTGGGAATCGTGGAGCGGTGAAAATCTGGAGCCTTCCTTCCGGCCAAGTGAAGCACGATTTGAAAGTCGGAGTGAGCGTCCTTGCCCTTGCCTTGTCCCCGGACAAAACTCTGCTCGCGGTTGCGAAGCAGGAGCAGCCGGCTGAGCTGTGGGATCTGGATGTCGGCCGGGTCATCACCGAACTTCCTGCCAAATTTTCCGGCTCGTTGGCGCTGGATTTTTCGCCCGACGGTCAATGGCTCGCCTCCGCCGATGCGGATACGGAAATTCGCATTTACGAATCTCACACTGGCGCGTTGCGGGCCACCGCCAGCGACCTTCTGCTCGAAACCTTCGCCGTCACATTCTCTTCTGACAGCAAATACCTGTACGCGGGCGGAGCTGACAAAACCATTTCCGTGATCGATGTAGGAAGCGGCAAAATTGTGCGCAGTTTTCCCAAGCAGTCCTACGTAATCGGCGAAATGCATCATTCTGCCGACGGCAAATCTCTGGTTGCCGTGTACTTCGATGAGAATAGCGTCAAAAACCCTGCGCCGGCGATGGTCTGGGATGTAGCCGGCCAGTCGGTTCGCGCGACTTTTGCCGAGCCCGGCATCACTCCCAACGGCAGCGGCTTTCTCAAAGACGGCCGCGTGCTGATAACCGGGGGTTCCGGTCCAAAGCTAAACATCTGGTCTCTTCGGTAAGAAATGTGTTCCGGGGCGCGTGCCCAGTTTCTTGAGCGCTTATCACCAGACGAAAATCCCGCAGTATTATCAGAGACTTACAGCCATCTTCTTGGGCGGACGCGGCGGGCGGTTCTGTCACTAACCATATCCATCTCAACCTGCGAAAGACAGGATGTGTAACCCATTCGGCTTTTTGAATTTCCCTCTTGCCAGAATTCAACTTCCTGCTATCATGCTGTGCTCGTTGCCACATTTTTGTGGCAGCGACGTTCATAGCTTGGGTTGATCGTTTCGTGTCTTGCAGTCGCAACTCGCGCCACCACCACGGGCTCCGGAGCTTTGTGCCGACTTCCCATCATTTCGGCACAAAACTCAGGAGCCTTTGTTGTTGCGCCGGAAGCGATATCAACGTGTCCGTCCACATCCTTGGAGGGGGTCGTTAAACGTGCGCAACACGAGGGATGTGGAATTCTAATCTCAGCAGAGGCGAAAGGAGTTTTTTGTGAGAGAGAAGGGAACTGTTAAGTGGTTCAACGGGGCTAAAGGATATGGGTTCATCCAGCGGTCCACAGGGGAAGATGTCTTCGTTCATTTCTCCGCCATTCAGGAAAACGGTTATCGTACCTTGAACGAAGGTGAGACCGTCGAATTCGACCTGCTCAAGGGACCAAAAGGCTTCCAGGCAGCGAACGTGGTCCGCGCCTAGCTTCCAATCCGCGCACCGGCCAAAAACCCTCTCAGCGCACTGAGAGGGTTTTTAGTTTCAGCTGCCCGCCTGATTCCGCTAGGCTGCGGTCGGCTCCTCGGCCCTCACCAGGGGAACGTCCACCAGATGCTCACTCAAAAACCATACTTCCAGCTCATTGGTGCGCAATACTTGGCTGACCAGAAGGTCATTGGTGCCGTCGTCCCCCAGCTCTGAAGCCCGTCGCGCCATCTTGCGGGTTTCGCGGATGATCACCTGGTGAGCGTCCAGCAATCGGGACAGTTGAACCGGCACCTCTTCGCGGCCACGCGGAGGACGCTCGATCTGGGTCGTCTCCGCAACATCCGGAGCCATGGCTATGCTGATTCCACCCAGCAACTGGATCCGCTCCGCAATCGCGTCCACCAGCTCCACCTGCTCGTCAAAGTGCTTGTCATAAAGCAAATGGAGCTGATAAAAAGTCGGCCCCGCTACCTGCCAGTGCGACTTCTTGTACAGATCGCGAAGCGTCATAGTGTCCGCAAGCAGCTGGTTTAGTTGTTCGGTCACTTCCAGCCGCACCGGTTCTTCAAGTTCAAGCGGCAACAAATGGCTTACAGTTCCGTAGGGCTGGATTTCACGCGCGCGTTGATGAAGGCGGGGCTGGGCGTTGATGTTTCTGGTTTCCGCTGCACTATGTTTTTTTGCCATTAGTTCGTCTCCTTTTCTTAGAAGTCGCATCTTGCCGCAGAGCGTGGTCAGGTCGCTCCAACAATTTGGCTCGACGACGGCCAAAGGCTACGCAGCTGCTTGCTTCGTCTGCTTAATGAAATCCAGCAGATCGGCGTTGATGAGGTCCTTGTTCGTCGAGCACATTCCGTGCGGCAGGCCCGGATAAACCTTCAGCGTCGCTCCTTTCACGAGCTTTGATGAGAGCATGGCCGACGCGCCGATGGGCACGATCTGATCGGCGTCCCCATGCAGAATCAGCGTCGGAACGTCGATCTTCTTGAGATCTCCGGTGAAGTCAGTTTCGGAGAATGCCTTGATGCAATCGAACACGGCTTTGAGGCCGGCCTGCATCCCCTGCAGCCAGAACGAGTCCCGCAAGCCTTGCGAAACCTTGGCGCCGGGCCGGTTCGCCCCGTAGAAAGGCCCGCTTAGATCCTTGAAGAACTGGGAACGGTCGCTGAGAACACCTTTGCGAATTTCGTCAAAGGCCTCAATCGGCAGCCCTCCCGGATTGGCAGGCGTTTTCAGCATTAGCGGCGGGACTGCGCCAATGAGCACGGCCTTAGCCACCCGCTTGGTCCCATGACGGCCAATGTAACGGGCGACTTCTCCACCACCCGTGGAGTGGCCGACGTGGATTGCATTCCGCAAGTTGAGCTTTTCGACGAGGGTTGCGAGATCATCCGCGTAGGTGTTCATGTCGTTGCCGTTCCACGGCTGGCCCGACCGGCCATGGCCGCGGCGGTCATGGGCGACGCAACGATATCCACGTTCGCCGAGAAACAGCATCTGGTCTTCAAAAGCATCCGCGCTCAACGGCCAGCCATGACTGAAAACCACAGGCTGTCCCTTACCCCAATCCTTGTAATAAATCTGTGTGCCGTCTTTGGTAGTGATCGTAGGCATAAGACTTTTTCTCCTTAGGTGAGTTTCGGAACTCAAAGCTCGGAATGGCAGCTCTCTCAGCAGCAGCCTTTAATCCGGTTGACTAAAAAGTTGATCAAGCCGCACGCGACACGACGCGAATCGGCTCATTACGAAACCACTTTACAGCCAGAATGGTGAGTCCCACAAAGACTAGTAATACGACGAGTTGCGCGATGACAAAAGGTGGTTCTTTCTGCGTCGGAGCCAGCGCCTTCAGGGCCGGTATTTTCAGGAACGACTGAACCACTGCAACAAACACGTTCAGATAGAGCGCGATGCTCGCGGACACGACGTAAGTTGCACGCCACGCCCCGGTCAGATAAAAGCCGTACCGCGCCACGATCGCAACCGCCAGCACGACTAACGAGATGATGCCGACTTTGTGCGAGGGTAAGAGGTGTTCGAAGGGAAAACCGAAGCCGGTCAGGCTGGTCGCGGCCGTGGTCGCAAGGAAAATGGCGGTCCAGCTATCCAGTCGTTTGCTGTTGAGCAATCCGTACAGAACGATAAATCCGGAACCAATTCCCACCAGGCTCAACAACACATGCACGAATGTATAGGTCGCAGTCGTCATGCCCAAAATCATGTGCGTCTCCTTGCGAATGAGTTCGGTTCATCTGCTTCTCGTGAAGAGCCCCGTAATGATAGATTACTCGGCCCTGCCAAAGCTTCACAATCCTTTGGGCCTCCAATTGTACTGATTTATGCCGATTTTGCCTCACGTTCGCTCAGCGGTGTGACTTGGGCTTCCGCTTTGGCTGCGTCAGGCTTGGTCGGTGGTTCCAGGGCAAACTGGCAGGCTGCCCGGGCCACTTCCTTTCCCAAAGCACGAAGTTGGTCAGTCAAGCGGCTGTCCACCGGAGCGCCACTCTCATCGAATGCCTTCCACGACTCTGCGATGGGCATCACCAGCGGCACCGCCCATCCTCGCAGCGCGCGTACCACAAATTCCATCGTATTTACAGCCTGCAAGCCCTGCACGCCCCCGGCGGTGCTGATCAGGCCCACCACCTTATCCGTCAAATAGGGCGGCTCGCGGTCGCTCAACAGCTTAAGCCAGTCCAAAGCGTTCTTGAACGAACCGCTGATGGTGCCGTTGTACATCGGGCTGCTCCAGATCAGGCCATCGGCGCGGTACACTGCATCGCACAGTCGTGTGACCGAGTGCGGCGGACTGGTCTCTGCGGGATCATACATGGGAAGCGAAAGCTCCCTTAGATCGAGCAGCTCGGTCTCCACGCCTGCTTCCGCAGCTCCCGCCAAAGCGATCTTCAACGCCGCCAGACTGGTAGACCTCTTTGCCAGAGATCCTCCCAAGCCCACAACCGTCAGATGAGATTTCATAGAGCCTTTTTCCTCCGCTTCGTCGCTCGTATCCTAGCCGAATACGAGCATATCGATTCGCTAATCACCACGTGGGATTCGGAACTGCATCTGATTGTGCCTGTAAGTATGTGACAGGCACCAAGTTGTCGAGTGATCTTTTCTTGACCTCGATTTGATCCGCTGTGCATTGCAGCTTTTTCGGGTGCAGGTGAAATTCACCCGTGGAGGAACAACTTGCATGCCGGATACGATCGCATACGCCGCCTTCGACGACCAGAAAGCTTCGTTTTGTCCCGCCACCCGCATTCAGCAGAGCATTGTCGCAGATATTGAGAAGAGAACATTGATCAGGCTGGCCGAGCACACGCCCGCCAAGATCAACTCCGATCACCTGACCGTTCTGGGTTTCCTTTCCCAGTGCTTGGCGGGGCTTTGCTACGCTCTGGCGCGGCTGAGTCCCGATGCATTGCTCCTCGGAGTCGGCTTTCTGGCTCTGAACTGGCTCGGCGATAGCCTCGATGGCACCCTGGCGCGTTTTCGCAACCAGCAGCGGCCACGTTATGGCTTTTATATCGACCACATCACCGATACGATTGGCGCCTTCTTCCTCATGGGCGGCATGGCCTTATCCGGATATGTGCATCCCGGCGTCGCCATCGGCATGCTGGTCGCGTTTCTGATGCTGTCGATCGAGGCTTATCTCGCCACCTACACGCTGGCCCAGTTCCAGCTTTCATATTGGAAGTTCGGCCCTACCGAGATACGAATTCTGCTTGCTGTCGGGAACCTGGCCCTGCTTCTTCATCCGACCGTTAAGTTGCTTGCTCACCAATTCCTGCTCTTTGATGTCGGCGGCGTCATCGCCATCACCGGCATGGCTCTGATGTTGCTGGTCTCCGCCGTCCGTCACACGATCCAGCTCTACCGGGAGGAGCAGATCGCGTGAGACGGTGCGACTCGCATTACCGGATCTTTAAATTTTCTCTGGTCGGAGCCCTCGGGATCGGCGTGCAGCTAACCGTTCTCGGCATTCTTGTCTCTGCACACATTAACTATCTGCTGGCAACCTTATTGGCCGTCGAATCAGCGATCGTTCACAATTTCCTCTGGCATGAAGGCTTCACTTGGAGCGACCGCCGGGAGCGTAAGGGCCGCGCCTGGCTCAAGCGGTTCTTTCGCTTTCACTTGAGTAACGGCCTGATCTCGCTGGTCGGAAACCTGCTCTTCATGCGGCTACTCGCCGGCGCGTTCCGCCTGCCCGTCATCGCCGCCAATCTGCTGGCCATCTCGCTGTGCTTTATGGCGAACTTTACAGCCAGCGATCGCTGGGTGTTTTTGTCGGAAGATCCGAGCAGGTCTGGCCACGAAAAAGCCGCGTCAACGATCGCTGGGTGGCCGTGAGCGATCACGCATCAATACCAGCGTCCGCTCTGCGAAGGGGACATAGAGTAGAGCTGCGGTTGCTGCCAATGCCAATCCGAGGCCTATCTGCGGAGTAAGCAGGAACGGCGCAAGCGCCCACAATTCATCCAGCACCAAGGTGGGTACGAACAGGTGCAGGAATTTTCGACTCAGATCTTTTACGTCGAAAGAAACCGCGGAGAGCAGATAGAGCCGGATGGGAATTCCGATCGCCGCCGACACAACCAGAACCGCCGTGATCCAGTCCGCCCTGCCTAACTTGCGGTCGAGCAGCTCTTGAACCGCGGAGATGTGCGCCAGGGCTGCGATGTAGAAGCTGAGGTACATTATCTGAATCAAAAGGAAGAGCACCCGCACGTATCCATAGGGTACTGCCGGTAATTCATCCGGATGGGTCAGCAGCGAAGGCGCTGAATTCGCAAATGCGGGAGACGGTTCCGAGTTTGGGAAGTCCGGCCGGTTGGCTTGTCCGTTCACGACTTCTACGGCGGGCAGAAAGCGATAGCCTCGCTTTGCCAGCGTCTCGATAAAACGTGGGCTGGAGGCCGAATCTCCCAGCGTCTCGCGGAGTTTATTGATGATGGTGTTCAGGCTGTGGTCGAAATCGACGAAGGTATCCGCTGTCCAAAGTTGCTGCCGCAACTCTTCCCGGCTGACGACTTCGCCCGGCCGCTCCAGCATCGTGAGCAGCACTTGCAAAGGCTGCTCCTGCACGCGCAGCCGCACGCCCGATTTACGCAGCTCTCCGCTTGCCGCATCCACTTCGAACACCCCGAAGCGAAACAACTTTTTTGCAGGCCCGGCCATCGTTGGTCATCATAACGGCTCTTTGCAGAAACATTCAAAAACAGCCCTCAGGTTTGCCATTGCGATCACGCTCACGATCGCCTTCGTAGGAACCAGTGTCGCGGAACGGCTCAGGCCAGAAACCACAGAAGCATTCGACTCCTACGTGCAGCAGCGCGAAAAGCAAATAGCACAAGAACTGAATGCGGGACCATTCTTGCATCTCGACCGCCTACCCACAGACGAAAGGGAAAACGCCTACGCCCATCTGAAAAAAGGCGACGTGCTGACCCAGCGCATGCCGCCGGGTTCGGACGAGGCAATGCACGTTCCGCATGGCCTGATTCACCACTGGATCGGCACCGTCTTCATCCCCGGTGTAACGCTGTCGCAAACGGTCGCATTCCTTCTGGACTACGACAATCAATACAAGTTCTACGGTCCCGAAGTGCAGCGCTCGAAATTGCTCGAGCGCAACGGCAATGACTACAAGATGTTTCTTCGGCTGAAGAAAACCAAGATCATCACCGTCATCCTGGACACCACTTACGACGTCAAGTATGTTCCCATCAGCGCTGACCGCGCCGTTTCCTATTCCCACAGCACCCGGATCGCGGAAGTCGAAAACGCGGGAAAGCCCAATGAGTCAGAAAAGCCGGTGGGCGACGACGGCGGCTTCATGTGGCGGCTGAATTCCTATTGGGCATTTCTCCAGCGGGACGGAGGCGTTTACCTTCAACTGGAAGCCATTTCCCTGACTCGCGACATTCCCTCAGCCGTTGGTTGGCTGGTGGCTCCATTTGTCACCAGTATTCCGCGGGAATCCTTGGTGTTCACTCTCGCTCGCACGCGGGAAGCGCTTATGAAGCCGAAGCAGTGAACTCTGTCGACCCTTGAACTTTGCCTAATGCACTTCCAGCGACACCAAATCT
>Ga0187781_10001138_pt1 | contig 20000 bp, 19 predicted proteins | sample 0715_SJ02_MP02_2_FD_132447 | JGI IMG/M metagenome (GOLD analysis project Ga0187781, IMG submission 132447) | Tropical peat soil microbial communities from peatlands in Department of Meta, Colombia - 0715_SJ02_MP02_20_MG | ecosystem: Environmental > Terrestrial > Soil > Wetlands > Peat | place... | reverse complement strand
CGGGTGTAGGGATGGCTAGGCGCATCGTACAAGGCGTGCTTTTGCGCCAGCTCCATCTCACGGCCCAGATACATCACCAGGATGCGGTCGGAAATATGCTTCACCACCGCCAGGTCGTGGGCGATGAAAATCAGTGCCAGCCCCATCTCGCGCTGCAGTTCCTTCAGCAGGTTGATGATCTGCGCCTGAATCGACACATCCAGCGCGGACACCGGCTCGTCGCAGATAATCAGCTTGGGTTCCAGGATCAGCGCACGGGCAATGCCGATGCGCTGGCACTGGCCACCGGAGAACTCGTGCGGATAGCGGTTGATCATCTGCTCGCGCAGACCCACCTTGCTCATCATGGCGCGCACGCGCTTCATCACCTCGGCCTCCGGCAGCTCCGGGCGGTGTACACGCAAGGGTTCGCCAATGATCTGCGCCACGGTCATGCGCGGGTTAAGCGAGGCCAGCGGATCCTGGAAGATCATCTGGATATCCTTGCGCACCGCATGCCACTCTTTGGCGCCCCCCTTGGTCAGATCTTTGCCCATCCACACGATTTCGCCGGCCGTGGCCGGAATCAGGTTGAGGATGGCGCGGGACAGCGTGGACTTGCCACAGCCAGACTCGCCCACCACGCCCAGCGTTTCACCGGCGTACAGATCGAAACTGACCCCGTCCACCGCCTTCAGCGTGCGTTTGGCGCTCCACGGCCAGGTGCCGTCGCCCTTGACCTGGAAATGCACTTTGACATCACGTACCGACAAAATCGGCTGTTTGGCTTGATCAGACATGAGCCACCTCCTGTGCTGCCTGGAGCAATTCTTCCGCCGGTTTGTGACAGGCGCGCAGCACTTGCGGATTCAGGCTGCAAGCCTCCAGTGCCGGTCGCTCATCCACGCAGCGGCTGCTGGCATGGGTGCAGCGTTCCGAGAACGGACAGCCCTTGGGCATATGCGCCATATTGGGCGGATTGCCGGGAATGCTGACCAGTTCGCTGCCGTCGTGATCCAGCCGCGGCAAGGCACCCAGCAAGCCAATGGTGTAAGGATGGCTGGGATGGTAAAAGATGCTGTCTGCCGTGCCATATTCCATTACTCGGCCGCCATACATCACCATCACTTTTTCGCACAGGCCGGCCACCACGCCCAGATCGTGGGTAATCATCACGATGGAGGTGCCGAAGTCGCGTTGCAGCTCTTTCAGCAGGGTGAGGATTTGCGCCTGCACCGTCACGTCCAGGGCGGTGGTGGGTTCGTCGGCGATCAGCACTTCCGGCTCGCACAGCAGGGCCATGGCAATCATCACCCGCTGGCGCATGCCACCGGAGAACTCGTGCGGATACATATTGATGCGGCGGGCGGCTTCCGGAATGCGTACGGCATCCAGCAGCTCGATGGCGCGCTTTCTGGCTTCGCGGCGGCTGATGCCCTTGTGCAGCTCCAATACCTCGGTCATCTGGCGCTCTACCGTCAGATAGGGGTTGAGCGAGGTCATCGGGTCCTGGAAGATCATCGCCAGCCGGTCGCCACGGATGCGGTTGAGCTCGGGCGGGCTCATGGCCAGCAGGTTCTGGCCCTGATACAGCGCCTCGCCGGTGGTTTTGCCGTTCTTCGCCAACAGGCCCATCATGGCCAGCACGGTCTGGCTTTTGCCGGAGCCGGATTCGCCGACGATGCCCAGGGTCTGGCCCTTTTCCAGCTCGAAGCTGACGCCGTTGACGGCGCTGACCACGCCGTCGTTGGTCTGGAACTGCACGCCCAGATTACTTACTTTCAATAGACTCATCTGTTGCTACCTCAACGATCTTTCGGATCGAGCGCATCGCGCAGGCCGTCGCCGATATAGTTGGCGCAGTACAGGGTGACCGACAGCATGCCGGCCGGGAACAGCAGAATCCACGGGCTGGCATCCATTACGCCGGCACCATCCTGGATCAACACGCCCCAGCTGGTCATCGGCTCTTGTACCCCCAGGCCGAGGAAGGACAGCACCGATTCGGTCAGGATCACCCCCGGTACGGTGACGGTGGTGTAGATCACCACGATGCCCAGCAGATTGGGTACGATGTGGCGGAAGATGATCTTGGGCGTGGACACGCCAATGGCGTGGGCGGCCTCGACATATTCCTTGGACTTGATCGCCAGCGTCTGGCCCCGCACCACCCGTGCCATGTCCATCCAGGAGAACACGGTGATGGTGAGCACCACCAGATAGAAGTCACGGCCCAGCAGCGTCACCATCAGGATGGCAATCAGCAGGTAGGGCACGGCATACATCATGTCGACGATACGCATCATCAGCGAATCGACCTTGCCGCCCATGAAGCCGGCGGTAGCCCCCCAGACAATACCCAGCGCCACCGAGGCGATGGTGGCCAGCGCGCCCACCATCAGCGAGATGCGCCCGCCGATCAGACAGCGCACCAGCAGGTCGCGTCCCAGGGCATCGGTGCCGAACCAGTGGGTATTGGCCAGTGTCGGCGCAATACCCATTGCATCCCAGTCGGTATCTTCATAGGTATGCGGCAGGACCATCGGCCCGAAAATACAGGCCAGGGTAATCAGCGCCAGCACGATCAGGCTGACCACTGCCGCCTTGTTGCGGAAAAAGCGCAGGCGGGCGTCGCGCCACAGGCTGCGCCCTTCTACGGCGGCCTCGGCCAGGCCCTGATCCAGGGCGGCAGTCATGGCTTTTTGTTTGCTTTGCATCATGATTGATTGCTCCCGCTCAATAGCGAATCTTCGGGTCCAGCAGCGCATAGGCCAGATCCACGAGCAGGTTGAGAACGACCGTGACCACGGTCACCAGCACGACCAGCCCCAATACCAGGGTGTAATCGCGGTTGGCAGCGCCATTGACGATCAGCTTGCCAAGACCGGGCAGGCCGAACACGGTTTCCGTCACCACCGCAGCGGTGATGGAGGAAATGGCCAACGGGCCGATTACCGATACCACCGGCATCAAGGCCGGCTTGAGCGCATGGCGCAGCACGATGGTGCGCATCGGCAGGCCTTTGGCGCGGGCGGTGCGGATGAAGTTGCTGCCCAGCACCTCGATCATGCTGCCGCGCATCACGCGGCCAATTGTCGAGATGTTGATGAATACCAAGAGGGCAATCGGCAACACCATATAGCGCAGGTCAAAATCGTCCCAGCCGCCAGCCGGCAGCCATTGCAGCCAGACGGCAAACAGCATGACCAGTACCGGCCCCAGTACGAAGGACGGGAAAGCACCGCCGATATTGCCCAGCAGCATGACCAGATAGTCGATGATGCTGTTCTGGCGCAGTGCCGCCACAATGCCCAGTGCCACCCCAATCAGCAGCGAGATGACAATGGCGCCGCCACCAATGGCCGCAGACACCGGCAAGGCCTTGCCTACCAGGTCGTTGACGCTCCAGTCGGCATAGCGGAATGACGCGCCCAGATCGCCCTGCAACAGGCTCTTGATGTAATAGAGATATTGCTGCCAAACCGGCAGATCAAGATGGTATTTGGCCTGCAGATTGGCCAATACGGCTGCCGATACCTTGCGCTCCCCGTCAAAGGGGCCGCCCGGGGTCAGGTGCAGCAGCAGATAGCAGACAGTAATGACGGCCAGCAGCGTGGGAATCGTTGCCAGCACACGTCGGAAAGTATAGGACCACATGAGGATACTCCTGTCGGTGCCACTCGCCGCCCGCCATGCGTCCGATCAACACTGGCGAGGGAAACGGCATCCGGCATGATGCTTACATCACAAGCCGGATGTCCGCCTGGCGGACATCCGGCCTCAGTTCAAGCGGGAGCGTGAACTCCCGTCTCCTGCATCATCCAGCTACGGCTCAGTGCTGAATGATGTAGAGATCCTTGCCGCGATAGCGGTCCATCGGGTTCTTGCCATAGCCACCCACATAGGACTTAACCAGACGCGGTGCGGTGTACTGCAGCAGCGGGATCATCGGGTAGTCATCCATGATCATCTTCACAGCCTGGGTAAACAGCTGCTTGCGCTTGGCCTGATCGGCGGTATTGCTACCCTGCTTGATCAGCTCTTCTGCCTTGGCATTGCAGTTTTTGTTGTCATTCTGGTCGTTGTCACACTGCACCAGCGCCAGGAAGGTGGTGGCGTCGTTATAGTCGGCTACCCAGCCATTGCGGGCAATCTGGTAGTCGGCATCGTGACGCTTCTTCAGCAGCACCTTGAATTCCAGGCTTTCCAGCTCGGTATCCAGGCCCAGCTTGGATTTCCACTCGGAGGCAGCGAAAATGGCCATCTTCTTGTGGTAGTCACTGGTGTTGTAGGAGAACTTGAGCTTGCTGCCCGGTTTCACACCCGCCTGGGCCAGCAGTTTCTTGGCCTCTTCCACCCGCTTGGCCATCGGCCATTTCACCCAGTCGTAGCTGGTAACGTCTACACCGGCAGTCCCGGCTACCACGGCGCTGTAAGCCGGAGCCTGACCATCGGCCGTTACTTTCTTGGCCAGGATGTCACGGTCGATCACCATGGACAGCGCCTTGCGCACACGCACGTCTTTCAGCAGCGGGTCCTTGTTGTTCAACGAGTAGTAGCGCAGGCCGAGGAAAGGCGCATTGCGGATTTCCTTCGGATACTGTGTCTTGTACTTGTCGTAGGTGCCGGACGGCAGTTCCAGTACCCAGTCGTTTTCGCCGGATTCATACAGCTTCACGTCGGCATTGTGGTCTTCGATCGGCAGATAGGTGATCTTGCCCAGCTGCACATTCTTCAGATCCCAGTATTGGGCATTCTTTTCTACCACCACCTTGCTGTTAACCTGCCATTCCTTCAGCGCAAAAGCGCCGTTGGACACCATCTTGCCCGGCTTGGTCCAGTCCTTGCCGAACTTGTCGATGGTTGCCTTGGGCAGCGGTGCCAGTTGGGTATTGGCCACCAGCGACGGCATGAAAGGCACCGGATACGGGGTTTGCACTTCCAGGGTGTACTTGTCCACAGCCTTCACGCCCAGCGCGGAAGCCGGCTTCTTGCCATCCGTGATGTCCTTGCCATTCAGGATGAAGATGCCATAGGTGGAAGCATAGGGAGAGGCAGTTTTCGGGTCGACAAAACGCTGCCAGCCATAGACGAAGTCGCTTGCGGTCACCGCGGAACCATCAGACCACTTGGCATTCTTGCGCAGCTTGAATACCCAGGTCGTCGGGCTGGTCTGTTTCCAGGACTCGGCCACACCCGGTACGACCTTGCCAAAGCTGTCGGTGGCGGTCAGGCCTTCAAACAGGTCGGCAGTGATGGTATTGGCCGGTACGGATTCGGCCAGTACCGGGTCCAGCGATTCCGGTTCGGAACCGGTGTTACGGATCAGTTCCTGCTTGGCAGCCAGCTTGACGCCTGCCGGCACCTGAGCGGCCAAAGCCAGCGCACTGCTGCCGGCCAGTGCCAGGCCAACAGCGGCAGCAACGATACGTAGCGATTTATTCTGCGACATTCGCCTATTCTCCTGTTCTGTAGAGCCCCGCTTATTGCGGGTGCACAAATTCTTTTATCCGGATTTTGTCCGGCGCTTCCGTTTAATAGTCCGAAACGGGCCGGGCCATTATGCGCTGGCGTTTTTAAATTCTTCAAGACTGGATCAGAACAATATGACAATTGTTTTGACATTGCCGTGTCATTTCAACGAATTCGCGCGATAAAGCCGCAATTTTCCTGCACGGCTGGAGCGTAACGATAGTATTTACCACCCCGGCCATGAGTATTTATATTGGCTGTCATTATTATCTTGCATACATAGGCTGATTTAGCCGGTCCATTCACCACTTGGCTGTTTATATTCGTCAAATTAGGCTAACGACATATCATCCCTTCAATAGCAAACATCACTCCCCGCCCTATATGACAGGGACAATGCGCTGCATTCCACGCCAATAAAGGCTATTGCTGCGCGACACACACGTCACACCATCGTCGTTTGCGGCTTGGATTGCCAGACAAACCGACATAGTGAAAGACATAAAAAAAGCTCCCGTGTCGGGAGCTTTTAGCAGCAAAGCTGGCGGAGCCGGTTTCAGTCCTGCAAACGCCAGTGAATGGCTTCGCCAGCACGCAGCGGCACCAGCACATCCTCGCCATACGCCAGTTCCTGCGGCACGGTCCAGCTATCCTTCAGCAGGGTGATGGTATCGGCATTGGGTGCCAAACCATAGAAAGCCGGGCCATTCAGACTGGCAAAGGCTTCCAGCTTGTCCAGTGCGCCTGCCGCTTCGAAGGCCTCGGCATACAGCTCGATGGCTGCATTGGCGGTATACATGCCGGCACAGCCACAGGCGGCCTCCTTGGCATGGCGCGCATGCGGTGCGCTATCGGTGCCGAGGAAGAACTTGGCCGAACCGGAAGTCGCAGCCTTCACCAGCGCCTGACGGTGCAGTTCGCGCTTGAGTACCGGCAGGCAATAGTGATGCGGACGGATGCCACCAACAAAGATGGCATTGCGGTTCATCAGCAGGTGATGGGCGGTAATGGTGGCGGCAATATTGTCCGGCGCACTGGCCACGTATTCGGCGGCATCCTTGGTGGTAATGTGTTCGAACACCATGCGCAAGGACGGCAGGCGCGCCAGCAGCGGCTGGAATACCTGCTCGATGAACACGGCTTCACGGTCGAAGATATCGATGGCGGAATCAGTCACCTCGCCGTGCACCAGCAAGGGCATGCCGCATTCGGCCATCGCTTCCAGCGCCGGCATGGCTTTGGCTATGCTGCTGACGCCAAAGTCGGAATTGGTGGTGGCACCGGCCGGATACAGCTTGATGCCATGCACGAAACCGCTGGCACGGGCCTTGCGCACTTCCTCGGCACTGGTGTTGTCGGTGAGATAAAGCGTCATCAGCGGTTCGAAACGGCTACCGGCCGGCAGTGCGGCCAGAATGCGCTCACGATAGGCGGCAGCCGCTTCCACCGTGGTCACCGGCGGCTTCAGATTGGGCATGATAATGGCGCGGCCCATCTGGCGGGCGGTATCAGGCAACACCGCAGCCAGGGCTGCGCCATCGCGCAGGTGCAGGTGCCAGTCGTCAGGACGGATCAGGGTAAGGGTCTGCATGCGGCTTCACTCTATCTCGGGGCAATTCGGAAACGGGATGGGCACAGCGTGGCCTGGGGCAACAGGACAAGCGCACCGGGGCATTATTTGCGACGTAACACCATGCGGAACTTTCCTTCCGCCGTGGTGGTGGACTCCAGCAGTGCATTGCCGGTCTGGCGGCAGAACGCCTCGAAATCCTTGGGTGCGCCAGGATCGGTGGCCAGGACTTCCAGAATCTTGCCGCTCTCCATGTCGGCCAGTGCCTTCTTGGCACGCAGGATGGGCAAGGGGCAGTTCAGGCCGGACAGATCAATCAAGCGGTCGGGAGTCATGGGGGTTTCGCTCAGTCTTACGTTACAATGCATATCGAAGCCGGTATTCTACCGGCTATCTGTCCAACTAGTGTACGCCACTCGTCAAGCTCGCCCAAATCGGGACCACTGCCATGTGCGTGATTGCCTTTGCCTACAAAATGCCCGGACTGGGCCAGCTGGTATTGCTGGCTAACCGGGACGAATACTATGCCCGTCCTGCGGCCATGCTGGACTGGTGGCCGGAGTATGATGACACGCTGGGAGGCCGCGATCTGCAAAGCGGCGGCAGCTGGCTGATGGTCAACAACCGTGGCCGCTTTGCCGCGCTGACCAATTTCCGTGAAGGCTATGGCAAAACCGGCGAGCGTTCCCGTGGTGAGCTGGTACAGCGCTTTGTCACTGGCGAGGAAGACCCCTTCGCCTTTGCCGAGTGGCTACGGGGCAACCATCAGCACTATGCGCCCTTCAACCTGCTGTATGGCCAGGTGGATGATTTGTTCCATTTTCACAGCAGGGGCGCGCGCATCGCCCGTGTCACACCGGGGATTCATACCCTGTCCAATGCCACACTGGATACCCCGTGGTTCAAGAGCGAAAGGCTGGCCGATCACTTGCGCGGCATGCGCCGCCCGCCGAGCGAAGACGAAGCTTTCGGCTGGCTGGCCGATGCCACCCTTGCAGGACCGGGCCAGTTGCCCAATACCGGTATTGGCCTGGCACTGGAAAAAACCGTGTCGCCCATTTTCATTCAAGGCCGAGATTACGGCACCCGGGCTTCCATGCTGCTCAATGTTTCTGCCCGGGGTGATGTAAGCTTGTCCGAACTTTCCTGGGGGCTGGCCGGACGCGAAACCGGCCGCCGCCGCTACACCATCAGGCCGGGGCAGATCCAGCATCCGGCCAAGACCTGAGCAGGAGATCTGTTTGAAACCCAGTTCCTATTACCTGGCGATAGCCGGCATGCTGCTGGCCCTGAATGCGCAGGCAGACAATACCAAGGGCAGTTCCTTTGCCGGTATTTTCGATGACGACAGCAAACCGTGGACCGAGGCAGCCTATACCTTGCCAGCCTATCCCCAACTCCCCGACTGGGTACGCTTTGATGCCGGCCCGGATACCAGCAACAAGTATTATGCCGATAGCAAATCGCTCAGCATCGCTGGCGATGGGACTATCCATCTGATCCTGCGCATCCAGAGCGCCAGTGGCGTAGAGAACCTCAGCGTGGAAGGCATACAGTGCGATCAGGGAAACTACCGCAGCTATGCTTTCGGTGACAGCATCAACAAGGTCTGGATTGAATCCATCCGCACCGAATGGCGCAGGATCGGCTACGACGACAAGGCAAGACGTACGCTGAGAGAAAACCTGTGCCCGGAGAAAAATGTCCCGACCAGCAATGAGCAGCTGGCCAAGCTGTTGCAAGCCATTGCCCTGCATTAAGCGCCGCGTCAAACAGCACTGACACATACCCGTACCAGTCTGCTGCCACCATGCCACAGGACTTGAACTGCCTGCGGCGGTGCGCCTTGGTGCGGGTAGTCTGCGCAATGTCGTCAGCTACGCCAAGCCAGACAGCCCGTACACGTGCAGGACTGCACATGACAAATGCCTGACTTTGCGTTATCAATATTGCTTCTACCTTCCTTACCCAATCCAATATGTCTGCCGTAAAAAACCATCCGCCCGGCCTGGCACTGGCCCAGATCAAGATTTTGCTCTCCGCGCTTGGTTTTGGCAGCATGGCCATCCTGGCCCGTTTTGCCTATGCGGATGGTGTCAGCACCCCCAGCCTGCTGTTCCTGCGTTTTTTCCTGGCCGGCCTGCTGCTCCTGCCCTGGGTGCTATGGCAGAAACTGCCCTGGCCGCGCGGCCAAGCCCTGCTGGTATTGATAGCCATGGGCTGCCTTGGCTATGCCGGCATGGCGGCCTGCTATTTTTCCGGCCTGCACTACGCCAGTGCAGGCACCATCTCCCTGCTGCTTTACCTGTTTCCCGCCATTGTGGTGATGCTGTCTGCACTGTTGCTGGGTGAAACACTGACGCCCAGACGAATGCTGGCATTGGTGCTGGCACTGAGCGGCCTGGCCATCACCATCGGACTGGAACTATCGGCCCAGCCACTGGGATTGCTGCTGGGGCTGGCTTCTGCGCTGATCTATTCCTTTTATATCCTGGCCGGCAGCCGCTACACCAGCGACTGCCATCCACTCACCTCGGCCTGTGTGGTTGTGTTCTCTGCCGCCGCCTGCTATGGCATCTATCTGGCCGTGACCGGGTTTCACGGCCCGGCCAGTCTGCATGGCTGGCTGTCGGTACTGGGCATTGCCTGCTTCGGCACAGTCGCCGCACTGGCCCTGTTCTTGTCCGGACTGAAACAGACCGGAGCCACCCAGGCATCGCTGATTTCCACCGCCGAACCGGTGGTCACTATCGTGCTGGCCTGGCTGCTATTGGGAGAAAAACTGGCCTGGAGCCAGGCATTGGGCGGCCTGCTCATCCTGGCGGCCGTGATATTGATCAGTCGGGAGGCAAGACCCGAGCAGGTACAGCTGACCGAGCTGCATGACTAGGGCCTAGCGCCGCTCAGCCCTCCCGCTGCCAGTGCCCGCTCTTGCCGCCTTCTTTCTCCAGCAACTGCACGGCAGAAATCACCATGCCACGGTCGACGGCCTTGCACATATCGTAGATGGTGAGCAGGCCGACGCTGGCGGCGGTGAGCGCTTCCATTTCCACCCCGGTCTGGCCGCTGCACTCGGCGGTGACACTGACGCTGACGCTGCTGGCGGCTTCGTCCAGTTCAAATTCAACGGCTACACGGGTCAGGGCGATGGGATGACATAAGGGAATCAGGTCGGCAGTGCGTTTGGAGGCCATGATGGCGGCGATGCGGGCAATGCCCAGCACGTCGCCTTTTTTATGGCTGCCGTCACGGATCAAAGCCAGGGTAGCGGGCAGCATGCGGATGCTACCTGTTGCCACCGCGCGGCGGCGGGTCCTCTGTTTGTCGCCGACATCCACCATGTGGGCTTGGCCACTGGCATCGAAATGGGTCAATCCGGACATGCTGCGCTCCCGCAATCGGAAAAGGATTGCAGGCAGTGTGCCGCTAGCGGATCAGCTTGGCAATCAGCCAGAAGAGGGTGATGAGCAAGCCCAGCCCGCCAGTCCACTTGACCAGGCGGTGGCTGATATGCAGATAGCGCGGATTGCGGGTGAGCGCATAGCTGATGGCGGCCCAGCCGAATACCAGGATCAGGATGATGGCCCACAGCCGCCATAGCGCCAGCATGCTTATACCACCTCGGGCAGACGGTGGAAGCTGGACGGGGCATCCAGCGGGTCGCTGAAGCTGACGTATTCCCAGGCATCCGTGGTTTCCAGCAGCTTGCGCAACAGCTTGTTGTTGAGAGCATGGCCGGATTTATGGCCGGAGAAGGCGGCAATCAGCGGATGCCCGATGATGTAGAGGTCGCCAATCGCGTCCAGGATCTTGTGCCGGACAAATTCGTCCGGGAAACGCAGGCCTTCCGGATTGAGTACATATTCATCGTCGATGACGATGGCGTTGTCAAGGCTCCCCCCCAGGCCCAGACCGTGCTGGCGCATGTATTCCACTTCGTGCATGAAGCCGAAGGTACGCGCGCGGCTGATTTCGTCCAGGTAGGAGCTATGGGCAAAATCGATCTCGACTTTTTGGGGTGCCCGATTGAAGGCTGGATGATTGAATTCAATGGACAGGCTGATCTTGAAGCCATCCAGGGGCTCCAGCTTGACCCATTTGTCCCCTTCGACAATTTCTACCGTCTGTTTGACGCGGATAAAACGCTTGGCGATGTTTTGTTCGACAATGCCCGCGCTTTGCAGCAGAAAAATAAAGGGGGCGGCGGAACCATCCATGATGGGCATTTCCGCCGCCGTGACCTCGACAATGAGGTTGTCGATGCCAACACCGGCAAAGGCTGACATCAAATGCTCGATCGTGCCGACACGCACGCCGGTGTCTGTCACCAGCGTGGAGGAGAGGCGCGTGTCGTTGACGAGCGCAGGTTCGACTTTCACATCGACCGGCTCGGGCAAGTCGGTACGGCGAAAGACGATCCCGGTATCGGGTGCGGCTGGCAACAGGGTAAGTTTTACCCGTTCGCCAGAATGCAAACCGACACCTGTGGCGCTGATTGCTTGTTTCAGCGTGCGCTGGAATATCATGTGAAGCTCTCAGACAAACGGGAATGACCCGATTTTAACACAGGCCCTTGCCATCGTTTATTGATTGATGCTCACCGATACATAGTTTTTAACTATTTAACCATTCAAGCCTTTTCAGTCGGCCTGCTTACGCAGGAATGCCGGGATATCGTAGCTGTCGCTGACTTCCGGGTTGGAGAAATCGGTGGACGGCGCAGCGCGGCGACGGCCCTGACGCATGATGGCCGGGGTATCGAAATCGTCGTAATTGATGACTTCCACCGCACGGTCGTCGGTGCCGGTCTTGACGATCTTGATGTATTCCGGGCGCTCTTCGCGTGCCGGCTTCTGCTGGCCAAGGCCGGTGGCGATCAGGGTGACACGGATGGTGTCTTCCGGCATTTCTTCCACTTCGGCAGTACCGAACTTGATCTGGGCATCTTCGTCGGCGTACTGACGGATGATGCTCATGATTTCGCGGTATTCGCTCATCTTCAGGCAACCCGGTGCGGTGGAGATGTTCACCAGCACACCACGTGCGCCTTCCAGCGTGATGTTGTCCAGCAACGGGCTGGCCACGGCCTGCTCGGCGGCCACGCGGGCACGGTCGATACCGGAGGCATAGGCCGAACCCATCATGGCCAGACCCATTTCGCCCATCACGGTGCGTACGTCGGCGAAGTCGACGTTGATCAGACCGGGGCAAGTAATCACTTCGGCGATACCGGCTACCGCGCCCTTGAGCACGTCGTCGGCAGCACGGAAGGCTTCACGCATGGTGACATCGTCGCCCAGTACTTCCATCAGCTTCTCATTGGGGATGACGATCAGCGAATCGACATGTTTTTTCAGGTCTTCAATGCCGCTTTGTGCCACTTTCAGGCGCTTGCCTTCGTGTTCGAACGGGCGGGTGACCACGCCAACCGTCAGGATGCCCAGTTCCTTGGCCACTTCGGCCACCACCGGGGCGGCGCCCGTACCGGTGCCACCACCCATGCCGGCGGTAACAAACACCATATTGGCACCACGCAGGGCATCGGCAATGCGCTCGCGGTCTTCCAGCGCGGCACTGCGGCCCACTTCCGGATTGGCACCGGCACCCAGACCACGGGTCAGGTTAGTACCCAGTTGCAGTTTCTGCGGTGACTTGTTGCGCTGCAGCGATTGCGCATCGGTATTGGCGCAGATGAATTCCACGCCGTGTACATGACCGCTGATCATATTGTCGATGGCATTGCAACCGCCACCGCCGACACCGATGACTTTGATTACGGCAATATTGGCCGTTTCTTGCATGACTTCAAAAACCATTCCGCTCATTTGCCTCTCCTCAAGTTTAAGATGAGCTTGCAACACCGATTACTGCGCCCGATAACACATTACGACAGGATGGCCGCTTGGCCACCCCGCTTAAAAATTCCCGGCAAACCACGCCTTCATGCGGCCAAACATGTGGCCGACACCGGCACTTTCCACCTTGGTTCCGCTATAAGTCTGGATCTGATCCTTGCCATACAGCAGCAGGCCGACACCGGTGGAAAAACGTGGCGTCTTCACCACTTCGGCCAGACCGCCCACATATTTGGGCACGCCTACCCGCACCGGCATGTGGAATACCTCTTCGGCCAGTTCCACCATGCCCGGCATCAGGCTGGCACCGCCGGTCAGCACGATGCCGGAGGACAACATGTCTTCAAAACCGCTGCGGCGCAGTTCCTGCTGCACCAGCTGGAACAGTTCTTCCACACGCGGCTCCACCACTTCGGCCAGGGTGGCGCGCGACATCTGACGCGGGCCACGCTCGCCCACACCCGGAACTTCGATCATCTGTCCCGGATCTGCCATGGCCACCAGGGCTACGGCATGCTGGATCTTGATGTCTTCTGCTTCCTTGGTCGGCGTACGCAGGGCCATGGCGATATCGTTGGTGATCTGGTCGCCGGCAATCGGGATCACCGCGGTATGGCGGATGGCTCCATTGGCATACACGGCGATATCCGTGGTGCCGCCGCCGATATCAATCAGGCAGACGCCCAGTTCCTTTTCATCTTCCGACAACACGGCAATGGCCGACGCCATCGGCTGCAGCACCAGATCGGATACCTCCAGCCCGCAACGCCGTACGCACTTGGTGACATTCTGTGCAGCCGATACCGCGCCGCTGACAATGTGCACCTTGGCCTCCAGCCGCACCCCGCTCATGCCCAGCGGCTCACGCACACCCTCCTGCCCATCGATGCTGTATTCCTGAGTCAGGATATGCAGTACCTGATGGTCCGGCGGGATGGTGACGGCGCGCGCGGTTTCGATCACGCGGTCGATGTCCATCTGGGTGACTTCGCGGTCCTTGATGGCCACCATGCCGTGCGAATTGATGCTCTTGATGTGAGAACCGGCAATCCCGGCAAACACCTCGTGTATCTTGCAGTCGGCCATCAGTTCGGCTTCTTCCAGCGCACGCTGGATGGCCTGTACCGTGGATTCGATATTCACCACCATGCCGCGCTTCAGACCACGCGAGGGGGTCTGGCCCATGCCGATGATATTGAGCTGGCCGTCTTCCAGGACTTCGGCCACGATGGCCACGATCTTGGACGTCCCGATGTCCAGGCCGACCAGCATGTTCTTGCTTTCCTTAGGTTTGCTCACCTGTCGCTCCAGCTGGGTATTACTTTTTCACTTGTACCGGCGGGGCCTTGTAATCGGGCATCCGCACGGCAAATCCATTGGGGTAGCGCATATCCACATACTCGATGTGGTAAGGCAACGCTGCCAGTTTGTTCTTCCAGTACTCGGCGAATCGTTCGACTCGCAAATCCACATCACCACGCCCCAGATCCAGCTTGATGTCATTGTCCAGCCCTACCTGCCAGGCCCGGCGCGGCGACAACCAGATATTCCTGGGGGCCAGACCTGCCGGTTTCAGCTCCTGCCGCAATTGCGTCAGCATCCCCGTCATGTCTTTCTCGGCACCCGCCGGACCGTAGAACACCGGTAACTGCTGATCACTGGCGGCATCGAAGCGTTCGCCATAACTGTTGATCAGGCCGTTATCACCCCAGCGTGCCACCGCCACATGCTCTTCTACTGCAATTTCCAGTGCATCCGGCCAGCGCCGGCGTACCTGGGCATCCCGTACCCAGGGCAGCTTGCCGAACGCCGCCCTCGTCTTGTCGATATCCAGTGTGAAAAAAGTACCGGTCAGCTCGTGCTCGGCAATGTAGCGCAGCTGTTCTGGCGTTACTTTTTTCATCTGTCCCTGAATCTGGATCTTCTTCACCGGAAAAACCGGTGCATGTGTCACCCAGAATCCACCTGCATACACCAGCATCAGCAGCGAGGCACCCAGCAGGAAATTGGCCAGGCTTTTCAGCAGCTGATGGTTATCCCACATGCACCATATCCAGCACGTTCAGGCAGAGGTCCTCATAGCTGATGCCCTGGGCACGCGCGGCCATGGGTACCAGGCTGTGACTGGTCATGCCCGGATTGGTATTTACTTCCAGCAGGTAAACGCCACCTGCCTCATCCATCAGGAAATCCACCCGGCCCCATCCCTGGCCACCCAGCACCTGGAAGGCTTGCAGACACAGTGCGCGGGCGCGTTGTTCCACTTCCTCGCTCAGACCGGACGGACAGCGGTACACCGTGTCGTCGCGGAAATACTTGGCCTGATAATCGTAATACTCGGTAGCCGGCTCGATCTTGATGGTGGGGTAGGCCTGGCCATCAATCACCGCACAGGTGTATTCGCCACCACCGACAAAGCGCTCGGCCAAGACCAGCGGGTCGTACTTGCGCGCCTCGTCGAAGGCGGCTTTCAGCTCGCCCGGCTGTTTCACCTTGGTCACGCCGATACTGGAGCCTTCCGTTGCCGGCTTCACGAACAAGGGCAGGCCCAGCCGCGCTTCCACTGCAGCAAAATCGCTGTTTTCGTCCAGCAGTTCGAACTCCGGAATCGGCAGGCCGGCACCACGCCACAACAGCTTGGTACGCCATTTGTCCATGCAGATGGCCGATGCCATCACGCCGCAACCGGTGTACGGAATTCCCATGGTTTCCAGCGCGCCCTGCAAGGTGCCGTCTTCTCCGAACGGGCCATGCAGGATGATGAACACGCGGTCGAAACCCTCGTCTTTCAGGGCAGTCAACGGCTTTTCCGCCGGGTCGAATGCATGGGCATCCACACCGCGCGACAGCAAGGCATTCAATACGCCATTGCCGCTCATCAGCGAGATTTCCCGCTCGGCGGAGCTACCACCCATCATCACTGCCACTTTGCCGTACTGCTTCATCTCTTTTCCTTACTGGGAGGGTCTGCCCCCTCCCGCCAAAATGCCTGTGGCTGTTACAGCTTGCCGGCCACCAGTTTGCCCGGCACGGCACCGATGGAACCGGCACCCATGGTGATGACCACGTCACCATCGCGGGCGATATCCATGATGGTGCGCGGCATATCGGCAATCTGCTCGACAAACAGCGGCTCCACCTTGCCGGATACCCGCACGGCACGCGCCAGAGCACGGCCATCGGCCGCCACGATGGGGGCTTCGCCAGCGGCATACACTTCGGACAGCAATAGCGCATCCACCCCGTTCAATACCTTGACGAAGTCTTCAAACAAGTCACGGGTACGGCTATAGCGGTGCGGCTGGAAAGCCAGAACCAGACGCTTGTCCGGGAAGGCTCCGCGCACGGCGGACAGAGTGGCGGCCATTTCCACCGGGTGATGGCCGTAGTCGTCCACCAGGGTGAAACTGCCGCCTGTCGGCAAGGCTACTTCGCCATACCGCTGGAAGCGACGGCCCACGCCGGCAAATTCGGCCAGCCCGCGCTGGATGGACGGGATATCCGCCCCGCATTCCAGTCCGATGGCGATGGCCGACAGGGCATTCAATACGTTATGACGGCCCGGCAGATTGAGCACGACCGGAAAGCGTTGTTGACCGCCGTTATTGATCACCACGTCGAAATGCATCTGGCCGCCTGCGGCAACGACATTTTCGGCGTAGAGATCAGCCGAATCGTCCAGGCCATATGTTGTTACCGGCTTGGTAATGCGGCTGCGAATCTCGCGCACATTGGGATCATCCACGCACAGCACGGCACGGCCATAGAAAGGCAGGCGGTGCAGGAAATCGACAAAAGCCTGCTTGAGCTTGTCGAAGCTGTGGTCGTAGGTGTCCATGTGGTCGGCGTCGATATTGGTGACAACCGCCATCACCGGGGTCAGGTGCAGGAAGGAGGCGTCCGACTCGTCGGCCTCTGCCACCAGAAACTCACCGGAACCCAGCTTGGCATTGGTGCCGGCCGCCGTCAGCTTGCCGCCAATCACGAAGGTAGGGTCCAGCCCGGCCGCTGCCAGCACCGAAGCCGTCAGGCTGGTGGTGGTGGTCTTGCCGTGGGTGCCGGCGATGGCGATGCCCTGCTTGAAGCGCATCAGTTCGGCCAGCATCATGGCGCGCGGAATCACCGGAATGCGGCGCTCGCGGGCGGCCAGCACTTCCGGGTTGTCCGCCTTCACCGCGGTAGAGGTGACCACCACGTCGGCACCTTCCATATAGGTGGCGTCATGGCCAAAGAACACGCCAGCGCCCTGCGCCGCCAGACGCTGGGTAGCCGCACCGTCGGCCATGTCCGAACCGGTCACGGTGTAACCCAGGTTCAGCAGAACCTCGGCAATGCCGCACATGCCGACACCACCGATGCCGACGAAGTGAATGTGTTTGACCCTGTGTTTCATGTTCTTTCTCGTTGCTTCCGGCTGCTTGTCACAACCGATTACTGTTCGTCTGCCAATGCAGCACACAGATCGGCCACCCGGGCGGCTGCGCCCGGCCGGGCCAATGCATGGGCATGGCTGGCAAGTTCCAGCAGACCTTCCCGGTTCAGCCCGGACAGAATGTCTGCCAGCTTTTGTGCTGTCAGTTCGCTCTGCGGCAAGTGAATCGCCGCCCCTTCCGCCGCCATCCAGCTGGCGTTGTCACGTTGATGCGCAGTGGTGGACACCACCAGCGGCACCAGAATGCTGGCCACCCCTGCCGCACACAGTTCACTCACCGTGATGGCCCCGGCGCGACAGATGATCAGGTCGCAATCGGCCAGCCGGCTGGGCATGTCATCAATAAACGGCAACAGCGTCACACCATCGTTCAATCCTGCAGCCTGATAGGCTGCTTGTACCTCGACAAAATTCGCCTCGCCGGTCTGGTGGGTCAGCACTGGGAGCTTGTCTTGCGGCAACAGCGCCAGCGCCTGCGGCAGGGTCTGGTTTAACACCCGCGCCCCCAAGCTGCCCCCCACCACCAGCACACGCAGCGGGCCGCTACGTCCGGCCATGCGCTGCGCCGGTGCCGGCAGGGCTTCGATTTCGCGTCGCACCGGATTACCGGTCACCAAGGACTTGCTGACACTTTTGGCCGCACTGCCATCAAAACCGCACACCAGCTTGCGGGCGAAAGGCAGCAAGGCCTTGTTGCTCAGCAGCAGGCTGGCATCGGCATTGACCAGTACCAGCGGCTTCCACAACAGACCGCTCATCACCCCGCCGGGCAGGCAGACATAGCCGCCCATGCCCAGCACCACATCTGGCCGATGGCGCAGCAGCAACTGCGCCGAACGCAGCAATGCGCCGCACAATTGCAGCACGCCCTTGAGCGACCCCAGCAGGCCCTTGCCACGCACGCCATGAAACGCCAAGCGCTCCAGCGGAATGCCGCTGGGTGGCACCAGCTTGTTTTCCATGCCGCGCTCGGTACCCAACCACACCACTTTCCAGCCGCGCTGTTGCAGCTCTTTGGCCACGGCAAGGCCGGGGACGATGTGTCCACCCGTTCCTGCTGCCATTACCATGACCGTTCTGTTCGTCATCTTCGTCAAACCTTGTAACCGCGCATGATGCGCTGTTTTAGCTTCGTCCTTCGCGACTACACTTTGTAGCCGCCCTTCGCTCCGGTTTTAGCTTCGGCCTTTGGCCTCGCAGAAACCGCCACCACCGGGCTTGCGCCCTCGCGCGCCTGTCGGCGCTTGCCCTGCGCGGCTACACTTTGTAGCCGCGCATGATGCGGCGGTTTTCATAATCCACCCGCAGCAGCACGGCCATGGCGATGAGGTTCATCAGCATGGCCGAACCACCAAACGACATCAGCGGCAGGGTCAGACCCTTGGTGGGCAGCAGGCCCATGTTCACGCCGATGTTAAAAAACACCTGAATACCCAGCCAGATACCCATGCCCTGGGCCACCAGTGCCTGGAAATAGCGCTCCAGCTTTTTCGACTCCACGCCGATGTGAAACGCACGGCGCACGATCCAGGCATACAGACCGATCACCACACAGATGCCGACAAAGCCGAACTCTTCGGCAATGACCGCCATGATGAAGTCGGTATGCGCTTCCGGCAGGTAAAACAGCTTTTCGATACTGGCGCCCAGCCCCACCCCATACCACTGCCCTCGCCCGATGGCGATCAGTGAGTGTGACAGCTGGTAGCCCTTGCCAAACGGGTCGTCCCACGGGTCCATAAAGCCCAGTACCCGTTTCAGGCGATACGGCGAAGAAATGATCAACAGTACGATGGCCACCGCGGCCATGACAGCCAGCCCGGAGAAAATGCGCATATTGATGCCACCCAGGAACAGCAGCCCCATGGCAATGGACATCACCACCATCAAGGCACCGAAGTCCGGCTCGCGCAGCAACAGGAAAGCCACCATCACCATGGCGGCAAACATCGGCGCAAAACCTTCTTTCAGGCTGTGCAGCTTGTGGGTCTTGCGCACGGTGTAGTCAGCGGCATAGATCACCGTGGCGAACTTCATGATTTCCGAAGGCTGCAGATTGAGCACCAACAGGTTAATCCAGCGCCGCGAACCGTTCACCATCCGGCCAATGCCGGGAACCAGCACCAGCACCAGCAGCACGATGCCCAGCAAGAACAGCTTGCCGGCGTATTTCTGCCAGATGCGGGTGGGCACCTGGAACAACACATAGGAAGCACTCAGCCCGATCACCATGAACACGATGTGACGGATCAGATAGAAATAGCGGTTCTGGGTGGCGGCATCGGCTTCGGCATACGCAATGGACGCGGAGTACACCATCACCAGACTGATGGACAATAGCAGGGCCAATGCCCAGGCCAGTGCCTCGTCAAAGGGTTTGATGGCGGTGTAACGGCGGGCCGAATGCGTGATCATGGCTGACCTGCCTTGGCCGCTGCAGCCTTGACCTCACGCACGGTATCAATGAATACCTGGGCGCGATGCGCGTAATTGCGGAACATGTCCAGGCTGGCGCAAGCGGGCGACAGCAGCACCACATCACCCGGCTGAGCCAGTTGCGCGGCGGCACGGGTAGCGTCTTCCAATGTAGCGTAATCCTGCAGCGGCACGCCGCTGTCGGCCAGTGCGGCACGGATGCGAGTGGCATCACGGCCAATCAGCAACACGGCACGGGCAATGCGCTGGCAGGCCG
>Ga0187781_10001137_pt1 | contig 20008 bp, 19 predicted proteins | sample 0715_SJ02_MP02_2_FD_132447 | JGI IMG/M metagenome (GOLD analysis project Ga0187781, IMG submission 132447) | Tropical peat soil microbial communities from peatlands in Department of Meta, Colombia - 0715_SJ02_MP02_20_MG | ecosystem: Environmental > Terrestrial > Soil > Wetlands > Peat | place... | reverse complement strand
GTCAAAGAATTACTGATTGTCATGCGAACGGAGACGTGGTTCTTCAGTGTGCGTTCGGCTCCCGGGATGATCTGGGCGGTCATTGTCAGACAGGCACCTCTGCCTGGTTACGCTCTCCAGTGAGGGCCAGAAACGCCTCGTCAAGGGTCGGCTCCTGCATACTCACCGAAACGAGGCGGATGTCCGCTCCTCGCAGCGCAATCAAAAGGTCTGTCACCTTCTCAGAGTTGGTCACGGGCGCGGTGATCTGCTGCGAGTCGAGTACAGAGGCTCTCGCCCCGAGAAACTCTTCCGTGAGCCGGGCGGCCCTCTCGACATCCTTCTCGTTGGCAAGCTGCATGCGTAAAGTAACCCTGCCGATGGCCGCCTTCAGGTTGTGAGGCGTGTCCTCGGCCACAATCTTCCCGTGGTCGATTACTGCTACCCTGTCGGCCAGCTGGTCGGCCTCGTCGAGGTACTGGGTGGTCAGAACTATCGTGGAGCCAGTCGAGACCAGGTGCCTAATGATGTCCCACATCTGTAGCCTGGTGCGCGGGTCCAGGCCTGTCGTGGGTTCGTCTAGGAATATGAGGGGCGCCTGAACGATCATGCTGCAGGCAAGGTCTAGCCGCCGCCGCATCCCTCCGGAGTACTTCTCTAGGGTCTGGTTGGCTGCACCCGTGAGGCCAAACTCGTCAAGTAGCTCTGTGGCCCTCCTGTTCGCGTCGGACCTGCTGAGGCCGAGCAGCATAGCGAATACGGTCAGATTCTCGTGTCCTGACAGCTTCTCGTCGACGGCAGCGCTCTGGCCGGTCAAGCTGATGAGCTGTCGGACCGCCTGTGTCTCTCGAACGACGTCGTGCTGGAAGATCCTAGCGCGCCCGCCGTCTGGCTTGAGCAAGGTCGTGAGCATATTGATGATCGTGGTCTTCCCTGCGCCATTCGGCCCCAGCAGGGCATAGATGCGGCCGACCGGCACCGACAGGTCTACGCCGTCCACGGCGCGGTTGGTTCCGAATACCTTCACAAGGCCCTGGGCCTCGATGGCCAGGGCACTCGGATGCTCCGTCATGGGGTGTTCCCCTTTTCTAGTTCGCTGGCCAAGGTTTCCAACCTCTCGGCTAGCTTCTGTATCCTCTGCCTGGACTTCGACAGGCCCGCCGTGTCAGTCTTTCTGAGATCCTCGAGGTAGGAGGTGTTGCTCTCCATTGCGGAAAGGGCTGTGGCGAGATTGTCCCCGATGCCAGATTGCTCGGCGTAGGCGGCCGTAAGCTCGAACTTACCATCCTCGTTCTTGGCAACGAGCCCTTCTTTCTGCAGCTCGTCGAGCAGGGGATAGATTGCGCCTGGGCTGGGCCGGTACCAGCCGTGGCTCATCTCCTGCAGTTGGTCCATTATGTCGACCCCGTTCGCAGGTTGCTTCTCCAAAAGCTCGAGTATCTGTGGCCGCAGGAAACCGCGCTTCCCGAACTGGATTCGGCGCAGCTGGGCTCCATGCAAGAAGCCCGGGTTTCCCCAGGGTCTGTAATGGCGCCTGTCATCCTGGTTGTCGTCATTCGCCGAAGGGCCACTCATATCTCGTATCCGATATCGCGTATACGTTATGGGCTATAAAAAGCTAGCCCCTGACGCACCTAATTCCAACAGAACTAATCGGTTGACTGATGTAGACATGTGTCAGGAACAGCCAATCTGTCCGAACCAGCCGATCTATGCTCAGGTTGGGAGCGGCAGTTTTGTCGTGCCGCCTTGCCCGACGGAGGTTCGTGTTCTGTTGCCTAGGCTCCCGGACCCGGTTGTTCAAGCATGTGATGATACGTCTGCAGTTCCATTAGAGAGCCGAACGCCCTGTCAACGACCTCCGTTATAGACGGATGGATGTGCATGGAGTTGATCAAAGGGCGGGCGTCTTGCCTTTCGGTGTACATCAGGTTAATTATTTCCTGAATCATAATCGAGGCATAGGGGCCGATGATGTGGGCCCCAAGTATCCTCAACGTGTCCTTCTGGACAATCACCTTCACGAAGTATCCCTTGACGTTCATTGCTTCGCCCTTGGCTGTGTCCTCATACCTGTGAAAACCGATTAGGATGTTCCCCTCTCCATATTTTTCGACCGCTTCCTTCTCCCCCACCCCTACTCTGGCCACCTCGGGATAGGTGAATACGGCGCTTGGAACCGCGTGGTAGTCGACCTTCACTCTCCGCTTAAGGATCGCGTTGTAGTAGACCACCTGCGATTCGTAATTGGCGACATGTTTGAACGGGAACTTGCCGTCTGCGTCCCCGAAAGCCCACACGCCGGATTGCGCTGTCTCGAGGTAGTCGTTCACTTCTATCCACCCTTCCTTGGTGGTCCCGATCCCTGCCTTCTCAGGATGCAGGAACCCTGTGGTTGGACCTCTGCCGGCGGCAATCATTATCTCGTCTGCATCGACGACCCTTTTGGTCCCAGACTTCCTATCGAAGGCGTACAGACGCTTCTTGCCGCCAGGAAGCTTCACCACCTCCCTGACCTCGTGGTTGACAACGATCTCCATGTGTTTCCCGAGCACAGATCTTGCAAGAGCAGATACCTCCGGCTCTTCATCGGGGAGGAACTGCGGATTTCTCCCTACCACGGTGACCCTTGCGCCCATGGCCGAGAAGAAGTGTCCGAACTCTGCGGCGATGTACCCGCCTCCCACTATGGCTAGGCTTGGAGGGAGCTCCTTCAGCTTGAACGCGTCATCACTAGTGATGCAACCGACCTGCTCGAGCCCCTTAATCTGCGGAATGACGGGCTGTGACCCTGTGCAAAGGAAAATGGTCTTCGAAGTTATGGTTTCTCCCGACACCGTAAGCGTGTAAGGAGCCACGAACTCCGCGGAGGCGTGGTAGTAGTCTATGTTTTCCGAGTTGGATAGGCCATTCCGGATCGAGTCAATGTCCGACTCGATGAGCCTCCTCATCCTCGCCATTATTTTCGCGAAGTCTGCCCCCCTGAACTCCACGTCCAGCCCCAGTTCCCCCGCACCCCCAATGATTCTGACCAGTTCCGCAGGGTAGAGCAGAATCTTGGAGGGGATGCATCCGCGAGTAAGACAAATCCCCCCTGGTTCGTCCTTGTCGATGACAGCGATCCTCATCCTGGGATTCTGCTGCAACATCGGGTCGACGAGGTTCATCGCTGAGCCTGACCCGACCACTATCAGGTCGTAGTTCTTCATTGTGAGAAAATGGGGCGAGCTCTAGATAAGCGTGCGAAACGGTCACATCAGGTTGCCCCATCGGAGGGGATCGGTTTCAGAACGCCAAATGCAGGAAATCAGTGAACGCGAACGCGGGGACGGCTAGATAGATGAGCTCGTGATGGACGAGTCCCCACCCCCAGCTGTCCTTCAAATAATCAACGGTGAGGTCAAGGAGGAGACAGGCGGCGGCGATCCCAAAGGTCGTCATCATCCCTGTCCAGAAGTCACTCCAGACTATCTGCACGTAACCGAGGACTATTAGGGAAGAGACGAGGGCGTAACCGATAGGCAGGAACACGAATAGGAACCTCCTGTGGTGGAGTCTGTACTTTCCGAAGAAGAAGGGTCGAGCAACCCCCTTTCTGAACATGATGTTACCGAATTCGTTGAGAATCGAAGCTATGGCGAGGGTAGCAGCGAACCCTACCAAGAGCCCAAAATGGAGATTACCAGCGAAAGGGAGACTCATGAACACCACTAGCTCTGATACACTTACCCCTCCGCAGGCGGGAGATAAAAAGGCATAAGCAACATCTATCGGCCCGATGGTCAAATCTGGCGGTCCTGTGTATCAGTTCCCATCCATTACACACGAGAAAAGGTACAGAAGAAGTGTAGATCTGGTTCAACAGCCACTAAAATCCTGAAGAGAACCTTAGTTCACTTCGACGGACGTCCGGTCTGGTTCAGCTTGGCTTTCAGAATCTTTGCCACCGCGGCGCCATCGGCGCGCCCTCTGAGCTCCTTCATCACCTCGCCCATGAGTTGGGCGAAAGCAGCGTCTCCCCTTTCGCGAACCAATTCAGCATTCCTAAGCAGCACAGATTCGATAACCGCACGTATCTTTTGCTCGTTCGCCCGTTCCAGGCCAAGAGATCTTATCGCCTCCTTAACCCCCCTTTTTCCTTCCCCCGCGGCCTTCAGGACGTCAGGGATGGCTTCCTTGGCGATATTCCCATTGGCCACCGAGCGCAGCACTTCGGAAAGCACTTCTAACCCAAGCATCGCCTCGGGCACGCCTTCCCTAGTGAGCCGCGCGGGTACGTCCACCAACACCGAAGCTATAACGGATGGCTCGAGCTTGAGTTCCCCGGCGAGTTCCTCGAACTCTCCATCCAGCTCGTCGTCGTAAAGCTTCAGTGCCATGTCATTGCTCAAGCCATAGGTGTCTGCGAGACTTGAGACCCGCACTTCCCAGTTCTGAGGGACCATTTTGTCGAGATCTGCGAGAATTCTCTGGGTAATCCTGATGTTGGGGATGTCTGTCTCAGGGTACATGCGCTGCGACCCTGGCCGTGGCCTCATGTATCTCGTCTCGCCCGTTTCTGTCGCTGCCCTTGTTTCGGCCGGGACCCCTACGACTGATTCCTCGAGCCTCCCCACGACCCGGGGGACGCAGGCGTCTACCTGTTCGAACGTGCCGGCCAGGAGGAGGATGGCGTCATCCTCCCTCGCCCCTGTTAGAGCCCTCAGGTGCGCCTCTTCTTGGAACTGGATGCCCTGGTGTTCGAATTCGTCCGAGTGGATCACTCCTCCCAGGAAGTTGGCCCTCGCAACTTCGGCGACCTCCCTCCCTAGCCTGAATCCAGGAACCGGTTCCCACCCCAGGAACCCCCTTAGCCCTCGGGCTGTCACGGCCACGACCTTCCCTCCCTCAGAAGCTCTTTCGCGAAGGACTCGTGAGCCCGAGTTGTGGGCTGCCTCGGTGACGTCCGTGGTGCCGCAGGAGACGGCCTCCACCCCTTTCTCTTTGAGCTTGGCCGCGATCGAAATGAGGGAGGATTGGCGTGCCCGCTCATATTCGACCACGCGCGGGAGGAGGTTGAGTTTCTGGACACCCTTCACCTCAACTACCTTCCCCCCTGACATTGACACGTTGAGGTCCTGGCGAATCGTTCCAAGGCCTCTGGCCACTCTGCCCGTCGACCTGAGGATTCTCCCGAGATAGAGGGCTACCCTCCCGACCAGCGCCGGGTCTCCCCTGACCGGATCAAGGGCCACCTCGACAAGGGCGACACCCAGCCTGTCCAGTGCGAAGTGCCTTGATGTCGAGTCTTCGCCCAGGATCCGGGCAGCGTCCTCTTCCAGGGTCACAGACTGCACGCCCACCTTCTCTTCTCCGACTTCGATAGAACCTCCAAGCCCAACCACAGCGGTCCTCTGGAACCCACTTGTGTTCGAACCGTCGATGACTATCTTTCGCATGACGTGGACCTCGTCAATGACGTTCGACCCTAGTGTCTTGGCCACCAAGAGGGCCGAACCCAGCCCCTCGGAGCTCAGCCGATGGGGAGGTTCCTCGTCGGCCTCGACCAGGCAGGACGATTCGGGGCTCCAAAAGTACTTGTTCGATTTCCCCTTTGAGAACTCGAAAACGGCGGCCGGGTCAACACCCCCTGTTTCGCTCTGCGCTGGGCGAAGCCTCCTTTCGAAGTGGTAAGGGAGAACCTCCGACTTGATTGGCGGGCAGGCACAGAAAAGCTTGGTGCTGCACGCCAACTGCTGGTGGATCTCGAGACCAACAAGAAGCTCGCCGGAATGATTAGTCCCCGTCAAAATCACTGCCCCGGAAAGGTGCGAGTGGTCATCTCCCCGGCCAGATTCGTCGCCATAAGCTCCTTGGCTCTCGTCACCGTCCTGGAGTTGCCCAGGGCCCACATCGCCTTCACGAGCGCCGTTTCAGCCAGCATGTCCTCGAGGGGGAGGACGCCGGCGTGTAGGAGGTCCCTCCCCGTATCGTAGACGTTCATGTCCACCCTCCCCTTGATGCACTGGGACGTCATGCACACCATGCCCTCTCCTTCGATGAATTTGTGAAGCTCCGCGGCTATCTCTTTGCTCACGTGCCCCAGTCCGGACCCCTCGATCACGAGCCCCTTTATGCCTCCCCTGCGGGCTGCCGCGACCAAGGTCGCCTTCATAGAGGGATAGAACTTCAGGAGGGCCACCCTTTCGTCGAACCTTGTCTTCGGCTTGAAGACCCCTCCTCCTCTGCGGGGTAGCCCTTCTGCTGAGTACTCGAGGCCCGATCTCCCCCAGACAGCCGCCAAGGGCACCCCGACTGAAACAAAGGCGTCACGCCTGCTGGTGTGATTCTTCCTCACTCTTGTCGCCCTGTGGAAGGCGACCTCGTCGTCGCTCTCCCCCAGATGCATGGCCACGTAGACGCCCGCGAATTCTGCGCGCCCGGCCAGAGACACGGCTGCCACGAGGTTCAGCGGCCCATCGGAAGAGGGCCTGTCAGGGGAGCGCTGTGCCCCCACGAGCACCACGGGCACGGGAACCCCAATCAGCGCGAAGCACAGAGCTGCAGCGGTGTATCCAAGGGTGTCCGTGCCGTGAGTTACCACCACGCCATCGACGCCGTCGCGGACCGCCCTCCGAATGCGCTGCGCCAGTCTGGTCCAGTGCTTCGGCGTCATGTTCTCGCTGAAAACGTCAAACATGAATTCAGGTTCGACCCGAGCGACGGTGGACAGTTCTGGGACTAGGGAATGGAGCTCTGCCGATGAGACAGCGGGATGCACGGCGCCCGTTCTGTAGTCGATTCGACTTGCTATTGTCCCCCCTGTGCCAAGGATGAGCACCCTTGGGAGCCCTTTTTCCGCTACTGGGGGCGGGGAGGCGGTAAAGGAAGGCTTCGCCCCTTTTGCTTTCACTCGCGCCCTGATGAGGCCGGAAAGGCTCAGTCCGACATTGTACCCAGACTTCAGCTTTAGGACGACGTGCTCCCCATCCCCGTACAGGTATCTTGGGACGAGGGTCCCCGTCACAATACCCCAGTTCGTCTGTACCTCAAGTACGTCTCCCACGGAGACGCGCGCTGCCTGGAGGAACCGAAGGGCATCTCCCCTGTATCCCGAGAGGTCGCCCATGCGAAGGGAGCCGACACGGTTCAGTCTTAAAGCATTATTCGGTGTAGCTTTCCTCACTTTAGGCTACGAACCATATAGGGACCGGAGCGCTCGTATCCCAGCTTGCGATAGTACCCTCGTGTCCCCACCGCACTCGTCACGAGCAGGCGGTTGGCGCCGAAGTCCTCGGCTGCTACTTTCTCCATCCGGCGCATCAGGTCAACCCCCAACCCTCTATGCTGCCATGCTGCGTTCTCCCTTTGTCCCACTCTGACAGTCCTCCCGTAGACTCGCAACTCTCTGACGACAGCGGAGCGATTCATCTCAGGCCTGTGAGCCAATGGGGACGGGACACGCATTCTTACAAATGCGGAGATGACGCCCGAACGTGCAAATTCGTAAGAGCCGAACACTTCTTCCCCCTCCGACGCCGTATATCTCCGCTCCACGTACTCGAGCGCGTCTTCCTTCAACATCGCCTCGGGCTCCCTGAGCATCACCTCTCTGCATCGGATACAATTGCAGGAGTATCCTTTCTCGCGTGCCCTCGACAGGACAAGCTGCCTCAGGTTGCCAGCCCTGACGCCCCCTTCGATTTCCTTAGCGGGTATCTCCCTCTGTATCCGCATGATCCTGTGCCATCCTGGAACGAACCTTTTGGCTTCGCTCAGCAGTTCGACGACGGTCTCGAGGGAGTAGGGGTGGTATGACCCCCTCTTGAACTGCTGTGAAAGAGTGGTGCCCGGCACGACGAGGGTCGGGTAAATTTTCGACATGTCGGGCCTGAAAGCTTCGTCTTCGAAAAGCTGTCGGAGGTCCTCCAGATCCTCCTCTGGAGTTGCCCCTGGGAGGCCTGGCATCATGTGGGCAGTAAGCTTCAGTCCTGCGTCCCTGGCGACCTGGAATGCCCGAACAGTCTCTTCGACCGTGTGCCCTCTGTTGCTCCTGGAAAGGACCTCATTCCGGAGGGTCTGCACTCCTATCTCGAGACGAGTTATGCCATAGGAGAGCATCAGATCGATGTCTTCCGGCCTGCACCAGTCGGGCTTCGACTCGAGGGTCAGACCTACGCAGCGGCTGGACGACGACTCGTTTGTCGCCTGTGCCTGTTCTAGCGAGGCGGACACTGCTCCGTTCAGTCCGTCGTAGACCCCCTTGACGAACGCCGTCTGATACTCACGGGGAACGGCTATGAAGGTACCTCCTTCGATGATTGTTTCTACTTTGCTCACTTCGTGACCGTTCGCTCTGTATTTCGCGAGGCATTTTCGCACCTGGACGTATGGGTCGAACCCAGTCTCAAGTGCGGCCTTCATTCCAGGGCTGTGCTTGAGGTATGACTGTGGAGTGCCGAAGCGCGGCCCCCCAGGGCAGAAGGTACACGTACCGTGCGGGCATGCGAATGGCGCGGAGAAGGCCGTCACCACCACTATCCCTGAGGCGCTCCTCCTTGGATGGACGCGGAGCATCTCCTCGAACTCGCTTCGCGCCTTCAAAGGAAGTGTGCCGATAACCTCCGAATTGGTCAGGTACCTGTCAAGGGCGAATTCAGACGCCGCTCGCTTCTTCAGCTTCTCCAGCTGGGCCCTGGTACCCACCTTGCCCTGGGAGACCTGCTCCGCGACGAAGGCTACCGCTGCTTCTAACCCGGACTGAAACTGGTCGGTCACCGGCGCATCCAGTTCTGACCCGGCTTGCGCTTCAGAGTAAAGCGTTTCTCGTAGGTCCGCTTGTTCCTGACCTTCGGGATCTTGCTAGCCTTGGGCTTGCCTTCTAACTTCGGGGTCTGGCTCCGGACTCAAGGGCTCTCGTCGAGAGTTTCCCCGCCTTTGTGATTGAAGGCAGCCAGCTTTCGACTGGACTGCTGACTTCCGTGGGTCGGCATGTTTTGTTCTCTTACCTCCTATTCGGCCAAGCTTTTCGCTCAGGATTTAATCTTTCTTGATTCCAAGATGAGCCAAGAAACCCGGACCGATTCGATCAGTGGGCTCTCCCATGGCAGGGAAAACGACCTTTGTCTCATCGAAGCCACATCTAGAGTTCAGTCGCGAAAGGCGGTCCTCTGTCGAGGCATGACTCGGCTTCCACTTTCTTTCAGTCTCAACTTCGAGGGCAATAATCTTCTTTCCATCGAATATTATGGCGTCTGGGATTCGCCTCTCCCGGACTTATTCCGAAAGTACGAAAACCCTCGCGCCGACTGACCGGAGTTGATTGGACAGCCATAGCACCACCTCGTCGTGGAAGTGCCGAGATTTCAGGCGACGGGCGGTAATAGTTGGGTCATCGTTTAAACTCCTTAGTTGTGGGGCCTTCAAGGAGTTTCTTGATTTCCACCAAGGTCTTCTCTATCCGCTTTGAAGTAGAATATAGCCAGTAGAGAGCACCAACGATGATGAGAAACCAGAACAGAAGGAATATGGTATTCGTATCGATAGCTATCGCCTGCCGTGAGATTCCTGCCATGGCCCCGTTTGTGAGGCTCCTTTCTTTTACGGCTTCACCTCAGGCTGGAGGGCCGTTCTCACGAGTAGGCGTATACGCCTCTTGAGGCTACCCTCTGAGGCATGAGAAACAGGGTCGTCGCCTCGCTGTTGGTCGTGGCGGTGCTGGCGGCGGCGGGGGCGGGGTACCTCTTCGGCGTTGGGAACGAGCACACCTACACTTCGACGTTCACCTCGGTTTCGACGAGTACCTTGGCAGTTAGCGTAGCAGGAAACTCGTCGACTCTTCTCGCCCAGTGCTCTCACGCCGAGACGCCGACATCGTTCGCCTTGGGGTTCGGGCTCATAAACTCGGGAACGACCATTCCGGCAGTGATATGCGTCCAATACTATTACTTCTCAGCAGTCCCGACAACCCTGGCGACGTCGATGATAATCAAGGCAGTACAGACAAACCGTTCTTTCAGCGGAGACTCGAACTTCACCCTAATCGCGAGCGCCAACCACCTCCTCTTCGGTGGCCCACAGGATGCAGACGAAGGTGCGGTCGTAGCGTACGCGGTGACGGCGAAGCCTGGGGCAAGTGGAACATACGAGGTTGCTTTCTCAGGCGACTACATGCTCTCGCCTTCAGAGCCCGAGGAATGCTATTACTACGCGACTCTGGTCGCAGGGAACTGGAGCCCACTCTACGCCACGACGAATTTCGACCCTTGCATAACATACGCATTCACGGGGACGACACCTGGCAATCTGCCATCGATACCAGGGGTAGAGTATCCCATCTTGACGGATACCCTGTACTTCCGTATCGTAGGTGTGATCAATTCAACAGGCTGAGAATAGTCCAGCCCCACCAAGGACTGCTGAGGGTCTCTAGAGTTTGTCCAGCTCGGACACGAAACGCTGCCAAAGGCCGCCCTCGTTCCTCACGGCCTTGGGCGTGTGCGGGGTGTTATCGTCGTGTTTGCAACACTGGTCAGCGTAATGCTTTCTCTGGTATTGGGTGACCTGGTCCTCGGTCCAACTGTTTGAAGTTGGATATCCTTCCATGGTTCCGAACACCGTCCTTCCGCCACCGCCCGCCCCGCAGGCGCAGGAGGCACACGAGCACCCGCAATTCGCGCCACAACAACACATGCCCACCTACCTTTCACGCCCCTCTCGAATCGCAACTATCCGATTCGTCTTCGCTATTTTATACCTTCCTCTTGGCGGCGTGCAATTGGTTGATCGACTCGTCGAGTCACTAGGCTGTTCTCATGAGTAGAACTTTACACCCCTTGAAGCTACCCTCTGAGGCATGAAGAATGGGGCAATTGCAGCTTTGTTAGTAGCAACGATAATGGCAGCCGGAGTCGCAGGTTATTCGTTCGGTAACGTCAACGAGCACACCGTCACTTCAGTCTCAACATTCGTGACCACCTCAACGGGTATCACCACGTTCGTATCAACGGTGCTGGAGACGACTACTACAACCTCCACGTTTACGCCCACTGCTCCTTTTCAGAATCTCATAACCTTCCTCGGCTCCCCGAGAGGCTGCGCACTTGCCTTCTGCGTCAACTCAACGTTGGTGAACCATCTCGGTTCTAACATCACTGTAGTAATGTTTGCATGGTTCCGGAATGCCACGACGGGGCAGAATGTGACGACGCTAGACAAGAATTCGGCAGACGCCTCGGTCTGCACCGTCGATTTCCGAAGGCCCTCCACCTGTATCATAGTTGACTTCTTGCTTAGCGGGACTTACGAGGTAACACTTACCGTGCTCGCGTTGGACGGGAAGACCGTGCTCTCACCCATTATAACAGCCCTAGTGACCAACTGAGTCGAGTTCAAACCCGCCAAAATCGCTGAACAAAGTTCCGCACGTCGTGCCTAACCGTGCCTAACACCCGCATAGCACATCAACTACGCACGCTTACGCATACTTGCGCACGCTTGCGCTGCTTGCTTACTCGCCGCCCGAACGCAAACCCACAAAACACACTAAACTGTGCGAATCAGTAGAGGGTGCTCTATCCCCCCAAACCCCGCTTTCCCACAGCTGCCTAGCACCGCTTAACCACGGTTGCGCAGCCATGTTAGAGAACGATACTATTCTTGCACAGCACTGCGTGCTAGTCTGCAACTCTGCACCTACACGCTAGTCGTCTAACTATCGGAAATTTCGTCATAGCGCAAACTTGCTAGTTGCTTGCTGGTCTGGGGGCCGCATCTATTCACACTTGAAACGCTTTAATCGAGAGGAATGGGAGCGCACCCGAACTCAGTTGGCCGAGGGTCGCCAGGACATCCAGGATCTAGAAGCACTGAGGCAAAGGAGCATCGCGGCCGCAGAAGAAGCGATTCGTGAGGCATCTTCGAGGCCGGACTTGCACCTGGTACAGGCCATCCAAGCTCTGGACGACACCGACAAGTACCTGAACATAACAGCGACTCGTGCTTCAGAGTGGTACGGGCTGCACTTCCCCGAACTGCCGCAGCTGGTCCAAGACAACGTCGTGCTCTGCAAGCTCATTTCTGAGGTCGGGCCGAGGGAATCCTTCGCCAAGGAAAACCTCTCGGAAAGAGGATTCACGGACAAGAAGGTCGAGGCGATCCTGTCGGCCCGGGACAGGTCGAAGGGGGGGACTATCTCGGAGGGGGACCTCGGGAGGGTCAAATCTCTAGCGTTGCTCGCAGTCCAACTTGGCACGCTGAGGGACGGGTTGAACGGGTACGTCGAGTCACAGATGAAGAAAGTCGCACCAAACGTCGCGGATATAGCAGGGGCAACCATCGGAGCCCGCCTTATGGCGAAGGCAGGGGGCCTTGACAGGCTTGCGATCCTGCCGGCGAGCACCATCCAGATTCTCGGCGCCGAGAAAGCACTTTTCAGGGCCCTCAGGACGGGTGCAAGGCCACCGAAGCACGGAATACTCTTTCAGCACCAGGCGGTTCATACCGCCCCGAAATGGCAGAGAGGAAAGATTGCCCGGACTCTCGCCAACAAGATTGCGATAGCTGCCCGTGTTGACTATTACAGAGGGTCCGAAGACGCTTCAATCAAGGCGGGGCTTGATAAGCGGCTCGAAAGCATCAGGGAGAGATACAAGGAGCCCCCCGTGCGAAAACCCGAGCTGCGAGAGCGTCCCCGGAGTGGAGTACGCCCTAGGCGCGGCAAGTCAAGGCGAAGATGAAGGTCCTCCTGAGGGAGGAGAAGAAAGGCAGGGTGGCACTCCTGACCCGGAACCTTGTGCCGGGGAAGCGCGCCTACAACGAGGAGCTACTACAGAGGGACGGCGTGGAATACAGGACCTGGGACCCATTCCGGAGCAAGCTCGCTGCTGCCATTCTGAAGGGGATGCCGGAAGACGTGATCAAGGAAGGGGACAGGGTCCTATACCTTGGGGTGTCGACGGGAACCACAGCCTCGCACATCTCGGACATCGTCGGTCCCGGCGGGCTCGTCATCGGCGTCGAGTTCGCCCCGCGGGTCGCCAGGGAGTTCCTCGAGCGCGTAGCAAGAGAGCGGAGGAATGTCATCCCTTTCGTGGCGGACGCGAGAGAACCCTCGAAGTACTCGGTCACAGAGGTAGACGTTGTCTACTGCGACATTGCACAACCGGACCAGACGGAGATAGCGATGACAAACTGTTCAAGGCTGCTCAGGAAGAATGGTAGACTGTTGCTCGCCGTGAAGGCCAGAAGCATCGATGTGCTGAAGGAGCCCAGGCAGGTGTATGAGGAAGAGAGGGAGAAACTGGAGAAGGCGGGGTTCTATGTCGAGCGAATCGTAGACCTGCAACCCTTCGAAAAGGACCATGCCCTCGTGAGCGCGTCTCGTTAGAAGCTGTCGATTAGAGTCTGCTCTAGCCTCAGCCAGGTCTTCCAGCTCTTGCGCACAAAGCCGGGCAATGGCTCTCCCCTCCCCATGCTGTCGATGAAGAACGCCCTCGTCATAGGGTCCGAGGGGTAGCCGGAGCCGAAGTCGCCGTGCTCCTCCCTCAGCCTCGCGACGGCTCTGTCACGCTCTACCTTCGCAATAATCGAAGCGGCTGAGACCACTGGGAAGTCTCTGTCCGCTTTGTGAGCGGCGACGACCTTGCATTTTGCACTCATGTTCGCCCTGATATCATCCCTGAAACGGCGTGGTATGACATCGGATGCATCGACTGTCACCGTCTCGGCGGCGAGCCCGTCAATGACCCTGGCGAAGTACACAGCTTCAAGGTAATTGAGCTTCCGCAGCTTGCGGCCGGTCAGGACAACCCTGTCTATTTCTCCTGGCGAAATCCAGGTCCACTGCACGTGCTCAGCTAGGTTGATGATCTGAGGGTACAATGACTCTCTTGCCTTTACCGAAAGCGTCTTGGAGTCACGGACGCCCAGCCCTTTGAGCTGGCTTATTCTGCTGGCTTCTATGGAAACGCCGGCGACCACAAGCGGACCGAGAAGACAGCCTCTTGGGGAGCAGTGGACAGCTGCTCTCTCCCAGCTTCATCAATCCCGCCAACGAGCCCTATTTCGAAATCACCCCATGCTCGGTCTTCTTTCGAACGAAAAAAGGGTTTTGAAACCTAGCGAACCCAACGCGTTCGAGCTCAGGCACCCTACTCCTAACCTCTTGTCGTTCCTTCAAGACGCCCGTCCCAACGTCATTCCCTCCTCAGACCTTGGGACCCCCCACCGCCTTCAAGAGCACTTTTTCAAGCTCGTCTGCGGCCGTGTCTCTGTTCTCCACGGTCAGTGTAATGATGGCCACTGCTTTGTCCCTGAGCTCGTTGAGCAGGTCGTCCTCGAGGCGTTCGTGGACCACAGCGAGCATGGGCTTCCCCGAGTCGATACACGTGCGGACTCCCCTTCTGAACTCTGGGCTCACAAGCTCCATGGGAGCCACCTCGTCCACCACGATCAGTTCGGAAGAAGACGAAGCCCATTCGAGCGCTCTCCCCCCGATTTTCGCAAGGTCCGCCAAGTTCACTCTGTACCTTCCGACGCGGGGGCCTACCTTGGATATGGAGGATGCCAGTTCCCCCGTCTTCTCAGAAGATAGGTCACGGATTTCAAACCCGATTCTCGCTCCCTCAGCTCTCTTCTCGGAGGTGGTGCACCCCCCGACTATGACCCCGGCACTCTTGAGCCTGACCACGACTTTCGACACGACGGTGGACTTCCCGATTCCAGGGGAGCCCGTAATGAGCCAGATGCCCAAGCCGGGCCGCCTACCGGGGTAGAGGTACATGAAGATACCAGGGGCCGCCAGCGACCCCTGGGGAATCGTTTAACATTACAGGACAAAAGGCAGGATTAGAATCCTGTGAGGCTCGTCGAACACACTGAGGGGAAGACACGGCTCATAGTCCCGACCGTCAGCCTCGCGGTAGACCCACCCCCGACGTCTCCCATTTTCTTCAACCCTGCGGCATCCCTCAACAGGGATGTCAGCGTGAGTGTGACAACTGCAAGGGGAGGGTCGAGCTTCTGCGACGCGATGGCAGGAGTAGGTGCCAGGGGCCTCCGTGTCGCCTACGAGGTGAGTAGAATCGAACACGTCGTCCTGGTCGACTTCAATGGGCAAGCGCTAAGGGTCGCCAGAAAAGCGGCAGCGCTCAACAGGGTAGTGCGAAAGTGCGAGTTTATCCAATCTGAAACCTCCTCCTACCTCTATTCTAGGTACGGCAGGGACAGGAGGTTCGATTTCGTGGACGTCGATCCTTTCGGGACACCTGTGGGGCAGCTCCAGGGAGCAATCGACGCCACCTCAAACGGGGGCATTCTTTCATTGACTGCCACGGACACGGCTGTCCTGTGCGGTGTTTATCCCAGGGTTGCGAGACGGCGCTATGGAGCCTTTCCGCTAAATAACCACTTCGGCCATGAGACTGCAATAAGGCTCCTTGCGGGGGTTGTCGCGAGGGCAGCGGCGTCACTGGACGCCGGTGCACGACCGGTGGCGGCTCACTCCACGCGACACTATGTGAGACTCTTCCTGTCGATCGAAAAGGGTGCCACAAAGGGAGACTCTGCGCTAACCAACCTGGGGCACGTTTCCTGGTGCCCTTCGTGCGGACACGTGGCGACTTCCCCCGAGCTCAGGACCTCCTGCGATGGGTGCGGCAGGAAGGCAAGGTCTGCTGGTCCAATCTGGGTCGGTCCCCTTACCGATGGGGCTCTACTACGGGGCGCCCGCGCGGTGGCCGAGAAGATGGAGTTCCGGGGGGCCACCGAGACGTTAGACGCCCTGTCGGGCGTCGACAGCTTCCCCCCTTGGAGCTTCAGCGTGGACGAGATCTGTTCGACCCTTGGTATCGCAACAGTCTCAGAATCGGAGGTCTGCAGCGCCCTCAAGGCGAGGGGATACTCGGCCATGAGGACCCCGTTCGAGAGGACAGGACTCAAGACAGACGCCGTCCATGCAGAAGTGGTGCGGGCGGTCTCTGATTCTGCGGGTCTTCGTAGAGAGGGAAGTAAGACGAGACCTGAGGCGAGGACGAAGAGAGCAGAGCGGGACGACGCCTAGCTTCTCCTCAGCCCTTCGCAGAAGTAGTACAGCTCCGAACTAGCATTCCTGCTTGCTGCGGGCTTTACTACGCGCACGGATTCGAAAGTGTGGCGGAAGTTGTCTCTCACTTCCTGGGAGCGCTCGCCTTCGAAGAGTTTGCAGAACACACATCCGCTGTCTTTCAGCAGCCCGCGCGATAGTTCAATGACTCTGAGCGTGAGTTCCACCTGACGAGTCTGGTCGAGCTCCCAGACTCCAGATACCGTTGGAGCCAAATCCGAAAGGATGACGTCTGCGGAACCGCCTAGGGCTTCCGCCACTTTCGCTGCCACACCAGGATCGTATACATCCGTCCTGATGGCGACGATGTTCTTCTCTCTTAATCGGACCGGGCTGATGTCAACCCCGACCACACGTCCCTTTGGCCCTACGATTTCTGAAACTACCTGAAGCCACCCACCGGGGGCGGCACCGAAGTCGACGACCTTCCCTCCCTCGCGTAGGAACCGGTATCTCTCATTGGCCTCGATGAGCTTGAAGGCAGCCCTGCTCTTGTACCCCTGCTCCTTGGCAAGGCGCCTGTAGAGGTCTCTTCTTGCCTCGTTCGGCCTCATTTTTCTGAAAGCTCTGGAGGCTTGAAGTGCGATGGGAGGAGAGATGCTGCAGTCCCGTCCTCGGCGAACCCGTCGAGTCCCCTCCTCAGAACCTTCATCTTCGGGTTGAACTCCACCATGACCTGCCTGCACGCCCCGCAGGGCTTTGTGAAGTCCTCGGACTTGCCCACGACAGCCATAGCCACTATGTCTCTGCTACCCTCGGAGACAGCTTTGAAGATGGCCGTCCTCTCGGCGCAGCAGGCAAGCCCATAGGAAGCGTTCTCTACGTTGGCGCCGGAGAATATCTTGCCGTCGGAAGTGAGGACGGCCGCGCCTATCTTCACGCCTGAATATGGAGAGTAGGCATTCTGGCGCGTCTTCTTGGCTTCCTCCACTAGGGAACGGAGCTTCCCTTTTCCAGTCAATATCCGGGGCCCTACCTGGCGGGCACGGCGCTCGGCTGAGCCATAGGAGTCCGAGCCGCCCTCGCCTCTCCTATGACCCAGGGGCCCAGCCACGGACAGATGTAGGGGCTCACTTCGCCGTCAACCGCGCACTTGGACTCGTACTGGCAGACAATGCAGGGCGCCTTCTCTATGGACGCCATGTCCGTCGGGAACCTTAGAGGAGTGAGCTTGTAGGTCCACCTCCCCTCCTCGAGGACCTTGACCCTCCCGATGAGCCCGCGTCTTTCAAGCCTGATGGCTAACCTTGAGCCGTCTCTGCTTGTAAGCCCAAGCTCCTTCCAGATTTCGCTCTGTAGGACGCCGTCCCGCCCCCTTTCGACCACGAGCTTGTACACCCTAGACGTTAGGTCGACGAGTTCCTCCTCCGTCCTCTCCACAGGCTGTGGGGGTTCAGCCTGCTTTTTTGAGGTCCTTCCTTGCTTCTTCGGAGGCTTGGGCTTGGACTGATTGACTTCCCTCTTCGCTGGCTGTTTCATTTCGCTGGTAAGAACTCCTGTCTGATAATGAAATTATCAAGAATCTCCCTGCACCTGTTCCTCACCGTCACTTCTGTGACCTCGGCGAACTCCGCCACCTCCCTCTGCGGGAGATGCTCGCCGACCATGACCGATGAGAGATATACGTAGGCAGCCGCGAGCCCCGCCGGCGCCTTGCCGCTGGAAATCTTCGAGTCGCTCGTCTTACGCGAGAGAGCGAGGGCGAGGTGCTCGACTCTGGGATCAATCTTGGCCATGTTGATGAGTTTCGAGATGTACTTCTCGACCGACGGGGGAGGGACATAATCCTTCTCGACGTCCTTGAGGACAAGCCTGAAGTAGCGTGCGACGCTTCCCTTCTCCATGCCGGCTGCCCTGGCGACTTCCTTCAGAGTACGCGACACTCCGCACTTCCTGCAGGCAAGGTAGACAGTCGCCGCCGTCATCCCAAGGATCGATTTGCTCTTGGCCACCTTCATCTTGGCTGAGGTCCTGTATATCTGGGCCGCAGTTTCGGCCACGTTGTCGGGGAGGTTCAAGGACTCACAGAGCTCAGATATCTTTGACAGGACGTTGGAGAGCCCTCTCTCCTCACTGTTGATGGTCCTCGTCCTGCTCTGCCACTTCCTCATCTTCTCCACGGTCGCCCTCATTGCCGGGTCGAGATACTTGCCGTGAGAGTCGCGCATCGTCCTGCTTATCTCTGTGGAAAGCCCGAAGTCGTGCAACGCGAGGGTGGTAGGAGAACCGACCCTTACCCGCCTGTTCTTTTCCTCCAGGTCCATGGCCTTCCATTCCGGGCCGGAATCGGCGGGGGCGACCGTGACGTAGCCGCATGTGGGGCAGACCTGCTCACCTTTCTCAGAGTCACCGATGAGGCGGTTTCCGCAGACTGGACATGACGTCCTGAAGCCGTCGTCCCTGCTAGTGTTCCAGAGGCTCATATTCTCTACCCCTCCACGAAGATCGGGTCCCCAGCTTTCCCCAGTCTGCTGCTCACCACTGCAACGGACGCGTAGGGGGCCCTGACTGGTCCTATTAGCTCGACCACCTTTCCAAGCTTCCGTTTATTACCGTCGTAAAGAAACGTACTGGGCCTGACCTCTCTGGTAAGCTTCACGATCAGTCGGCCACTCTTTGCCTGATGCAGAAGGACGCCGACCTGAAACAAGAAACGCAAAGGCGGGTCATCCTGCCTTTAAACCTTCGCGAAATTTCTATCATTTTTTCCGTCCGACATGGCTCTGGGTCTGGCGCTTCTGCCCCAGACCGCGGACTACCGAGAGCTCCCTGGCGATTCTAATCAGCAGAGCATGTTTTGGACCTAACTTCGTCACGGAGACGTACCCCGATTCTCTGAGGGGGCGGGACGGGTAACGGGCGGTCTGCGGCTCAGGCTGAAGGTTCAAGCGACGACACGCCTCTCCCAGTTCGCCGAGGACTGGGGCTCGCGTGGCCGTACTCAGGGGAACCCTTCGGCCCTCGCTGCGCTTCAGCTCAGAGTCGAAGTAATCCAGCCAGAAAACTTGCCTGCCGTAGTCTTTCATTTCTTGGAGGTCAGCACCGCGTTGACCACACCGTCCGCCGTCGGCCTGGAGGTAACGACGGCCTCTCCCGTTTCCGTATCAAGGACGGCACCCTTCGTTATGACTCCCCTTCTCTGGTAGTCCCTGTTGGCCGGGCTGCTCTTCACTCTGACTATTTTCGACTTCTTCGCCTTCCCCGAACCGTCGGAAACGTTGGCGAAGTCTGCTGTGATAGCGCCAGCGGTAACGTGTCCCCCTCGCCTGCGGATCGTTCTCCTGGTGGCGGCACCCACCAAGGGCTCGATTGCATAGCCGTCCCTCTCGTAGGCCCTCCTTCCCCTGTGAGGCCTTGACCTCCCCCCCGTGGGTCTCCTCTTGACAAGGTTCTCGATAGGTCGGGTCAAAACGTTACACCTTTCGGAGCCGCCCTCCTGAGCGAGATGTTAAGCCTTTTCGTTACCTAAGCGTCAGAGTTCTGTTCTCCAGTTGCCTTTTCATCGTAGTCACATCTGTGCTGAGTCCGAAGTAGTCTGCGAACCTAGCCGTTGTCCTATAGTTCTTGCTCCTCCCCTCCCTTTCTCCCGCAACGAAGCCCACGTCCTCGAGTTCTCTCAGATGCTGATAGACTGTGGAGCTCCGCCTGAGCACGAGCTCGGCGGCAGATATCGGCTGAAAGAATGCTATGAAGGACAGGGTCCTGAGGGCTCCCCTGGAGAGGAGGGGCCTTGTGGCGAACTTCCTCGCTGTCTGGGTGTACTGGCCCTTAAGCTGCATCGCGAACTTCGGGCCTGAGTATTCGACCACCTCCACAGCCTCTAGCGCACCGTTGACCTTCCTTGCTACTTCTCTGGCGATTGCAATGGCCTTTCTATCGGATGCAGTCCCTGCAACGTGGGCGATCTCCTCGATGGACAGAGGGCGGCCGGATGCGTAGAGGGCTGCC
>Ga0187781_10001136_pt1 | contig 20024 bp, 15 predicted proteins | sample 0715_SJ02_MP02_2_FD_132447 | JGI IMG/M metagenome (GOLD analysis project Ga0187781, IMG submission 132447) | Tropical peat soil microbial communities from peatlands in Department of Meta, Colombia - 0715_SJ02_MP02_20_MG | ecosystem: Environmental > Terrestrial > Soil > Wetlands > Peat | place... | reverse complement strand
GCGCATCGTCGATGAGTGTCGCGGCGTTGTAGCGGCCGCTCTCGAGCGCGGTGAGATAAACGGCCGGTTTCACCAAAGAGCCGATCGGCCGGCGCCCGTCGAGCGCGCGATTGAAGCCGCCGGCGCTGCCGACCTCGCGCCCACCGACGACGCCGACCACATCGCCGCTGTTGGGCTCGATGATCACCACCGCACCTTCCAGTGGCGCCCCGCGCAGCCGAGATCGGGCATCGAGTCGCGCGAGGTTCTGCATCAAGGCACGCTCCGCCGCTGCTTGCGCCCGCGGATCGAGACTCGTGTACACGGACAGGCCCGCGGCGGCAAGATCAGCCTCAGCGTAGTCGCGCTTCAAATCGCGCCGCACCAGGTCGACATAGGCCGGCACGTAGCTACCGCTCGGCGGCTTGAGCCCGAGCGGCGCCGCGGCGGCACGCTGGGCGGTCGCCGCATCGATCAGATGGGACTCGAAGAGCTCCCTGAGCACGAGGTTCCGGCGCGCGATGGCGCGATCGGGGTGCTTGCGCGGATCATAATAGGACGGCCCCTTGACCAGTCCGATGAGAAGCGCCATCTCGGCGGCATCGAGCTCGTCCAAGGGCTCAGCGAAGTAGTACTCGCTCGCCAAGCCGAAGCCGTGAATCGCGCGCGCGCCGTCCTGCCCGAGATAGACCTCGTTCAAGTAGGCGATGAGAATTTCCTCTTTCGAGTAGTGTGCCTCGAGGCGCCATGCCATCACGGCCTCCGTCACCTTTCGGCTCAGGGTCTGCTCGTCGGAGAGGAAGTAGTTCTTCACGAGCTGCTGTGTGAGCGTGCTGCCCCCTTGCACGAGGCGCTGCGCGCGAAGGTCGGCCCAGATGGCACGCGCAATCCCGAGGGGATCGATGCCGTGATGCTCATCGAAGCGCCGGTCCTCGATGAGCTTGATCCCTTGCCGCAACAACGGCGGCGCGTCGGCGGGCGCCATCACGAGACGGTCCTCTCCGTGCACTGGAAAGACACTTCCGATCACCGGGGGGTCGAGCCGGAACACGGGAAGATCGTTTCCGTCGCCCTGTCTCATGCTCGTGATCGAGGAGCCGTCCGCATGAATCGACACGATCCTGGGCTCGCGCAGCTCGTCGATGAAGCGCACTCGCCTCGCGTGCAGCTCGAACCCATTGCCGACTCGTCGATAGAGGCCGGGCCCCTTCGAGGGATCGCCCCGGCGGTAGTGCAGTAGGCGCAGCTGCTCCTCGAGATCCGCGGCACTGACGGGTGCACCCGCATAGAGCTCGAGCGGCGCCGCATAGACGCGCGCCGGCACCGACCAATGTCGGCCCTGAAACTCGCGCGTGACCAGCCGATCGAGGTGCATGACCCATAGCGCGGCGATTGCTGCGAGCAGGCCTGCCGAGCCCAGGGCGATGAAAAGCAAACGTCGGCGACGAGAACGAGAGCGGCCCACGGTGCGCTGAAGCGGCTGCCGGCCTAGAGAACGAAGGGGAGAAAGGCCCAGCTCGAGCGCCGGTACGCGGCGTACTGCTCGCCGAACTGGCGCTCCATCCAGGCCTCCTCGACGTGCGACTTGAGCCGGAAGGCAATGCAGGCAATCACGACTGCGAGCAACCCGCGCAGCTGACCGGTCGCGAGCGCGGAGCCGAGCAACGCGAGCAGGATGCCGGTGTAAATCGGATGACGAATGCGCCGATAGGGACCGCGCCGGATGAGCTCATGGTCGACCTTGATGGTCACGGTCCCGCTCCAGTTCTCCCCGAGAACCGACCGCGCCCACATGCTGAACGCAAGGCCGACGAGGACCAGAGCAAGCGCGCACGCGTATCGGATCCAATCCCCGCCCACGACGCGCATCCCGAGCACGCCAGGCCAGCGATGGACCGCCAATAGCAGCACGACGAGGCCCATGGCGCTCAGGAACCCCGCTCTCGAGCGCACGCTCTCGCGCTCACGCGAACGCTTGGTGGATTGCGCCGACACCACCCAGTAAACCAGCCAGATGATCCACAATGCATCGATCAGTAAACTGGGCCATGAACGCATCGAATGAGTCGATCCGGCGAGCCGGCTGACCGCTTCCCCACTAACCAGAGTGCCCGTCACTTTGCTTGCTGGGCGCTTGCCCGTCAAATCGCCGCCGGGCGTCGAGAGCGGCGCGGCGGCTTGCTAAGCTAGAGGGGCCCTCATCACTCGGAGACATCGATGATTCCTTCCGGCGTGCATTATTTCCCGGTGGCCTGGCCGGTGCTCTTGGCACTGATCATCTTGCTTGCGTTGATGGCCGGATCCATCGCATCCCGTCTGCTGAGATTCGCTTCGGAGACGATGGGGCTGAGCCCCGGAACGATGCTCGCGGTGTTGCTCCTTTGCCTGCTCGGGAGCTACGTCAACATCCCCGTCGCCTACCTGCCGGAACGAGAGGTCACGACTTCCACCGAGGTCACGTTCTTTGGAATGCGCTACATGATCCCGGTGGTCCACGAATGGCCCGGCACTCTGCTCGTTGTCAACGTGGGCGGCGCGGTCATCCCAACGCTACTGTCGCTGTACCTGATCGTGAGGAACCGCCTGTATGAGCTCAGCCTGGTCGGCATCGCGATCGTCACGACGGCATGCTATCTGCTTGCCAAGCCCGAGCCCGGATTGGGCATCGCGGAGCCCGTGTTCGTCCCACCTCTGGTGACTGCGGTGACCGCCGTTGCGCTGTCGCGACGCTATGCAGGACCGCTCGCATACGCGAGCGGTAGCCTCGGGACACTCATCGGTGCGGACTTGCTCAACTTGGGCAAGATACAGGGGCTCGGGGCCCCGGTCGCATCCATTGGCGGGGCAGGAACGTTCGACGGCATTTTCCTCACCGGCCTGCTGGCCGTGGTCTATGCCGGGATATTTGCCCCGCACGATCGCTACGCAGTCCACTACTAGCAATGGCGCTCAGTGCCCGAGAAGTGCCGTAATCAGGAGGAAGATGACATGCAACGGGCTCTAACCGAACGGATGCTTCGACGAGGCAAGTCGTGGCGATGGTTGGCCTCGGTCGGGTCGATCGGCGTTCTCGCTCTGGCGCTCCCGGTTGCGTCGGCCGAAGACGCCCACAGGTCATCGCCCGTCAAGATCGCGGTGTTCGATTTCGAGCTGGAAGACGTGAGTCCCGCGGCCTCGTTTCTCGGGAAGACCACGAGTAGCACGGCCAGCATGGACAAGGTGAGCGGCGAGGCACGCCGGATGCTCGCAGAATCGGGACGCTACAGCCTCGTCGATGTAAGTAAGGTCGACGCCGCGCAGGTGAAGGAGAAGTCCTTGCGAAACTGCGATGGCTGCGAGGCCGGCATTGCCTGGCAGCTGGGAGCCGAGCAGTCCCTGATCGGGGTCGTGAACAGAGTCACGCAGACGGATTACTACGTGCGGATTCAAATTCGCGACGCTCGAACCGGGAAGATTCTCGACGAGCAGGAGGCGAATTTCGCGGGCGATGATGCAGGCTGGGCGAGCGGTGTACGCATGCTGATCAAGCACCAAATCCTGGCAAGTCAAGATTGAATTTGATTCCTGTAACCTGACGGTCAATGTGCCGTCATGATCGACGCGTAGTTTGCCGTTGCGCGCCGATGGGCAGTGCGCAGGCCAACAAAGCCAACGCGGCCGCCGGCCGAGCTCCACGCCGATCCAGCCTTTTCGTTTTCATGGAATTGCCTCCGCTGGGTTCATTCGTTTTCGCAGGTGATTCGGTGCATGCGAGGAGAAGCGTGGCGCACGCAACCTTAATTTTCTTACAGCAGAATGAAGCGGCCGGGATACTCGGCGCGCATGCGATCAAATTCGCGACGCAAGTGGCTGTGGACTATACTCGCGGAGAACCACCCCCGGAGAGGTCAGAGTTGGCTCCTCTCAAGTGCTTTGGTTTCGCCCCGCTCGTTCTCGCATGGATCACTCATGCCGCGATCGCGGCGGAGATCGCCGAGCGCGCGGAGCGAGTCGTTGCGATCATCGACGCGCTGCAGGTCGAAGATCATTGGCCGGCCGGAGTGCACGTCAATTGGGAAACGGGCGTGCCCGACGGACAGCCGGAGCATGGAATGGGCAAGCACACTCACTGCAGTGCGTTCGTGGCTGCCGCCGCAAAGCGGCTCGGAATCTACATCCTTCGCCCGCCCGAGCATCCGCAGCTGCTGCTCGCGAACGCACAAGTGGACTGGCTTGCCGAGGAGGGTGTGCGGCAAGGCTGGCGAGCTGTCGAAAGTGCAGTGCAAGCTCAGCATTACGCCAATCGGGGCTACTTCGTCGTCGCCGCCTATCACAATCATTATGAAGACAAGCCCGGTCACATCGCGATCATTCGACCGAGCGAGAAGAGCGTTGCGGACGTGGAATCCGAGGGTCCCCAAATCACCCAGGCGGGCGGTACCAACTACCGGAGTGCCACCCTGAGGCAGGGCTTTGCCGGCCATCCGGCGGCATGGGGGAGCCACGAAGTTCGCTACTACGCCCACGCGGTCGACGATAGTAGGCTGAGCGCGCACTGAGACGGCGCTGCGCTCCGGGACGGCGGTGACAGCGATGAATCGACGAACCTTCATCCAAACGGCCGGTGCCGCCGGTTTGGGCTTGGCCGGACGGGTCGGCTGGTCGACCGCCGCGCCGGTGGCGCAGATGCTCGAGCTGCTCGAAGAGTCACCGCGCGAGCGAATCCCCGGCGAGCTCGTGCGCATGATTCGCGCGGGCCTGCGCCAGGAAGAGGCGATCGCTGCGCTGTCGCTGGCGGCGGTGCGCAACGTTCAGCCGTATCCGGACGTCGGATACAAGTATCATGCGTTCATGATGCTGCGCGCCATCCAATCGGCCGCGCAGCATCTGTCCTCGACGGACCAATGGCTCCCGGTCGTCTGGGCCGCGGACTATTTCAAGAATACACAGGCCGAAGAGCACGCAACGAGCGGCTGGCGATTGCCGGCGAGGGTGGCCGGACCGGTCGACGATGCGCAGGCGGCGCGCCACTCGCTCATCGCTGCGCTGGACCACTGGGATCGCGATGCCGCCGACGCAGCGGTGGTGAATTACGCGCAGATCGCGAGCGCTCATGAAATCCTCTCGCTCCTTTTTGAATTCGGCGCGCGCGATCTTCGAGCCATCGGTCACAAGGCGATCACCGTGAGCAACGCGCACCGCCTCTGCACGCTCTTCGGCGGCGACGGCGCTCTACCCCTACTGCGCTCGACCGTGGCAGCGCTTCAGAACAAAGGCGGGGATCCCGATCCGGCGAGTCACGACCTTTCGCCCGATCGGCCGTGGCGGCGCAATCGAGAGAAACTGCATGAGATCCCGCGATCCTGGAAGCAAGGGCGCGATGATACCGGCGCACGCTCGGAGCTTCGTGCCGCCCTGAATCGGGCAACGGAAGTCGAGGCGGGCCCGATCGTCGTCGAGATGCTGCGGCAGCAGATCTCGCCCGAGGCGATCTGGCAAGTCCTGTTCGACATGGCGGCGGAGCTTCCCATGCGCCAGGCGAATATCGTGCTGTTGCATGCCAGCACCAGCGCGAATGCCTTGCATTACGCTTATCGCACATCGAGCGACGAGCAGACCCAGCAACTCATGCTGCTCCAGTGCGCGGCGTTCTGTGCCATGTTTCGCCAGTTCGGCAACGCAAGTGACTCAAATCCGGGCCTCGAGGAGCTTCAGCCGCTGCCCCTCGGTGGCACGGGCGCTGAGGCAATCCGCGAGATTTTCTCCGAGCTCGCTGCCGATCGCCGCGCGCAAGCGGCGCGCAAGACTCTGGGCTATCTGCGCGCTCACGGTGATGCGGATGCCTTGATCGCCACCGCTCGGCAGCATCTCGCTTACGGCGGCGACGAAGCGCACGACTACAAATGGTCCGAGGCGGTGTTCGACAGCTATTCGCAATTCTCGAATTTCGATTGGCGGTGCCGATATCTGAGTGCCGGAATGGCCTACTTCAAAGCGCCCGCGAAGCCCATTCCCATTGTCGAGGAAACGCTCGAGCTCATGAGGTCGTGAGCCCCTGACTTCTACGTCAATCGAGCCTGTGCGAGACCGACGCGCGGCAATGCGGCTGGATGGCTGATCCGCTCAGCCGCCGGTGGCGTTCGGGTTTCGCCAGGTGCGCTCGAAGGGCAGTCTCCAGGCGTAGGGAGCGACGAGCTGGTGAATCGCATTCGGCCCCCACGAGCCCGGGGCATAGGGGCGTACCGGGGGCGGCGTCTCCAGCAAGGGGATCGAAACCTCCCACAGGCGCTCGATGCCGTCGGCACTGGTAAACAGGGTGCGATCGCCGCGCATCGCATCGAGGATCAATCGTTCATACGCCTCGAGCACATCACCCACATAGGTGGTGTCGTGCATGGCGAACTGCAGACTGAGCTTGTCCAGGCGCATGCCGGGACCCGGGCGCTTCCCGTAGAATGACAGCGACAGCTTGGCCTGATCCGCGAGATCGAAGGTCAAATGGTCGGGACCTTGGGTGCCGATTCCGGAGCCTTCCGGAAACATGCTCTTCGGCGGCTCGCGGAAGGCGATAGAAATGATTCGCTGGCCTTCGGCGAGGCGCTTGCCGGTGCGCAAGAAGAACGGCACTCCCGCCCAGCGCCAGTTGTCGATGCTGCACTTCAGCGCGATGAACGTCTCGGTATCCGAATCCGCGGCAACGCCCTGCTCCGATCGGTAGCCCGTGTACTGACCGCGCACCACCTCGCTCGGCTTGATCGGCAGCATGCTGCGAAATACCTTGTTCTTTTCCTCGCTGATCGGTGCGGGCTCCAACGAGGTGGGCGGCTCCATCGCCATGAAGCCCAGAATCTGGAACAAATGCGTCACTACCATGTCGCGATACGCGCCGGTCGTCTCGTAGAAGGCGGAGCGCTTTCCGAGACCCAGCGTCTCGGGCACGTCGATCTGCACGTGGTCGACGAAGTTGCGGTTCCAGATCGGCTCGAACAAGCCGTTGGCGAAGCGGAAGGCCAAGATGTTCTGCGCCGGCTCCTTGCCGAGAAAATGATCGATCCGGTAGATCTGATCCTCGCGAAACACCTCGTGCAGCTTCTTGTTGAGCTGCACGGCGCTGGCGAGGTCGGTGCCGAAGGGCTTCTCCATGATGACGCGCGAACGATCGACGAGACCGGCGTCGCCGAGCAATCGGACCGCAGAGAGGGCGGCATTCGGCGGAACGCTCAGGTAATGCAATCGCCGGCTCTCGGCGCCCAATGAGCGCTCGGCCGCATCGACCGCGGACTTCAGGGCGCCTGGACCGGCTGTCAGCGGCACGTAGCTCAGGGCCTGCGCGAACCGGCTCCAATCCGCATCATCGACCTTGCGAATCGAGTGTTCGGCGACGGCTTGCCGCATCTGCTCGCGAAATCCGTCGCCGTCCAAGTCATCGAGCGAGACGCCGATGATTCTGCATTGGGCTATGCATCCCGAGGTCGACAAATGAAACATTCCCGGAAACAGCTTGCGCTTCGAGAGATCGCCGGTGGCACCCACGAGAACGACGACCTGGGGATGAATCGGACCGACTCCGGGGGGGATCTTTACCATGATCGAACGCTCTCTGGTTGCGCTTGAGTCTCACTCGCCGGCCGCAGCATGCGCCTTGGCAAATGATACGCAAGGTTCGGCGATCCTACGAGATAGTCGGCGGCCTTACGCCGCGAGTGCTTGGTCGATCGCGGTGCGCTCGCGCGTGCTCAGCTCGAAGTCGAAGATCGAGAGGTCCTCGCGCATGTGCGCTTCGGAGCGCGTTCCGGTGAGCGGCACGGCTCCGGCCTGGGTCAGATAGCGAAACAGCACTTGCGCCGCCGTCTTTCCGTGGAATCGTGCCGGGCCGGCGATCGCGGAGTGCGCGAGCAGCTGCGGGTTTGCGGTGAGCGTCCAGAAGCTCTGATAGACGATGTGCTGTCGCTTGCAGAATGCACGTAGCTCGCGATCGTAGCCGGTGTCGGCGTAGAAACGGTTCTGAAGAACCGCCGGCTTGACGCTCGCCTCCCGGGTCAGCTGTTGCAACTCCGCGAGACCGTAGCAGTTGCTGATTCCCGCCTGGCGCGCGCCGCCTGACTCGACGATCGCCTCGATCGCTCGCCACGCTCGAAGCGTTTGCTGAATGGTCGGCAGCGGCGAATGCAGCATCAGGCAATCCAGGTAAGCGGTGTTCAGGTTCTGCAGCGAGACCCGAAAGGACTGGGCCACCTGCTCCTCGAGCGGCGCCGCCGGATCATACGGAATGCGTTTGGGATCTTGACCCGAGAGCGGCGTAAACTTCGTTTGCAGGTAGATCTGCTCACGGCGCAGGCCCCCGGCGAAGCATGCCTCGAGCGCGGTTCCCACCCCGGCTTCGTTGTAGTGCTTGGGTTGACAGGCCGTATCGATCCCGCGAAAGCCTTCTCGGATGGCGAGCCTCACGAGGCGCTCGGTGTGCGCAGCCTTCCAGGCCGTGCCGTAAACGATGCCGGGAATGCGCACCCCGGCAGCCGAGGTGACGAACGTGCTCATAGCCCATCGTGGAGGGCGGAGCGCCCAATCAACGTCGCTCCGAGGAAGTCTCGACGAGTGATCGGTTCGCCAAGGCCGAGTGAGCGCAGATCGGGCATTCAATACTCCACGGGTCGATGCAGCTCGTATCCCGCCGGCGGTTCGGCGTCGAGTAAATGGCGAACGAGGTAGTCCCAGCGACGTCGGGTGGCGTACAGTTCCGCCTCGCCACCATACATGTGGGGCTGGTTGGGGAGCAACAGCAGGTCGAAATCCTTGTTGGCGCGGATGAGCGCATCGACCAGCAGTAGCGTCAGATTGAGCGGCACGTTGTCATCTCCCGTGCCGTGCATCAACAACAGATGGCCCTTCAGGTTCTTGGCGACGCTTGCGTTGTCCTCACCGTCGTAGCTCGAGGTGCCGTTCGCATTGCGCGTGAGCAGGCCGGCGTATTGCTCGCCCCAGTCGCCCTCGTAGCCTCGCTGATCATGATTGCCCGACTCCGATACCCCCGCCCGGAAGAAGTCCGGATAGCGCAGCATGGCAGCGGCCGCCGCATAGCCGCCGCCGGAATGTCCGCAGATCCCGGCTCGGGTCAGGTCGATCCAGGGATAACGCTGTGCGAGCTCGCGCATGCCGGCAATCTGGTCGGGCAGGGTGTTGTCGTCCAGCCTGCCGTAGGAGACGTCCTGAAACGTCTTGGAGCGCAGCGAGGTGCCCATGCCGTCGAGAGTGACGACCACGAACCCGAGCTCGGCGATCGACTGTGCATCGTCACGCGAGGCCGCGAATGTGCGGCGGCCGACACTCCCGATTTGCGGCCCGGGGTAAATCCGGTTGACGACCGGATACCTCGTGCTCTCATCGAAGTGCGTGGGCCTGAACAACAGACCGTAGAGATCCGTGACGCCATCTCTCGCCTTCACGGTGATCGGGATCGGAGGTTGCCACCCGAGCTTCACGAGCCGGGAAATGTCGGCCCGTTCCAATGCGCGGATCAGTTTGCCGTCACGCTTGCGGAGCACCGTAACCGGAGGCGTGCCCGGGGTGGAGTAGCTATCGACGAAGTAATCACCGGAGGGCGAGAGCGAGACGTCGTGATCCGCGTTCTCGGGCGTGAGTAGCTCGAGGTGTCGGCCGTCGAGTCGCACCCGGTACAAGTGCGCGAAGTACGGATCACGCCCCCTCTCGCGGCCCACGCCTACTAGGTAGAGCTGACGATGCTTCTCGTCGACTCGCAGCAAGTCGACCACGTTCCAACGGCCGCCGGTGATCCGGCGCTCGAGGGTGTGCGTGTTCGCATCGTAGAGGTACAAATGGCCCCAGTCATCGCGTTGCGAGAACCAGATCACTTCCTGTGTGGCCCAGAGATATCGCCAGTTCACCGCCTTCTGTGCCCAAGCCGTCGCCGATTCATAGAACGTCGCCTGGCGCTCGTCGAGGATATCCTGCACCGCACCGGTCGCGGCATCCGCCACACGGAGTTGCGCGCGCCTGTGGTCCCTGGACACGGAGACGAATGCGAGACGCAGCCCATCCTCGCTCCATTGAACATCGGTGAGCGATCCGTTCGGCCCGCAGTCGAGGTCGTAGCAGTGCGCGCTGCGGCGCTCCTCCGGCGGCATGTGCAGCCGCACGATGCGCCGTGCGTCGACGTCGATGATGACCCGCTCGATCTTGGGGACGATCTCATCGCCGGGCAGCGCATACTTCCAGGCATCGAGCGTGGGGCGTCCCGGCTGTGTCTTGACCAGATACATCTCTCCGACGCCCCGCTGATCCTGCTGGTACGTCGCAATTCGCGTCGAGTCGGGCGACCAGCTCACGATCGCGCGATCGCTATGCTTCCAACCCGAGTTATCCGTGGCGTATCCGAAATCGGGGGCGCCGTCCTGCGTCAGTTGCTCCTCCCGCCCGGTGCTCAAATAGCGCACCCAGAGATTGTGGTCTCTGATGAACGCTGCCCTGCGCTTATCGGGAGATATCGCCTGGGTCGGGTCCGGCGGTGGGGTTTGCGCGCAGCGCGCTTCGAGTGTGCCGCATTCGAAGCGCTCGGCGTCGACGGCGAAGGAGATCCTGCCCGCATCGCTCGAGAGTTCGCCGCTCGGCAGGTGTCCCGCGTCGAATTGCTTGCCGGTCACCGTCGTCAGTGCGGCAGCGACTTGCGCCTGGTTGAACGCTGGTTCGGCGACGGCGCGCGCCGGATCGACGATCACGTACTCCGTGCCCTGCGCCGTTCTTCGTCGATACCACAGCTTTCCGTTCGCAAGCCAGGTCGGGGCATCGGCCGCATGAAGGACGAGGGGCGCTGTCCTATACGGCATGAAGCTTTCGGCACGCGCATAGTCGTCGGCGGTGAGCACGCGCCGAGGTTGCGCGAACACGGAAGTCGCCGCGCATGACACGATCGCGCAGAGGATGAGCCGGGGCCGATACGAAAAAGGCGGGCCGGTGTCCGGTCCGCCTTCCGACCCAGTCGGGTCAATGAGCTCGCGAGTCACAAAGTCGAAAGCATACTCGCCCGCGACGCGCGAGGATAGCGCAGATGCGCGAGGATATCGGGCCGGCTGACCTATCCGATGATCGTCTTCAGCCGCTGTGACCGCGAGGCATTGGCTGCGTCCGCGATCCGCAGGAGAAGCTCTCGTGCCGCGCCCGAGGACAGCGGCTTGCTCAGCAGAAACCCCTGCGCTTCCTGACACTCGTGCTCTTGCAGGAAGCTGAGCTGCCTCAACGTCTCCACGCCCTCGGCCGTCACCTGGATTCGCAATGACCGGGACATGGCGATGATGGCGCCGGCGATGGCACGATCGTCGCTCGCATCGGTGATTCTCGAGATGAAGGAGCGGTCGATCTTGAGGCGATCGACGGCCAAATAGCGCAGCCGCCCGAAGCTCGAGTAGCCCGTGCCGAAGTCGTCGATCGCGAGCGATATGCCGAGACCCTTGAGCTGCTTGAGCGCGGATTCGGCCCAAGCTTCGTCGCCCATGACCACCGATTCGGTGATCTCGAGCTCCAGGAGCGCGGGATGCAAGCCCGTATCGCGCAGTATGGCGGCGACCTGCGCAGGGAATTCCGCCCGCGCAAATTGACGGCTCGACACGTTCACCGCCATGCGGCCGCTCAAGAGCCCCTCGTCGTGCCACGCCTTCGCCTGGCGGCAGGCGCTACGCAGCACCCACTCGCCGATCTCATGCATCAGGCCGTTCTCATCGGCCACCGGAATGAATTCCGAGGGCGGGACGTTGCCGAGCACGTCGTTCTTCCAGCGCAGCAGCGCTTCCATTCCCGCGATCGAGCCGGTGCGCACGTCGAACTGAGGCTGATAGTCGAGGGAGAACTCGTGGCGCTCGAGCGCGCCGCGCAGTCGCTCCTCGATGGTCAAGCGCTGCAAGGCGGCGGCATTCATGGGCTCGTCGAAGAATGCGAAAGTGCCGGCGCACTTGCGCTTGGCGAAATACATGGCTAGATCGGCGTTGCGCAGCAGCGTTTGCGCATCGGCGCCATCCCGAGGGTATACCGCAACACCGATGCTCGGGGTGACGACGAGCGAGGTCGTCGACAGCTGCATCGGCTCACACAGGGCGCGAATCAGCCGCTCTGCCACGACGCCGGCTACGCTCGGTTTTGGAATATTGGGCAAAAGGACCATGAACTCATCGCCGCCCAGGCGGGCGAGATCGCCGGGACGTGCGAGTGATGGCGTGCCGATCGAATCGCTGTAGCGCAAGGTGTTGCGCAACCGCGCCGCCACCTGGCGCAGCAAGTCGTCGCCCACCGCGTGACCCAAGGTGTCGTTGACTCGCTTGAAGTTGTCGAGATCGAGGTACAGGATCGCCAGCGTCCGCTGCTGCTCTCTGGCCGCCTCGATGGCCCGCTCCAGGCGACTTCGCGATTGCTCTCGATTCGGCAAGCCCGTCAGCGTATCGAAATAGGCGAGCCGCACGATGCGCCGCTCGGCGCGCCACTTGCTCGCCAAGGCGATGGCCATCTGGCGAACCTCGTGCGGATGAAACGGCTTTTGCAGATAGGACAGCTTCTCCTCCGGGGGGACGATTCCGCCGATCTCAGTCGGATCCACGTCCGCATAAGCCGTGCAGATGACGATTTCGACGTCCGGATCGAGCTCGCGGATACGGGTCGCGGCCCAGACCCCATCCTTCCCCGGCGGCATGCGCATGACCAGGAAGATGACAGCGAACGGCTGATCCTCTGCGAGCGATTGCTCGACCGCGGCGATCCCGGCCTCGGCTTGGTTGCAATAGACCACCTCGAAGGTCGGCCCCTTGGCCGCCGCTGCAGCGCTCGGGTTCCAATCGGTCTCGCCGAACAGGCGAGCATGCAGGTCGCTCAATTTCCCGTCGTCCTCGTCGACCTCGGCGCTGCGCAGGATTTGCCGATAGGCGTCGCGCACGCACGCCTCGTCGTCGACCACGAGCACGCGGATCGGCTCCTTGTTCTCTCCGGCGAGGGAGGTCTTCATGCGGCTCTCGCAGAGGCCGCCTCACGCGAGGCGAGCGGCAGTGTGATGTGCAGCGAGGCACCGCGCCCGAGGCCTTCACTGGTCGCCCAGATGCGTCCACCGAGCGCGCCGACGGTATTCGCGCACCAATGCAACCCAATGCCGAAATTGCTGTCCTTCGACTTGGTCGAGAAGCCCTTCTCGAATATGCGCTCGAGGTGCTCGGCCGCGATGCCGATGCCGTCATCCGTGCAGCACAGATGGAGATCCTCGCCTTCTCCGGCGGGCAATATTTCGGCCCGTACGCAAAGCCTGCCCTGAGCCTGGCCCGAGTCGCGCACCGCATCGGCTGCGTTGATGATGAAGTTCTGCAGGACGAGCCTCAAGACGGTGCGGGGGACGCTGAGCACGCCCGCGGCCTCGAGCGACGGATCGGCCTCGATCAGGAGTCGCTGCCGCGCGGCGTCGGGCACCACCTCGATCGACTGCGCCAGCAATTCCGGCAATTGCACGGACTCGATCACATGCTCGTTGCGGGTCGCGCGCATTTGCTCGGTGAGCGCGGATTGCACGATTGCAGTTTGCCGGCTAATGATCTCCGCATCGTCCTCCGCGGCCTTGACCGCGGAGGCGAGTTTCCCGCACGCGAGACGCACGAACTCGGCCAAATCCGCGCGCCGTGCGGGATCGATGTCGGTCCTTGCAAGCTCTGCGACTGCCAATTGAGCCTCTTTCGCCGGCACCGAGCGCAGGCACGTGAATGCCGGACAACCGTACCCCGATCGGAGTCATCGCATTGCCCAAGTTGTGCAGGACGCCCTTCGCGAGCTCGGCAAAACCCGCCTGGAACGATTGATCGATGAGCTGTCGGCGTGACTCGGCGACGCGCGCCACCATGCGATCGAACTCGCGCGCAAGCACACCGATCTCGTCCTTGCGCTCGAAGCCGAGCCGAGTGTTCAGATTCTTGTCCTCGCCGATCGCAACCGCGTGGCGCGTGACGCGTCCCAGGGGATCGAGCACGACCCGATTCAACAGAATCACCAGCGCGAGGACGACCACGACGGCGGCGCCCATGAGATAGGCCGACGCATACTGCACTGCGGAGTACCCTCGCCGAGTGATCTCTCGCGGCACGTCGACGCGCAGCCGCAAGAGGGGGTGCCCATAGATGTCGTCGAAGGTCTGATACACCTCCGTCACATCATTGGTCTCGATCAATTCATGTGCCTGCGAGCTGTCGCGAAGTGGCGCCATCGACAGCTGCGCTTGAGCCTGGGCGCCGATCTGCTCGATCTCGCGCGGCGAGACCAGTCTGCCCATGATCACCATGCCGCGCGGCGGCCCATGCCCGAAGCCGTCGAGGACCGGTGCGGCAGCGATCATGAGGATCCCGCGATTGGTCTGCAGCAGGCCCTGGTCCGTTCGCCCGTCGCGTATGTCTCCTCGCCAAGGAAAGTCCGGCGCCAGAGCACGGCGCGAGGTGAGGTCCAGATCGAGCGGCGCGTCCGTATGCAGATCGATCGCCGCGGAGGCGATGATATTTCCATCGAGATCGGTGAACAGGAGCGAGTTGATGTTGAGCTGCTTCAGGCCCGCGCCGGTCACCTGTTCGTCGATGAACGTCCGATTCCGGTCATGAGCAAAACGCCAGGCGTCGGTCCAGTTTCCCCAGCTGGCCGCCTGCAGCTCGAGCTGTGCGAGAGTTCGATCCAGGGCGAATTGAATGCGCCGCATCGCCACGTCGGCCTCAGTATGCTCGAGCTCGACAAAGCTCGGCATGAGCACTTTCTTGGCGACAACGATCTCCGTCACGCCGAGAAGCGCGAACAGAGTCGCGATCAGTGTGGCGACCTTCCACCGGATATTCATGCGTCTTGCAACGTAGCGGCAAGCGCCGGTAATTGTTAACCTTTTACATCACAGAATCCGTCGCTCGGGGTTCCGGCAGTGTGATCCCGATCACGCTTTTTTGAGCGAAAACGCCGAGCTCACGGCGCAGAGGGCGGACGCCGCCCCTTCGGGAAGGTCGAGCCGCGCGCTGAGCGGGCGCACCGGGCCCTTGAGAACGCGCCACGCGCATGGCAAAAAGAGCATCCCTGATGGAACACCGCGATCGACCGCATCGGCGCTTGAACGCATTGACCGGCGAGTGGGTCTTTGTCTCCTCGCATCGGGTGAATCGGCCCTGGCACGGACTGCGCGACGAGGCGCGCGTGGGGGCGTTGCCGGCCTACGATCCGAACTGCTATCTCTGTCCCGGCAACGTGCGCGCGAGCGGCGAGCGCAACGCGCCCTATACCGCGACCTACGTGTGGACCAATGATTTCCCCGCGTTCCTGCCCGAGACAGTCACCGGAGTCGAGGCGAGCCGGCACCCCTTGCTGCGCGCGCACGCACACGCGGGCACCTGCCGCGTGATCTGTTACTCGCCCCGTCACGACCTCACGCTCGCGCAATTGCCGGTGCGCGAGATCCGCGGCGTCATCGACACCTGGGCCGCCGAAATCGACGAGCTGGAATCGGCTTGGCGCTGGGTGCAAGTGTTCGAGAACAAGGGCGAGATCATGGGCTGTTCGAACCCCCATCCGCACGGCCAGATCTGGGCGAGCGATTTCCTTCCCAACGAGCCCGCGAAGGAACTCCTGCAGCAGCGGCAGTGGCTCGCCGAGCACGGCAGCCGGCTCCTGCTCGACTATGCGCGGCACGAGCTTGCCGAAGGGGAGCGACTGGTGACCGAGAACGCCCACTGGATCGTGGTGGTGCCTTGGTGGGCCGCCTGGCCCTTCGAGACACTGGTTCTGCCGCGCCGCCACGTGCCCCGGTTGCCGGGGCTCGATTCGATGGAAAGGGACGCGCTCGCAGAGATCTTGAGCCGGCTGCTGATCGCCTACGACCGGCTCTTTGGGGTCTCGTTCCCCTACTCATTCGGGTGGCACGGCGCGCCCGCGCCGGCGCCGGCCGGTGCTGCGCCAGCGCCAGCCGATGCCGAGGATCCGCGCCGCGCCTGGCAGCTGCACGCGCACTTCTACCCGCCGCTTCTGCGCTCGGCCACGGTGAGGAAGTTCATGGTGGGCTATGAGCTGCTGGCCGAGGTGCAGCGCGACCTGACGGCCGAGCACGCGGCCGAGCGTCTGCGCGCGCTCGCGACCGCGTAGGACGCGATTTTTGCAAGCGCTTGCAATTCGCGCCATGCTGGTTTAGGTTTGCGCGATCAGTCTGGGCCATCCGGGAAGAACGGCCCTGCGCGACTTGCGGCAGTCCAAGGAGTAGCGTTGTCGACGGGGCCGAATCGATATTCACGGCTGACGATGGCGCAGGCGCTCGTCAAGCATCTCGCCGCACAGCGGATCTCGAGCGGCGACCGAGACGAGCCGCTGTTCGGCGGCGTCTTTGCGATCTTCGGCCACGGCAACGTGATTTGCCTGGGCGAGGCGCTCTATGAGGCGCGCGAGGCGCTGCCGACCTTCCGTGGACAGAACGAAGCATCGATGGGCTTCGCCGCCGCCGCGTACGCCAAGGCGTACCGCCGCCGCCGGATCTGCGTGGCGACCTCATCGATCGGACCCGGCGCGACCAACATGGTGACCGCGGCGGCGGTAGCGCATACCAACCGCTTGCCCGTGCTGTTCCTGTCGGGAGACACCTTTCTGCATCGCTTGCCGCATCCGGTGTTGCAACAGGTGGAACAGTTCGGCGACCCCACGGTGACGGTGAACGATGCCTTCAAAGCGGTCACGCGATACTGGGATCGGATCACACATCCGGCCCAGCTCATTCAATCGCTGCCCGCCGCGATCGATACCATGCTCGATCCGGCGGACTGCGGCCCGGCATTTCTCGGCTTGCCGCAGGACGTGCAGGGAATCGCATACGATTTCCCCACCTCGTTCTTCGAGCCGCGTGTCCATCGCATCCGCCGGGTGCGTCCGGACCTCGAGGAGATCGCGGCGGCCGCAGCCCTCATCCGCAGCGCCGAGCGCCCGGTCATCATCTCAGGGGGCGGAGTTCACTACTCGCTCGCCGCCGATACGCTGGCGGAATTCGCGGCAAACCACGACGTACCCGTGGTCGAGACCATCGCCGGCATGGCGACGCTCGTGCACGGGCATCGCTGCAACTTCGGCACGGTGGGCGTCACCGGTACCGATTGTGCCAACCTCCTTTGCGGCGAGGCCGATCTGATCCTCGCCGTCGGCACGCGCTTGCAGGACTTCACGACTGGCTCCTGGTCGCTATTCAGCGAGCACGCGCGCTTCATCGGCCTCAACGCCGCGCGCTTCGACGCCCGCAAGCACGGAGCACTCGCCGTGGTCGGCGACGCGCGCGAGGGGCTTCAAGCGCTCGAGGCGACGCTCGGCGGCTGGCGCGCCGATCCGCGCTGGCATGCGCGCGGCTCGGCAGCGCGCGCGCAATGGAACGGGCGCAAGGCGGCTGGCGGCAACAACGCTCTCCCTTCGTACGCCGGCGTCGTCGGCGCCGTGAACCGCCTCTGCGAAGATGCAGATCGCATCGTGACTGCCGCCGGGGGACTGCCGGGGGAGGTCGCGGCCAACTGGCGCGCCCGCTCGGTCGCCTCCGTGGACATCGAATACGGCTATTCCTGCATGGGCTACGAGATCGCCGGCGGCTGGGGCGCTCGAATCGCGCAGCTCGAGCTCGGCCGCGGCGGCGACACCATCGTGCTCGTCGGCGACGGGTCGTACCTCATGCTCAATTCGGACATCTATTCGAGTGTGTTGTCGGCTCGCAAGCTCATCGTCGTCGTGTGTGACAACGGTGGATTTGCGGTGATCGACAAGCTCCAGCGCAATACCGGAAATCAATCCTTCAACAATCTCATCGCCGATTGCCGCTGGGACGGCGCTCCGTTTGCGGTCGACTTCGCGATGCATGCGCGCTCCATGGGCGCACACGCTGAGTCGGTGAGCAGTATCTCGGCATTCGAGGCGGCCTTCTTGCGCGCGAAGAGCTCCGAGCGCACCTACGTGATCGAGGTGAAAGTCGACCCCCATGCCTGGACCGAGGGCGGCCATGCGTGGTGGGACGTCGGCACGCCGCAGGTCAGCCGTCGAGCGCAAGTGCTCGCCGCCGGGGCCGACATCGAGCGCGGGCGCGAGCGGCAACGTCGAGGCGTGTGAAGGTGGCCTTGGCCCTCGACAAGGAGCGGCGGTTCGCCGCGATCGTGCTCGGCCGCGCCGGCATGGACCTCTATCCGCTCCCGGAAGGCAGCGAGATCGAATCCGCGGAAAGCTTCGCCGCCGAGATCGGGGGATCCGCCGGCAACATCGCCGTTTCGCTCGCCCGACTCGGATATCGGAGCGCGCTCCTTGGCGCCTTCTCGGATGACCCGGTCGGGCGCTTTGTGCGCCGTCATCTCACGCGCTACGGAGTCGACACGTCCAAGTGCCGCGCCGTGAGGAGCACGGCTCGCACGAGCCTCGCGATCTGCGAGGTCCGCCCCGAGGATAGCGAGACCGTGTTCTACCGCAATGGTGCCGTGGATCTTTTGCTCCGCGCCGAGGACGCCGATGCCTCCTTCATCGGCAGCGCAGCCGTTCTCATCGTGACCGGAACCGCGCTCGCCGCGGAGCCCTCGCGCACGGCGGCCCTGGAGTCGATCGCGCTCGCCCGCGCTCGCGGCACCTTCTCCATCCTCGACATCGATCATCGTCCGGTCTCGTGGCGCTCCGCCGAGGAGGCCGCGCGGATTTACCACGAGGCTGCGGCCCGTTGCGGTGCCGTCGTGGGGAATGAGGAAGAGTTTGCCGTCATCGGTGGCGGCGCGGAGTCGGCGCTCTCAGCCGCCGTCGGGTTCGTGAAGGCCGGTCGCGAGTTCGTGATCTTCAAGAAGGGGCGTGCCGGGTCGCTGACTCTTACGCCCGAACGGAGCTTTGAAACCGGCATCGTTCCGGTCGAGGTCAAGAAGCCCTTCGGAGCCGGTGATGCCTTCCTCGGAGGGCTGGTCGCCGCGATCCTCGCCGGGCTCGCGCTCGAGCCGGCGGTGCGCCGGGCATCCGCGGCGGCCGCCTACGTGGTCGCACGGCGAGGTTGCGCCTTTGCGATGCCGACCGCAGCCGAGCTCGATGCGTTCATTGAAAAGCATGCGATGAATTGAGGTTTGCCCATGCACATTCCCGCCTATGACAATCACAATGCTCCCATCGTCGATGTGAACGACGCCGAAGTGCCGCTCGCCTACTTCAATCTGGTTCGACTCGAGCGCGGGGAGCATTTCACCTCGAGCGTCCCGCGCTACGAGACCTGCCTCGTGCCCGCCCACGGCACGATCGACGTCGAGGTGCAATCGAGCGCCGGCGAGCGCCGCTCGTTCGAAGCGATCGGCGCGCGCGCTTCGATCTGGGAGGGTGATCCGTCGGGCGTGTACGTACCGGTGGGCTCGAGCGCCCGATTCGTATGCCGCTCCGGGAGCACCGAGGTGTTCGTCGCCGGCGCGCGTTGCGAGGAGGCCTTCGAGCCCTTCGCGGTCCGTCCCGCGAACATCGATCCGGTGCAATACGGCTCCGACGAGACGAAGACCCACCGCAAGATCAAGCACATTCTCGGTCAGAAACCGCCGGGGCGCGTGGGGCGGCTGCTCGTGTCGGAGCTCTTCACGGTAGGGGCCGGCGGCTGGTCGGGTTATCCGCCGCACAAGCACGACACCGACCGACTGCCCGAGGAAACGCGCCACAACGAGATCTACAACTTCCGCTTTCGCCCCGCGAACGGCTTCGGCCTGCAACTCCTGCAAGCCGAGGGCGACGAGATCGGCCAGGCATTTCACATCAAGAACGCCTCGACCCTGACGATCGGCCGCGGCTACCATCCCTGCGTGGCGGCGCCCGGCCATGAGATGTACTACTTCACGATCATCGCGGGGGCGACGCAGCGGTCGCTCCGTCAGTTCTTTCAGCCCGCCTACGCCTACCAGATCGAGACCATCCCCGGCATCAAGAACATGATCGCGAAGTTTCGCTGAAGGCCGGACGCGTGCTTGCGACGCTCGCCGCAATTGTGGCGCCTGCCGTGGAAGCGAGCTACGGGGTCGCCTGTTTCAACGTGTTCGGATGGGAAGACGCGAGCG
>Ga0187781_10001135_pt1 | contig 20026 bp, 17 predicted proteins | sample 0715_SJ02_MP02_2_FD_132447 | JGI IMG/M metagenome (GOLD analysis project Ga0187781, IMG submission 132447) | Tropical peat soil microbial communities from peatlands in Department of Meta, Colombia - 0715_SJ02_MP02_20_MG | ecosystem: Environmental > Terrestrial > Soil > Wetlands > Peat | place... | reverse complement strand
AGTACCGGCGGTGGTGGTGGTGGCGGCGGCGGGGCCGGCATCGGCGGTGGTGGCGGCGGGGGCGGCGGCGAGGCTAACGCATCCGCCACCGTCGGCGGCCTCGGCGGCGCCGGTGGTAGTGCCACCACGACCAGCATCACCATCAGCAACTCCGGCGCTATCGCGGGAGGTGCGGGCGGCAGCGGCGCCAGCGGCGCCGGTGGGGGCGCCGGCGGCGACGGCATTGGTGCTGGTGGTACGGGTGGCGCGGGCTTTGCTCCCGGCTTCACCCCCGGCACCGGCGGCGCCGGAGGTACCGGCTTCAACAACGCCAACATCACCAATACCGGCACTATCGTGGGCGGTCAGGGCGGCAGCAGTAGCACTGGCGCCAACGGCGCCGGTGGCGTCGGTATCCGCGGCAGCAACCTGACAGTCATCAATGCCGGCACCATCGCCGGTGGCTTGGCGGGGGACGGCGTGACCAGGGCCAACGCCATCACTTTCACCGGCGGCATCAACAGCTTGGAATTGCAGGCGGGGTGGGCGATCACTGGCAACGTAGTGGGAGCGACCGGTGCCGGGACATCAAACACGCTCATTCTGGGCGGCGACACCACACAAACCAGCGGGACCGGCGCGACCAACTTCAACGTGTCAAATATTGGAACGCAGTATCAGAACTTCACGACCTTCCAGAAATCCGGCGCCAGTGCTTGGACGCTGACCGGTAGCGGTTCTCAGGCCTGGAGCGTGAACGCCGGCGCATTGTTCGTGGACGGCTCGATCGGATCGGCGACCGTGAGCAACGGCGCCACGCTGGGTGGCAGCGGCACCGTTGGCGCGATTACCGTGTTGAATGGCGGCACGTTCGCGCCCGGCCCAAGCAGCGGGACGCCCGGCGCGATGACCGTTACCGGCAATCTCGCTTTTCAATCCGGGGCGATTTATCTTGTGCAAGTCAATCCGTCGACTTCCTCGACCACCAATGTAAGCGGCACCGCCACGCTCGCCGGCACGGTGCAGGCCAACTTCTCGCCGGACACGTTTATCGAACGGAGCTACACGATACTGTCGGCCGCCGGCGGACGCATCGGCACGTTCGGAGCTCTGGCGACGCTAGGCTTGCCGGCCGGTTTTCAGGCGAGCCTAAGTTATACCGGCAACACCGCGGTCCTCGATCTGACCGCGCAGCTCATTCCGCCATCTGTGCCGCCCGCGCCCGGCCAACCAGCGCGACCGCCACTTCCTGTCAATCAGTTCAACGTCGCCACTGCGATCGACAACTTCTTTAATAGCGGTGGTGCGCTGCCGCCTAATTTTGTGAGCCTATTCGGGCTGACCGGAAGCAATTTGGTGAATGGCCTGACGCAATTGGACGGTGAAGTCGCGACCGGTGCCGAGCGCGCCGCATTCCAGTTGACGAACTCCTTTCTCAGATCGTTGACCGACCCCATCGGCTGCGGGGGCATCGACACGGCGGCGGTGCAAGCGATCAATCCATTTGTGTGCGCGGGCGGCCATTCGGCGCTGCCGTTTACACCGGAACAGGAGGCGAGCCTCCCGTCTGACGTCGCGCTCGCTTATGCCTCGATTTTCAAAGCGCCGCCGAAGCTGACCTTCGAGCAACACTGGAGCACATGGGGCTCGGCCTATGGCGGCAGCAACATCAGCAATGGCAATGCGACGGTCGGCTCGAACAATGTCACGACAGACGTCTTCGGCTTCGCCGCCGGCATGGACTATAACTTTGCGCCGGACCTGCTGGCCGGCTTTGCCCTCGCCGGAGCCGGCACGACTTGGGGATTGGCCAATGGGCTAGGCACCGGCAGGAGCGATGCGTTTCAGGTCGGAGCCCGCGTTATCTCGTGGTTTGGCCCGGCGTATGTGAAGGCGGCACTGGCTTTCACGAACAATTGGTTCACCACCAACCGCTCCGCCCTTGGCGATCAATTGACTGCGAACTTCGACGGCCAAAGCTACGGTGGCCGGCTTGAAGCCGGCTATCGCTACTTCGTGCTCCCTGCGCTCGGCGTGACGCCCTACGGTGCGCTCCAAGCGCAGGACTTCCACACGCCGGCCTACAGCGAAAGCGATGCGATCGCCGGCGGCTTTGGTCTGCACTATGCAGCGATGAATGCAACGGACGTGCGGACTGAACTCGGGGCGCGCTTCGACGACCCGATGCTGCTATACGGAAAACCGCTCATCCTGTTCGGCCGCCTCGCTTGGGCGCACGACTTCGTCAACAACCCGGCACTAAGCGCTGGCTTCCAAGCGCTGCCCGGAACGAGTTTCACCGTCAACGGCGCGCCAATCCCGCATGACTCAGCGCTCACCACCGCGGGCGCGGAATTGTTTCTCTCCGCTAGATGGTCGCTGCTCGCCAAGTTCGAGGGTGAGTTCGGTAACGGGTCGCAGACCTACGCCGGCACTGGAACGCTCCGGTATACGTGGTGAATGCCGGAAGCGAAGAAAAATGTGCGGTGCGACGACGGCGATGTCCGCTCCGGGTCATTAGCGTCATTTTGGTTGCCCAATCCAACCATTTCAATGTCCGCTTCACCCCAAAAGCACCCGATTATGCGAGCGCGGAAGTGTAAACACGATGGATTTCCAACAGCCTCTTTGTTTGTCAAACACTTGAGACAGACTACGAATCTGGGGGTCAGGAGTTCGAATCTCTTCGGGCGCGCCATCCATTACCCGAATAGGCTGGCACCAAGCTTCGACGCGACTGTCCTTTTGCCGGCGGTCGGGCGATTGCCTCGGCGCGCTACCCCGGGCCTCGCGGAATTGGTGCGAAATGCCGCGCTGGCTCAGCGCAGCAACAACGGGGGCAGAGCGTACATTACTACATTCGTGCGCGCCTTCCGGCATCGCCCGTTGCCGAAACTCAGGATCATTCGCCCGTGCGCTAGCGTTCGTCAGGCCGAGACTTTAACTCAGCGACGACCTCAGCTCAGCGGCCGCCACGTCCATAAGCCGGGCGTCCTCGCTGATCCTGCTGCTGCTGCCGGAAAAATCGCTCCTCAATCTCGGTGAAGATCTTGTGGAGCCATTGCTCGGCGCGGTCGGTTCTCTCCTGGTAATATCGTACGTCCGTCTCCAGCTGCGCGATCCGGTCTTCGGCGGCACGAAGTTCCTGAGAGAGCTTTTGCGCGAGTTCGAGGGCGTGTTGACTGTTCGCCTCGGCTACACCCGCCGCCTTGTGCAGCAAGCCTAAGATGCTGCGGCCGGCGCTATCCAGCTCATCGCCCTTGTTTGGCGCCGCGCCTTTGGCGGCCGGGGCAAACTGGATCACAGACTCTGACTCGTATTGCGCACTCGATACGCCACGACTCGACTGAGTACCCATGTTGAACCCCACTGACAGTTACCGTTGCATTTGAATGAGAAAGGGCGGGCGACGCAATGGAGGCCCTGTGGATAAGTGAGCGGTCGATACCTCCTGAGTCATTCGTGCAACAGATAGGTCGGCTGCCGGGCAGAACTGTTGTGTCGAACTCTCCGCGGTGCAGTGTGCGCAAACACCAGCGCGATACTGCGAGGCGCTTTCGACCGACGGCCGAAAAGCGACGGAACCCGACACTACCAAACAACCGCGCAACGGATGTGACGATCCCGGTCGCTTTTCAGCAGGGGCAGATCGTCTCGGCGAAGTTAATCGGCAGACGCAGACCCCTTCCCATCGTATCCGTTCGCGATGCGCGGATGCCGCCGGGGGTGCGTCACTCCGCTAACGCGGCAACGCGCGCGTCTCGAGCGAGGCTGACGCCGGCGCCGGGGATCGCGACCGGCAAATGCTCGATGGCCTTGAGGCCCGGGCGCTTGCGCCATTTGATCCGGGATTCGTCCACCGCCAGCTCCAATTTCGGCCAGCGCCGGAACAAGGCCTTCAGCGCGCATACTCCTTCGATACGCGCAAGCTGATGGCCGAGGCAAAAATGAATTCCGGTGCCGAAGGCGAGATGCCGGTTCGGCTTTCTCGTCAGATCGAGCTTCTCGGGATGTGGGTTCGCCTGCGGATCAAAGTTTGCAGCCGCCACCATCGGCATGATCTTCTCGCCCTCCTTCAGCCGGACACCGCCAAGCTCGACGTCTTTGCCGACAAACCGTGGCTTGGTGAATTGCACCGGCGAGACGAAGCGCAGGAATTCCTCCACGGCGAGCGGCGCCCGGCTCCAATCTTCCTCCAGCCAGTCGCGCAGGCTTGGATTTTTCAAAAGCTCGTAGACCGAGCCGCTGATCAGATGGGTGGTCGTCTCGTGCCCGGCGAAGAGGAGCAGGAAGACCATGGCCACCATTTCGTCGCGGCTGATTTGTCCGCCTTCCTTTTCCACGCGCACGAGTTCGGCGATGAGGCCTGTGCCGCCATTTTTTCGAACCGCTTCCAATTGCTGTTGCAGATAGCGCCGCATCGCCAAAATACTGGGGACCAGGCTCAGAAAGCCGATGGTGCCGGTGAAGCGCGTGAACCCGCTCGCCCAGGCGGTGAACATCGGGCGGTCGGCCGGCGGCAGACCGAGAAGCTCGCAGATCACCGAGAGCGGCAGCGTGCGCGCATAGCGATCGACGAGATCGGCCGGACTTCCGTCGGCGAACAACGCGCCGGCCAATTCGTCGGCGATCGCAAGAATGCGCGGCTCCATGTCCAGGATGGCGCGGCGGCGAAAAGCCTCGTCGACGATATCGCGCAGCCTGCGGTGATCCGGCTCATCCATCGACAGCATGTGGTTGGCGAGCGTCCGCAGGATGCGGGGCATCCACCATTGCAATCCGGCGACGCCGCCAATGCCATGGCGGATGGTGAACGTTTCGCTGTCCTTCAGAACCCGATCGGCCAGGTCCTGTGTCGTCGTCGTCCAGACGTTTCCGAGCATGGGAAAGCGAACCTGCACGACAGGTCCGGCCGATCGCATCTTCTCGAGCCCGGCGGCAGGATTGCGAAAATAAGCCTGGCTGGAAAAGTCAGCGCGCATGATCGAGCCCTTGCACGTGGCTGGGACGTGAGCACGACGACCGACGCTAGCCACGCCAGCGTGGCCGAATTGGGGAAGGATTTCGAGGAGGAATGGGCGGCTTCTTTGTCAATATAGCACATATGGCCCGGCGCCGTCGCGGCATTCCCGCGTACCAGGATCTTCTCGGCTATCTGTTTGACTTGACAAGCACCGCACTGCAGGATTCAGCATCTGTCCGCTTGCATGCGAACGCGTCGCCGCCGCCTCCTCCGGCGACGAGCAAAGATAATTTCCACCTGACACTCCGGGAAAGACGATGACCGACGCTCTCAATCTGCCGCGCCCAGCATGGATGACCGAGGATGTGGTGCTGCTGGAAGAGACCGCGCGCCGTTTCATCGCGGCCGAATATGGCCCGCATCTTGAGACATGGCACGAAGATCACTTCTATCCGCGCGAGGTGTGGACCAAGGCCGGCGCGGCGGGGCTGCTCTGCGCTTCGATGCCGGAGGAGTATGGCGGGGCCGGCGGCACCTTCGCGCATGAGGCGGTGATCGACCGGCAATTTGCGCTCGCCGGTTTCGATGCGTTCGGCGCGCCGCTGCATTCTGGCATCGTCGCGCCGTATATTCTCCATTACGGCACCGAGGAGCAAAAGAAGCGCTGGCTGCCGAAGCTCGCGACCGGCGAGTTGGTCGGCGCCATCGCCATGAGCGAGCCGGGCACCGGCTCCGATCTGCAAGGCGTGCGCACGACCGCGCTGCGCTCGGGCAATGGCTACGTCCTCAACGGCTCGAAGACCTTCATCACCAACGGCCAGCACGCCAATCTCATTATCGTTGTCGCCAAGACCGACCCGAAACAGGGGGCGAAGGGCGTCTCGCTGATGGTGGTCGAAACCGACGACGCATCCGGCTTTCGCCGCGGCCGCAAGCTCAAGAAGCTCGGCATGGATGCCGCCGATACTTCGGAATTGTTCTTCGAGGAGGTGGCGCTGCCGGCCGAAAGCCTGCTCGGCACCGAGGAGGGCCAAGGCTTTTTTCAGCTCATGAAGGAACTGCCGCAGGAGCGGCTGATCGTCTCCGTTCACGCCGTCGCCATGATGGAACGGGCGCTCGCTTCAACTATCGACTATGTGAAACAGCGCGATGCCTTCGGCAAAAAGATCATCGACTTCCAGAACACGCAGTTCGTACTGGCCGAGTGTAAGAGCGAAGCGACGGTCGCGCACGTGTTCCTCGATCACTGCATCGAGCGCCACGTCAAGGGCGAACTCGACACCGTAACCGCCTCGATGGCCAAATACTGGCATACCGACCTGGTCGGCAAGATCGTCGACCGCTGCCTGCAACTCTTCGGCGGTTACGGCTATATGGACGAATATCCGATCTCGCGCATGTACCGCGACGCGCGGGTAATGCGCATCTATGCCGGCACCAACGAGATCATGAAGCTATTGATCGCGCGAAGCTTGTAGCGACCGCGCTGGTTCCTAGAGCATGTCCCGGAAAAGTGGAAGCCGGTTTTCCGAAAAGGACATGCGACAGAACAAGAATCTAGAGCATGATCCCGAAAAGGCCTGCCCCGGACTTGATCCGGGGTTGAACCGATTTTCGGACAAGATCATGCTCAAATCAAAGAATCCAAGGCCCCAGCTTGGATACGGCCGCTTTCCGGCTGTCACACACCTGCAACATTTTCCAGCCGTATATCACGGCACCAAATTGCGGAGGCTGGGCATGTCAGAACACTTGGATCTCGATCAAATGCAGGCTGCCTACAAGGCGGCGGTCGAGGAATGGATCACCGCGATCAAGCAGGAAGAGGCGCTTGCGTCGGTCAATCACACCGTCGCCGAAGTCGATAAATGGGAAGACGCGAGTTTCAAGGAAGACACGCTTCGCGGCAAGGTGAAGGCCGCCAAAAAACGCTACGAAGACGCGCTGCGCGAAAAGTTCTTCGGCTTCTAGCGCGCCTGCCGATTTGGTCGGATCGGCCCGTGCTCCAGGCTGCGGTGCAGGCCTACTCGCCGGCGCCGCGGACGATCCGAATGCCGTGTGCGGCTCGCGTCGAGGAGCAGCGCGGGCCGCTTCTACTTCGTCCGCTTTGCGGCGCCCGATGAAGGTCGCCCTGCCCGTGCGTAACGATGCTTGCCATGCGCAGTCTCACTCTCTCCCCGAGAGATGATCCGGCCCACCAATCACGCGTTGTCCGCGCACCTTGTTCCCGGCCGACGGATCGATTGCCTCGATGAGCGCGGCGAAATAAATCCGCCTTGCGGATTCTCCATTAACCACTTTCCAACCGGCGTCTGCTTTTCTCCGGCCACCCCCGAGAGACCGTCCCAACAGGGCGCGGCATTTCCATGCCGGCGAACATTGACGTCGAGAATCCAAGAGTGAAGCCAGTCGCAGCACCAACAAACAAAGAGCTGTTCTTTCCGCACGACGAAATCATCGTCTCGAAGACCGATCTGAAGGGCCGCATCACCTACGCCAATCGTACCTTTTGTCGGGTCGCCGGCTATACCGAAGCGGAGCTGCTCGGCCAGCCGCACAGCATCGTTCGCCATCCCGACATGCCGAGGGCCGTGTTCAAACTCTTGTGGGATACGATCTTCGAAGGCCGCGAAATATTCGCCTACGTGAAAAACATGGCGAAAACCGGCGACTATTACTGGGTCTTCGCGCATGTGACGCCATCCTGCGACCAGAACCGAAACATCATCGGATTTCATTCGAACCGGCGCGCTCCGAATCGCGGCGTCATCGAAGCGACGATCACGCCGATCTACGCCGCGATGCTGCAGCACGAGAAACAACAGAAAAACGGCAAGGACGCGGTCGCCGCGGGCGTCGATTTTCTGGTGAAGTTCCTTCAAGCCAAGAATACCACCTATGATGAGCTCATACTTTCAGCATAACGCCGATCGCGCGGCTGAGGCTGGCTGCATGATTGTCCTGGCCTGCTGCGCCATCGCGGCGGTGGCGGGATTTGCCGCTTATCCCGTCCTGCAAGGGGCGGCGCTGTCGGCATGCGTGGCCTGCTCCGGTTTCATGCTATTGCACCTGAGAAAAGGCCGCACGTCGGGTCTTGCGGAAAAGCATGCGGATGCCGTAGCCCTTGAAAGAGTCGCCGCCGTCTGTCGCGAGATCAGCCGCGGCAATTTCGAAGCACGGCTGACGAACATCAAGGACGGCGGAATTCCTGCCGAGGCGCAATTTGCGGTCAACGATATGATTGACCGCTGCGACGCCTTCGTTCGCGAGGCGACCGCCAGTATGGAAGCGGTCTGCCGCAATGCCTATTACCGGCTCATTCTTGAAGGCGGGCTGCAGGGCTCGTTTCGCGTGGCGGCGGCCACTATCAACGACGCCATCAAATCGCAGGGCAACGCCGAAGCGGCGCGGGCCGCGGCGGCCGGGGAAAAAGCGCTCGTTACCGACTCGCTCGCGCACGCTCTCAAAGGCCTGGCCGAGGGAGACTTGACGTTCCGCCTCGGCGATTTTCCCGACGCCTACCGGCTGGTCCGCGACGATTTCAACCGCGCCATGGGCCGCCTGCAGGAAACGTTGCAAGCGATCGCCGGAGCGACCCGTGAAGTGGCCGCCGCCACCGGCGAAATCTCCTCCAGTACGACCGAATTATCGGAGCGCACGGAAGAACAGGCCGCGAGCCTGGAACAAACGTCGGCGTCGATCGCACAAATCGCGGCGGTGGTCAGAAATAATGCCGCGAACACACGGCTGGCGAGCGAATCCGCCGCCGGCGCGCGACAAATCGCCGATCGGGGCAGTCAGGTCGTCGCCCAGGTGGTCGACGCCATGGCGCGCATCGAGGGCGCGTCGCGCAAGATTTCCGATATCATCGCGGTGATCGACGAGATTGCGCGCCAGACCAATTTGCTGGCGCTCAACGCAGCGGTGGAAGCGGCGCGTGCCGGGGAAGCGGGCCGGGGATTCGCCGTGGTTGCCGGCGAAGTACGCATGCTGGCGCAGCGCTCGTCGGAGGCCGCCAAGGACATCAAGTCATTGATCGTCGATAGCAGCAACCAGGTCACGGATGGCGTTGTGCTGGTGAACAAGGCTGGCGGCGCGCTCGCCGAAATCGTCGGCGCGATCAACAAGATGACGCAGATCGTAGCCCAGATCGCATCCGCCAGCGGCGAGCAGTCAACGGCGATCGATGAGGTCAACAAGGCGGTCGTCAAGATGGATCAGGTCACGCAACAAAACTCGGCGCTGGTCGAGCAGAATGCAGCGACCGCGAAGACGCTCGAGGAACAGACGCACGAAATGGGTGAGCGGATCGCTTTCTTTAAGCTTGTTGTTGATAGCGAAGCGGGCGACCGCGCCGATAGCTTCCGCAAACCGATGCCGCTGCCAGCCCCGCGCGCAGCCAGACCTGCGGTCAACAGTGGCGGTCGCCGCGCTTGAGCGCGTAACGCTTGGAGCATGATCCCGAAAAAGCCTGCCCCGGACTGATCCGGGGTGGAAACCGGTTTTCGGACAAGATCATGCTCAAAACATTGAAGCTGGACCGTGATCCGATTCAATCGAATTGGATCACGGTCCAGAGCATCGACTTTAGCCGTCGGCGCGGATGATCAGAATGCCGTGGGGATCGACGGTCAATTCCTGGCCGGGAAACACGACCGTGGTCGAGCCGAATTCCTCGACGATCGCGGGCCCTTGGAGGGTGAATCCCGCCGGCAGCGAGCCGCGGGCGAAAACCAGCGTGTCGCGGAATTGGCCGTCGAAATAGACTTGACGGCTATTCGGCTTCGGCGCCGTGCCCGATGCGGCCAGTGCCGGAATGCTCGGCCGGTCGATCATGCCGAAGGCGGAGACGCAGAAATTCACCACCTCCACCTTTTGCTGGCCGGCATAATTGTAGCCGAAGGTTTTCAGATGCGCGGCGTGGAAGGCATCGACCAGGCCGGCAACGAATTGCGCGCCGATGGCGCCGGACGGCGCCGGCACGCGCACTTCCATCGATTGTCCGGCATAGCGCACGTCGGCCTCGCGCATCAGCGCGATCTTCGCGGGCGGAATGCCGTCTTTTTCGAGCGTGGCGGCGCCTTCCGCTTCGAGCGCCTTGTAGATGGCGGTGACGGCGGCAAGGTCGATCGCTTCCTCGTGCATCACCTTGGTGATCATGTGGTCGGTGCGCCAGTCCACAGCCAAGAGGCCGAAGGCGGAAAGGTTGCCGGGATTGGGCGGCACGATGGTGGTCTTCATGCCCATCAATTCCATCACCGCCGCCGACTGCGCCGGCCCCGAGCCGCCGAATGACAACAGCGCGAAATCGGCCGGATCGATGCCGCGCTGGATGGTCATCTGCCGGATGGCGTTGGCCTGATCCCAGTTGGCGATCTCGATGATGCCATGGGCGAGCTGTTCGGCGCTCAGATTGCCGGGCAGCCGCGCGGCGAGCGCCTTCAGGCCGCCGCGCGCGCGCTCGACATCGAGTCTGATGCCGCCGCCGATAAGCGCCGGCGGCAGCCGGCCGAGCACCAGGTTGGCGTCGGTGATGGTCGGCTCGTCGCCGCCGTTCGGGTAGCACATCGGGCCCGGCACGGCGCCGGCGCTGCGCGGTCCGACGCGGAGCTTGCCCTCGCGCGAAATCCAGGCGATCGAGCCGCCGCCGGTGCCGATGGTCTTGATGTCGAGCATCGGGATGCGCACCGGGAAACGTCCGACGCGCCCGCCATTGGTGATTTTCGGTTTCGCGCTTTCGATCAGGCAGAGATCGGTCGAGGTGCCGCCGGCATCGAGCGTGACCAGGTCCGGGAAGCCCGCCACCTCGGCGATTACCGCGCTGCCGAGCGCGCCGGCCGCCGGTCCCGACAGCGCCGTCGTGATCGGCTTGCGCATCACCTGATCGGGGCTTGCCACCCCGCCGCTCGACTGCATCACCAGGAACGGCTTTTTGTTGAGCGCTTCGCCGAGCTCGTCGCGGATGCGGTCGAGATAGCGGCTCATATGCGGCTTGATGAACGCGTCGACCAGCGTCGTCACCGCGCGCTCATATTCGCGGTATTCGGGCAGCACATCGCAGGAGAGCGACAGCGTGCAGTCGGGATATTCCTCGCGCACGATCGCGGCCGCGCGGCGCTCGTGCGCCGCGCTCGCATAGGAATGGATCAAACAAATGCCGACCGCGCTGATGCCGGCCTCGCGGAAGAAGCGGGCGGCGGCGCGTACGCTCTCCTCGTCGAGCGGGCGCAACTCCTCGCCGAGGAAGTTCAGCCGTCCGCCGACCTCGCGTACATAGCGCAGCGGCACGATGCGGTCCGGTTTCACCCAGAAATACGAATTGCCGTAGCCCTCCGGCACCGCCTGCCGCGCGATCTCCAGAATATGCCGGAAGCCTTCGGTGACGATCAGCCCGAGCCCCGCGATCTCGCCCTGGAGCAGTGCATTGGTCGCGACGGTCGTGCCGTGCGCCAGCACCGCCAGGTCGTCCACGCCGGCGCCCCCTTCGTTGAGGATCGCATGAACGCCGCGCACCAAAGCCACCGCCGGGTTTGACGGCGTGGACGACACCTTGGTCACGCGTATCGCGCCCGATTTGTCGTCGACGCAGACAATGTCGGTGAACGTGCCGCCGGTATCGATGCCGATCCGCAAACGCGCAGTGCTACCCATAGCCAAACGCCTCGTCCGATCTCGTCGCGGGCCTGCGCAGCCTCTTGCGTGCATGACGCCCGCGCGTCTCGCCAGCCGCGCCGCTTCCTACCAAAATATCGGTCGGGTGGGAAAGTAACCGGGCGTTCCGTGATATCAGCCGAGCCGGGAATCTGCGTCATCGCCGGCGCGGGGAAAGCGCCCGGACGAGAGGGCGCGCAGTCTCGCAAAGGCGCGGGCGCCCGTGCCCCCGCGCCACCTGATATCGGCGCCGAATTTGCTCCGGAGAATGCCGGCGGCGCTCGCAACCAAGCGATCCGCCGCCTCGCGCATGGACTGCCGTGCCGTATCGGCGATGGCGACGAATTTGCCCGCGCGCAGGTCGCGCATCGAGGCGACGAAATGCTGCACAGTGTCGCGGATCTGCCGCCATCCTATCCGAGCGCCGCCTGCGCCGATCCAGTCGGCGATCGGCCTGAAGAACGCCCCGACAAGCACAAGCTCCAATCCGAGCGAGAACCAGAGCAGATGATCGAGCGGCCAGCGCCAGACTTCGGCATTGGCTAAAATCTTCTTGATCGGGACGATCTCGACGCAGCTCGCCTTGATCGCCTGCAACTGGCCGCTCGAAAAGCCGCCAAGTCCGAGCTGCGAAAGCACGTATTGCTCAAAATTCTGCCCGGGGGCGACCGGCTCGAAACCACTATCGACCAGGAGCGTCAGTCGCCTTCTGCGCGCCTCGCCAACCGTCGTTTTCCGGTCGGCGACATTGTTCAGCCGCCATTCCCATTGCTTGGCCTGCTCCTCGAGCTTGGAGGCGGTCACATACCATTCCATGTATTTCGCGTGCAGGTGCGACTCGTAATCTGTCTCCGCAAGCTTGCGCTCGAGCTCAGCTTGCTCGCGCTTTTGAAAGCTCTGGAAGTCTGCCTCGTCGGCCGGGACGCGCGGAGTCGGCAGATGACCGGGACGATTGCGCCATTCGCGTATCTCTTCCGGAGCCGCGTCGTAGAAAGCTCTGAGCTTGGCTTTTGCGCGCAGCGCCGCCGCGATGAAATGCGGCCGCTGACAGGCGGCGGACGCCTGCCACACCTCGTCGACTTCAACGGCCGGATTGTTCGAAGCGTCCGCGCGCACCCAAAGGTAGCCGTCCTGCGCAGCGGACGATCCATGCAATGGGTTCGTCTGGGCCCAGACAAAATACGATGCGCCGAGCACAGCCAAACCGGATAACGCGATCAACGGGCCGGTTCGTGGAAGCTGAAATCGGAACATGGCTCGGCGAACACGCGAACGCTTATAGTGCGGAAATGCTTTGCACCCATCGAGTTGGACACGAGCGCGACGGTTTCCGGCCCAAACCAAGCGACGGATGCCCGCGGCACAGTCGCCACCATCCAGCTCGCGGTATCTCTTAGATTGGCAGAGAATGCCGGAGGTCGCCGGCCTGCCGCGTTATTGACTTCAGAGAAGCAGTGTCGTGAGTGCGCAGAGCGCCACGCCGATAATCAGCGCCGACCAGTCGGAAGATCGCAGCCAGAGTAACCGGTCGTCGGTCACGATATTCGCCAGCATGATGAAGCGCCCCCGATTCGGCTGCCCGCCGTGCTCGCAACCTAGCAAGCGGGGACCGCCGATGGCTGTAACCTGCAGGTCACACACGGTAGAATTATACAGGTGTGACTATCGGGGCACGCGGCAGCTAGAGCATGTCCCGGAAAAAGCCTGCCCTCGGACTTGATCCGAGGGTGGAAGCCGGCTTTCCGAAAAAGGACATGCGACAGAACAAGAATCTAGAGCGCCTGCGGCCTTTTCAGCTCGAACAGAATGTCCTGCGCACCCTTCCACAAACACAGCTTGCCAAGCGCGGTCAGGTTCTCGCGCCCTTTGGTAATGGTGAGAAAATGATTGCCGGCGAGCTGGCCGACCTTGCTGGCGAATGAGACGGCCCCATAGGCCAAGAGGATTTCCGTCTCGCTGATGCCGCCCGGATAGAGAATGATCTGGCCTGGCGCCGGGTAGCTGGTGTGGTTCTCGTAACCAAGCCCGAAATCATAGTCGCCGAGCGGGATCCAGCAGCCCTCGCCGCTCCAGCGGACGTGGATGATCTGCTGGCGGTAGGGCAGGAGGCCGACGAATCGTGCGAGGGTGGTCGGCGCCTGCTCCTCGGCCTGCGCTTCAAACTCGTAAGGCCCTGCGGTGATGCGAAGTGTGGTCATGGGGTTGCGATCCTGTCGAGAAAAGCCGAGAGAACGCGCGCGGCGATATCGATGTCGCCGGGCGAGGCATATTCGTCCGGATTGTGGCTGACCCCGCCACGGCAGCGGACGAACAGCATGGCGAAGGGAATGATCTTGTCGAAGGCCATGGCGTCGTGGCCGGCGCCGCTCGGCATCCGCCGCGGCGCGGCGCCGCAGCTTGCGGCGGCCGCCGCCAACAGGTCCGAGAGTTTTTCGTCGCAATGCGCCGCCGGCGCCTGATGGCCGGGCGTCAGTCGCTGCATCACGCCCCGGCGCGCGGCGATGGCGGCGATCGCCGCCTTGATATCGTCGACCGCCCTGATGCGCTCCGCGTCGGCGGGGCTGCGGATATCGAGCGTGAAGCGCACGCGGCCGGGGATGGTGTTGGGTGCCGAGCGCGGTACATCGAGCTTGCCGACCGTTGCCACCAGATTGGGCTGCCGGCGCGCCCGCTCCTCGATGGCGAGCAGCATTTCGGCCGCGGCGGCGAGCGCATCGTGGCGCATTGCCATCGGCACAGTGCCGGCATGGCCGGCGACGCCCTCGACGTCGATCGTTGCGCGCGTCACGCCATCGATCGTCGTGACGACGCCGAGCGGCAGGCCCTCTTTTTCCAGCACCGGGCCTTGCTCGATATGGACTTCGATATAACCGAGGATGCTATCGGGCGGACGCCTCTCCGCCGCGACACGCGACGGATCGCAGCCGAAAGCGGTCAGCGCCTCGCGGCGTGAAATCGTGCTTTCGTCGACCTCGTCGAGCGCCCTTTCGTCAAAGGTGCCGGCCAGCGCCCGCGAACCACCCAGCGTCGTGGCAAAACGCACGCCCTCTTCGTCGCCGAAAGCCACGACCTCGATCGCGAACGGGTAGCGCTTGCCGGACTTGAAGGCAGCCTTCACCACTTCGATCGCGGTGACGACGCCGAGCGGCCCGTCGAAGCGGCCGGCATTACGCACGCTGTCGATATGAGAGCCGAGCAGCAAGGTCTGCGTGCCGCCGTCCTGCGCTTCGTAGCGGCCGACCACGCTCGCCAGCGGGTCGAGCCGCACCGACATGCCGGCGTCCCGCATCCAGTAGCTGACCAGATCGATAGCGCGGCGGTGGGCAGGCGACAGATAAAGCCGGGTCAGGCGCCCGGGCTCGTCGCTCAGCGCGGCCAATTCGGCAAGCCTGCTCGAGATCGCTTCGCCGAGTGCCGGATGGTCCGCCGCCGTCACGCGCTTAGTCCCGTGTGCCTCCGGTTCTTAATGGAGGCATCGTGCTGCGCGGTCAATTGCAAGCCCGCAAACGGATTGCGCCGCGCGTGCGACCAACTCTTCCTCCCCCCGAAAGGGGGAGGATAGGTGGGGGTCTGCGGCCCCGCGGCTTGTAATCACGGGGCGTGAACTGGTGGCGCGGGGCGCATCGGCTCTCCCGGGAGCGAGCGGCCCGCGACCCCCACCCCGACCGTCCCCCTTTTCAGGGGGAGGGAGCACGCAGTCGCCGCAACACGTGACTGGCCCTCGCCTTTCAGCGAGAAAACGCGACCCTTGAACGCGAACCCGCGCCTCTGCCATGGTGGACCCGCCGGGCCTTCTCTACAGAAAAAATGCGATGGCATCTCCGAACGACTATCCGCGCGACCTCGCCGGCTATGGCCGCAACGCTCCCGATCCCCGCTGGCCGGGCGGTGCCCGTGTGGCGCTGCAATTCGTGCTGAATTTCGAGGAGGGCGGCGAGAACTCTATTCTTCACGGCGATCACGCCTCGGAGGCTTTCCTCTCGGATGTGCTGGGGGCACAGCCCTGGCGCGGGCAGCGCCACATGAACGTGGAATCCATGTTCGAATACGGCTCGCGCGCCGGTTTCTGGCGGCTGTGGCGGCTGTTCACCGCGCGCAACATTCCGGTGACCGTGTTCGGGGTGGCGAGTGCGCTCGCCCGCAATCCGCAGGTCGTGGCAGCGATGCGCGAGGCGGGCTGGGAGATCGCCTCGCACGGGCTGAAATGGATCGACTACAAGGATTTCTCCCGCGAGGATGAAGCCGCGCACATGCGCGAGGCAATCCGCCTGCACATCGAGGCGACCGGCGAGCGCCCGTTCGGTTGGTACACGGGGCGCAGCTCCGTGCACACGCTTGCGCTCGTGCTCGCCGACGGCGGCTTTCTCTATTCCTCCGATTCCTATGCCGACGATTTGCCTTATTGGGTGCGCGGTCCCAACAACGCGCCGCACCTGATCATTCCCTATACGCTCGACGCCAACGACATGCGCTTCATCAATCCGCAGGGCTTCGAGAATGGCGACGCCTTCTTTGCCTATCTGCGCGACAGCTTCGATGTTCTCTATCGCGAGGGCGAATACGCGCCGAAAATGATGTCCATCGGCTTGCATTGCCGGCTGGCCGGGCGGCCTGGCCGCGCCTCAGGCCTGATGCGCTTTTTGGATTATATCGCCGGCTTCGATCGTGTCTGGAGCGCGACGCGGCTCGACATCGCGCACCACTGGTACCGCGAGCACCATCAGCTCGGCGCGACAGCGTGGGCAGCTCGGTGAGGCTTTAGATCGTGAACCCGGTTCCGCTCGATACGCTCAACACCGCCGACCGCATAAGCTTCATGGCGGCCATCGGTGAGGTGATGGAGCTTGCGCCCTGGGTGGCTGAGGACGCTTATGCCAAGCGGCCCTTCGCCAGCCTCGCGGCGCTCCATCAGGCGATGACCGACGCGGTGCACAACGCCGGCGACGAGCGCCAGCGCGCGCTGATCGATGGCCATCCCGATCTCGCCGGCAAGGCGGCGCGCGAAGGCAAGCTCACCGCCGATTCCACCGCCGAGCAGGCGGCGGCCGGACTGGACCGCTTGACCGAGGAGGAGTTCGCCGCCTTCCATCGGCTTAACGATGCCTACCGCGGCAAGTTCGGTATGCCGTTCATCGTTTGCGTGCGCCGTCACGGCAAGGAATCGATCCTGCGCGAATTCGAAAAGCGGCTGAAGAACGATCCGGCCAGCGAGCAGAAGACGGCGCTCGCCGAAATCTTCCGCATTGCGGCGCTGCGGCTCGATCAGCGGGTGACGGCTTCAGATCGCCTGAAAGTGCACGGACATCTGTCGACCCACGTGCTCGACACCCATGGCGGCCATCCGGCGGAGGGGGTGGCGATCGAGCTGTGCGAAGTTGCTGCCAACGGCGCTACCCGTACGTTTAAGCGCGCCGTCACCAACGCCGACGGCCGCACCGACCAGCCGCTCTTGTCCGGCATGCCGGTGCCGATCGCGACCTACGAATTGCGCTTCGCCGTCAGCGATTATTTTGCCCGCCAGGGCGCGCCGCAGTCCGATCCGCCGTTTCTCGGCGTGGTGCCGATCCGCTTCGCGGTGGCGGAGCCGGAAGGCCGCTATCACGTGCCGCTCTCGGTCACGCCCTGGGCCTACGCGACTTATCGCGGAAGCTGACAGCTTCGCTTCTCGACCGGTTCGGCGGGCTTCGCTAGAGTTGCCGCGGCGCCGGCGACCGTCCGGTGTGAGCAGGGAGGTTTTGCCGGTGGCCAGCATACGTCCATTGTCTGAAATTCTGCCCAAGGAGATGACCGAGCTGCGCGTGCGGCCGATCTTCACGCTGCTCCTTGAAGTGCAACCGGCGATCAATGTCGGCAAGACGCCCGGCGTCGACCGGCGCGTCGGCGTCATCACCGGCGGCCGCTTCGAAGGCGAGCGCCTGCGCGGCACGCTTCTCCCCGGCGGCAGCGACTGGCAGGCGATCCGGCCCGGCGACGGCGCCTGGCTCCTCAATGTGCGCATCGTGCTCAAGACCGACGACGACGCCATCATCGGCATGAGCTATCCCGGCATCCGCCACGGCCCGAAGGAGGTGCTCGATCGCATCGCTCGCGGCGAAGTCGTCAAAGCGACCGACTATTATTTGCGCATCGCGGCGACCTTCGAGACGTCGTCGGAGAAGTACGGCTGGCTCAACAACATCATCAGCATCGGCGTCGGCCACCGTCTGCCCGAGGGCCCGATCTATCAGATGTTCGAGGTGCTCTGAGGCAGTCTCCGCGTTGTCGTGCGGGCGCGAGCGCTGCCACCCCTCGCACCGACGAAGCCGGGTGGGCCGCAGCCTCGCGGGTGGGCTGATGGGCAACCCGCCGGCGCGCCGCCGGGACGCCGGGAACGCACGATCGGGTTCCGGGGCTGATCGGGGGGACCTTCCGCCTTTTGCTTTTTCTATGGACGGCGGGTTACGCCTTCGGCTAACCCGCCGTACAATCAAAGGCAAAGCGGGGAAGGGGAACGCGTCATGTCCGGATACTGGCAACAGTTCGATCTCACCAACGGAATAAATATCCTGCGCCTGATCTGCGGGCTGTTCTTCATTCCGCACATTGTCGGCAAATTCACCGAGCCGGCGACCCTGAACTTTTTCAAGGCGGCAAAATTCAATCCGCCGGCAACCTGGATGTATGCCGCCGGCACGATCGAGACGCTTTTGACAATATGTCTCGTCTTCGCCATCTACACGCCCTATGTCGCCGTCATCGCGGCCATCCATTTGTTCGTCGCCGGCGCCGCCACCTGGAAGGTGACCAAAAAGTGGATTTGGGTGATCGGCGGCATCGAATATTGCGTGTTCTGGATGCTGGCCTGCGTCGCGCTCGCCGTGCTGACGTGGCCAAGGTGACGAGCGGCCCAAGTGACGATTAAGCGATGATCGGCCTAAGTGACGATCGGCAGAAATAGCAAAACCTCATCGAGACCATCGCGTCGCGGAGCACTTGAGCAATGATCAAAGCGGGTATCGTCGGTCTCGGCTGGTGGGGCAAGACGCTGGTGGAGTCGGCGGAGAACAGCGACGTTATTCAGTTCGTGTCGGGCACGACGCGTACGATCACCCCGGAAGTCGAGGCCTTCGCCAAGCAAAAGGGTCTGCACCTGACGGCGAGTTACGACAACATGCTGCATCACGCCGGCGTCGACGCGGTGGTGCTGGCGACACCGCATTCCATGCATGCGACGCAAGTGATGGCTGCTGCCGCCGCCAAGAAGCACGTCTATTGCGAGAAGCCGTTCACGCTCACCAAGCGCGAAGCGGAAGACGCGGTGGCGGCCGTGCGCAAGGCCGGCGTGACGCTCGCGGTCGGCTATAACCGCCGCTTCCATCCGGAAATGACAAAGCTGCGCGACATGATCCGCGGCGGCGAACTCGGCACCATTCTGCATGTCGAAGCGACCATGACGTTTCCGAACGTGCTGTTCATCAACCCGTCGCATTGGCGCGCCGACAAGAGCGAGACGCCGCTCGGCGGCCTGATGCCGATGGGCGTGCATGCCATCGACGGCATGATCGATCTGTGCGGTCCGGTCGATCACGTATTCGCGCAAACGTTCCGCCGCGCTGCGCCGATCGATGCTGACGACACAACCTCCATCCTGTTGCGCATGAAAGAGGGCCCCTCCGGCTATCTCGGCACCATGACCACGACCGGTCCCGGCTTCAGCTTCCAGGTTTACGGTTCCAAGGGCTGGCTGCGGCTGGAAGGCCTCACGCACGTGGCCGGCGCCTCCTCCGAGGAGCGGCGCACGCGGCTGTTCGGCACCTGCAAGTTCCAGCCGGTGAAGGGCGAGGCCAAGATCTGGGAGGCCGCGAGCCTCGACGTCACCCGCGCGGCGCTCGAAGCTTTCGCCAAGGCCGCCGCCGGCGGGGAGGCCTATCTGGTCACGCTCGATCAGGCGATCCACGGCGTCGCCGCGACCGCAGCGATCATCCGCTCGGCTGCGTCCGGCAAGGTCGAGCAGGTCGACTAATTCGCGACAAGAACAAACATCAGGAAGCAGAAAAATGGATCTCGGCAACGGTCTCGGCCATCTGACCTATTCGACGCTCGTGCATCCCGCCGACGATTGGGAGAAGCTGTACCATTCGTTGGTCACCTATCTGCCGAGGGTGAAGGCGCGGATCGCCGGCAACAAGTCGTTCGGCGTTTGTATCCGTATGTCGGCCAACACGGCGCAGACGCTCGCGGCGAGCGCCGCCGAGCGCGACAAGCTCAAGAAGTTCCTCGCCGACAATGACATGTACATCTACACCGCCAACGCCTTCGTCTACGGTCACTTCAAGGGCGAACTGGTGAAGGAGCAGGTCTACGAGCCGGACTGGCGTGGCGAGGAGCGCACCCAATACACCGTCAATGTCGCTAACGTTCTCGCCGACGTCTGCCCGGAGGGAGTCGCGCCGT
>Ga0187781_10001134_pt1 | contig 20030 bp, 18 predicted proteins | sample 0715_SJ02_MP02_2_FD_132447 | JGI IMG/M metagenome (GOLD analysis project Ga0187781, IMG submission 132447) | Tropical peat soil microbial communities from peatlands in Department of Meta, Colombia - 0715_SJ02_MP02_20_MG | ecosystem: Environmental > Terrestrial > Soil > Wetlands > Peat | place... | reverse complement strand
CCGGCCCGAGATGCAGGGCGTGGATGTACCTGGCGGCATCTACGCGCACATCGCGGGCATCGACATCGTACGCGACGACGCAGGGGAGTTCCGGGTGCTCGAGGACAATCTACGCGTGCCCTCGGGCGTCTCTTACATGCTCGAGAACCGCAAGATGATGATGCGCTTGTTCCCGGAACTCTTCTCCGAGCATCGCATCGCGCCCATCGATCGCTACCCCGAGGTTCTTCTGGAGAATCTGCGCAGCGTTGCCCCCACGGGGGTGGCCGATCCCACCGTCGTGCTGCTGACCGCCGGCGCCCACAACAGCGCCTACTTCGAGCACGCCTTTCTCGCGCAGCAGATGGGAATCGAGCTCGTCGAAGGGCAGGACCTGTTCGTGCGCGATGAGGCGGTGTTCATGCGCACCACGCAGGGTGCTCAGCGGGTCGACGTGATCTATCGGCGGATCGACGATGATTTTCTGGACCCGCTCGTATTCCGGCCCGACTCCATGCTCGGTGTCCCGGGCTTGCTGGCCGCCTACCGCGAGGGGCATATCACCATCGCGAATGCGATCGGTACCGGCGTTGCCGACGACAAGTCGATCTATCCGTATGTGCCCGACATGATCCGCTTCTATCTGGGCCAGCCGCCCATGATCGGCAACGTGCCGACCTGGATGCTGCGCCGGCCGCAGGATTTGGAATACGTGCTCGCGCATCTTCCCGATCTCGTCGTCAAGGAGGTCCACGCCTCCGGCGGCTACGGCATGCTCATCGGCCCCGCCGCGACAAAGAGTGAGATCGAGCACTTTCGCAGGCTCATATCGGCCTCGCCCGAGCGCTATATCGCGCAACCCACTCTCGCGCTGTCGACGTGCCCGACGTTCGCCGCCTCCGGCCTGAAGCCGCGGCACATCGATCTTCGGCCGTTCGTGCTGTCGGGTCGCGACATCACCATCGTTCCCGGGGGCCTCACGCGGGTCGCGCTGCGCGAAGGGTCATTGGTGGTCAACTCCTCGCAGGGCGGAGGCACCAAGGACACGTGGGTGCTGGAGAGCCCGTGCTGAGCCGCACGGCCGATCACCTCTACTGGATGTCGCGCTATATCGAGCGCGCCGAGAGTCTTGCGCGGCTCGTGGATGCGCACTACCGAATGTCGCTTCTGCCGCAATCGGGCGACAGCATGAGCCAGTCGCTGAGCGCGACGATGAACGCCCTGCACGTGGAGCAGGCGTATCGGGAGCGGCACGAGGCCGTCGTGCCGCTGGCGGTGTTCGAGTTCTTGAGCTTGAACCGCGATTACAGCGGCAGCATCGTCAACTGCCTGCGCGCGGCGCGCGAGAACGCGCGCGCGGTGCGCGGCTCGCTCACCTCGGAGTTGTGGGAAACCCTGAATTCCACCTGGCTGGACACCCGCTCGTTCATCGCCCGTAGCGAGCGGCACGCCGACATCGGTCACTTCGTGGAGTGGGTGAAGGAGCGCTCGCATCTCACGCGCGGCGTCACGGTCGGCACCATGCTGCGCGATGAGGCGTTTCACTTCACGCGCATCGGGACCTTCATCGAGCGAGCCGACAACACGGCAAGGATCCTCACGGCTCACCAGAACGATCTTCAGCCCGGCGCGGACGCGGTCGTCGTCCCGGATCCCTACCAGTGGAGCGTGCTGCTTCGGGCGCTGTCGGCGTTCGAGGTCTATCGGCGCGTGTATCGCGACGTGATCACGCCCTACAAGGTCGCCCAGATGCTGATCTTGCACGACGACATGCCGCGCTCGTTGTCACGCTGCTGCAAAGAGGTCTATCACAACCTGGAGTCGGTCGCCAACGACCAATCGAAGGAGACCGAGCGGCGCGCGGGTGAACTGAACGCGATGCTGCACTTCACCCGCATGGAGGCCATCATCGAGACCGGCCTGCCGCGGTTTCTCGAGCAATTCCTCGGTCGCTTGCGCGACCTGGGCGAGCGTATTGCGTCTGACTTCCTCGTACCCCCGGTGGAGGCGTAAATCCATGCAGCTGCACATTCGGCACGAAACACGTTATCGCTACGACCGTCCAGTCAAGTATAGCGTCCAGAGCCTGCACCTCACGCCGCGCCGCGACCCGGGTCAGCGCGCCTTGAGCTGGACCATCACGGCGCCCGGACGGCGAACCGAGCAGATCGACGCTTACGGCAATATCTCGCATCTGCTCACGATCGAGCAGCCGCACCGCGAAATTCAAATCGTGGTGCGCGGCGTAGTCGAGACGGCCGACACCGACGGCCGACAGGAGGACGGGCCGCTGTCGCCTCTCGCGTACCTCGCGCCGACGGCGCTCACCGCGCCGACGGAGGAGCTGCGCGCTTTCGCGCGCTGCGCCGTGGAGCACGTCAAGGAGCTACGCGCCCGCGCCGATGCGCTCGCCGAGGCAGTCGTTCGCGCCGTGCGCTACAAGCCGGGCGTGAGCGACGTGCAGGACGGCGCAGCGGCGGCATTCAAGAGCGGCGAGGGGGTCTGTCAGGATCATGCACACGTCTACATTGCCTCGGCGCGCTCACTCGGGATGCCGGCTCGCTACGTGAGCGGATACGTCTACACGGGCGATCCGAGCGAAGTGGCAAGTCACGCCTGGGTGGATGTGTGGCTCGGCCCGGAGATCGGCTGGCAGAGCGTGGACATCACGCATCAGTGCCCCGCGGTCCGCAGCTACTGTCGCCTTGCCGTCGGCCGCGACTATCTGGATGCGGCGCCCGTGCGCGGCGTACGCCATGGCGGGGGCGGCGAGACGATGGAGGCGAATGTCCTGGTGGCGCAGTCGGCCCAGCAGCAACAATGAGCGCGAGCTCGACTAGCCCGCATCCGCCGGCGGAAACTGGTACCCGGCGAGCGACTGCGGCGCCCCGAGCAGAAACCCTTGCGCATAATCGACGCCGAGATCGCGTACCGCCGCGAGCTCCACGTCCGACTCCACGGACTCGGCCACGGTCTGTACGCCCAGGTCGCCCGCCATGCGCACGATCGAGGAAATCACGGCGCGCGCGACCCGATCGGTCGGCGCCGCGACCACGAGCGAGCCGTCGATCTTGAAATAGTGCGCCGGTACGCTGCGCAAATATCCGTAGGAAGGCGCATTGGCGCCGAAATCATCCAGCGCGACCTCGCACCCCAGGGCCTCGAGCCGCTTCATCGATTCGGCCACGCTGATGCTGCCCGATGAGGCGAAGCGCTCGGTGATCTCGAAGCACAGTGCCTGCGGGGGCACGCCGCTTGCCTGGATACAGGATTCCACGAAGCTCACGAACTTCTCATCGGTCATCGATTGCGAAGACACGTTCACGCAAAAGACAGCCGGTTCCTTCACGAGGAGCTTGCGGTTGCTCACCAGCCAGATGAGCAAGGTGCGAATCACCCAGCGGTCGATCGAGGGCATCAAGTTGCGCTGCGCGGCGGTACTCAAGAACGTGTGGGGCTCGAGCAGCAGACCGTCGGTCCCGCGCAGTCGCAGCAGCACTTCGTAGTGCGCCATCGCCGGGTGAGAGCGCAGCGAGCGGATCGGTTGCAAGAAGAGCTCGAAGCGTTCGGCGTCGAGGGCGTGCTCGATTTGCACAAGCTGCTGCTGATCCGCCGTCGATGCGCAGGGCAGCGTACGCCGCCGCTCGAATTCTTGGGCGAGGCACACCATGATGGGCGCGAGCCGCTGCTCAAGCGGCTCCTCGGTTCTCGGGTCGGCTACTTGCGAATCGATGCTGAGGCGGACCGCCCCGTTCACTTCGCCGCGCGCATCGCGTACCGGGATGGCCACCGAGTAGCGCGAGCCTTCGCGCGTGCCGTACTGAATCTGGTGCGATCCGGTCTCATTGCCCGACAGGCACTCCTCAACCAGCTGATGGTCCTCGGGAAGCAGGAAATCCTCGCTCAGCAGGAGTGTATCCGCGGCGCAATCGTGGAATGACACGCTGCAGACCTCGGGTGCCAGCGCCCGAATGACTTCCGCAAAGGCATCGAGCGTCTTGCTCGACGCCGCCTCGGCAGATTCTGTCAACTTCTTGAACATGAATGCCCACGCCTAGGATGCTTCGGGTCATGGTAGGGAGGAGGCGGGAGGCGCGGAATGTCTTTCCCCGGCGACGTTGGCCGAGAGCGACAATATGGGTGCTTACAAGGGCCGGGCGCGAGAGCTTGTGATGCGCGTCACGCGGGCGGCGCGAGCTCGATCACAGCTCCTGCGAGCCGCCTCAGGCTTTCGCCATCGGCTCCGCGGGTGGTTCTTCGGGTACGCTCCACTTGATCGGCACGAGCTTCGGCACGAGGCCGATCCAGCCCACGATCCCGAGCAAGCTCACCCCGGCACAGACGATGAAGGCGAGCGTGAAATGACCGGTGCGGTCGACGATGACCCCGGTGAGCCAGGGCGAGATGCCTCCCGATAGATTGCCGAGGGAGTTTTGAATGCCGACCCAGCGGCCCGAAGCGCGCGGTCCGGCGAGAATCTGCGACATCGCGTAAACGCCGGGCGAGGAAGCACCCATCAGGATCTGGAAGCCGAACATGCTGGCGACCGCCACCGATTGAGATCCCAGGGCCATGCCGAGCATGCAGGGTACGGCGGCCGAATGAGCGATCACCATGACCAGCTTGTAGCCGAAGTTCGCCGAGCCGCGCCGCGCGATGTAGCGGTCGATGGCCCAACCGATCACGAGCGCGCTGAAGCCATTGGCGAGATAGCCGAGAGTGCCGAGGTGCTCCATCTCGTGCATGGAGAAGCCGCGCTCCTTCACGAGGTATCCCGGGAGCCAGCTCAGTATGAAGTACCACATGTAGTTGCTCGAGAAGAGCCCGAGGCTCGTGCCCCAGAGTCCTTTCTGGCCGAGAACCATCGTCCAGGTCGGTGTGCTCGGGTCGCTCCGTGCCGTCGCGAGCGTCGGCAACCTCACCGTGTACCACGGGGCGAGCCAGAGCATCGACAGCGCGCCGAACACGAAGAACATTCCGCGCCAACTGAAGTGATCGATCAGGTGACCGGCCATCCAGATTCCGACGCCCGGCGCCATGAGGTAGCCGAGCGCGACGATGCCGTTCGCCTGACCCAGTCCCTTGACGGGCACGACCGAGGCGAGCAGCTTCGAGACGCAGGGAAACCCCGCGCTCTCACCGAGCCCGAGCATCATGCGCAGCATGATCAGGATGGAGAAGCTGCTCGCGATCCCCGTCAGCACCGTCGCTGCGGCCCACACCACGAGCCCCCCGGCGAGGACGCGGTGTGCCCCGTAGCGCTCGGCGAGCCAGCCGACCGGAATTTGGATGAGCGCGTAGGTCCACCAAAACGCCGAGAACAGCTTACCGAGTTGTTCGCCGGTCAAATGCAGATCTTGCTGCATCAGGGGCGAGGCGGTCGACACCGCACCCCGGTCCACATAATTGATGAAGAGCGCCGCCGCGAGCAGGAGCACGATGATGAGGGGTCGGGTGGTCATGCGCGCGTCGTCTTCCGAGACGACCGTGGTCGCGTGCGCCGCGTACTCGGCCTCCGCGCCCGCCTCCGCTAGGGCGCAGCGCGTGGGGTCGGAATCGGATTTAGTGAATGAGCTCAGCTCGCGTAATCCGCTTGGTTGCGATCGAGGAGGCGCTTCAGTGCATCGAAGTGCAGCTCTGCGCGATCTTGGCCGCCGACCTTGGCGCCTGACTTGAACTGCGCGGCCGTCGCGCGCACGATGGGGTCGGGTACTCGCTTCAAGGCACGCCCGGTCGAGAGCGCGAGCACCTGGGCCTGACTCGCACGCTCGAGAAAATACAGCCTCTCGAAGGCCTCCGCGACGCTCTCTGCCACCACGAGCACTCCGTGGTTGGCCATCATCAGCACCGACTTCTCGCCGAGCGCGCGGGCCAGCCGCTCGCCCTCCGCCGCGTCGTAGGCGAGGCCGTTGTAATCGCATTCGTACGCGATCTGCTCATGGAAGCCGATGGCGCTCTGCACCGCCATCTCGAGCCGCGGGTTCTCGAGCATGCTGAGGGCGGTGGCGTAGGGCATATGAGTGTGCAGCACGCAGCGCGCGCGCGGCGAGGAGCGGTGCACCGGCAAATGAATGTAGAGCGCCGTGTCCTCGATCGGGCCGGCGCCGCTGAGCATCCGTCCGCTGAAGTCGATCACCATGAAGTCGCTCGCCCTCACCTCCGACCAATGCAGCCCGAAGGGCGCGAGCAGGAATCGGTCGAAATGACCCGGCACCAGCAGGGTCATGTGGTTATCGATTCCCTCGTTCAAGCCGAAGTGATCGGCGAGCCGGTGGCAAGCAGCGAGGTCGACGCGTGCCTCGCGCTCGCTTCGCCTCGCCAGGGAAGTCGGACTCGCGCTCATGTTCTCCTCATGCGGGTGGGCGCTGAGTATAGCGCGCGCTCGAGGCTTGCATGCGCAATGGCTCGCAAAAAATCAAGCATTTCTGCTATCGTGCGCTCCGGTGAAGACGATCGACCTCGTTTACTTCAATGCCGGCGGCGGGCATCGCGCCGCGGCGACCGCCCTCGAGACCGTCATCCGCCAGCAGGGACGACCTTGGCAGGTGAGACGGGTCAATCTGATGAGCGTTCTCGACCCCAAGGAGGTCTTTCGAAAAACCACCGGGATGGAGTGGGAGGACATTTACAACACGCGGCTCGCCCGCGGCTGGAGCATGGGGCTCGCGCAGGAGCTGAAGCTCCTGCAGGCGCTCATCCGCTTGAGTCACCGCTCGATGGCGAGTCGCCTCAAGCGGCATTGGCGCAGGACCAAGCCCGACATGGTCGTCTCGCTCATTCCGAATTTCAATCGCCCGATGTACGAGGGCTTCGCCGCCGCCCGGCCGGGCGCACCCTACGTGACCATTCTCACCGATCTCGCCGACTTTCCGCCGCACTTCTGGATCGAGCCGCGCCAGGCGCAGCACTTCATTTGTGGCACGCCCAAGGCGGCCACCCAGGCGCGAGCGCTCGGCTACGGCGATGAGCGCATCCATCTCACCTCCGGAATGATCATCCGTCCGGATTTCTACGTCGAGTCGCGCATCGATCGGCGCGCGGAGCTCGAAAAGCTCGGGCTCGACCCCGACCGCCCGACGGGGCTCGTACTGTTCGGCGGTCACGGATCGCGCGCCATGCAAGGGATCGCAAGACGGCTCGATGAGACGCAGCTCATCATGATCTGCGGGCACAATGCGGCCTTGGCGGAGCGGCTGCGCACGATGAGCGCTAGCGCGCCGCGCTTGGTTCTGGGCTTCACCTCGGAGATCCGCTACTACATGCAGCTCAGCGATTTCTTCATCGGCAAGCCCGGCCCCGGCAGCATCAGCGAGGCCGTGCAGCAGGGACTGCCCGTGATCGTGGTGCGCAATACCTGGACCATGCCGCAGGAGCGCTACAACACCGACTGGGTCAGGGAAAGCGACGTGGGCGTGGTGCTCGAGTCGTTCCGGTTCGTGCGCGAGGGCGTCGCGCAGATCATCGATCGCTACGAGGGTTTCCGCGCCAACCTGTCGCGCATCGAGAATCGTGCGGTGTTCGAGATACCCCGAATTCTCGAGCGCATCCTCGAGCGGGATCGACCGATGGAGCTCAAGGCCGCGGGCAGCGAGGAAAGCGTGGGCTCGGCGCTTCTCAATTGACCACCTTCCTGCTCGCCTTCGGCGCGCTGTTCTCGATCGTCAATCCCCTCTCCGGTGCCTTCATCTTCTTCGGTGCCACCCAGGGGATGGCGCCCAAGGTTCGCTCGCACGTGTCGCGCTGGGTATCGATCTATGCGTTTTGCCTCGTGGCCGCTTCGCTCTATGTCGGCGCCTACGTGCTCAGTTTCTTCGGCATATCGATACCGGTGCTGCGGGTCGCGGGTGGTATCGTCGTGTCGATGTCGGGGTGGAGGATGCTGAACGAGCCCGATGCGACCGAGCAGCGGCGCAGCGAGGCGCCCGCCTATCCGCGTGCCGCCGCGGATACCCCTCCGAGCCGCATCGCCTTTTATCCCTTGACGATGCCCCTCACCACCGGGCCCGGCACCATTTCGGTTGCCATTTCGATCGGTGCCGGCCGCCCGACGGGCTTTCACGCTCCCCTGTTCGCGTTCTTTCTGCAAACGCTGAGCGCGGTGTTCTTGCTCGCGCTCTTGATCTATGCGCTCTACCGGAACTCGGCGCGCATTGCCGATGCGATCGGCCCGACCGGCACCACGATCATCGTGCGCCTCTCGGCCTTTCTCCTTTTCTGCATCGGCATCCAGGTGTTCTGGAACGGCGCAGCGGAGCTTCTCGGCCGCTTGCCGTTCGGCACCACCGGGAGCTGAGGCATTGAGACGCGTCGCGCTCATCAGCGGCGCGATCGCGGCGATTGCGCTCCCCGTGCTCCTCCTCGTCTGCTGGCTCGAGCCTCCCGAGGTCATTCGGATCGGCGCCGCGTATGCGGCGAAAACGGTTTGCTCCAACGTGTTTCTCGCCGGACGCGAGGCCTCCGCGCGCTCGGGGCGCGGCACCCCGGATGGCCATCATCGACTATCGCCGATCTTGAATCTCATCCCTCATGGATGAGCTTCGGTGCGTACGGCACGCCGAGCCCGGTCACATCGTTGTAGTCGGCGGGCGTCGGCGGCACGCTCGCCGAGGAGAGCGAGGTGTAATTGAACACATCGTCGATCCCCAGGCAGATCGGCAAGCCGCACACCTCGAGCGCGTAGGGCACAATCGAGCCATGAATTTGTTGAGCACGAGAATATCCCCTCTTGTGGTTTGAGCGTTGTTGATAGACGTCCACTCGAGGCTCACAGGTCGCGGCGAGTTCGTTGCAGGAAATGCCGCAGTCAACCCCTGAGTGGCGTTATACAATTCTCGTGGGCCGAGCTCGAGTTCCGTGCGTTTCTCAATCCCTGCGCGCGGCGCAGGCGATCCGGACCTGAGATCTGTGGGTGCACCTGACCATAGCCGGCGGTTGAACCGCAAGAAAAAATGATGTCACGAAGCTGTCACGTTATGGCAAATCGCGAGTCCCGAGAATGCTCGAGCGTGTAACGGCCTGCACCGTCGGGCTCTGTCTGTGGGCGCTGGTTGCGGGCGCGGCGGCCGGCGCCACCGAGCCGAACTACCAAGCTCGCCTGGTCCGGGTGCTCAAACAGACTCCCCTGATCGATGGCCACAATGACTTCCCGTGGGAGATCCGCGCGCGCTATCACGCCCGTCTGGCGGCCATCGACCTGAGGTCCGATACCCGCCGGCTCCCCGCGCCCCCGGACGGCGCTCCCTTGATGACCGACATCCCGCGTCTGCGTGCCGGGATGGTCGGCGGACAGTTCTGGTCGGTGTGGGTCCCCGTGGATATCAAGGGGTTCGAGGCCGTGCAGACAACCCTCGAGCAGATCGACCTGGTGAAGCGCATCGCCGAGCGCTATCCGGCGGACTTCGAGATCGCTTACACGGCCGCCGACGTGCGCCGGATTCACCGGGCGGGAAAGATCGCCTCGCTGATCGGCATCGAGGGCGGACATCAGATCAACGACTCCTTGGCGGTGCTGCGCCAGATGTACGCCCTCGGGGCTCGCTACATGACCTTGACTCATGTCCGCAACACCGCCTGGGCGGATGCCGCCACCGATGAGCCGCTGCACCACGGGCTCACCGCCTTCGGTGAGGAGGTGATTCGCGAGATGAACCGGCTCGGCATGCTGGTCGACCTGAGCCACGTCTCGCCGCAGACGATGCGCTCCGCGCTCGCCGTCACGGCAGCACCGGTCATCTTTTCCCACTCCTCGGCGCGCGCGATCGTCGATCACCCGCGCGACGTGCCCGACGACATCCTCGAGCTCGTGGCAAAGAACGGCGGCGTGGTCATGGTGAATTTCTTTCCCGGCTACGTCTCGGCCGCGCGCAACCAATGGAACGCCGATCGCGCCGCGGAAATCGCGCGCAACTCGAGCCCTCCCTACGGCGGCCTCTACATCGGCCAGCCGGACCGCGCGAAGGCCGCGCTCGAGCGCTGGGAGCACGAGCATCCGAAGCCGGTCGTGACGCTCGCAGAGGTCGCCGATCACATCGAGCACATTCGCCGCGTGGCCGGCATCGATCACGTCGGCTTGGGCTCGGATTTCGACGGAATTCCCGAAGCACCGCGCGGTCTCGAGGGGGTCGACGGCTTTCCCGCGCTGCTCACCGAGCTCATGCGCCGCGGCTGGTCCGATGCCGAGGTCGCCCAGGTCGCGGGCGAGAACGTGCTGCGTGTCATGACCGCCTGTGAGCAGGTGGCGGCGACACTTCGCGCAGAGAGGCCTGCGTCCGAGGCCTCGCTCAACTCCGAATCTCAACCCTGAGCGCGAGGGCTGCGCGGCGTCTCGGCGAGCATCGCGCCGTAGTAGGTCTCGTCGGTCTCCCTGAAGGCCGGCCGCGCCCCCGATGACCCCCGCCGCAAGCATCGCGCCGATGCCGCAACTCAGCGCGCGGCGCGGTCAGCCCCGTGCGGCCATCCGCTTTGCATTACTGCCTCCTCGCAGGGGAGAGCGTAAACTTCGAGGCGCGATCATGTTGTTGTCGATACGTACAAAACCGTTGCGCTCCGTAACGGATCCGAGGGCCGTCGCGGCCGCGCTCGCGCTCCTCTCGATGGCACGCGCGGCCGATCTGCCGCCGTTGAAAGAGGGCTTGTGGGAAATCCACGGTCAAAGCATCGCCAATCCCGGCGCCAAGAAGACCGAGTTCAGCTACCGGCTCTGCCGCAACCACGCCTACGACAGCGCCATGGACGCGCTCGTGAAGAATACCAAGGGATGCACCACTTCCTTGGACGACCTCGGCGGCGGACGCTTCTCCGCCTCATCGAGCTGCAATGTCGAGGGCACCGTCGTCGTCTCCAAAGGCACCTACATCTACGAGAGCTCGACCTCCGCTCGCTCCGAGTCCTACGCCACCTTCAGCCCGGCCTATCACGGCAAGACCGACGAGACCGTGATACAGGATCAACGCTACCTCGGAGATTGTCCGAGCGGCATGAAGCCGGGCGATCGGATCATGGGCGGCTCGTCCCCTTGAGCGCGGGTCGTTCAGCGTGGGACGGTGGGGGTGGCCGGGTCCGCGCCTCGGGCACGGCCTAAGTGGGGCTCATGAACACGCCGACGAAGAGGAGCGCGCCGGTCTTGTCGTCCTGAATCGCGTAGAGGAACGGGTGGTCGATCCTCATCGGCACCGACTCTTGGACGACCGTCACGATTCCGACGCCGGTCGCGGCGGCCGCCACCGTGCCGGTCTCGTCCACCTCGACCACCGTCTTGTGCTCGACGATATTCGGGACAAACTCCGGTGCGAGCGCGGAGAAATCCGCGGCGGGGGAGAATGCGATGCCCATGCCGAGAGCGCTGAGCGCATCCACCAGGTTGCTGCCGAAGGTTGCCGTGAACCGCGGCAGCGCAAGGCTCACACTCGCGGGCTCGAGCTCGGCGATCCAGCCGTCCAAGTCCTCGAGCGTGATGGCCGCGACGAAGCTCGTGAGATCGGTCCCCGATTGCGGTAGCACGATGAGCATGCTCAGGCGCCCGCTTCCGTAGGGGATACGCACGGCTTGAAAGAGGGTGCCGCGAAACGTGCCTTGATAGTAAGCGAGGGTAGCGGTCTGATGCATGAGCGGCACCGAGACCTCGGTGCCGTCGCTGAGCGTGAAGGGGGCCGGTGCCGTCTGAGCGGGATCGAAGGCCGTGGTCCACGCGCCCTTGAAATAGAGCACGTTCGCGATGATCGCGACGCTATAGATTCCCGGCGGCAGGAGCTCGGGAATGAGCCCGTGGGTCTCGCTGTCGACCCAGGCGTTGACATTCGCGGGCGCGCCGGTGATATCGCCCACGGTGGCTCCGTAGTAGGTCTCGTCGGTCTGCGTGAACGACGGCGCGACGGGACCCCCGCTCGGGTTGATCCACAGCGAATTCGCGATCGTGAGATTGACCTTGGGGTCCGGGTTGAGGAGCGCGGCTTGCAGCGCTGCGTTGTCGCTGTTGACGGCCGGAGCGGTCAACGATCCGAGGTCGAGCGTCTGCGCCATGGCCTGTTGCGTCGGGCCGCTCGCGCCGTTGTAGAGCACCTGCAGAGCGAGCGCCACGCTCAGGGGCGAGATCGCGACGTTCGTTCCCGCATCGCCTTGAAGCAAGCGATCGAGGAGGCTCAGGCCGAAGGCATTGTCCGCCGCTACGATCGCCGGATCGACCGGGGTTCCCGCCTTCTCCGCGGCGGCGACGGCCATCGGCGTCGCGCTCGTCGACGCGCCTGGGGGCGCTCCTTCCGGGGAAGCCGGCGAGGTTCCTCCCCCGGCGCACCCGGCGAGTACGGCGAGCGCGAAGAGCGCAGCGATCCGCCCGCGCGGTGTGGGAGGAGCGTCTTGCCCGTGGGTTCCTTCCATGCGGCGAGTCTATCGGCGCCCGTCGTTGGAAGCTGTGTCGAGATGCACGCTCCGCGTTACAACTCCCCTACAGCTCGTTACAAACGGCAACAAACCGCTCATGGCGGCCCCGAGTCCGTTCTGCGACCATCGCGGGCACCATGGGAGCCGCTCGTCGTCTCGGCATCGCCGTTGCCTGCATCGTTGCCATCTTGTCCCGGACCGCGGCAGCAGCGGATGATGAATGCAAGGGCCCCTCGGATGACTGTGTGGCCGTCGGGAAATGGAATTTCAGCGTCGCGCTCGGCGCCGGAGTGAGAACGAACCCCGTGGTGAACAGTGAGGACATACCGCTCGTCGTGGTTCCCCATGTGAGCTACTACGGCAAGCGATTCTTCTGGGATGACCTCGATCTGGGATTCACGCTCGCCGACAGCGATGCCAACACCGTGAGTTTGATCGCCACCCCGGGCTACGACCGCGTGTACTTCTATCGCACGGATCTGCAGAACTTCTTCATCACCGGCTACACGTCGGCCGACACCGCGATATTCAGCAAAGTCCCGCCCGCCGCGGGCGCACCGGCCAGCACTGTCTCTCCGACACCCCGCCGCATCACGTATCTCGCCGGTCCGGAATGGACATTCAAGACGGGCACGATCTCCGGTCAGCTCGATCTGTTGCACGAGATCACCGGCCAGAACCACGGCGATGAGATTCGCGCCGCGCTCGGCATCCCGCTGATCGAGCACAAGGGGGCGCTCACGGCCAATGTCGGCATCACTTGGAAAAGCGCTGCGATTGTCAACTATTATTATGGTGTCACGGACATTTACCGGGGCACTCCCGCGTTGGATCCGTTCGCAAAACTGGGTTATACGGTGCCATGGTCCGGCCGATGGCGTTTCAATGGCTTCGTCGAATACGAGCGCTTGGGGAGCGGCATTGCGAATAGTCCGATCGTTGCCGAGCACGGCGTCGTGACGGTGTTCGTCGGTGCGGTTCGCTCGTTCTAAGGCCGCCTTTGCGAGTCTCGCCCTGGGGTGCTGCACGGCGGTCGCAGCGCGCGCCGCATCCGAACCCCCTGCCAGCGGCATTCGCCTCGAGTTGAGCCCGCGTATCTGCACGCTGGCGAGCACCGATACGCAGTGCGAGGCGCTCGTTCACGCCAGCTGGCGATCGCCGCGCGAGGAGTCGCTGTGCCTGGTGATCGTGGAGCGACCCGAGGTCAAGCGCTGCTGGGAGAAGTACACCGAGGGCACGTATACGATCGAGCTCGTGTTTGCCGAGGACCTGCTGTTCCAGCTCAAGGACCTCGAGCTCGAGCATGTGCTCGCCTCCGAGGTACTGCGTGTCATCCGGGAAGCCATTCGCTACCGGCACAGACGCCGCGAGCCGTGGAACGTCTTCGACTGATGAGCGACCTGATCCTCCTCGTGGAAGACGATCTGCGGCTCTCGGATCTGGTGAGCCGGTACCTCGAACACAACGGCTTTCGGGTCGCGTGCATCGCGCGCGGTGATGGGATCGTCGAGCAGGTGCGATCTGATTCGCCGGATCTCGTCATCTTGGACCTTATGCTGCCGGGTCAGGACGGGTTTGAGATTCTGCGGCAATTGCGCCCGCACTATAGCCGTCCGATCTTGATCTTGACCGCGCGCGACAACGACATCGATCATGTGCTCGGTCTCGAGCTCGGCGCCGATGATTACGTCATCAAGCCGGTGGAGCCGAGAGTGCTCCTCGCGAGAATCAGCGCTCTCCTGCGCCGCACTCGCCCCCCCGCGTCGATCGACCACGGGATCTTGCGATTCGGTCGCCTGACGATCAACACGACCGCCCGCTCGGTGAGTCTCAGGGGCGAGACCATCGCGCTCTCCGGCGGCGAGTTCGATCTGCTCGTTCAGCTCGCGCTGCATGCCGGGGAGATTCAGTCCCGGGCCAAGCTCTTCCCGGAGCTCTGCGGGCGCGAGTACGACGGGCTCGATCGCATGCTGGACGTGCGCATTTCCCACCTGCGCAGGAAGCTCAAGGACGATACCGGGAGCTCCGAGCGGATCAAGACCATCTGGGGGCAGGGGTACCTGTTCGTTCCCGATGCCTGGTGAGGCATGGCGCGGCATTTCCTGGGCCTGTACCTATTGATCGTGCTCACGCTGGCTGCAGTGAGCTGGGGTCAAGACCGGTTGCTGCAAGCCTACGGAGTACAGGACGCCGACGAGTCGCTCAGCGTCGCGCTCTACGCGCTCGAGAGCCGCTTGGGCGCCCTGCCGCCGCAGGACCGCAGGAGCGCTCTCGCCGAGATTGCCGCCAAGACCGGCCGGCACATCGAGCTCATCCCGGCCGCGGATATCGCCGGCCGGCGCACACTCGAGGAGCTCGCCGGGGGCAAGATCGCCTACATGCAGGGCGCGAGCGGAGAGTCCTGGGCGCTCAAGCAGCTCGCCGACGGCGAGGTGTTGGCCTACCAGTCAGTCGAGCCGCAGACATGGCGCACTCCGCTCGAATGGGCGATCACCGTCGCCTTCTACGCCGCGATCGCTCTCGTGATCATGATCTGGATCTGGCCGTTGCGGCGCGACCTGCGCGCCCTCGAAGGCGCCGCGGCGCGGTACGGCAACAGGAACTGGGCGTTCGGTGCCGAGATCAAGCCGCGTTCGCAGATTTTTGCCCTGGCCGACACCTTCCGCAAGATGGCGGCGCGAATCGACGGCCTGATCGCTTCGCACAAGGACATGTCGAACGCCGTCTCCCATGAGATCAAGACCCCGCTCGCCCGCATGCAGTTCGAGATCGAGCTCGCGCAGGCCTCGAATGATCTCGCTCAGGTGAAGTCATCGCTCGGCAACATCAAGGCCGATGTGGCCGCGATCAACGAGCTGGTCAGCGCGACCTTGAATTACGCCATCCTCGAGCGCGCCGATATGTCCTTGAATCTCGGCACCCACGACTTCACCGTTCTCCTTCCCGCCCTCGCCGAGCACGTGTTGCACGAGGCGCGTCCCGACATTCGACTCGAGGCCGAGGTGCTCGGGGATGCTCATCATGTCATCTGCGATCTGCACCTGATCGAGACCGTTATCAAGAACCTGCTTTACAACGCCGCGCGCTACGCGCGGCGCAAGGTCCGGGTCACCTTCGAGGCGAGCGATGGCGCGAATCGGTTGCGGGTCGAGGACGACGGGCCGGGGATCCCGGAGCCGGACCGCGAGCGGGTGTTCGGGTCGTTCGTGCAGTTGGACCCCGTCGGGGCCAAGAAAACGGGATTCGGACTCGGGCTCGCGATCGTCAAACGGGCCATCGAATGGCACGGCGGGAGAGTCGGCATCTCGCAATCACCGCTGGGCGGTGCGCAAATCTGGGCGACGTGGCCGGTGGCGCCGGCTGCGCGATGAGGAATTGCCCGGTTCGGTGAGTACCCGATCCGTGGATGGTGTTTTGGGCATCGTCAACTCGGACGGTCGGCTCGGAGTGTTGGCCTCCTCGGAGCGCTACAAGACCGCGATCGCACCGATGGGCGGTGTGACCGATAAGCTCGCCGAACTGCGCCCGGTGACCTTTCACCTGAAAACTGAGCCCAACGGAGCCGTGCAATATGGCTTGATCGCAGAGGAAGTCGACAAGGTCTACCCGGAGCTCGTGATCCGGGATGCCATTGAAAAATCGCGATCAGCGCGCTGCCATGCGCTGAGCATCGCGTGCACGGGCGGGCTGACGCGCGAGCGGGCCCGCCCGTCCCTCAACGGGCTCGGGCGAGGAGTGCTCGCTCGGCGTCCTCGAGTGCCCCGACGAGGCGCTGCGCCCACTCGGCCTGTCCCGCATCGTCGCGCACCAGATCCTGGCGGATCTCGATCTCGACGTGCGGTAACTTACGCCCCTCCCCGTGGTGCGGGATGGTGTAATCAGTCTCGTCGCTCACGAAGTACGGTTCATTATCCCCGACGATCAGGCCCGGCTCACGCCTGAGCGCCTCGAGCACGAGACCTGCGAAGCGGCGGTCGCGGTTGTAGAGCACCGCGGCATGCATCTCCCGCCACACACCCTTGAAGATGTCGGTCATGGTGTGCTGAGCGACCAGAATGCTCAGCTGTCCGCGGGCCTCCCGCTCGTCCAGAATCTCACGGATGCGCTCGTGGTAGGGGTCGAAGACCTCGGCGCGCCGGGCGTCGATCTCCTCTTGGCTCCGTGCGATGTTCCCCGGGATCGATACCCATTCGCTCACCTGTGGAATGGAGCTCTCCACGCGGGGATCGCGATTGCAATCGATGACGAGACGCGAGTAGTTTTGCGCCACCAGCGGCGCATCGAGTGCGGCGGCGACGCGCCGCGCGGTCCCGAGGCTGCCGATGTCCCAGGCGATGTGTCGGACCAGCTCGGCAGTGGGCAGCCCGAGATCACCCAGTCGCCGCGGAATGCGCGCGCTCGCGTGGTCGACGACGATCACGAAGTTCGACGAGCCATGGCGCCGCTCCTCCACGAAGGGCGGTGGCTCGTCGGCGGCGATGAGCTTGAAGCCCGCGCCACCGGAGGGGCTCGGGGGATGACGGGCGGCCTCCTGCATCGGAGCCAATGTAAATCAAATCGGCGTTGCAGGAAACCGCCGCCCTCCGACGCGGCCCTTTGGGTGCGGCTTGGACGCTAGTCGCTGAGCAGCACCTCGACGTCGTTCACGGACATCACGCCCGCCGCGTACGGGCCACGCGCAGTCAACTGCAATACCTGCGTCGTGCCGGTGAGATCCGCCGCGAGCGCCGCCTCGAAGTCGCCGAACGTCGTGAAATTGTCCGCTTTCCAGCTCATCTGATGGCCGATGGCGAAGAATTGATTCGGCGCCGATGCGTTCGGCATGAGCTCCAACCCGCCGGTGAGAGTCGACGGATCGATGGTCTCGAAGCCGATTCGGATCACGTGTCGACTGGCCGCCTCGAGCGCCGCCTGGCTGACCGTGATATCCGTGGAGCTGAGCGTGGAGAACGGCGCCGCGTAGCCGCTCGACCAGCGCACCTCGAGAAAGGCCGCCATGTTGGCGAGGCTCACCAGCGTCGTCGCACTGAAATCGGGCGGCGCATCGCCGAAGGGCGCGACGAAGCCCGTGAACTCGGCAGCCACCTTGGTGGCGAGGAGCGGACTCGGTGAGAGCACGGACGGCAGTGCCACCGAATAGGCGCTCGTGGTCGCATCCTGCGCCGCGGTCTTGCCGGTGCCGGCAAAGTTGAACATCGATGCCGCAAAGCCGTCGATGTCCATGAGGTCGAGGGTCACGCTGTTGACCCCTGTCGCAGTGACGCTCCCCTGGACCACGGTCGGTACGAGCACGACACTTCCTTGCGTCGCATCGAAGCTGAACGTGCCGCTGCCGGAGCCGCTGAAAGTGCCGGAGGCCTGAATCTGCTGCCCTACGGAGATGTCCGCGATCGTGAAGGAGCCGGACTGGCCGAGCTCGGTCACGGTCGTGCCGGTCCCCACCGTCACGCTGGTCTGCCTGGAGAAATCGATGCTCCAGAAGTTCATTCGCTGGATCAGGCCATCCGTGACGGTCAGGGTGTCCCCCGAGCGCGCGGTCACGATGCCGTTCAGATGATCACGACCGATCGCCGGAACGCTCGTTCCGGCGAGCACGCTCGCCGCCGTGAAGGTCTGCGTCGAGCGATCCCAGCTCCCGTACGCAACGATCATCGTGCCGGCCGACAAGGTCGCGAGCTCGGTGAGCCCGGCGCTGCCCGTGTAGTTCGTGCCGTTGATGGCATACGTGGTGCTGCTCGTCACATTCACCGTCAACTGGCCGTAGGCACCCGAGCCCGTGTAGAACGGGTGCACATTGATGATGAAGCTCGTGGTATCGGCGCTCACGAACCCGCCGCGGACCCGAATTTGCTTCGTGACATCGGGCACCAGGCTCGCCGTGAGCACCGGATTGACGGTGACCGTCGTCGGGTCGGTATCGGAGGGCGCAATCGTGTTCGATGCGGCCAGATTGAAGTCGAGAGCCAGGTTCGCGACGACACCCGGCGTGATCACGAACTGGTTGTTTGCATCCAGCGACAGGGTCAGCGTCACTTGCGTGGGATTGGGCGCCGCGAGCGGCAGCGATGTCGCGCCGTTGATGATGTTGCCGGGGGCTATCGTCACCCCAGTCGTGCCGTTGTTCACGACGATCGTCGCGTTGCTGTAGTCGAGCGTGAGCGATACCGATACATACTGTCCGGACGGAATCGAGTCCGCGCTGATGATCTCCGAGAGATTCACCAGTTGCGCGAAGTCGACTTGAGTCGTGGCGGGAATCGTCTCGACCACCGCGCCGTTTGCGTTCGTGAGCTTGAGCGAGACCACATTCACGATGTAGCTGACGAAATCCCCGGCGGCATCCGTGAGCGACATCACCGCCGTGCCGCAATCGCTGCACGCGCTCACGGTCGAGCTCGTCGACGACGTGCCGTTCGGCGAGCTGCTCGCCGACATGCTGCCGCTCCCACCCCCGCCGCCGCAGGCGCTCAGCCAAGCGATGCTCCCTGCCAGTAGCACCGTGAACCATGAACGCATCGAACGGAACCCGGCGGATCGCCGGCTAGCTTGCTGTGTCTTTGACATAACCCCTCACTTTGACCCCTACGGCGCGAGGTTCATGCCACGAGTGCAAGGACCTCGGTTTGTCGCCGATTTTTGCCCCTATTTAGTGTCCCGATTTTCGCGCTCCGCGACGCGCTGTCCAATGTGTTGCCGGACGGCGACGGATGCGGCGTCGCGCGCGGCCGGCGCGAGCCTCGCGAGATGACATATTCTGTAGCCGCGCGCTGGCCGCATGCGCGCCGAGCACCGGCGCTCGCTTCGATCGTATGCATGCGTACGATGTGATCGCTTAACAGTCGCATCGACACCAATCGGCCGCCGACGGCGTCGGCCGTGGGAGCTCGTGAGGTTGGCTTGTAGGCGCTCGCCTGGGCCGTCAGCTCGCGGGGCGTCGAGGACGGCGAGACCCTCTGCGCCGCGCAGCGCCGAGGAGAGCGAGTCCGATGAGCGAGACGAGCGATGAGCCGTCGATCGCACCGCCGCCACCGCCGCCCCCCGAGGTAGCGGCGGTCACCGCGAGATTCACCGAGCGGGTGCTCGAGGAGCCCGCCGAGTTCGCGCAGCTGAGCGAGTAGGTCGCCGTTCCGGGGGGCGTCGGCGTCACCGACTCCGATCCGCTCGCCGCGAGCGCGCCGCTCCAGCTGCCCGATGCGGTGCAGTCGCTCGCATTGATCGATGACCAGGTGATCTTGGTCGAGCTGCCGGCCACCACGGAGCTCGCGCCCAAGGTGAGGGTGGGTGCGCCGGGCGGAATTCTCGCGAGCGCGGCGTCCGCCTGGATGAAGCCGTACCCCGACTGGTAATTCGGCGTTGCGCCCGTCATCGCCAGCGCGCTCGCCTGCATGGCGCTGTAGATCTGCGCGGGAGTGGCCGTCGAATTCGCCTGCATGATCAGCGTCGCGATGCCTGCCGCATGAGGCGTCGCGGCCGAGGTCCCGAAGAAATTCGGATAGCTCGGCTTGTTCTGGCACTCGGCCGTGTTCGTCGTCAGCAGACCGTTCGCCGGGAACGGGGGCGAGGCCGAGGCCAGCGTGTAGCCGAGGAAGGTGTCGTTGACGCCGTCAGGCCCGACGAAGTTCGGCTTCTGGCGCGCCATGGGCACGGGCAAGGCGATTCGCGTCCCATCGGTGTTG
>Ga0187781_10001132_pt1 | contig 20044 bp, 20 predicted proteins | sample 0715_SJ02_MP02_2_FD_132447 | JGI IMG/M metagenome (GOLD analysis project Ga0187781, IMG submission 132447) | Tropical peat soil microbial communities from peatlands in Department of Meta, Colombia - 0715_SJ02_MP02_20_MG | ecosystem: Environmental > Terrestrial > Soil > Wetlands > Peat | place... | reverse complement strand
GGAGGCCTCGGTCGGATGGCACGCAAGCCGAAAAAAATAAATTCAAAACAGCGATGGTATTTGACCGACAGGTAATACGCCGAGGTAAATCGTACCGTCGACCAGCCTCAGCGGCAGCGCGACCGCGGGCCGGCCATCGATTGAAGTCTGCTGCCCCATTTTTTTAAGATTTTCGATCACGCTTGCATTAGCACTCTCTCGAATTGCTCCGCTGATCGCAGGCGCCAAGCGATCGAGGACACTGTCGCTACCGGACAGGCGATCGATGCCTTGCGCGATAAGCCGATCGATGGCGAGCAACGGGACTATGCGCTCGATGCCGACGACGGCTAAGCCAAGAACACCATCTAATTTGCCATGATCATTCACAGTAAGCGTTCCGGTTCCTGCGATGATGATGGTATTTCCTTGTGCGATCCGGATTACCTTGACGTCGATACCGCCGCCCCCCTCTTGCATCTCGCGGACCCGATCGGGCCAAGGCTTAGGGGCCAAATCGGCAAAGCCGCGGACAAACGCATCGAGACTGATGTCCACTGGTTCGGCGAGCGAAGGATGCAGCGCGGGCGCCACCGCCTGGTCGATATGCAATGTTACCTCAATGACAGGATGATTGTTTGGCGCTCCGGCAGTGACGCGGCCAGTTGCCTCGATCCGCCCGGCCTTGAAGATGTCATCGTGTGCGACAGCGATGGTGATGCGATCGAGGTGTGGATTCGCCAACAGAAATGACGCGCTTTCGGGATTGGGTGGGATGCCACTGACGGTGATCTGCCCATGAACCCAATCGGCGCTAAAGCGGGGCGCTTGGCCTTGCTCTGCGAAGGTTAATGGACCGACGACGTTGCCGACAAGGCGTGTCGGATGCCAGATCGCTGCGCCGAAGATTGCAGTCCTGGCGGCGACCGCATACGCCGGCTGGGCGGTTTTTACTTCCACACCAACATCGCGACAGTGGACGTCGAGCTTAAACGGGAATCCACCGAACGACTGGGAGCCGCACGAATAGACTCGCCCAGCAGCTGCTTCCCTTTGTAGCCAGCCGGCAAGCGTCCGGTCGGCGACCGTAGCGGCGTAGTACCAGAGCCAAACCCAAATGACCGCGATCGCGACGATCGTTGCCCCGACCGCAATCCAACGCCGCGCAGTTCGATGCGCGGTGGTTCGAGGTGGCAACCGCTGCCCCGGCGTCCGCATCATGCTAAGGGGAGATTCTCCTGGCATCGGCTCTCTTCGCCGCTCAAGTGCGGCGTTTCCAAGACTTCGCTAGCATGTCAAAAGGGCGGCAAGGTGGTACGCGGTTTGCCTCACCACGCTCAGACGCTTAGCGCTTTGCATCAGCTGCCGAATCAGCAATTGGCGAGTTCCCCAAGTCGCAACGAAGCGCAGCCGGGGTCGAGATTAGGCGCGTATAAGGCCGCTGCGGAGGACGCAAGCACGATGGCGAACTCAGTTGAAGTGCCGTCGGCCGAAGACCTTTGGGTGTTCGGCTATGGTTCACTCATGTGGCATCCCGGCTTCGAGTTCCTCGAACGCGTTCCAGCGCGTCTGATCGGGCTACATCGAGCGCTCTGCGTCTATTCGTTTGTCCACCGCGGCACGCCGGAGCGTCCCGGCCTCGTGCTTGGGCTTGATCGCGGTGGAATGTGCCGGGGCATCGCCTTTCGCGTAGCCGCGGCAGCGCGCGAACGGACCGTCACCTATTTGCGCGCACGCGAGCAAGTGACCACGGTCTATCTGGAAACGGTGCGGCGTATCGAGCTCGAAGACAAAGCGCGCAGGCAGGTGTTGGCGCTATGCTTTATCGTCGACCGCAGTCATGTGCAATACGCCGGACGCCTCACTTTAAGTCGGCGCTTGCATCTGGTGCGACAAGGCCACGGCCGCTCCGGCGCCAATCGCGACTATGTCATCGAAACGGTACAGGCCTTGGAGACGCTCGGATACCGCGAGACCGACTTACATCTTCTCGCCGCCCGGCTCCTGAGCACGCATCAAGGAGAGGCCATCCCGGTCGGCGATCACAAATGACGCTGCATTGATTTGCGGCCCTCGGCAACGAGACGCGCCGTGGCCCGTTCCAGCACTTTTTGCAGATGCAAAAGGAATTCACGTCGGCCCAGGCCCGGCGGGATCGGATCGAGGACCTCTACGAGAACTTTACCGGGATTACGGAGCAGGGACCGCCGCGGCCAATATAGTCCGGAATTAAGCGCCACCGGCACGCAGCTGAGACCGGTCTCGGCATAGAGGTGGGCAACACCGGGCAAATAAATCGGTACAGCATCGGGCGGCCGCCGCGTGCCTTCCGGAAAGATGACCACTTGCCGTGACTGTGCGATCTCTCTGCGTGCCAATGCGATCATGCGCGCAAGCGCGCTCGCGCGAGCGCCGCGGTCGATCGGGATCATGCGCGCTTTGGTGGCGAGCCAGCCGAACAGCGGAAGCCACATTAACTCCCGCTTGAGCACGTAGGTGGGATCGGGGAGTAAGGCAAAGAGCGCGAACGTCTCCCACAACGACTGGTGCTTGCAGGCGACAATAAAGGCTCCTTGCGGAAGCTTTTCGCGGCCGCGCCATTCCACGTCGATGCCGCAGATAATTCGCAACAACAGCAGACTGCTGCGGGCATAGGCGCGCAGCACGCGAAGCAAATACGAGTAAGGCAACAGGATCGTCGGAAGTGCGATGATCATGCGAACGGTGATGTTGACGTAAAAGAGTGCGTTAAAAACAATCGACCTAACAGTTAATGCAATGAGATGCGGCAAGGCGACGCGCCCTTAACAGTCAATGTATCTGATGCGCGTCCGAGATGCGATTATTGCCGGCCTCTGGCGCAATGGAATCAAAAGGCATCCGCACCTTGGCGAAAAGATATTTGAAGTACTCCGACAATACCAGCTTAGTGGTTGCGCTATTCGACCACCACGGTTCGATGCGCAAACGGTCGGAGACCACTGGGAACGGGATAAGAGCGACGCCTGGCAGTTGGTGCGCGATCTCCGCCAACGCGCGCGGCATGTGATAGGCGGAGGTGACGACGATAAGCGAGCGAAAGCCGCGATCGATCGCCCAGCGGCGGGTCTCCATTGCGTTGCCCAGCGTGTTGATGGCGGAATAATCGAGATCAACGCAACACGCGAGAAATTTGCCGTAATCGGCGGATTGGCGCGCAATATCTGTCGTTGTTGTGCCGGGATTGACGCCGGTGATGAGCAGGCGCCTGCCCTGACCCGCTGCCAGGAGTTCGAGCGCGTCAGTAACCCGAGATGTTCCGCCCGTCAGCACCACAATGCCATCAGCCTTGCGGTCCAGCGCGACTTCGCCGTTCGGCAGCAGCCAGAGAAAAGCAAAAAAACCCAGCGTTATGGCGATCAGGCCGACGAGGCCTACTCGTGCCGAATAAGTTCTGAAACGCCGTCTTCTGACGGCGGCCTTAAGGTTAAGCATCGCCGCGCGCAGCTCCTGCGCCCAAGCTTATCCCGTCAGTCAAACCGCGCATCCCGAAAGGGCCATGATAGCCCTTATCGGGACGCAAGGTGATCACTGGCAACTTCAGGCTCTCAGGCAACTTCAGGCTCTCAGTCAATGGTTTGCAAGGTCCGTCTCACTGTCCGGCGCGAGGCAAATGCTGTTACCAAAGCCATAAACACGATTTGCAGAACTATGGCCAAATAGCCGGCGACGCCGATAGTGAGATTGCCGACCAACGCCGCGATCTGATCGCCCTCCGGCGTGCCCCATAGCCAGGCGTTTGCTGCTTCCACTAGGCCGAATAACAAGATTGCGGCTCCGCCCCCAATGGCGCCGCCCTTAAAGCCGAGTACCAGGAAATGACGCTGAAATTGACCGGCAATGAAGCTATCGGTTGCCCCCACATAATGCAGCACTTCGATGATCGGGCGGTTGGTGGCCATGGCGCCGCGTGTAGCGAAGGTCACCGAAAGCACTGTGACGATCAGCACCAGCACAAAGATGGCAATGCAAACGCCAACCGCCGTTTCGGCCATGGTACGCATGCTCTCAATCCAGCGCCGATGATCATCGAGGGTCGCGGTGCTGACCTGTATGGCCAGCATTTGACGCAGGGCCGTGAAATTAGGCCGGGCTCCGGGCAAAAGCTTAACGACGATCAGGCGCGGCATGGGCAGGTCGTCCAGCGCCAAGCCAGAGCCGAGCCAGGGCTCCACCAGACGTGCCGACTCTTCCTTCGTATAGGCCTGCACATCGGCAATGCCGGGAGCGCCGCGAACAATTTCGGTCACCTTGCGCAAATCCGCTTCGATGTCGTGCCCGGGCGCCGGCCGGACTTGGATGGTGATTTCGCGGCCGACTTCGGATTCCCAGTCGCTGGCCGCGCTCACGACCACCATCGCTGCGCCGGTTGTGAGTGAAGCGAGAAACGTCATGATGGCGACGACGGCGCCAAGCGAGCGGCCTGCGAGTGAATTCCGCGCGACGATGGGCGCCACTGCCGGCAAAGCGTCGGCCGGTGCGGCCGCCGCATCAAGATCGTCCCAAGGCTCCGCCATGCTTTCGAGCGGCTCAGTCGTAGACATGCAAGCGTCCCTCGTGGAGGACCAACCGGCGCGCGTCGTACTCGTCCATCAACGCGATGTCATGCGTGGCGATAACAACCGCCGTGCCCGATTTGTTGAGCTCGATGAACAAGCGCAGCAGCCGCTGTCCGAGATTCGGATCGACATTTCCGGTCGGCTCGTCGGCAAGCAAAAGCTGCGGGCGCGCAATGACGGCCCGCGCAATCGCCGCCCGCTGCTTCTCGCCCCCTGACAAAACCGCCGGCAATGCCGCCATTCGCTCGCCCAATCCAACCCATTGCAACAATTCGATGACCTCGGCGCGATAGTTAGCCTCCTCCTTGCCGAGGACCCGCAACGGCAGGGCGACATTCTCGTAGGTGGTCATATGATCAAGAAGCCGGAAATCCTGGAAGACGATGCCGATACGGCGGCGCAAATGGGCTCGGTCGTCTTTGCTGAGCGTGGCCGTATCGTGTTTGAACATGTTGATCAGACCGCGGGTCGGCCGAAGCGACATCAGCATGAGCCGCAGGAGCGAAGTTTTGCCGGCCCCTGAGGGTCCGGTGAGGAACTGAAAGGAATGGTCCTGGATCCCGAAATTGAGATCGCAGAGCACTTCCTGGCCAAAGCCATAGCGCAAGCCGACGTTCTCGAATTGAATCACGCCGTCCTCCGGAGCGAGCGGCAATGATAGTGGCTTGGCCACGGCCGATTCATAGTCTTACCGGCTGGCGTAACACCACGAGGCCGAAGGGAGGCTGGCGGGACCGCCATGGTTTCCAATTCGTTAATGGATTGAATGGTATCATTACCTTGAGGATGCCGTCATACTGATTCGAGCAATGCTAATCGTCTGCCCGACCTGCGCGACGTCATATTCAGTGCAGCCGAATACCGTGCCGCCGCACGGGTGTCAGGTGCGATGCCTAAGGTGCCGAACGGTTTGGTATGCCCAACTCGACCAAATCAATAAGCTTTTGGCCGCGGCGGCGGCGATTGCGGCGGATTGTGGTATCCGGCGCGAGGCCAATACCTTGGAAGAAGTCGCCAAGCAGGCCGAGCCTTCAGGGGATGTAGAGGCCCCAGCCTCTCATTCGGAGCCCCCGATTGTCGCCGAGATGGGCGCTGCAAATGCGGTGGTGGATTGCGCCGCCGTCGCCGAGGCTACAGCCGAAAATCCCCAGTCGGATTCTCTTGTCGTTGTGCAGGACGCGGCTGCTGATCAAGAGGGTGCAGCTGCTTCACAAGAGCCGGCTCGTTTCTTTGTTGTCGCCCACGAGGCCGCCCCAGATCCCGAGTCCGATCACTTCCTTGGCGCCATCGAGGCTGCGCCCGTGAATCCAGGGGCGGATTCATGCAGCGTCGCCGAGATCGCTATTGTCGACACAGAGGAAGATCACCTCGCCGTGGTCACCGACAGTGCAACCGCAAATTCGCTGCCGGAGTTTCCCATGGTCGCGGAAGTCGTGACCTTAGATGCTCAATCGGATCACACCGCTACGTGCGAGCACTTCGCCGGTCCCGACTTAAATGTCGCACCAATGCCGTTTTTGCCGCCGAACGAGCAACTTGAGACATCGGTGAGCGAAACAACCCCATCAGACCAAGCCGTCGACATGGTCGCCGACGGAAACCGGCTGCCCGATAACTTGTTTGGTGAGGTCACGGCGGACGAAAACACCACCGGCCGGGCCGTTGAAGCGCATGAACAAGTGCCGCCTACTTACGACGGGTTCTCGGCGGTTATGGGTGAGGAAACAGGTAGCGCGGCATTGCGGTTCGGCCCGCAAGATTGTTCCGATGACTTCAATGTGTCGGCGGAGCGGGAAGCTGTATCGAGCAAGCAAGTCGATCCCAGCGCCGACAAACAGCCGATCGATCTCAGGGCCGATTATTCCGAGAATAGGTTTTCAGTAAACGCCAAGAACATCGAACTTCGCGCGGTTTCGCATTCGCGGCATAAAACTAAAGTGCGGTCGCGCAGCTGGAATGTCTCGGCGCGGCGCTTGGTTCCGCGTTGGCCGCTATCAAACTTGCATACAGGGATTTTAGCGCTGGCTCTGCTCGATATTTTTCTTGTCGGCTGGCGTACCGACATTGTGCAGAAGCTGCCGCAGACGGCTTCGTTTTATGCGCTGGCCGGGCTTCCAGTGAATCTGCGCGGTCTCGCTTTCGATAGCATCACCACGAGCACCCTCCGCGATGACGGGACACCTATTCTGGTCGTCGAAGGAAACATCATCAACGATACGCAGAAAAATGTGCGGGTACCGCAGATCAGATTCGTGGTCCGCGACGCCGCCGCTCAGGAAATCTACTCCTGGACCGCCAATGCTGCTCGCACATCATTGCTCCCCGGTCAGGCGGTGGCTTTTCACACCCGTCTGGCCTCGCCGCCACCAACCGCGCACGACGTTGTTCTTCGTTTTGTCAATCGGCGCGATGCAGTCACTGTGATCCGTTGATCACCATGGCGCGTATTCTCATAGCCGAAGATGAGGAAGCGCTACGCGCTCTATGCGCCCGGGCCCTGTCTGCCGAGGGACACGATGTCAAGACCGCTTGCGACGGCAGAGCCGCACTCGATCTGCTGATGGGTGAGGACAGTCATTTCGATCTCTTGCTCACAGATGTCCGCATGCCGGTTATGGATGGCATCGCGCTGGCGCTTACGGCGGCGCGCGAACGTCCCGCACTCGCCATTCTATTGATGACGGGCTACGCCGATCAGCGCGAGCGCGCCTATAATATCGATCCTCTCATTCACGACGTTATCCCAAAACCTTTTTCGGTCGCCGAACTGCGGGCGACGGTCCAAGAAGCGCTCACCGTGCAAACCGGATACTAGGGTTCATTCGTCGCTCGAGAGGGCATACGGCCGCGGCAACGGCTCGGTCGGTAGATCGGGATGCGGCCGGCCAAAATCTGGTGCCGGCGAATCCTGGCCGATCTGTACGATCCCGCGGCGAATGGCGCGCGTGCGGGTGAAATGATCGTATAGGGCTTGTCCGTCGCCCCGGCGGATGGCGCGGGTGAGCCGGGATAAATCTTCGTTGAAGGTGCCGAGCATTTCCAGAACGGCTTCCTTATTGGAGAGAAAGACGTCTCGCCACATGGTCGGATCGGAGGCGGCGATGCGAGTGAAATCGCGAAAGCCGCCGGCAGAAAATTTAAGCACCTCCGATCGCGTAACTTCGGCCAGCTCATCCGCGGTCCCGACGATTGTATAGGCGATCAGATGGGGAAGATGGCTGGTAATGGCCAGAACCAAGTCGTGATGCGCAGCCGGCATGGTTTCGACCTGCGCGCCAAGCGTGCGCCAGAATGCGGCGAGCCGCTCAGTGGCCGCGGCATCGGCGCCTTCCGGCGGCGTAAGGATGCACCAGCGATCGACGAAAAGTCCGGCAAAGCCGGCGTCTGGCCCGGAATTTTCGGTGCCGGCGACCGGATGCGCCGGGACAAAATGCACGCCAGAAGGCAGATGCGGAGCCATGTCGCGCAAAACAGCCGCCTTGACCGAACCGACATCGGAAACAGTCGCGCCGGGCGCGAGGTGCGGACCAATTTCGGCGGCCACCGCGCCGCACATCCCAACTGGGATGCAAACAATGACGAGATCGGCGTCGACAATGGCGGCCGCGTTGGTCTCGGCCACCTGGTCGGCAAGTCCGAGCTCGGCGACTCGCCGGCGGGTCGCGGCCGATTGGGCGGTGGCCACGATCTCGCGTACTACACCTTGGGCGCGCGCGGCGCGCGCAATCGAGGAGCCAATAAGACCCGTGCCGATCAACGCCAGCCGGTTATATAAAACTGCGGATTTCGTCACGGCATCACATTGGTTCGGCTAAAAAATCTTTGAGCGCGGCGACCGCGAGCCGGTTTGCCTCTTCGCTGCCAACGCTCATGCGCAAAGCATTGGGCAGCCGATAAACTCCCACTTGCCGCAAAATCAATCCGCGCGCCGTGAGGAAGGCGTCGGCGTCCTGAGCCGTTCGTCCTTTCGTAGTCGGAAAGTGAATCAACAAAAAATTGGCTACGCTCGGCGTGACTTGCAGGCCCAGTTTTTCAATCTCCCGGGCGAGCCACGCAAGCCAACGCGCATTATGATCGCGTGCGCGTTCTTGATGCTCCAAGTCGCGGATCGCTGCGATGCCGGCGGCAATGGCCGGCGTGTTGACGTTAAACGGTCCGCGTATGCGATTGATTGCCGAAACAATGCCGCTCGGACCGAACATCCACCCAAGCCGGAGCGCCGCCAGGCCGTGAATCTTCGAGAATGTGCGGGTCATAACCACATTCTCGTTGGTGGCGACCAGCTCAATGCCAGATTCGTAATCATTCCGGCGGACGTATTCGGCATATGCCGCATCGAGCACAAGCAGCACGTCAGCCGGCAAGCTCCGGTGCAGCCGCTTGATTTCGTCGAATGAAATGTACGTTCCGGTCGGATTGTTCGGATTGGCCAGGAACACGATTTTGGTGTTCTTGCTCACGGCCGCCAGAATCGCATCCACGCTGGCGGTGTAGTCGGTCTCAGGTGCGACCACCGGCCGTGCCCCGCTGCCGCGGATCGCGATCGGATAGACGAGGAAGGCGTGCGTGGTGTGGATCGCCTCGTCGCCGTCGGCCAAGTAGGCGCGCGCCAAAAGATTGAGCAAATCGTCGGAGCCGGCCCCGCACACAATGCGCTCCGGATCGAGTCCGAAGACGCCGCCGATAGCTTCCCGGAGCTCGCTCGCCGATCCATCCGGATAATCCTGCAAGTGGTCCGCCACCGCGTGATAAGCGGCGATTGCGCGCGGGCTCGGCCCGAGCGGAGTCTCGTTGGATGACAGCTTGAATACGCGTGGCACACCTGGCGCGCTGCTTTTGCCGGGCACGTAGGCGTTGATATCGAGCACCCCGGGCCTGGGCCGGGGATAAATCGCGGTCATGGCATCCTTCCCCGCAGGCGGGGACAACATTTGTCTTAGCGCGCGACCGTATAGCGGGTTGCGTGGCTGCCGACGAGGGTCCTTGAGCGGATCGAAGCGCCGGTCGCCAACAGTGCCTCGGCAACTGCCCCGATACCATGGCGCGGAACCGATATTAGAAGGGCGCCGCCGTCGAAGGCGCGATCGGGAACGGCAATGGCTTCGGCGATCCCGGCAAGCTTGTCGACTGCGCTTGCGCTCCAACCCGACACGCGGACGCTCCATACTTCGGTTTCTGTGACCATGGCGTCGGCTGCCACATGAGAGATGACGAATACCGGCAGGCCAGCCGGATGATCGGCGCGCTCGACGAAGGGCAGCCGGGCGATAATTTTTGGCGCCGTCTCGAATTCGAGGGCCGTCCACCAAGGGCCTGCCCCGGCTACAGCAAAGGCAGGTACAAGGCCCAGGTCGCCCTTCGACGCAGTGACTGCCTGGACTACGCTCGCGGCCCCCATATGCGGCTCGAAGGGTACCGTAAAGCCGAAATGGAAACGCGCGGAATCGCGCATGAGGGCGTCGCCGGCCGAAAGGTCGGCATGTACTGAAAACGGCGCCTGCACATAGGTGAATGTCGAAATAATGACGCGCCAGATGCTTTCGACGGTGTCGAGTGGCAGATTGCCGTGGTGGCGCTGTACGAGCCGGCGCATCATATCGGCTTCCCGCGCCGGCCGGAAAGCCGAACCGGATTCTTCGCTTTTCTTCACCGCGATTAGTTCGTCGATGATCTGACCTCGCTCGATGAGGAGCGCGTGCATCGCCTCATCGATGCGGTCGATCTCTCGGCGCAGATCGGCGAGCGAAGGCGTCTTCTGGTGCGGCGCTTTTGCCATATTAGTGGTTCGATTCTAACATTCGCATCCCGTTCCGGCCCGCTGTCGTGCGAATGTTAGAATCAAAGGACCACTAGCAATATTACTGCTAGTGGAGCTTTGGATTTGACATTCGCATCGGGAACCAGCGGATTGGTGGGTAGCGAATATCAAATCCGCTCCACTAGGTCCCGGGATCGACACGATTGATAGTGCCGTTATCCGGGAAATCAAAGAAAACATTGACACGGGCGGGAAGGGGCCTATTTACCGCCGTTTGACCGCCGATCAGGCGCATTTTAAGACGCCGGAAAGGCGTGTCCGGGAAGCTATTGGCATGGCCGAGGCTAGTGCGACGCTTGATACCGCCGACCGCAGACGCGAAGCGGACCATCCGCATTCGCTGCTGGTCCGCTTTCCGGCGAACAATCCCCTGCGGCTTGATTGCGGCATCGGTCTCGCGCCGCTGCAGGTCGCCTACCAGACCTACGGTACGCTCAACGCCGAGCGCAGCAACGCCGTCCTGATCTGCCACGCGCTCACCGGTGATCAACACGTGGTCAACGATCACCCGGTGACCGGCAAACCGGGCTGGTGGGAGACCATGGTGGGGCCCGGGCGCCCGATTGATACCAAGCGCTATTTCGTCATCTGCCCCAACGTGGTCGGCGGCTGCATGGGGACCTCCGGCCCGGCTTCGACCAACCCGTCGAGTGGAGCGCCGTGGGGCCTCGACTTTCCGATCATCACGGTGCGCGACATGGTGCGTGCCCAGGCGATGCTGCTGGATCATATCGGTATCGAGTCGCTGTTTGCGGTGGCAGGAGGCTCAATGGGCGGCATGCAGGTGCTGCAATGGGCGGCGAGCTACCCCAAGCGCGTTTTCGCCGCATTGCCGATCGCCGCATCGACGCGGCACACGGCTCAGAACATCGCCTTCCACGAGGTCGGGCGCCAGGCAGTGATGGCCGATCCCGATTGGCGTGGCGGCCGCTATTTCGCCGAAGGCACCAATCCGCGCCGCGGATTGGCGGTTGCGCGGATGGCCGCGCACATCACTTATTTGTCCGACGCGGCGCTGCACCGAAAATTCGGCAGGCGTTTCCAGGATCGCGACAACCCGACTTTCTCGTTCGACGCCGACTTTCAGGTCGAGTCCTATCTGCGGCACCAGGGCATTGTCTTTGTCGAACGCTTCGACGCCAATTCCTATCTCTACCTGACGCGGGCAATGGACTATTTCGATCTCGCCGCCGACTATGACGGCGTTGTCGCCAACGCTTTTCGCGGAACCCCCACCCGGTTTTGCGTCATTTCGTTCACCAGCGACTGGCTGTTTCCCACGGCGGAGTCCCGTGCGGTTGTGCACGCGCTCAATGCCGCGGGTGCGCGCGTGTCGTTCGCCGAAATCACTACCGACAAAGGTCACGATGCGTTCTTGCTGGAGGAGCCCGAATTGTTCACCACGGTGCGCGGCTTTCTCGATGGCGCAGCCGCCGCGCGCGGGCTTAAGCCGGCCGCGAGGTGACGATGCTTACGCGGCTCAAACAGGATCTCACCATGGCGGAAGCCGCGCGCGGCCCGGGCGGCGCGCGCATCGACCTGCTTGCCGTTGCCGACATGGTGGCGCAGGGCGCGCGCGTGCTCGACGTCGGCTGCGGTGACGGCGAGCTATTGCGCCTGTTGGAATCCCGCGGCGTCGACGGCCGCGGCATTGAATTGTCGCGCGAAGGCGTGAATGAGTGCGTCGCCAAGGGTCTTGCGGTCGTGCAGGGCGACGCCGATACCGATCTGGCGGATTATCCCGACGACGGGTTCGATTTCGTCATCCTGTCGCAAACGCTGCAAGCCACACGCCGACCGCGCGTCGTGCTTGAACATATGCTGCGCATCGGCCGCCACGCCATCGTGTCGTTTCCCAATTTCGGACATTGGCGCATAAGGATGCAGATCGGACTCGGCGGCCACATGCCGCACACCGACAATCTGCCGTACGCGTGGTACGAAACGCCCAACATCCACTTCTGCAGCATCAAGGATTTCCGGCAGCTTTGTCAGGTTGCCGGCGCCAGAATTGAGGAGGCAGTAGCGCTCAATGCCTGGGGGCGGCGCATGCGGCTCAAAATGCCGTGGTGGTTCTGGAATCTCTTCAGCGAGCAGGCGGTATTCTTGCTGAGCCGGCGAGGCTAAACGAACCCGGCCATTTCGCCGTTCGCCGATTTTGCCACACCGTTTCTGCCCCTATAACGGGCAGGCGCGGGCCCGTAGCTCAATGGTTAGAGCCAGCGGCTCATAACCGCTTGGTTGGAGGTTCGAGTCCTCCCGGGCCCACCATCCCATCTGTCATCATTGCGGATTTCCGAAGTATAGAAAGGCCCTGGAATTGCCGCGCTTCCATGGGGGACGTTGAAATACTATCCGGTCGCAAAATCATCCCTTGGACTTCCTCAACAGATAAGTGTCCATGATCCAGCCCTTGCTGCTTTTGGCTTCAACTCGCATTGTTTCAATGTCGCGCATTCGCTTCGGCAAATTCCCTGAGATGAGCATTTCGTCCTTCGTTCCGATATAGGCGCCCCAATAGATGTCGATTTCGGGATCCTTCACGCTTTTGAACGCACAATCGCCGTCCAACATCACCACGACATCGTCGATACCGTTGGGCAGTCCCTCGGCAAGGTTGCGTCCGGTCGTGATGTGAACGGATTTCCCGATACGATTGAGCGGGATCCTATGGGCGGCCGCCAGCGCCTGAATGCTGCTGATGCCGGGAATGACCTCGTAGTCGAAGGTAACGGTTCCTTTGGCGGCTATCCGCGCAATAATGCGTAGCGTGCTGTCATAAAGGCAAGGATCGCCCCAAATGAGGAAGGCGCCGCATTCTTCATCGCCGAGTTCTTGTTTGATTAAGCGCTCGTAGATGATCGCGCGCTGCTCATGCCATGCCTCAACCGCCCGCGCATATGATGGCGCTGCTCGGTCGCGTGCCGGGTCCGCAGCCTCGACCATCCTGTAAGATTTGTTCTTGATGTAGCGCTGGCAGACTTCCCAGCGCAGGCGGATTAAATCCTCTTTTTCCTGTCCTTTGTCCATCACGAAGAACACGTCGACTTCGTTCAGCGCATTGATGGCTTGCACGGTAAGATGTTCGGGATTGCCGGCGCCTATGCCAATGAGAAATATCTTCTTCATTGCACTTTCCTTGTCATAACTTGCCCAGGCAGACCGGAGATTGATGTGCCCGAAAGCTGTTCAGGCCGCAGGCTCATCTGTCGCCGCACTTAAGAGGCTTGCGATGTTCCGCAAACATAGTGGGCAAAGGCAGTCTTTGAATCGTCCGATCTCGGACCGCGACGGCAATTGCAGTCGAAAGTTTTCTTGCGCGCACCAACATCCCGCGACGTCTTCGCGCGAACAGGCGAACTCGGCCCCGCAATTTTCACATATCACTCGTCTTTGCAATGCGTCATCCTCTCGTACTGCATTCGTCAAAGCACTTCGGGTCTAAGGCCATAGTCTTGTCTTGATACGTGGGCCAGTGGCATCGTGTTAAGATGGCAAGTACTCATTTCAAGGACCGAGCCATGCTGCCTGCCTCGACCGATTCTCTTGGCGACCTAACGCCTGAAAAACGCATGCATGCGCTCGGAATAGTCTTGCCGCCGGCGGCGGCTCCTGTCGGCGATTATGCGCCGACCGCTGTTATCGGCAACCTGCTGATGACCTCCGGCCAATTGCCGTGGGTAGCGGGAGAATTGAAGTTCAAGGGCAAGATCGGGGCGGAATTGACGGTCGCACAAGGATATCAAGCGTTTCGCCTCAGTGCTCTCAATGCCGTTGCCCAGCTGCAAGCAGCGCTCGGCAGTCTTGACCGGGTCAAGCAAATCGTTCGGCTCGAGGGCACGCTTGGTTGTGCGCCTGGCTTTACGGATCAGCCGTCCGTGCTGGACGGCGCGTCGCATGTGATCAATCAAATCTTCGGGCCCCGCGGACGCCATACAAGGATGGTCTATTCGAACCATGAAATGCCCATGGATTGTGCGACCCTCGTGGTGCTGTATGCTGAGATCACGCCCCAGTCCGATAAGACGACCCGCTTCAGCGCAAATATCCGCGGATAGGAGGCGTCAATGATCGCTACATTTCTGCGCCATGGCTCCAATATGTGGCTCGCTCTCGGGCTTGCGGTGCTGGCGGCCGGATTTGCGGCGGGAGTGTTTCCGTTTTCACTGTTTTGGCTTGTGATAGGCGCCTTGACGTTTTATGTCAGCGAATACGGCTTTCATCGTTTCGGGTTTCATGCCCAGCCCTCGCGTTTTGCCTTTGTCCGAAAGTTGCAGCACCGGCTGCATTACGATCATCACGCCGAGCCGGAGCGGCTTGATCTGCTCTTTCTGCCGGTCTGGTTCCTCGCGCCCAATCTGGCGCTCACGGCGCTCGGCTTCGCCATCATCTTCGGCTGGTCGGTGGTCGCTTCGGCGATGTTCGGTGTGACGCTGGCCATATTCCACTACGAATGGGTCCACTACGTCGCCCACATTCCCTATCAGCCGCGGACGCGGATCGGGCGTTGGATCAAGCAATATCATCTGCGCCACCACTTCATCAGCGAGAAATTCTGGTTTGGCGTGTCAAATCCTTCGATGGACTTTGTCGGCCGCACCTACAAAGCCGCGCGTGAGGTGGAGCGCAGTGGAACGACCCGCAAGCTTTACGGCTCGTGACATGGCGCCATGCGGCCCGTCGGAGCCCGGCTCCGCCACACTGCGCCGGCTTGCCGCGCGTATTCGCTTGCGGGCGACCGAGATGGTGGCCATTCAGGGTTTCGGTTATCTCGGCCAGGCTTTTTCTTCCGCGGAAATTTTCGCCGTGCTGTTCGGCGGCGCGATGCGTTACGGACACGACCGCTTCGTGCTGTCGCCTGGCCATTACGTCATCGCGCTTTACGCCGCCGCCGCGGAGAACGGCTTGCTCGACCCGCAGGCACTTGCGACCTACGGCAAGGACGGCGCTCTGCTCGAAGCGATCGGCAGCGAACGCACGCCGCTCGGCGATCTCGTTTGCGGCTCGCTTGGGCAGGGGCTTTCCGGCGCGGTCGGCTTCGCGCTTGCGGCGGAGCTCGCCGGTGAGGATCGCGACGTGTTCGCATTCCTGAGCGACGGTGAAATGGAGGAGGGCCAAGTCTGGGAGGCGGCGATGTTCGCCGCCCATCGACGCTTAAGCCGCTTGACCGTTGTGATCGATGCGAACAATTCGCAAGTGGATGGCCCGGTCGCTTCGGTCACCACGCTTGAGCCTTTAACCGACAAATGGCGCGCCTTCGGTTGGCGTGTGGCTGAGGTTGATGGCCACGACGTGGACGCCTTGTGGCGCGCGTTTGCCGCTCGGCACGATGGGCTTGGGCCGTTCGTCGTCATTGCGCGTACGCAAATCTCGGGACGACTGCGCGCCATTCCGCCGACGGTCGATGGACATTTTATCAAGCTCGATACCGCGCTGAGGGTGGCAATCACAACAGAACTCGAGGCCGCGCTTGCGTGAGCCGCCTTACCGGACCGTTCTCAAACCTTATGGCGCCGCGCTGGTCGAACTGGCGCGGCAGCGGCCTGAAATCATCTGCCTCGGCGCCGATCTGACAAAGCAGACAGAAACCGATCTCTTTCGCGATGAACTTAGCGACCGGTTCATCAATATCGGCATGGCCGAAGCCAACATGATCAGCATTGCCGGCGGTCTTGCGCGTGCCGGTCGCGTCGTCTTCGTCAATACTTTCGGCGTCTTTTGTACACGCCGCTGCTTCGACCAGATCGCGATGTCGGTCGCTTATCCCAATCTCAACGTCAAGATCGTAGGATTCATGCCCGGGTTGTCCAGCCCGGGCGGACCGAGCCACCAGGCGATCGAAGATGTCGCCTTGATGCGGGCGCTGCCGAATTTCACCGTGATCGAGCCAGCCGACGCCGTCGAAACGAGACAGGCTGTCGCGGCCATCGCCGCGCACCCCGGGCCGGTCTATCTGCGGCTCAAGCGCGGCGAGATTCCAGTCATCTTCGAAAACAGTCACCGGCTCGATCTGCACAGCGCGCAAATCCTCGTCGGCGGCGAAGGCTGTGAACTCTGCATTGTCGCCTCGGGCATGATGCTTCCCGCGGCGCTCGCCGCAGCACGCACGCTCGGCGAGAATGGCGTCAGCGCCGCGGTGCTCAATGTGCCGGTGATCAAGCCGTTGGACGGAGCGACCGTTACGTCTGTGACGCGCGGAAGCCGCCTCGTCATCACCGCCGAAAATCACACCATTGTCGGCGGGCTCGGTTCGGCGGTCGCCGAGGTGCTGGCGGAAGCCGGCGTTTCGGCGCCGCTGCGTCGCGTCGGCATCGCCGATACGTTCGCCGAAGGGGGCAGCCGTGAGTTTCTCTTTGCTAAATACGGACTGGGTACGCAGGACATCGTCAACGCCGCGTGGGACGGGCTCAAGATCAATCGGCCGGCGCCGCAGGCGCGGGTCGTGGAGGCGAGGCCCGGCGCTTACGCGCCGGTGTGAAGTCGCCTGTCAGTGAAAGGCGGTCTTGCCGCGGATCAGGTCGGCCGCTTTTTCGCCGATCATGATTGACGGCGCATTGGTGTTACCGCTTATCACCGCCGGCATGATGGAGGCGTCGGCGACGCGGAGACCTTCAACGCCATAGACCCGCAATTGCGGATCGACCACGCTCATGGCGTCGATGCCCATTTTGCAGGTGCCGGCCTGGTGGTGATAGGTCTCGCACGTTTGCCGCACCCACTGCTCGCGGTCGGCGCGGGTCTTTGCTTTGGGCCATACCGGGCGCTTGCGCCATTCGGCAAACGCCGCGTTGTCCAAGATCTCGATTGAGACTTCCAGAGAATGGACGAGGGCGTTGAGATCGGCCGGTTCGCTCAAGTAGCGCGGATCAAGATGGAGCGGCGCGCCGGGGTCGTTCGCGGTCAGCTTCAGTTCGCCGCGTGAAACTGGGCGAATGATGCCGGGCGCGATCGCGTACGAATGCGGCGGAATGTCGAGGCCGGGTAGCGGCGGCGCACTGCACATGAAAAGCGGTTGATGATCGGGCGCCGGCAGGCGCGGATTGCTTTTGGCGAATAGATGCGCCTCGAGAATGTTGTGGTTCGGTGCAGGAATTTCTCGGCTCGCTTCGTGGATGGCAAAGGTCAGAAGGTGATCGTGCAGGTTCTGCCCGACTCCCCGCAAATCGGCGTGCACGTCGATCCCGAGTTTGCGCAAATCGTCCGCCGGACCGATCCCGGAAAGGAGCAGAAGATGCGGCGACCCGATGGTTCCGCCGCTGACAATGACTTCGGCCGCGGCGTGGGCGGTGTGCGCCTTGCCCTCGCGCTCATACACGACGCCTCTGCATTGTCCGCTCTCGATCATCAGCCGGTGGCTGTGTGCCCCGGTCTCTACAGTCAGGTTGCGTCGATTGTGGGCGGGCACGAGAAAGGCCACGGCTGCGCTGCAGCGGCGGCCGTCGTGCGTCGTCGTCGTGTCGGTATAGCCGGCCCCGACGAGTTCGGGTCCGGAAAAATCATAGTTGACGGGATGGCCGATGTTGACCGCCGCCTCGATAAAGGCGTCGGTAAGGGGATTGGGATTGGTGTGGCGCAGTACCGAGAGCGGCCCGCCGACGCCGTGATAACGCGATGCGCCGCCGTAATAATCTTCCGATTTCTTGAAATAGGGCAGCACACTCGCGTAGTCCCATCCGGCATTGCCGAGATAGGCCCAATGGTCGTAATCCGCAGGCGCTCCGCGAATGTAAATCATCCCGTTGAGGCAGCTTGAACCGCCAAGCACTTTGCCACGGGGCCAGAACAGCTGCCGGTTGAGTGCGCCCGGCTGCGGAATCGTCGTGAACGCCCAGTCGAAAGGCGTGTTCCACAATTCCCATGCGCGTTGCGGCGAGGAGATTCTTTCGTCGTCGTGATTTGCGCCGCCGGCCTCAAGCAAAAGAACGTTGATCGATGGATCTTCGGACAGCCGTGCGGCGATCACGCTCCCGGCCGATCCCGCACCGACCACGACGAAGTCATACTCAGCCACCGCGCCCTCCCATCATCCCGGCTCTTGGAAACGAAAACCGGTTCCCAGCGAAAACTATCGCAGCGCGGGCACGCTGCAATCAAGTAGGAGTGTGATCGGCGCTCGTCTCGCTGTCGAGGTGGGCCATTTGCGGCGCGTCGTAACGCGTGCCGGCGGTGAGGCTTGGCGTTACCGCCGCGTCGATGCGGGCGAAATCGGTGGCATCGAGTTTCAGGGCCAGGGCTGCGAGGCTTTCATTAAGCTGCTCGCGGCGTCTCGCTCCGATCACCGGAATAATGTCCGATCCGCGCGAGTACACCCAAGCGAGCGCAAGCTGCGCCGGGGTCGCATTTTTTTCATCGCCGATCCGCCGCAGCGCCTCGACCAGTTTCAGGTTCTGCTCGATATTGCCGCGCTGGTAACGCGGCATACGAACAATGCGGAGGTCGCCTTTATTGCTTGCCGGCGGCGCCCGGCCGCTGAGGATTCCGCGCGACAAAACGCCGTACGCGGTTATGCCGATGCCAAGTTGGCGCGTGGTCGGCAAAATGCCAGCCTCTATGCCGCGGCTCATCAGCGAATATTCGATCTGCAGATCGACGATCGGATGAACGGCCTGCGCGCGGCGTATGGTTTCAGAGCCTACTTCCGACAGGCCGACATGGCGCACATAGCCGGCGCGTATCATATCGGCAATGGCGCCAACGGTGTCTTCGATCGGCACCGCCGCATCGAGCCGCGCCGGTCGGTAAATGTCGATGTAATCGGTACCGAGGCGCCGCAACGAGTAAGCGAGAAAATTTTTGACCGCCTGCGGGCGGCCGTCATTGCCGCCGAATGCGCCGCCCGGGTCGCGCAGGGCGCCAAATTTCACCGATAGGACAATGCGCGAGCGCGCAACGCCTTCTAGCGCGCGCCGGATCAGCATTTCGTTATGGCCCATACCGTAAAAGTCGCCGGTGTCGATCAGGGTGACACCGGCGTCGACGGCCGCCCTGATGGTGGCGATGCTCTCCGCCTCGTCAGCGGGCCCATAAACCCCCGGCGACATTCCCATACAACCGAGGCCCAATGCTCCGACCGTGGGTCCGGTCCGGCCTAACTTAACGGTTTCCATACAGATCCTCGTCCGATTAGATCGCGGCGAACGCGTGTTTAATCACAGATGCGAGTTGTGGCCGCTTTCAATGCGGTGCCGGTGAAACAGTCAACCGAAAGTAAGTGGAGAGCTTGTCGATTTGGAGGGCGATGCCGACGCAAAATCTCGCCGTGGAATAGCCGACTTCGCCAAACTACGCCAGAAATGCCGTCCGCCCTTGACGGGGAAAGGCGCTGGGGACATGCAATCCTATACGAGTCGTTATTGCCGGTTACCGGATGAACGCGCCGCTTCCCGCTATTCCCGTCATTGACGTTCGTGACGGCGGCCCGCCGCGACATGCACAGATGCGGCCGCAACAAGCGCGGGCATTGCGCGATACATGCCTGCGGTTTTTTCCGCGCGCAACGCTACCGCTGATACCGGCGCTTGATTTGCTTTCCCGTCGCTCTTTGCAGCGATCGCGCTCGCCCTATCTCGCCGAAATCGCCGCAATTACGGATGTGCTGGATTTTTCCGGCATTTGGATACTGAACGCATCTTATCAATGGGGCTGTACG
>Ga0187781_10001131_pt1 | contig 20049 bp, 13 predicted proteins | sample 0715_SJ02_MP02_2_FD_132447 | JGI IMG/M metagenome (GOLD analysis project Ga0187781, IMG submission 132447) | Tropical peat soil microbial communities from peatlands in Department of Meta, Colombia - 0715_SJ02_MP02_20_MG | ecosystem: Environmental > Terrestrial > Soil > Wetlands > Peat | place... | reverse complement strand
CCTCACCGATTCGGTGAATTCGATGGCGTCGAACCTCACCGCGCAGGTCCGCAACATCGCCGAAGTTTCCACCGCCATCGCCAACGGCGACTTGTCCCGCAAGATCACGGTGAACGTCAGCGGCGAAATTCTGCAGCTTAAAGAATCCATCAACACCATGGTGGACCAGCTCAACGCTTTCGGTTCTGAAGTGACGCGCGTGGCCCGCGAGGTCGGGACTGAAGGACGTTTGGGCGGCCAGGCGAACGTCCGCGGCGTGGCCGGGACGTGGAAGGACCTGACGGACAGCGTCAACTCCATGGCCAACAACCTGACGGCCCAGGTCCGCAACATCGCCGAAGTGGCCACCGCTATCGCCAACGGGGACTTGTCGAAGAAAGTGACGGTGAGTGTCAGCGGCGAGATTCTGCAGCTCAAAGAGACCATCAACACCATGGTCGACCAGCTCAACGGGTTCGCGGGCGAAGTCACGCGCGTGGCGCGCGAAGTCGGCACCGAAGGCAAACTGGGCGGCCAGGCGCAGGTGCACGGCGTGGCCGGAACGTGGAAAGACCTTACGGACAGCGTCAACTCGATGGCCGGCAACCTGACGGCCCAGGTCCGCAACATCGCCGAAGTGGCCACGGCCGTGGCGCGCGGCGACTTGTCGCGCAAGATCACGGTCGACGTGCGGGGCGAAATCCTGCAGCTTAAGGAGACGCTCAACACGATGGTGGACCAGCTCAACGCCTTCGCGGCTGAAGTCACCCGCGTGGCGCGCGAGGTCGGCACCGAAGGCAAACTGGGCGGCCAGGCCGCCGTGCCCGGCGTGGCCGGAACGTGGAAAGACCTGACGGACAGCGTCAATTCCATGGCTGGCAACCTGACCGGGCAGGTCCGCAACATCGCCGAGGTGGCGACGGCGATCGCGTCGGGCGACTTGTCCCGCAAAATCACCGTCGATGTCCGCGGTGAAATCCTGCAGCTCAAGGAAACGTTGAACACCATGGTGGACCAGCTCAACGCGTTCGCCGGCGAAGTGACGCGCGTGGCGCGCGAGGTCGGCACCGAAGGACGTCTGGGCGGTCAGGCGAACGTGCCCGGCGTCGCGGGCACGTGGAAAGACTTGACGGACAGCGTCAACTCCATGGCCGGCAACCTGACGGGCCAGGTCCGCAACATCGCCGAAGTGACCACGGCCGTGGCGCGCGGCGACTTGTCGCGCAAGATCACAGTAGACGTCAAGGGCGAAATTCTGGAGTTGAAGAACACCATCAACACCATGGTGGACCAGCTCAACGCCTTCGCCTCGGAAGTCACGCGCGTGGCGCGTGAAGTCGGGACCGAAGGCAAGCTGGGCGGTCAGGCTGTCGTGCCCGGCGTCGCGGGCACCTGGAAAGATTTGACGGACAACGTCAACTTCATGGCTTCGAACCTGACGGCCCAGGTCCGCAACATCGCGGAAGTGGCGACGGCCATCGCCAACGGCGATCTTTCCAAGAAGATCACGGTGGACGTGCGCGGCGAAATCCTGCTGCTTAAAGAGACGCTCAACACCATGGTGGAGCAGCTCCGGTCGTTCGCTGCCGAGGTGACGCGCGTGGCGCGCGAAGTCGGCACGGAAGGACGCCTGGGCGGCCAGGCCGTGGTGCCCGGCGTCGGCGGCACATGGAAAGACCTCACAGACAACGTCAACCTGCTGGCCGCGAATCTTACAACTCAAGTCCGAAACATCGCTGAAGTGACGACCGCCGTGGCCCGCGGCGACCTCTCGCGCAAGATCACCGTGGACGTGAAGGGCGAAATCCTCGAGTTGAAGAACACGATCAACACCATGGTGGACCAGCTCAATGCTTTCGCGGCCGAAGTGACGCGCGTGGCGCGCGAAGTGGGCACCGACGGCAAACTCGGCGGCCAGGCGACGGTTACGGGCGTGGCCGGCACGTGGAAGGATCTTACGGACAACGTCAACGTGATGGCGGCCAACCTCACCGAGCAGGTTCGCGGCATCGTCAAGGTGGTGACCGCGGTCGCGAATGGCGACCTGAAGCAGAAGCTCACCGTGCGGGCCAAGGGCGAGGTGGCGGCCCTGGCGGAAACCATCAATAACATGACCGACACGCTGGCGACCTTCGCCGAACAAGTCACCAGCGTGGCGCGCGAAGTCGGCGTGGAAGGACGGCTGGGCGGCCAGGCCAACGTCCCGGGCGCGGCCGGCACCTGGAAAGACCTGACCGGCAACGTGAACCTGCTGGCCGCAAATCTCACCACCCAGGTACGCGCCATCGCCGAAGTTGCCACGGCTGTCACGCGAGGCGACCTGACGCGCTCCATCAAGGTGGACGCCCGCGGCGAAGTCTCGGAACTGAAAGACAACCTCAACACTATGATCACCAACCTGCGACTGACCACCGAACAGAACAGTCAGCAGGACTGGCTGAAGACAAACCTCGCGCGCGTGACCGGATTGCTCCAGGGCCAGCGCGACCTGAGCACGGTGGGACGGATGCTGCTTTCGGAGCTGACACCGCTCGTCAACGCGCAGCGCAGCGTGATCTACCTGATGGACAACGAGTCAGACGAGCCACGCCTGAAACTGCTTGCGGGTTATGCGGCCACTGCCCACAGCGAGGAGGCGTCCAGCTCCGGCATGGACGGCAACGGATACGCTTACGAGCAGTTGCGGGTCGGAGAAGGATTGCTGGGTCAGTGTGCGGCCGAGAAACGGCGGCTGCTGATTTCGGACGTTCCCTCCGACGCTGCGCCGATCCGGTCCGGACTCTTCGAGGCGCCACCTAAGAACGCAGTCGTCCTGCCGGTGCTCTTTGAGAGCCAGGTGAAGGCGGTCATCGAACTGGCTTCGCTCAACGCCTTCACGTCGTCACACCTGGCTTTTCTCGATCAGCTCACGGCCAGCATCGGCATCCTGCTGAACAGTATCGAGGCCACCATGAAGACCGAGGGCCTGCTCAAGCAATCTCAGCAGCTTGCCACCGAACTGCAGAGCCAGCAGAAAGAGCTGCAGGAGAAGAACGAGCAACTGGCGCAGAAGGCCCAGCAGCTCGCCGAGCAGAACGTGGAAGTGGAACGTAAGAACGAGGAAATCGAACAGGCACGCCGCGCGCTCGAAGAGAAGGCCGACGAGCTGGCGCTCACTTCCAAGTACAAGTCTGAGTTCCTGGCCAACATGTCGCACGAGCTGCGCACCCCGCTGAACAGCATCCTGATTCTGGGCCAGCAGTTGTCGGAGAATGCGGACCGCAACCTGTCGGACAAGCAGGTTGAGTTCGCACGCACCATTCACGGCGCCGGCACCGATCTTCTGAACCTGATCAGCGACATCCTCGATCTCTCCAAGATCGAATCCGGCACCGTCACCGTCGACGCCGAGGACATCCAGCTGGCGCACCTGATGGAAACGGTGGAACGCACCTTCCGTCACGAGGCGGAGAATCGCAAGCTGGGCTTCGAGCTGGCGATGGCGCCGGGTCTTCGCGGCATGACCACGGACTTGAAGCGATTGATGCAGATCCTGAAGAACCTGCTCTCCAACGCGTTCAAGTTCACCGAAAAGGGCGGCGTGAAACTGAGGGTCGCGCCCGCTGCCCGCGGCTGGACTCCGGGGCACCCGGTGCTTGCTAGTGCCGGAACCGTGGTAGCCTTCGAGGTCACGGACAGCGGCATCGGCATCCCGATCGAGAAGCAAAGGATTATCTTTGAAGCGTTCCAGCAGGCCGACGCCACCACCAGCCGCAAATACGGGGGCACGGGCCTGGGGCTCAACATCAGTCGCGAGCTTGCCACTCTGTTGGGCGGTGAAATCCAGCTGCAAAGCACGCCGGGCGCCGGCAGTAAGTTCACCCTCTACCTGCCGATGACGTACGTTGGTCCCTCGGTGCCCGCCCGGACGGCGTCGAGCCAGGATGCGAAACCCGGAGTCATGCGGCTGCCGGTCGTCCGGCTGCCGGAACGTCCCGCAGAGCAGGTTCCCGACGACCGCGATTCGCTGCAACCCGGTGATCCGACATTGCTGATCGTCGAGGACGAAGCGCACTATTGCCGCGTCCTCGCCGATCTCGCCCGTGCGTCGGGCTTCAAGGTGCTTGTCGCCATGCGGGGTATCGAGGCGCTGGAACTTGCGCGCAAGTATCACCCGACGGCCGTGTCACTTGACGTTTTCCTGCCCGACATGCTGGGATGGACGGTCCTGAGCCAGCTCAAGCAGGATCCGGCCACGCGTCACATTCCGGTTCAGATCGTGACGCTCGACGAAAACCGGCAGCACGGTCTCGCCCGCGGGGCATTCGAGTTCATCACCAAGCCCTCGACCCCCGAAGGCCTCAACGCTGCCCTGCAGCGCATCAAGGACTACGCGGCGCCGCGCCGCCGGCGGCTGCTGGTGGTGGAAGACGACGCCGCGGACCAGTTGAGCATCCGCGCGCTGCTGGAGCACGACGACATCGAGGTGGCAACGGCGGGATCGGGCGAGGAAGCTCTGGGCGCCTTGCGGACACAGGCGCCCGACTGCGTGGTGCTCGACTTGCGCCTGCCTGACATGTCCGGCTTCGAGGTGCTGGAGCGTCTGAGCCGCGACGAAGCCTTGCGCGACATCCCGATCGTGGTGTACACGGGCAAGGAGCTGTCGCCCGACGAGGACGCGCGGCTGCACAGCATCGCGCGCAGCATCGTCGTGAAGGGAGTCGAGTCTCCCGAGCGGCTGTTGGACGAGACCGCTTTGTTCCTGCACCGCGTGGTTGCCGATCTCCCCTCTGAGAAGCAGCAGATGATCGAGCGCCTGCACCGGTCCGACGACGATCTGGTGGGCAAGCCCGTGCTGGTGGTCGACGACGACGTCCGCAACATCTTCGCCCTGAGCAGCGTGCTCGAACGCCGGGGCATGCGGGTGCTTTCGGCGACCACGGGTCACGAGGCGCTCGCTTTGCTCGATTCCACGCCGGACGTTTCCATCGTCCTGATGGACATCATGATGCCGGAGATGGACGGCTACAAGACTATGCAGTTCATCCGCCAGAATCCGAAATATCGCCGGCTCCCCATCGTGGCTCTCACCGCCAAGGCGATGAAGGGCGATCGCGAGAAGTGCCTCGAAGCCGGCGCGTCGGAGTACCTAGCCAAACCGGTCAATACCGAGCAGTTGCTTTCAGCGCTGAGGATGTGGTTGCATCGCTGAGACACTGGATCTGTCAACTGACGTACTGACCAACTGACGTACTGCAACATACCCTGGGGGAAAGTGACTTATGGCATCGATTGCGATGCTGCCTGGCGAGCAAGAAGAGAAGACCGGCCCTGATCCCGGCCGTTCGGGTCGTCCGGTGAACATCCTGATGGTCGACGATCAGCCGGCCAAGCTTCTGAGCTACGAAGCCATCCTGGCTGACCTGGGGGAGAACCTGCTCAAAGCCAGTTCCGGCAAAGAAGCTCTGGAGCAGCTGCTGAAACACCAGGTCGCCGTGATCCTGATCGACGTCTGCATGCCGGACCTCGACGGATTCGAGCTGGCCACCATGATTCGCAGCCATCCGCGATTCCGCAAGACGGCAATCATCCTGGTTTCCGGCGTCATGGTCGACGATCGCGACAGGCTCAGGGGTTATGACTCCGGGGCCGTCGACTACGTCTCGGTACCGATCGTTCCGGGAATCCTGCGGGCGAAAGTGGCGATATTCGCCGAGCTTTTCCGGAAGACCGAGGAGCTCGCCCTCCTTAATCGGGAACTGGAGCGCCGCGTTGTGGAACGGACCGCCGAGATGGAGGGCCTGCTGAAGAGCACCGAGGAGGCCCGGCGCGAGGCCGAGAAGGCGAATCAGCTCAAAGACGAATTCCTGGCTATCTTATCGCACGAACTGCGCACTCCTTTGAACGCGATCACCGGCTGGGCTCATCTGCTCAGCAACGGGAAGCTGGATCCGGCGACGCACGCCAAGGCAGTGGAGTCCATCAATCGAAACGCGCTGCTCGAGGCGCGGCTTGTCTCTGACCTGCTCGACGTGTCCCGGATCGTCAGCGGCAGGCTGCGGCTGGAGCTGCGTCTGGCGGACCTGCCTTTGGTGATCCAGGCCGCGCTTGACGCCGTCCGGCCCGCCGCCCAGGCCAAGAACGTCCAACTCGATCTCACCGCGGCGAACGATGTCGCAAAAATCCATGCCGACCCTACGCGCCTGCAACAGGTGATATCGAATCTTCTCTCCAACTCGGTGAAGTTCGCACCAGCCGGGGGCAAGGTCGAGGTCACGCTCGAGCGGTCTGACTCATGCCTGGAGCTTACGGTCAAAGACAACGGCCCGGGGATATCGCCTGACATCCTCCCGTACATCTTTGAACGCTTCCGGCAGGGCGATACCTCAACCAAGCGAGCTCACAAGGGCCTCGGACTGGGACTCGCAATCGCGCGGCACCTGGTCGAGATGCACGGAGGCGCCATCGAAGCGCGCAACCGGGAGGATCAGCGGGGAGCGATTTTCAAGGTCACATTGCCGGTGTCCGGCCCGGCGGTCCCTCCGCTCGACGGAATTTCGTCAGACGAAGCACTTGCTCCCAGCAGTACGGATTCCCGGCCTTCGGCGTTTTCCCTGAAGAACATGCGGATTCTGCTCGTCGACGATGAAGCCGATGCGCGAGAGGTCGTCGCCGCCACCTTGGAGGGCTGGGGCGCGGAAGTGATGGTTGCAGCTTCGGCTGCCGATGCCCGCGACATCCTGGAGCGGGAATTGCCGGACCTGCTCGTTGCCGACATCGAAATGCCGGGCGAGGATGGCTACGACCTGATCCGGTCGATCAGAACCCTGCCGCCCGACCGCGGAGGCCGGACGCCGGCGCTGGCCTTCACCGCTTACGCAAGTGCTTACGACCGTACCAGGCTCCTCACGGCCGGCTTTGACCGGCACGTGCCCAAACCCGTCCAGCCGCCGGAACTATTCTTCGTCATCGCATCGATGATGAAGCCGGCACTTAAGGCAGGCCCTATAGACCTCAACGGTGGCCGGCCGGTAACTGGCAACTTCCAAGAGGAAACTGAATGGAAAAGCACGGATGGCACATCTTTATAGTGGACGATTTCAAGGACAATCGCGAGATGTACGCCTATTTTCTGTCCGAGCAGGGCTTTCGCGTAACCGAGGCGAAGGATGGCGAGGAAGCACTGGCGAAGGCGGCGCAGCTTCAACCGGACTTGATCGTCATGGACCTTTCGCTGCCCGGTATTGATGGCCTGGAAGCGACCCGCCAGCTCAAGGCCGGCGAACGGACCAGCCACATTCCGGTCGTCATTCTGACGGCTTATGATATCGCGGGCCTCGCTCCGATGGGCTGTGAAGCCTTCCTGACTAAACCCTGCTTGCCCGACCAGATGATCTCCGAGATCCATCGCGTCCTCGAGCGGCGTCGCACGGGCGGCAGTGCCACGCATGCCGAAGTGGCCTGACGGCCTTCTGCTACCGGATTCACGCGCGCATTATTCCCTTTGAAATCAGGACCGGATTCGCAACGGCGTCGTTCAACCGCGACGCCGATGCCGCCAGCTATTTCGCTTAGACTGTACCGCAAGTAGCAAGGGCCCGCTCGTGAGGGCTGGGAATTACCACCTGTATATTGAATAGGCGAAGACTTGACAATATTTTGCGCCGGTCATAGGCTCGCCGGGACCGGGAGGTACAAGAATCCATGAAAAGAGCTGCGCTTGCAGTTGTGGGACTCGCACTCGCCGGGTACATTGCGCCTCGAGCAGCGCTCGCGGACATCACACTTCAGGACGGGACCCAGTCTGACGACACGTTTAGCTGGAGCGGAACTACGATAGGGGCCCCAACCTGGACTAGATCTACCATCGACGACGATCCTGGGACCTTCCTTGCAAAGGTCGGCGGAGGGGAGGGTTACTTTGCGGAGGAGTTGACCGTCGGCACCACGGGGAACTACACGTTCACAGTCCAGCAGAATGGAACGGGCACCGGCGACTGGGACGGGGTTGCCGGCAACATCCTGGGATTCCTGTACCAGAATCCGTTTGACCCCTCCAATTCTCTGAGCAACCAACTATGGAACGGTGGTCCAGGAGCCTACTCATCTTGGCAGTACAATCTCGTTGCCGGGGAAGATTACTGGATCGTTGTCACTGGATATTGCGGCACCGGTAGCGGACCCGGCTACGGACAGGTACCCGGTTGCACAGGACCAGCGACTCTTGAGGAAGGGCCGTTCACTGCGTCGCTGACGGGCCCCGGAACCGTTAGACCTGTGCCTGAACCTGGAACGCTGCTCCTTCTGGGCGCTTCGTTGGCAGGCTTCGTTGGTCTTCAACGGCGAAAGCTCTTCAGGTAGGCTGGTCATTCCCGTTAGAACCACCCCCGGCCCCTCCTTAAGCAAGGGAGTCCCCCCTCCTCGTTTGAGGAGGGGTTAGGGTGGTGGTCGCCGACAACCGGCCCGCTGCCCACGGTAACCAATTGAATGGGACGGCCCACTAGCTCGGGCAGGACTCCGCTAGTGCCGGCTCGATCGCATATTCCCTGAGCTTGTTGTTGAGGGTCTTCAAGGCGATACCCAGAATCTCAGCGGTTCGCGCCTTGTTGTTGGCCGTTGAGGACAGGGTCTGGAGAATGAACCGCCGTTCAGCCTCTGCCAGGGTCAATCCTACCGCCACTCCCATGTTGTCGCTGTCGTGCCCGCTGGTCAGCGTTGGCGACAGGTTCGACGGCATGATGGTGTCGCCCCCGCACGTGATGACCGCCCGCTCCAGAACATTGCGAAGCTCGCGCACATTCCCGGGCCAGGGGTAGCGATGCATCAGGCGAAGGGCCTCCGGATCGAGAGCCTTCGTCGGACGGTTGTGCTTCCGGCAAAGGTCTTCGATAAGGGAGGCCGCCAGAAGCTCCAGATCCTCCAGGTGCTCGCGCAACGGTGGCAGTGAGATATGCACCACATTCAGACGGTAGAAGAGGTCGGCGCGCAGGGATCCCGTCCTGACCGCTTCTTCGGGCAAGCGATTTGTGGCTGCCAGAACGCGCACCGCAACTGCAATCTCTGACTTGCCGCCCAGGCGCCTTACCTTGGAATCCTCGAGCACTCGCAGCAGCTTGGCCTGCGCGGTATGGGGCATCTCGCCGATTTCGTCGAGCAGCAGCGTCCCTCCCTGGGCCAGCTCGAAACAGCCCATGCGCGACTCCAGGGCGCCGGTGAAAGCCCCTTTCTCGTGGCCGAACAACTCGCTTTCGATGAGTGATTCGGGAATGGCGGCACAATTCACCGCCACAAAGGAGTTGCTCCGGCACGGGCTCAGTTCATGGATGGTGCGCGCCACCACTTCTTTCCCGGTGCCGCTCTCCCCGGTGATGAGCACTGACGCGGCCGAAGGCGCCACCAGGGTGATCAGCGAAGTGAGCTGCCGCATCTTCCGGGACTGGCCGACCAGCTTGCCCAGGGCGCCCAGGTCGCGGAGCTTCCGGTGCGCGATCTGAAGTTGCCGCTCGCTTTCGTGCCGGTCGAAACAGTTTCGCAGCACCACCTGCAGGCGGGACGGATCGGTTCCTTTCTCGAGGAAATCGAATGCGCCCAGCCGCGTGGCCGCCACTGCGCTTTGAATGGTCCCATGGCCGGTCAGCATCACAAACGAGGTGCTTTGGCTGAACTCGCGGGTCTTCCTCAGCAGATCGAGTCCGCTCAAGCCCGGCATTTGAAGGTCGGAAACGACCACCGCGGGATGGGACCCGGCAATCTTGTCCCAGGCCGTTGTCCCATCGCTCGCGGCGTCAACGCTGTAGCCCCATTCATCGAGTAAGCTGACGAGCGCGCTCCGCACGCGTTCGTCATCTTCCACCACCAAAACCTTCTGCTTCCTGGCTGGAGAGAAATTCTCAAGCTTGCGCGCTGGTTGTGCCACTGGTCTGGCCCCCTTGGGATAATTCAATATTGGTGCAGCCATTGCAGTAACCTACGGGCCCTTCGTCACGGTCGTGACCGTGCGGGAACCGTTACCGGCCGAATGCTCAGAGCCGCGTGGCGCTTGCGGCCGGTCGAACTTGATCTCAGCGCTGACGAACGAATCGTGGTGGCAAGCCGCTTCGACGGCCGGCACCAGGTCGCGACTTGCCCGTGACTTCAGGACGTAACCACGAACACCCGCGTCGAGCGCCTTGCCGACCATCGCCGGCACGTCGTACTGGCTGAGCATGACCACTTCGGCGCGGGCTGTCGCCCGGTGGATCAGCGGCGTCGCGCTGATCCCGTCGAGCTCCGGCATGCTGACGTCCAGGGTGACCACGTCCGGGTCCAGTTGCGCCGCCTTCTCCACCGCCTCGCGGCCGTTGGCGGCTTGGCCGACCACGTGCCACCCGGGATGCATCTCCAGCAATTCGTGGCGCCGCGCCGCATGGGCTCGTCATCGTCGACTACAAGCATGCGGAGATCTGTCATCGCGTGACGCCGTCTGCCTTTCTTGCCTGCTGCTTTCGATCATGCACCCGTGACGGCGAACTCACGGATTCTGGGCTTGACCCGGCTCTGGTGTCTCGAGCCGGTTTCCCGGAGCGAGGAACCAAAAGCTGCAGATCGACCTGCCGGATTAACCCCCGAAGCCCAGTCAGAGCAACGGTCACGCGGACCCCGCAATTTGCAGATTCTCCCTTTACGGGACTGGTGGTCAATCGGCAATTACCCTGATGTTGAGTTTCCAAGATACCCTAGCCCTGCGGAGCCAGAACCCGGAAGTAAGAGGTCGAGAGTCTACAGTCGAAAGTCAAGAGTCCAAAGTTGGAGATTGGGGGGCAGTAGGTCAGTTTCGAGACTGCTCCGACCACCCCGGCGTCGATGATGGGCTATAGCCCACTACCCCCGCGTCGGGTGTGCGACACAGAAGCTGCAAACATGAAAGGTCAGGTGAAAATGGCCCCGGCAGGGGCCAATCCGTGAGTAGCCGTAGGTGTAACCTACGGGCAGGATTTGCCTCCCACCGACGCAACCCCGGAGGGGTTGACGTTGGCCCAGGTCCGGCCCCTACAGGGCCGGCGGGGTTTGGGGTAGGTTGTAACCTACGGGCAGGATTTGCCCCCCACCCATGCAACCCCGGAGGGGTCGACGTTGGCCAAGGTCCGGCCCCTTCAGGGCCGCCGGGTTAGACGCGCATCCGACGGCCTACTACCTTGGGGGGGGCGTCCGGGTCCGTAGGTTGCACCTACGGCTACCCACGGTCTCCCGTTTCGCGGGAGGCGGATCGGCAAGCCGACCCACTACGCAAGAAACAAACCTTAGGAATCAAGGCAAACCCCGAACTCCAACTTCTATGTCGCACACCCAGCGTCAACGGGATTCTTGACAGGCCGATGGTCCGGTGCTAGAGTTGCAATTGGGTGGGGCAAGAAAGTCCTGATCGGGAGGATCGCGTGCCCCGCTGTATACCTCCGCTCACTCCGGCCGCGATCGCAACCCGACTGGCCAGCGCCTTCAAATCCACACGACCTGAAATCGAACAGAGGAACGTTCGTCTCGCACCGATTTCCCTGCGGCGTGGGCGCCACGCCATTAATCTGTCCAGGTTTCGGGCGATCAGGGTCTGGAGCGGGCGCAGAAGTGGACGCGAAGCGTTGGAACTAAAGCTGGAATGTTCTTTAGAATCTAGCCCAAATCAGACGAGACTCCCCCATCGTGCTCTGGTGCGCCCGCGCCCCGAGGTGCGCTGGATTTCGCCTTGGATTTGCGCCCGCACGATACCGGTGGGGTCGTTTCGAATGGCGCAAGCCAAGGCAAATTGCTGTGGAACAGCATCAAGCCAGGAGGCGAACTTTGCGGGGGGCGCATTTTCGCGGAAAACATCGACGAATCGAGGAACGAACCCACCATCTTGTTTAGAATCAGCGAGGCCTTGGGAACGAACCCACTATATATCTCAAAATAAAAGAGATAAACATAATGTCGTATAACAGTATGATTCAACGACGCTTATATGAAACTTGTGGTGGAAAATGCCTGTCGCTGCGTTCAAAGCATGCCGTTTTAGGCGCTGTTTGAAACCCGCTGCCGATTCTGCGCCAAGGCCAGGAGGGAAAGGAATGGAGTCATACGTCGAAGGCCAAGAGGTCATTGAATCTGAAGGTCTTAGACTGTTTCTTTGGAGCGCAAAAACGTGGCTCTTGAAGCCAAAGCACTGAATCTAAGACGCTGGAGCCTTCAATCAGGAGAAGGAGATTGCCAAGACGCGGACGCGCAGAAGAGGCCGGCATACCTTGAAATCGAAATGAGATTTCCGCCGGGGTCCCGCAATCTCTTGGGCCTTTTGCCCGGCCTTGCATCAGGCCGGCGCTCGGAAAGCAGGGTTCAGCATTCACCCTAGGTTCGGTTCCTATGGTGTGCATGACCGACATGGCTCTTCTCCACGACTACTTCGATGCAGCCGAGGACTTCTACAATGAAGTCAAGCGTCTTAACAGGCCGTTGCGCCACAAAGATTTCGAGCGCGTTCTTGAAGACGTGCGGCAGGCCCGCGCCAGGTGCGTTCGTGCCCGTGAGATGCTCGAAGAGCACAGGCGCGAGCACGGGTGCCGGAGAGAAGGATGCTGAGTGAGCTAACCAAAGCACACCGGCGCTCTCGAGTTCCTTTCGTAGGCTAGAATAGGAACTTGATCGACATCTTAACCAGAGAGGTACCGAAGGCTTGAAGGCAGCGAAAGCAAAAAAACCCCCACTTCTTGACCGGTTCGAATCCGAGGCGGGCTCAGCTCCAACTCGCGGTGCACAGGGGCGGGCGAAATCCGAGGCAGCGGGAAACCGCGCATCGGCCAGGGACGCCTTGCGTCAACGCGAGGAACGGCTTCAGCTCGCGCTCGATGCCGCCGGGGTCGGCACCTGGGACTGGAACATCGCCGCGGGTGAAGTGGTATGGTCCGGGAACATGGAACAGATTCACGGCCAGCCTCCTGGATCGTTTGGGGGCTCGTTCGACGGCTTCCTCCAGACGGTCCACGAGGACGATCGTCAGGGCGTGTTGGCCGCCATCGAGCAGGCGCTGGAAGGCAGCGGTCAATACCGCGTCGAATACCGCCAGCCGTCCGCCGGCGGGGAAACCAGATGGATGGAGGGCAGGGGCTGTGCGATTTACGACAGAAGCGGCCGCGCCGTGCGCATGGTGGGCGTGTGCAGCGACGTCACTGCTCGCAAGCGCACGGAGGAAGAGCTGAAGAAGGCCAAGGCCGAGCTCGAGAGCCGTGTCGCCGACCGGACGTTTGAAGCGGCGCAGCTCAACGAGGTCCTGAGGGAAAAGGTCCGCCTGCTCGAGATCGCGCATGACGCAATCATCGTGCGAACCTTCAACGGTTCGATTCTTTCCTGGAACCAGGGCGCGGAACTCATGTACGGCTGGCGCGCCGAAGATGCCTTGGGCAAGAGGACCCACACATTGCTCGAGACGAAGTTTCCGGTGTCCCTGAAAGACGTGGAAGCCCGGCTCCTGAAGGAGGGCTGGTGGGAAGGTGAACTGGTTCACACCCGGCGGGATGGCAGCGAGATTATTGTGTCGAGCCGTCACGTCCTGCAGCGAAATGATGAGGGCCGGCCGGTGTCGGTGATGGAAATCAACCGTGACATCACGGCGCACAAAAGAGCCGAGATGGCTCACCAGGAGAGCGAGGCTCGCCTGTTCGCGCTCATCGAGGCCACGGGCGATGCGGTTTTCGAATTCGACGAAGACGGCACCTATTTGAGCATCTGGACCACCAACGAAAGCTTGCTGGTGCGGCCCAAGAATAAACTGTTGGGCCGGCGACTCGAAGAGGCTCTGGGGTTCGAAGCAGCGCGCCCGTTCATTGAGGCTTACGCGCGCGTGCTGAGAACAGGGATTTCGGAGGGCATTGAGTATTCATTGGATTTTCCCGGAGGCGCGCGCTGGTTTTCAGGCCGCATCAGCCGCATTGGTCCCCTGGGCGACTCGCCGCGGCGGATCTGCCTGTGTGTCCGGGAAATCACCGAGCGCAAGCAGGCGGAAGAAGATCTGAAACAGACATCCGAGCGCTTCCGCCTGGTGGTCCAGTCCGTCAAGGACTATGCCATTTTCATGCTTGATCCTGAAGGCCACGTCCTGACCTGGAATGAGGGCGCGCAGCGGTTGAAAGGGTACCGGCCCCAGGAGATCATTGGAAGAAGCTTCTCCGTTTTCTATCGGCCGGAGGACGCGCGCGCGGGCAAGCCGCAGCGCATGCTGAGGATCGCCGCCGCGGAAGGCCGCGTGGAAGACGAGGGCTGGCGCGTGCGCAAAGACGGATCGCGCTTCTGGGCGGACGTGGTGATCACTGCGCTTCGCGATGACGCAGGCGACCTGCGGGGCTTCGCCAAGGTGACCCGCGACATGACCGAGCGCCGGAGGTCGGAAGAAGCGGTGCGCGAACTTTCCGGCCGCTTGTTGCGGCTTCAGGATGACGAGCGGCGCCGCATGGCCCGGGAGCTGCACGACAGCACCGCCCAGACCGTCTCGGCGTTGTCGCTGAATCTGGCGCTGGTGCAACAGCGCGCCGGCGCTTCGCTCGACGCCAAAGCGCTGAAGTGTCTTGTCGAAGCCTCGGAGCTGGCGGAGCAGGCGTCGCGCGAAATTCGCACGTTTTCCTACCTGCTGCACCCGCCGATGCTCGACGAAGCGGGGTTGCCCTTTGCGCTCCGCTGGTACGTGGACGGATTTGCCGAGCGGACCAGGATTCAGGTCGATTTGGACGTGTCACCGGACCTGGGCCGGCTTTCGGGCGACGTGGAGACGGCGCTGTTCCGCATTGTTCAGGAGTGCCTGACAAATATTCATCGCCATTCGGGAAGCCCCACGGCGAGGATTCAGCTCGGGCGTGACGGGCAGCAAATCAGCTTGGAAGTGGCGGACGAGGGTAGAGGGCTGCCGGAGGCGGCGTTTCTAGAAAGTGATGGCGGTCCGGCGAAGCTTGGAGTCGGCATCCGCGGCATGCGGGAGCGCGTGAGGCAACTGGGCGGGCGGCTGGAGATCAGGCCGGGCAAGCCCGGAACGATCGTCGAAGTAATATTGCCGCTATCGGGGAAGGCCGAGTGAACCCGGAGCTGCGTATTCTGGCGGTGGACGATCATGGGCTTACACTCATTAGCCTAGATACGTAGGCTTGTACGGGCCAAGGCCGACCGACCCCAGGGCCGGCCCTGCAGTCGCAATGGTTCCTACTGACCCGTGCCGGACGCTGACGCGCTGCCCGGCGTCCGTTTGCCCTTCACCTCGACGGAGGCCATGATCCCGGGTTGTTTCCCAGCGCGCGGTCAAGATTGAACGCGGCGCTGATCAGCCCCATGTGGGTGAACGCCTGCGGGAAGTTTCCAAGGGCTTCTCCGCATACGCCCGTCTCCTCGGAGTAGAGTCCGACGTGGTTGGCGAGCCCGAGCATGTTGTCAAAAATTAGGCGCGCTTCGTGCAGGCGTGACGGGTCGGCGCCGCCGGCGCGTGTCAATGCTTCTACAAGCCAGAAGGTGCACATGTTGAACGTGCCCTCGTCGCCTGAGAGTCCGTCGTCGGTATGCTCGGAGGAATATCGGAAGACGGTATGGCCGCCCATCAGTCCTCCCTGGCCGAGGGGCTTGGCCGGATGAGCTGCGACCGATGATCAAGAATGGGCATGAAATCGGTCACTTCGCAGGCCCCGTGAGGACCCGTAAATCCCGTAACCAAGACGTTGGTGTCTGACCAGTAGAACTGGTGCGAGCGGACTCCGGAGCGTGTAGTAGGTCCGATTCTGAAGACCCCGCCCTTGCGGTCGTCCAGGATCGCGGCAAAAACGCTCGGAGAGTCGAAGGATGGCAGGCAGAGCCAGTCGATGGACCCGTCAGTGGCGACCAGGGCAGCCGTGCGAAGATCTCCGATAATCCCGTGATCTTCAATCGAGGGATATGCCATACACCCTCAATCGCTCGGCTGGCATGGGAGCCGCCGCAGTCTCCAACCGATCACGCACCGAAGCAGGTGGGCGGCTCATAACAGGTTTTCCATCAGGCACTTGCATACCAAGTCGTTTGATTGCGCGGAGAGGGCAATCGACGGCATCGCGCATCCGGTCTCTTGGAGGAACGTGACAAGGTGTTCGATCGCCAGTCCAGGCGCGTTCCAGCCCAGACAGCAATCCGCGGCGTCACGCTTGTGACGAGCAGCTACGGTGCTTGCGCGCCAGGACACCGGGCTTTCCAGTCTCCGGCTACTGTAAGTCCGCCGTGGCGGTACACACTACAACCGATTGAAAGCAAACGGCCAGCGCCCCAAACTCTACAGTGTGATGAGCTTGACCAGTCCTCTGGAGGGCATGACATATGGCGACGCACTTGTCAAACGAACGGGCCTTGGTTGCTGCCGCGCAAATTGGAAACCACGAGGCCTTTGCGGTATTGGTGAACCAATACCAGCAGAACATCTATCGGTTGGCTCTCAGAATCACGGGTAACCACGAGGACGCCGAAGACGCGCTGCAGGAAGCCCTGCTCAAGGCGTACTGTAATCTCAGTAGGTTTCAGGGAGAATCGCTGTTTTATACCTGGCTGGTCCGGATCACAATGAACGAAGCTCTGATGAAGTTACGCAGGAGCAAAAGGAACGGCAGCCGCCAACTGCCGATTGACGACGCTCTGCCTTTGAGCAACGATTCGAGTCCAATTAACGGCATGGAGCCCACGGACCCTGAGAAGTGGTACGCCCAGATCGAGCTTCGCGAGATGCTCTGCACAGCGCTGAACGGCATCAGCGGGCGGCTAAGCGATGCGTTCGTGCTACGCAACGTGGCGGATCTCTCCATTCGGGAGACTGCCGCCACGCTCGGCTTGTCCGTCGCGGGTGTAAAGTCGCGACTCCTCCGCGCTCGTGGTCGTTTGCGGCAAAGACTCGGCAAGGCCTCGGCGCGCGGCCGTTCACTCGCCCACCTCGGTACAGTTGCCGGAAAAACGCTGCTCAGCTCCCCGGCGTCGAGGTCGAAGGCGGGCGGGCCCCGAGGCGCGCGTAGGGTACCAGTGCATGAGAACCGCGACGTGCCGGTGATGGCCGGGAACCCACTTACCGAGCTTGTGCAGCGAGTTCAGCGGGCGAGCCACGCTCCGGCATAAGTATCGGTCATGAGCGCCCGGCGGCCAGCTCCGACTCGCCGCGTTCCGGGCCTCGGTGTTGGATTCGATCCGGAATTCCTGGGTTATGGCTGGCCGAAAGCGGTCGAGCCGAAGACCCCGATCTTCGAGCGCGCCAGTTCGATTTTCGCCACAGCCTTGGCTGCAGTGCCCGGGGCCTGGCGAACCGGTGCGTCAAGACCTGTGCGATGTTCGCGCCGAACGGCAAGACAACGAGATCAAAAGCCTCCTGGTCCATGTTCTCGAGATGAAGGGAGTCACTCTCACCTTCAGATGAACCGGAGGCTTCATCGATGGTAAGAACCACATCGACGGGTGGTTTTGCCGTACGCGCCAGGGTCACAACGTCCCGCCAGCGGCCGTTCGCAAAGCTGGTACCGGTGAAGATGATATCGGGGACCTTCCCACCGTCCAGGGCGGCTTGTACATCGCGGCATGTGCGCGCATAGACGGCTTCAACGTTTTGCATCTGCAGCGCCGCCTGCACCTGCCGTCGCATGCTGGTATTTTCATGCGCCACCAAAGCCACTGCATGCCACTTCATAGACACCCCCCATTTCCTTGAATGACTCCCGTCAGCCTGCTGGAACCGGAGCCGTGAGCGAGGGCTCAGGCGCCAATTTATGGGGAATTAAGCAGTCGATCAATCCGGGTATTTCCCTACGTTTGCGCATTACGATACCTGATGGCCGAACGCCTCCCGCTCAATGACCGGGAACGGCAAATGCCAGGAGTACATTCCCGTCGAGCTGGTTCGTGTAACCCGCGTGCGCGTAGACCATGCCGTTCACGATAGCTGGCCCGCCGTTATTGAAGGCGCCGCCGTGGGCTTTCACGCCGTTGACCGTGACAAAGTCCCGGGTGGCGTCAAAGTCCCAGATGACAGCGCCGTCCCCGCTGTCGTACGCGCGCAAGTGGCCGTCCAAAGAGCCCGCGAACACTGCGCTGGATATCGCGGTCGGCGGGGCCATCTGAGCTGCGCTGCAGCCGAACTGTCCGAGACATCCGGGCTTTGGCGGCCGGGCGTACCAGGCGCGCGTGCCCGTCAGCAGGTCCAATGCTGCGAGGCCGCCGCCCACCTCCGCCTTGTCGGGATTCCAATCCGAGACCGGGAAATACCCATAACGCCCGCTGACCGCACCGCCCCATTCAATTCCGCCCAGAGGCCCGCCCTGCGCCACCCCCCGCTGCCAGATCAGAGAACCATCGCGTAGATCAAGCGCGTATACAACTCCCGACTTCTGAGCGGCCACCAGTACGCCGCGTCCGGCGACGTCGTACAAAATCGGGGGCGCTCCGAAATCGTAATCATCGCCCGGCCTCGACGGACAATTGGCCTTCGTCTGTGAGACGCACGCGATATTCCACAGATCGTGCGCGGTCAACTGGTGCGACCAGAGCATTTTCCCGGAATCCAGGCTTAGAGCCACGATCGCATCAGAAGTATTTGTCGGTGGACCGGCATAGTTGTTGCCAGTGGCCACATAAACCCTGCGGCGCCGGGCGTCGATGGTGGGAGCAGACCAGATCGGCGCGCCCGACGGCCCCCACATCTGTACGCCGCTCGAGTTTTTGCGGGTGGGCCGGGCCGTTTCCCCGATCATGTAGGCTTGCCACACGGTTCTGCCGGAGTTGGCATCAAGCGCCACAAGACTTCCGCGAAACGTGCAGCACTGATACTTCGGATCCTCGGCGGCGCCCTCTTCCCCGGACGATATCGGAACGTAAAGACGATCTCCGAGCAGCGCGGGCGACCCGGTGATGCGCGCCGCAGGATGGGATTCGGGCCGCACCTTCCAGACCTGCGCGCCATTCGAAGTCGATATCGCGTATACATTTCCGTCCGTATCGCCGAAGAAGGCCAGACGGCCGTCGTCCGACACTGAAATCGCGGTTTTGACGGTATCGCTTGCCTGGAAAGTCCAGTAAATGCATCCCGTTCCGGCGTCAATCGAGTAGACGGTGCCGTCTTCGCTGCCTGTATAAAGCCTGCCGGCGACGATCGTTGGTTGACCGTAAGTAGCCGACGCTCCCGGGAATCCAAAGGCCCATTTTAATTGCAGCTTGGGAATGTCCTGGCGTTCGAGGCCGGCGCTCGTTGCCGGCTGAAACCGCGTGTTCCCCGCCTCGACGCCCCAACCACGCCACGCCGGGCTGTCGAGCGGTGGGTCCGCGTTGACGCTGCAAAATCCCTTCGACATCGAGGACGTCCGCGGATTACCGAGGTAGTTCGCGACTGCGACCCGTTGGGCGCGGCTCAACTTCGAGCCCTGCAGCTTCATTTCACCGGTCTGCAGAGCGGTCAGGATCGACTTCGTTGACATGTCGCGCAGCGACTCGAGCAACGGTGCGCGCATTGGGCTGCTGGCGGCATGGCAAGTGGCGCAACGCGTCCGGAAGACGTCTGCACCGTCGACCTCGGGAGCCGTTTGCCGCCGGTGACAACCCGCGAGGCTTAGAATAAGTAAAACGGATGAAAGAAGTACCGCAGCCGTACATGCAATCCATCGCGAACTCAAGCTTCTTGGCCGGGAGAATGGCGGTTTACCGCTGCGGACGATCTGACTCAAACCTTCTGGAAGCATTTACACCCCTGAGTCGTGCTGCTCGGCCTTGGACCTGCGAGCCTGGTTAAACCCTTGCAGATGCGCGAACAAGTGGCGCCAGGAATGCGCTGAGAGCCCGGCCTCGTGGATCTTTTGATTACGGACTCACGAGGGCGCCCCTGGCTCACAGCGCGCTCGGGGTCTAAACAAAATGGCGGGCGAGCCTTCCGCTCTCACCCGCCGAACTTGGGATTCGCAGTTCTGCAACTCTTGTACCGTTGGAATTCAGCCCCCGACGTGGAAACGATTCACCGAACTGAGCACGCCAAAGATGTTGAGCAGCCAGATAACCACCACGATCACCACGACCGCGTTCAGGATTGACTTGATCGAGCCGGCCATGGGAATAAATCGATTG
>Ga0187781_10001130_pt1 | contig 20053 bp, 17 predicted proteins | sample 0715_SJ02_MP02_2_FD_132447 | JGI IMG/M metagenome (GOLD analysis project Ga0187781, IMG submission 132447) | Tropical peat soil microbial communities from peatlands in Department of Meta, Colombia - 0715_SJ02_MP02_20_MG | ecosystem: Environmental > Terrestrial > Soil > Wetlands > Peat | place... | reverse complement strand
GTCTTCGCCGCTTACAGCCTCGTGGGATCTCTGGTGGCGGCGCTGGGATCGCTCGCCGCCGGGCTGCCGGAGGTGTTTGTCGCCGCAGGGGCGACAAACCTGCTCCGTGCGGTGCAGGGCATGTTCGCGCTTTATGCGGTGCTGGGCCTCGCCAGCTATTTTCTCTATCGTCGCCTGCCGCGGGGGCCGGCGCCGCGCCGGGCCGGGAAGGTGCAGCCGCTCGGCCCCTCGCGGCGCATCGTGCTGCTGCTGGCGGCGCTCTTCAGCCTCGATGCTTTCGGCGGCGGCTTCATCGTGCAGTCGCTGCTGGCGCTGTGGCTCTACGAGCATTACGCCCTGTCGCTGGCCGCGGCCGGCGCCTTCTTCTTCTGGAGCGGGTTGCTGGCGGCGGGCTCATATCTCGTCGCCACGCGGCTGGCCGGGCGCATCGGCCTCGTCAACACCATGGTGTTCACGCATCTGCCGGCGAACCTGCTGCTGATCCTGGTGCCCTTCGCGCCGGGCGTAGGGGTGGCGCTGGCGCTGCTGCTGTTGCGCAGCGCGCTTTCCAACATGGACGTGCCGACGCGCACCTCCTACGTCATGGCGGTGGTGACGCCGGGCGAGCGCGCGGCGGCGGCGAGCGTCACCGCGGTGCCGCGCAGCCTCGCCGCCGCGGCGAGCCCGATCGCCGCCGGCTACATGCTGGCGCTCTCCTCCTTCGGCTGGCCGCTCCTCGCCGCGGGCGCGCTGAAGGCGGTCTACGACCTGTTGCTGCTGGGCCTCTTCCGCCACCGCCGCCCGCCGGAGGAGGCCTAGGCAAATTCGCGAAGCGAATTTGTCCGCGGCGGCGACAGCGGTTGCGCAGCAACCGCGAGAGCCGCACCGTGCGGGCTAGCATAGTTCCCGTTTTGAAAGACGCAGAAGTACGGTGCAGAATTATGGTGTCCAGTGCACTGTCATGTGCGGACGACCGCCGCGTTGCAAGCAGAATCTGTGACTTTGTGCGAGTTGATCGGGTGCGGTCACCGTAATTCCCAACGTGGGATACCTATGCCTACAACTCAGCCTTTGAACGAGGAGCGGCAGAGTATAGAGTGTCCCGCTAGGGGCACCGAGGCACGTTGTACGCCGAAAAAACGAGGTCTGCCTTGCTTTACTCCTGACTCCTGCGCCGTGGTTATTTTTTCCTCTTGTCGTGCTCGCAGGGCGTGTTCCCCAGCGTCTCGTTCGGTGCAAGGAGCGGATACTCAATGCCTTGCTTACAGAAGTAGACGATAGGTTTCAGCCCATTGAATACGCCTCCACTGTGATGGATTTCGTCTATGGGTGTGTAATCGAACGCATATAGGCCCGCAGGAAGTACGTTGTCTCCCCACGGCAATGCTGCGCTTGTGACGCGCGCATAAGCACCTTTAATGATCCCGGTGATCATTAGCGCGAGGTCCGCTGGCTTGTCGCCGGCCAACTCCTGCTGAGTGGGAGCAACAACGGTTCCCTGTCCGATTTCCTCGCCAAGCTTTTCGTAGTCGGTAGAAACTGCTTTCGTCGCCAGATATGCCTTTGTTTCTACTTGAGGCTTGGCGGGCTGTCCGATGACTTTGTTTGCGCCGCCGGTGGTTCCAGTACCAATAGCTCCGCCCACCAGCGACGCGATCGCCTGTAGGGCAGCAACTCCCCCGCTGTCGCTCGAACCATTCATGGAGGTCAGCATCCATCCGTCTTGCAGGGTCGGCGCCATTGAGACCGTGCCAAACAGGCCAGACTTCATTTTAAGCGCCATTGGATGGGAGTAATCCGGCAAGTAGACCAGCTTGATGGAATACTGTGCCATCGAAGCGGCGAACGATGTGTCCGTAGCGGGAGCGGCCGGCGTGTTGCTCTGTGGCGGATTGTTGCCGGGTGTCGGATTGCTGCCGGGTGTCGGATTGCTGCCGAGATTGCTTAGCGTCTGCCCTTTCTGCTGGTGCTGCTGTTCCTGCTGTTCCTGCTGCGGGTTACCGCTTCCTCCGTCTTTTGACGAACTCCCGGCAGACGGGAGCTCCGTGATCAGAAGATACGGCTTTGGCAAGTAGTACCGGATCCCCGGTACTTGGTTTCCTGCCTTCTCAGTACCATCAGCGTTCAGCGGAATCGACGTAATTTTGGCGCAAGCCGCCATCAAAGGAACGAACGCAGCAAGCATGAGCCAAAGTTTCATTAGGTCCCCCTTGGCTCAGCTACAATACACTCAGGGCTAGAGTGTTGCAACAGAGCTGCCTGCGGCACGCCCAAAGTTACGGCGGCAGTGGCGCGCGAGGCGAAGCTGGCGCGATCCAGCCGAATTACGGTGACAGTGCCTTGGACTGCACCCCTGCGCTGAGACACGGAAATCAGGGACAGGTTGCGATCAGCGCCGTTTGGGGCCGCTCGCGAGCAACCGTCAATAGGTCGCGATCATTTCGTCCGAGACCCGCGCCACGCCAGGCACGCCCTCGGCGAGCGCGACCAGCGCCTTGCGCTCCTGCTCGGAGCTGATGAGGCCCCATAAATGCACCGTTCCGCCGGCGACGATGACGTTGCGGCTGCCAAAATCGGTCCAGGACTGCTGCTGCTTCAGTCGAGCCAGCAACTCCTGGCGAATCTCGAGGTCCGCTTCGCCCGCCTCCTCGCCATGCCCCAGGGCCGATGCGAGGGCCTGGATCAGATTGCAGCGGCTCACCACGCCGACCAGCTTGCCATTCCGGAGAATGGGCACGCGCTTGATCCGCTTGCGCTCCAGCAGCGCCGCGATCTCCGACAGCGGCGTATCCTCGCTGGCCGATACCACATCCGTCGTCATGAGTTCGCCGACCTTCTTGCCGTGCGCCTTGGCGAAATCCTCGGCGAGCGCGGCCGCGCCGGTTACCGCCTCGAGCCACCACGGGCGGTGCTTTTCCGTACCGATCTCGACGCGATGAATGAGATCGGCCTCGCTGATGATGCCAATCAGATGCGCGTGCGCATCGACGACCGGCAGGGCGCTGATGTCATGCTCGCCCAAAAGCCTGATCGCTTCGGCAACGTCGGTGTCGGGATGGACCGTAACGACGTCGCGGACCATGACATCAATCGCACGCATCATCGTCTCCTCGGGCTGTGCAGGGAGGGTGACATGGCGCGGCAGATCTCAAAAGAGATAGTTGAAAAGAGCGAACAGCGACCCCGAAATCACGATCGCGGCCGGCAATGTCATCACCCAGGCAAGGACCAGGTTCTTGATCGTGCTGCCTTGCAGGCCCGACCGGTTCGCCGCCATGGTGCCCGCGACCCCCGAAGAGAGCACGTGCGTGGTGCTGACCGGCAATCCGTAACTGTCCGCCGCCATGATCAACCCCATCGCGACGAGCTCGGCCGATCCGCCCTGGGCATAAGTCAGATGTTCCTTGCCGATCTTCTCGCCGACGGTGACGACGATGCGCTTCCAGCCGACCATCGTCCCCAGGCCGAGCGCGATCGCCACCGCGACCTTGACCCAGGTCGGAATGAATTTGGTGCCGGTATCGAGCGCCTTTTTATAGCTGCTCAACGTGGCGACCTCGTCCGCCGACAAGTCGGCTTCCTTGTCCTTCATCAGGAGACGAAGCGCTTCGGAGGCGAGATACATGTCGTTGCGCGTGTTGCCGACGGCTTCTACCGGCAGCTTCGCCAATGACCCGTATTGCGCCACCTCATCGCCGATATGAGTCACCAAAACCGCCAGCGAGGGGTAGGTCCCCTCGCTGATCTGATGTTGCGCGACATAGAGCGTAACGGCGGGACGCGGATTGCCGAGAATGTTGTATCCCGCGCCCTTTTTTTCGATGACCTGTGCCGCCGCGGCCGAGGCCTTGGCGAATTCAGGGGTAAAGCTGACCGGCAACGAGCGGTTGAGGGCGTAAGTCGTCGGCACCGTGCCGATCAGGATCAGCATGATCAGGCCCATGCCCTTTTGCCCGTCATTCGAGCCATGGGCGAAGCTGACGCCGGTGCAGGTCAGGACCAGCAGGCCGCGAATCCACCAGGGCGGCGGCTTCGCCCCGACGGGCGCCTTGTAAAGCGCGGGAATGCGGATCAGCGCCTTGGAGAGGAGCAGCAGAAGCGCCGCCAAGACGAAGCCGGCGAGCGGCGAGAACAGCAGCGACTTGCCGACGCCGAGCGCTTGGCCCCAATCGACGCCGCTGGTGCCGCTGTTGCCCGCGGCCATGATCTGGTTCATCAGGCCGACGCCGATGATCGATCCGATCAAGGCATGCGAGCTCGAATTCGGGATGCCGAAATACCAGGTCCCGACGTTCCAGATGATCGCGGCGATGAGCAGGGCGAAGACCATGGCGAAGCCGGCATTGCTGCCGACTTGCAGGATGAGCTCGACCGGCAACAGCGAGATGATGCCGAAGGCGACCGCTCCGGTCGAGGTGAGCACGCCCAGGAAGTTGAAGGCCCCGGACCAGATCACCGCGACGTAAGCCGGCAGCGAATGGGTGTAGATGACGGTCGCCACGGCATTGGCGGTATCGTGGAACCCGTTGACGAACTCGAAGCCGAGCGCGATCAGCAGCGCCAGGACGAGCAGCGAGTAGACGAGCGCGCCGGGCGACGGCGCGGACGCCAGATCGGAGAGCAGTGCGTAGGCGGCATAGACGGCGCCGATTGCCAGCACGCCCAGGGCGATGAACGGGCCGGCCTGGCTGGTCCAGGCCGGCACGCCGGACGAATGCAGGGGATGTTTATGGTCGACATGCGCGGCGCGGTGCGCCGCGTCGCGGATGACCGCTCCTTCGCTCATCTTCGCCCCCCTTTTTTGTCGCCGAGCCGCCAGCGCGCGCGTCCGGCACGCGGCGATCTATAGCCGCTCTCTGTGACGTATTCGTGACGGCAACGCGAGCGACCGGACATGCCGACTTCTCATGTGGAAAATCAGTGGGTTAGAAGCAGGACAGGACGCATCGAACCCCGCGCCGGATGACGCGGCGAGCCTCTTCGACAAGCGCCACGCCGGGGAGGGGGTCATGCGGTAGGTGGCCATCGTCATTCTGCCTCTCATGAAGGCCGTGGTGGCGCTTGCAGAAAGCGACGACGATCAGACTCGGAACGCCGCTTGTGCGGAATCGAGGGCGATGCTCCGATCCCGCCTTATGTCCGGTTTGCCTGTGGCTTCAGAAATTCGCTTTGCTTTTGCCAGGAAGATGGCGCGCGGCGATATCCGGAAACGCCGGCGCATTGCGCCGGTCGGCATCAGCGCCGCGCCTCTAACGAGCCGCCACTTTGTCGAGCGCCGCGAGGATGGCGGCAAACCGCTCCTCGACCTCGCCGCGCATGTCCGGATGCGTGAACACGTAGAGTTCGTCTTCGCGAATCGCGGCGAGGACTTGCGCGGCGACATCCGACGGGTCGAGCCCGATGCCGCTCGCCCCGCCCGTCACGAAGGCCGTCTTGCCGGCCAGATCCCGCATGGTTTCCTCCTGCTCGGCCGCGGACTCATAAATCGGCAGAGGCTGGCAACGGCGGCAGCGATCAAGCTCCCGCATACTCGGACTTGATGGCATCGAGGAAGGCCTTGATTTCGGCCGGTGACTTCAAGTGGTAAACCCGCTTCGAAGGCGCGACCTCAGCGACAAGCTGTCTGTATTTGGGTGTCAGCCGGCGATGACAAAGCCAAGCCACCTTGTAGCTGTTCATGGTGCTGCGCCATAGCGGACTGCGTTGCGGCCAACCCTCGGGATTGATGAACAGGCTTTCTATCAGGCGCTTGGTTACCCACCAGTAGTGCGTGAAGAGAGGAAGATCGATGTAGACCAGTGTGTCCGCGACTGTGAAACGCTCCCAGGCAGAGGCAACGCTGCCGTAGCCGTCAATGATCCACTCGTCTTGGCGGAGCAGGTCGGCATGCGCCTTCAAGTACTCTTGGTCTGGAACTTTACCGCCGCCGACTCGGTACTGGATCAAGTCCAGCGGATACAACGGCAGCCGCGTTAAATCCGCCAAACGTTTGGCAAGTGTCGATTTTCCGCCGCCCGTGTTTCCGAACACCGCCACTTTTTTCATTCTGCGCGCTGCGTGCCCTCCATGCCTCTTTGGTCAGTCCTTCTCACCGGCCGCGCGGCGGCAGATGCAATTGCCTTGTCCCGCTTCGCCCTGAGCCTTGGTGGCGGAGGGGTGCGGGATTACAATGACTCCCGGGCCGGTCCTCGGCGCGCGCTGCGTCATCGGCGGACAGGAATTTTTTGTCGATGGTGTACACCGATGACGTACTCCGCACCGTGCGGCTCTCGCGAGACAACCCGTTCGATCGCTTCGCGATCGAACCCTCCGGGGCCGACCGCAAAGCGGTCGGCCGGGTTGTCCGCAATCGCTGTCGCCGCCAAGGACGACGCCCGCGGCGTCGCCTTAGGGCCACGCGACCTCGGGCGGGAGCGACATGAAGATCGCCTCGATGTTGCCGCCGGTCTTGAGGCCGAAGGCAGTGCCGCGGTCATAGAGCAGGTTGAACTCGACGTAGCGGCCGCGGCGGATGAGCTGGTGGCGGCGTTGCTCCGCCGTCCAGGGCGCGAACATGTGGCGGCGGACGATGCCGGGATAGACGCCGAGAAACGCCTCGCCCACCGCGCGGGTGAAGGCGAAGTCGCGCTCCCAATCGCCGCTGTCGAGATAGTCGTAGAAGATGCCGCCGACGCCGCGCGGCTCGTTGCGGTGCTTCAGGAAGAAATACTCGTCGCACCATTGCTTGAAGCGCGGATAGTAGGTCGGATCATGCGCGTCGCAGGCGGCGCGCAGCGCGGCGTGGAAGGCTTCGGTGTCGGCGGCGTCGGGGACCATCGGCGTCAGATCGGCGCCGCCGCCGAACCAGGTTTTGGTGGTGCGGATGTGGCGCGTGTTCATGTGGACGGCCGGCACCAGCGGCGAGCGCAGATGCGCCACCAGCGAGATGCCGCTGCTCCAGAAGCGCGGATCCTCGGCGGCGCCGGGGATCTGGCCGCGAAACTCGGGCGAGAACTCGCCCCAGACGGTGGAGACGTTGACGCCCACCTTCTCGAAGACGCGGCCGCGCATCACCGACATCACACCGCCGCCGCCGCCCTCGCGCTCCCAGGCGCGGCGCTCGAACCGGCCGGCCTCGCCCTCGCCGGGGCGCCCTGCGGCATGCTCGTCCTCGATCGCCTCGAAAGCGGCGCAGATGCGGTCGCGCAGGCTGGTGAACCAATCCGCGGCACGCTCTTTCAAGGCTTCGCTCATCAGGACGGCTCCTCGGGAAATTGCTCGGTCTGCCGCAACGCCTCGCCCAGCACCATGGCGGCGGCAAGCGCCACATTGAGCGAGCGCATCCCCGCCGCCAGCGGGATGCGCAGCCGCGTCTCGGCCGCGCCGTGCACCGCGTCGGGCACGCCGGCGCTCTCGCGGCCCAAGAGCAGCGTGTCGTCCGGGCGGAAGCGGAAGCGATGATAGACGAGCGGCGCCTTGGTGGTGAGCAGGATCAGCCGGCCGCGATGGCCGGCGCGAAAGCTCTCCCAGGAGGGATGCCGGACGAGCATGGCGGCGGCAAGATAATCCATCCCCGCCCGTTTCAGCCGGCGGTCGCCGAGCACGAAGCCGCAGGGCTCGATGATGTCCACCGGCACCTTGAGGCAGGCGCCGAGGCGGAGCAGCGCGCCGGCATTCTGCGGGATATCGGGCTGGTAGAGGGCGAGCCGCATGGGGTCCGGTTGTGCACGCTTCGGGCGGGGCGACTATACCGCACCGTGCCGGCGAGGCGCCCAGGCGAAGCGCGGGCTTGCCGGCGGTTCTGCGGCAGGATGTCGCATGGCCGAGAGCGCCCAACAGTATAGCTTCCGCGCCGTCGATATTCTGCCCGGCGGGGGAGCTTGGGCGGCAAAGCCTAACGGACCAAGGGACTAGAGGAGAGGTACCCCGATGGCGGATGCGGCGCAATCGAAGCCGATGGACGCGCATATCCACGAATCGGGGACGCGGCGCGATTTCCTCCAGATCGCCGCCACAGTGGTGGGCGGGATCGGCGCGGCGATTGCCGTCTGGCCGCTCATCGACAGCATGAACGCCGCCAAGGACACGCTGGCGGCGGGCGCGCCGCTCGATATCGATCTCTCGCATCTTCAGCCCGGCCAGCAGATCGTGGTGCTGTGGCGCAGCCGGCCGATCTTCATCGTCAATCGCACGCCGGCGGAGCTGAAGACGCTGCAAGAGTCGCAAGTGACCGGCCTCCTGCGCGATTCGCAGTCCGAGGCGAACCAGCAGCCCGACTACGCGAAGAACTGGCATCGGTCGATAAAGCCGGAATTCGCGGTCCTCGTCGGCATCTGCACGCATCTCGGCTGCATCCCGGAATTCAAGCCGGCGCCGGGCGGCGATCTCGGCGCGGCGTGGCCGGGGGGATATTTCTGCCCGTGCCACGGATCGCGATACGATCTCGCCGGGCGGGTCTTCGCCGGCGTGCCGGCGCCCTACAACCTGCCGGTGCCGCCTTACAATTTCATCAGCGACAGCGTCATCCGGATCGGCGAGAACCCGGCGGGATCAGCCTTCAATCTCAACTCCATCGAGCAGCTCTAGAAGGGCGAAGCCATGACCGGGCCCGGCACTCAAAGCCAAAGCAAGCTCGTGCGCTGGATCGATTACCGCCTGCCGATCTTCACCTTCATGCGGCACGAGCTGAACGAGTACCCCACCCCCAGGAACCTGAACTATTGGTGGAACTTCGGCTCGCTCGCCGGGATCATGCTGGTCATCATGATGGTCACCGGCATCTTCCTCGCCATGCAGTACACGCCCAACGTCAGCGACGCCTTCGATTCCGTCGAGCGCATCATGCGCGACGTGAATTTCGGCTGGCTGCTGCGCTACCTGCACATGAACGGCGCGTCGTTCTTCTTCATCGTCGTCTACGTCCATCTCTTCCGCGGGCTCTATTACGGCTCCTACAAGGAGCCGCGCGAGCTGTTGTGGATGCTGGGCGTGATCATCCTGTTGCTGATGATGGCCACCGCCTTCATGGGCTACGTGCTGCCTTGGGGGCAGATGAGCTTCTGGGCCGCCACCGTCATCACCAACCTGTTCTCCGCTCTCCCCGTGGTGGGACCCAAGGTCGTCGGCTGGCTCTGGGGCGGCTTCGCCGTGGGCAATCCGACCCTGAACCGGTTTTACTCGCTCCACTACCTCCTGCCTTTCCTCATCGTCGGCGTCGTCGGCCTGCATCTCATCGCGCTGCATCAGCACGGCTCGAACAATCCGCTCGGCATCGACCGCAAGGGACCGCAGGACAGCATCCCCTTCCATCCCTACTACACGGTCAAGGACATGTTCGGGCTGGGCGTGTTCCTGATCGCCTACGCCGTCGTCGTCTTCTATTTTCCGAACCTTCTCGGCGACACGCAGAACTACGTGCCGGCAAATCCGCTGCAGACGCCGCCCGAGATCGTGCCCGAGTGGTACTTCCTGCCCTACTACGCCATCCTGCGCTCGGTGCCGGACATCCTCTTCATCCCGGCCAAGCTCGCCGGCGTGCTCTGTCTCTTCGGCGCCATCGGCGTGCTGTTCTTCCTGCCCTGGCTCGACACCTCGCGCGTGCGCAGCGCCCGCTTCCGCCCGGTCTTCAAGTGGGTCTTCTGGCTGCTAGTGATCGACGTGGTGGCTCTCGGCGTTTGCGGCGCGCACCGGCCGGAGGGCCTCTACATCATCGTCGGCCGGCTGGCGACGCTCTACTACTTCATCCACTTCATCGTTCTCTTCCCGGTGATCGGCTGGCTCGAGCGGCCGCTGCCGCTGCCCACCAGCATCAGCGCCGCGGTGACCAAGACGAGCAGCGGGCCGCTCGCCGCCGCTTCGTCGGTGGAGAAGCGCTGATGCGCGCCGCTATTTTCGCCGGCTTCGCCCTCCTTGCGCTGGCGGCGCCGGCGGGCGCCCAGGAGGCGGCGCCCCTGCCGAGGCAGTCCTGGTCCTTCGACGGGCCGTTCGGGACCTACGACCGCGCCGCCGCGCAGCGCGGCTTCCAGGTCTATGAGGCAGTCTGCTCGCACTGCCATTCGATGCACCTGCTCCATTACCGCGATCTCGCCGGCATCGGCTACAACGAGGACGAGATAAAGGCGGTCGCCGCCAGCAAGCAGGTGACCGACGGCCCCAACGACCAGGGCGAGATGTTCCAGCGCCCCGGCCGGCCGGCCGATGCCTTCGTCGCGCCCTTTGCTAACGAGCAGGCGGCGCGCGCCGCGCTCAACGGCGCGCTGCCGCCGGACCTCTCGCTCATCATCAAGGCGCGCGACGGCGGCGCCAGTTACGTGGACGCTTTGCTGCAAGGCTATAAGGAACCGCCGGCCGGCATGAAGATGGCCGAGAACATGCAGTATGACGAGTATTTCACCGGCCGCCAGATCGCCATGCCGCCGCCGCTCGCCGGCAATGACGTGCAATATGCCGACGGCACCAAGCCGACGCTGACCCAGGAGGCGCATGACGTCGCCACCTTCCTCGCCTGGGCGTCGGAGCCGACGATGGAGGAGCGCAAATACACCGGCGCCAAGGTGCTCATCTTCCTGCTGGTGATGACCGGCGTGCTCTATGGCGCCAAGCGCCAGATCTGGGCCGACCTGCACTGACGGCACCGACGGCGCGCGACAAGGGGCGCCGCCGCGGCCGGCGCCGCCTTTTTCATGGGTGTCGGCGGCAGCAGGGGTAGCCTTGTCCCCCGCTTCACAGTAGCGTCAGGGGTGCGGCGACCCGATGGGGCGAGGAGGGCAGAGCAGCCGCCCCGTCCGGCGCCCGACCCCGCACGCGAGGCTCTGCTGCAATTTTGCTATTGCACTGAGACGGTGTGACTGGGACACTGCTCAGACACCGGCAAGGAGGGAGCGGTTCAACCATGGCATCTACACCGGTCGTCGGCATCATCGGCGGCAGCGGGCTCTATCAGATCGACGGGCTCGTTGATATCGAATGGCGGCAGGTGCCGTCTTCCTTCGGCGAGCCTTCGGACGAGCTGTGCTTCGGCACGCTCGCGGGCACGCGCGTCGTCTTTCTGCCGCGCCACGGCCGCGGCCATCGCATCGCCCCGTCCGACATCAATTTCCGCGCCAATATCGACGCGCTGAAGCGCGCCGGCGTCACCGAAATCCTCTCGCTGTCCGCCGTCGGCAGCCTCAAGGCGGAGCTGCCGCCCGGCACCTTCGTGCTGGTCGACCAGTTCATCGACCGCACCTTCAGCCGCAGCAAGAGCTTCTTCGGCACCGGCCTCGTCGCGCATGTCGCCTTCGGCCATCCGGTCTGCGCGCGCGTCGGCGACGCGCTGGCGGAAGCCAGCAAAGACGCGGGGATCTCGCTCCATCGCGGCGGCAGCTATGTCTGCATGGAAGGCCCGCAATTCTCCACCCTTGCCGAAAGCAACCTGCATCGTAGCTGGGGCTGCTCCGTGGTCGGCATGACCAACATGCCGGAGGCCAAGCTCGCCCGCGAAGCCGAGCTCTGCTACGCCACCGTCGCCATGGTCACCGATTTCGACTGCTGGCATCCCGATCATGATCACGTGACCGTGGAAATGGTCATCGGCGTGCTGCTGGCCAACGCCGAGCGGGCGCGCGCGCTGATCAAGGCGGCCGTGCCGCTGCTGGGACGGCGCAGTGACCCTTGTCCGCAAGGCTGCCACCATGCGCTCGACAACTCGCTCATCACCGCGCCGGAGGCGCGCGATCCCGCGATGATCGAGAAGCTCGACGCGGTGGCGGGCCGGGTGCTCGCCAAGCGCTGAGCCGTCGGCCGCCTCTGGCGTCCGGCGGGGCGCGATGATATAGTATTTATGTCGAGCTTCCCCGAATAGGAGCAGTCATGAACGTCCGCGGCACCCCGATGCGCACGATTTGGCTCGAACCGGACGGCGCCGTCGGCATCATCGACCAGACCCGGCTGCCGCATGAATTCGTCACCGCGCGCCTTGGCACGCTCGCCGACGCCGCGCACGCCATCAGCGCCATGCTGGTGCGCGGCGCGCCGCTGATCGGCGCCACCGCCGCCTATGGCGTGGCGCTGGCGATGCGCGGGGAGGCATCGGACGAGGCGCTCGACGCGGCCTGCCGCAGCTTGCTCGCGACGCGGCCCACCGCGGTCAATTTGCGCTGGGCGCTCGAGGAGATGCGGGCGCTGCTGCGGACCCTGCCGCCGGCGGAGCGCGCCGCCGCGGCCGTTCGGCGGGCAGGCGAGATCGCCGATGAGGACGTCGCCATCAACCGCGCCATCGGCCGCCACGGCCTCGCGCTGATCGCAGCCGCCTGGGAAAAGGCACGCAAGCGCCGGCCGGTCGAGTTGCTGACCCATTGCAATGCCGGCTGGCTCGCGACGGTCGATTGGGGCACCGCGCTGGCGCCGATCTATGCCGCGCACGACCAGGGTATTCCGGTTCACGTCTGGGTCGACGAGACGCGGCCGCGCAATCAAGGCGCGAGCCTCACTGCCTGGGAACTCAACCAGCACGGCGTGCCGCATACGGTGATTGTCGACAATGCCGGCGGCCATCTCATGCAGCACGGGGAGGTCGATCTCTGCATCGTCGGCACCGACCGCACCACCGCCTCGGGCGACGTCGCCAACAAGATTGGGACCTATCTCAAGGCGCTGGCGGCGCATGACAACGGCGTGCCTTTCTACGTCGCGCTGCCGTCGCCGACCATCGACTGGTCGATCGAGGACGGCGTGCGCGACATCCCGATCGAGCAGCGCGATGCGGCCGAAGTGATCGAGATCGCCGGCCGGCTGCCCGAAGGCGGCATCGCGCGGGTGCGGCTGGTGCCGGACGGCAGCCCCGCGGCCAATTACGCCTTCGACGTGACCCCGGCGCGGCTGGTGACCGGCCTCGTCACCGAGCGCGGCGTCTGCGCCGCCTCGCGCGAGGGGCTGCTGTCGCTCTTCCCGGAGCGGCAGGCACGGCTGGCGGGAGAATAAGCGCGAGCGCAGGAAGAGCCGACCCATGAAAAGCCTCTGGTCCGATAGAGACGCCGAAGCCACCGTCGTCCGCTATGCCGAGAAGCAAGTGCCGCGCGATCTGGCGCTGCGCGTCTACACCACGCGGCTGCTCGGCGGCGATCCCAAGCTCGTGCTGCATGGCGGCGGCAATACCTCGGTCAAGACGGAGATGCGCGACATCCACGGCGAAGCGGTGGAAGTGCTCTGCGTCAAGGGCTCGGGCTGGGACATGGGCAAGATCGAGCCGGCGGGGCTGCCGGCGGTTCGCCTTGCGCCGCTGTGCAAGCTGCGCCGGCTCGAGCGCCTCTCCGACGAGGACATGGTCAACGTCCAGCGCGGCAATCTCCTCGACAGTGCCGCGCCCAATCCTTCGGTCGAGACCCTGCTGCATGCCTTCCTGCCGCATAAATTCGTCGACCACACGCATTCGACCGCGGTGCTAGCGCTTACCGACCAGCCGGAAGGCGAGGCGCTCTGCCGCGAGGTCTATGACGGGCGCATGGCGCTGGTGCCGTACATCATGCCGGGCTTCGAGCTGGCCAAGCGCTCGGCGGAAATCTATGAAGCCGATCCCGCCGTCGAAGGGATCATCCTGCTGAAGCACGGCATCTTCACCTTCGGCGACGATGCGCGCCAAGCCTATGAGCGCATGATCGAGATGGTGAGCCTCGCCGAGGAGCGGCTGAAGCGCGGCCGGCGCAACGTCTTCGCCGCGGCTTCGCTGCCGCCGGCATCCGCGGCGGCGGCCGAGGTGGCGCCGGTGCTGCGCGGCCTCTGCGCCATCGCCAACGACCATGCCGGCGTCGCCAAGCGGCAGATCCTCTGCTTCCGCCGCTCGCCGGAGATCCTGAACTACGTCAACGGCGCCGAGCTCGAACGCTACTCGCAGGTGGGGGTGGTCACGCCCGACCACACCATCCGCACCAAGAACTGGCCGCTGATCGCGCCGCCGCCGGCAGGCGGGCTCGATGCGTGGCGCAAGGCGGTCGCCGCCGCGGTGGAGGCTTACACCGCGCGCTACCACGAGTATTTCCATCGCCACAACGCGCGCCAGGCCAAGCCCAAGACCGAGCTCGATCCGCTGCCGCGCGTGGCGCTCGTGCCGGGGCTTGGCCTCTTCGGCCTCGGCGCCTCGGCCAAGGACGCGGCGATCGCCGCCGATATCGCCGAGAACGCCATCGCCGTGATCACCGATGCCGAAGCGATCGGCCGCTTTGAGTGCGTCAGCGAGGCCGACATGTTCGACGTCGAGTATTGGTCGCTGGAGCAGGCGAAGCTCGGCAAATCCGCCGAGAAGCCGCTCAGCCGCCAGGTCGCCGCGGTCACCGGCGGCGGCGGCGGCATCGGCGCCGCCACCGCCAAGGCCATGGCGCGCGCCGGGGCAGAGGTGGCGGTGCTCGACCTCGACGCTGGCGCCGCCGGCGCCGTGGCGAAGGCGATCGGCGGGGCGGCGCTCGCGCTTGCCTGCGACGTCACCGACGCGGCGTCGGTGCGCGCCGCCTTCGACCGCGTCGCCGAGGCCTTCGGCGGCGTCGACATCGTGGTCTCGAATGCCGGCGCCGCCTGGCAGGGAACGATCGGCGAGGTCGACGACGCCATCCTGCGCCGCTCCTTCGAGCTCAATTTCTTCGCCCATCAGGCGGTGGCGCAAAACGCGGTGCGGCTGATGCGCGCGCAAGGGACCGGCGGCGCCCTGCTGTTCAACGTCTCCAAGCAATCGGTCAATCCGGGGCGCGATTTCGGCCCCTATGGCCTGCCCAAGGCGGCGACGCTGTCGCTCATGAAGCAATATGCGCTCGATCACGGCGGCGACGGCATCCGCGCCAACGCGGTCAATGCCGACCGCATCCGCAGCGGCCTCCTCACCGAGGAGATGATCGCCGCGCGCTCGCGCGCCCGCGGCGTCTCGGCCGAGATCTACATGAGCGGCAACCTGCTGCGGCGCGAAGTCTCGGCCGAGGACGTGGCCGACGCCTTCGTCTTCCTGGCGCAGGCGCGGGCAACCACGGCGGCCGTCGTGACCGTCGACGGCGGCAACATCGAGGCAAGCTTGCGGTGATGGCCCAGCCGCTCTGCGGCATCGACCACGTCCTGATCGGCGTCGGCGACCTCGAGCGCGCGCGCATGGCCTGGACGAGGCTCGGCTTCACGCTGACGCCGCGCGGCCGCCATTTGCAGCAAGGCACCGGCAATTACTGCGTCATGTTCGCGCGCGACTACATCGAGCTGCTGGGCGTGGTCGACGCGACGCAGGGCGCGGGCGGGCTCGAGGCGGTCCTGCGCGAGGGCGAGGGATTGCGCGGCCTTGCCTTCGCCACGCGCTCGGGCGACGACACCGCGGCGGAGCTCCGCCGCCGCGGGCTCAATCCGACGCCGCCGCGCGACCTGTCGCGACAATTGGAGCTGCCCGAAGGCACGGCGCTGCCGCGCTTCAAGCTGGTCTCCTTGCCGCCGGCAGAGACGCCTGCGCTCTCCGCCTTCGTCTGCCAGCACCTCACCCCCGCGCTGGTGCGGCGACCGCCATGGCTTGCGCATGCCAACGGCGTCGCCGGCATCGCCGGCGTTATCGTGACGGTGGCGGCAACCGAGCCCTTGCGCGACGCCTATGAGCGGCTGTTCGGCGCGGAGGTGGTTACGACCGATGCGGTGCTGACCGTCCACGTCGGCAATCACCGCCTCGTCTTCACCACGCCCGACGACCTGTCGGCGCTCTATCCCGAGATCGAGTTCCGGCTCGACCGCCCGCTGCCGGCGATGGCGGCGCTTTGCCTGCTCAGCCGGGATCTCGACCGCACCGCCGATCACCTGACGCAATGGCAGGTGGCGCATGAGACGGCGGGCGACGGCACGCTGCTGGTGCCGCCCGAGGAAGCCAGCGGCGCGCTGTTGCTGATCGCGCGCGGCTGAGACGGCGGCATATGTCCGCCGCCCACCCGGCGGACTCAGCCGATCTTTTCCGCGAAGAATTTGAGCGTGCGCTCGAGCGCGGTCATGGTTGCCGCCGCGTTGTAGCTGCCGCGTTCGTCGCAATTGAAGCCGTGGCCGGCATCGTAGAGATAGACCGGCACCTCCGGCCGGGCTTGCTTCACTTTCTCCACGTCGCTCATCGGGATGCTTTGGTCATGCTCGCCGAAATGCAGGATGACCGGCACGCGCGGCTTCTCCTGCGCGTGCGCCGCGACCATGCCGCCGTAATATCCCACCGCCGCCGCGACGCCGTCGAGCCGCGTCGCCGACAGGAAGGCGAGGCCGCCGCCCCAACAATATCCCACCACGCCGACCTTGCCGAACGGCCTGGCGTAGTCGATCGCCGCCTGGAGGTCGGCGAGCGTGCCGTCCAACGGCACCTTGCCGCGAATCTCGCGGCCGGACTCGATGCTCTTGGGATCGTAGCCGAGCTCGACGCCTTTCTCGACGCGATCGAACAACGCCGGCGCGATCGCGACATAGCCTTGTTTGGCAAAACCGTCAGTGACGCGCCGCATATGACCGTTGACGCCGAAGATCTCCTGGATGACGACGATGGCGCCGCGCGGCTTGCCCGCGGGATCGACGCGGTAGGCACCGAGCTTGTGGCCATCCCTGGCGGTGAGCGTGATGGTCTGTCCCATGGTACGCGCTCTCCTCTCTGGCGATTTTGCCGGCGATCATAGAGGAGCCGGAAGAGAGAGCAAGACGCGCTGCTCCGCGTTCATGGGCCGCGTGGCTCATCCAAGGCGCCGGCGAGCGGAAGAGGTCGATCCCCCCGGCGCGCGAATTTCGCGGCCGGCGAGAATGCCGCGCCTCAGCCATCAGCCGGCGCGCAGCGAGCCCAAGAAGCGTGCCATCCGCCCGCGCAGCGTCTCGGCCTGGGTCGACAGCTCGGATGCGGCTCCCAGGACATGCGCGGAGGTGGTGCCGGTCTGACCCGCCGCGGCGGTGACTGCGGCGATATTGCCGGAGATGTCGGCCGTGCCGCGCGCCGCCTGATTGACGTTGCCGGAGATTTGCTTGGTCGCTGACGTCTGCCCTTCCACCGCCGAGGCGATGGCGCCGGCGATTTCGTTGATCTGGCCGATGGTGCCGCCGATGGCGCCGATCGCCGACACGGTTTCGCCGGTGGCGCTCTGGATGGAGGCGATCTGCCCGGCGATTTCCTCGGTCGCTTTGGCGGTCTGGTTGGCGAGCGTCTTGACCTCGCTTGCCACCACGGCGAAGCCCTTTCCGGCTTCGCCGGCGCGCGCCGCCTCGATGGTGGCGTTAAGCGCCAGGAGATTGGTCTGCGAGGCGATGTCCTGGATCAGCTTCACTACCTCGCCGATCTGCTGTGCCGAGCGCGCGAGTCCGTCGACCGTCATGCCGGTGTTTTGCGCCTGGTCCACCGCTTGGCGCGCGATGCGCGCGGAGTGCTCGACCTGCTGGCCGATCTCGGCGATCGAGGAGGTGAGCTGGCCGGTGGCGCTCGCCACCGTCTGCATGCTGACGGAGGTCTGTTCGCTGGCCGCAGCGACGAGCGCGCTTTGGCGGCTCGTCGCTTCGGCGGTTTCGCTGAGCGATGCTGCCGCCTTGCGCATCTCGCTCGACGCATTGGCGATGCGATCGACGACGACCCCCATCTCGCGCTCGAACTCGTCGGCCGCAGCCGCCATCGCCGCGCGCTTCTCTGCCTCGGCTCGTACCTTCGCCTGCTCTTGCTCGGCGCGCAGATGGGCGGTCTCGAGCATATTGTTCTTGAACACCCCGACGGCGCGCGCCATGGCGCCGATCTCGTCGCGCCGTTGCGCGCCGGGGATCGACACCCCCGCGTCACCGCCTGCCAGCGCCATCATCGTCTCGGTCATGGCGCGCACCGGTCGGACGATGCCGCGCGCAATCGCCCAGGCGCAAAGCCCGAGCAGCACGATGAGGCCGGCCGACCACAACACCGCTTGCCCGACGCGCTGCCAGAAGATCGCATCGACGTCGTCGACATAGACGCCGCTACCGACAATCCATTGCCATTCCGGAACGTCGACGGCATAGCCAAGCTTGGGCGAGGGCGTATCCATACCGGCGCGCGGATACACATAGGACACATAGCCGCCGCCGGCCCGCGCGGCCGCGATGAGATCGGCGACGAAGCGCACGCCGTTGGAATCCTTGCTCTCCAGGAGATTCTTGCCCTCCAGCTCCGGCTTCAAGCCGTGCAGCACGTTCACGCCGTCATAGGCATAGCCATAGAAATAATCGCTCTTGCCGAAGCGCATGGCGCGCACCACCGCCTTCGCCCGCTCCTGCGCCTCCGCTTCGCCGAGATGCCCGGCCTTTGCCTCGGCGAGGAAGGTGCGGACGGCCGATGCGGCGGTCTCGACCTCGCCCCGCAGCGCGACCTGCCGCTCTTCGATCAGGGTGTTGCGCAGCGTCAGGAGTTGCACGCCAAAGACGACCATGCTGGCGAGCGCGGCGACGGCCATAAGCAGCCCGAGGCGTCGCGGAATTGTCAATGCCGCGCCTCGCGCCGAGAGGAGCCTCGGCGCGGCTGGGGGTTGAGGGTGTAATGTCATGAGCTCACCTTTTCTCCCATCCAAGCCGCGCTTTGCCCGCAACCGCCGGCTTGCCCGGTTGCCCGCGCATGCGCCAGCAGACCCGGGCATGCGTTGACGGCTAGCAGACAAAGGTTGACGAAAAATTATTTGTTGTGTGCGACTTGCAGACGAAGGCGCGCCGGCGGGGGGTTACAGGTTGAAGCGGAAATGCAGGACGTCGCCGTCCTGGATGACGTAGTCGGCGCCTTCGAGCCGCATCTTGCCGGCCTCCTTGGCGCCCTGCTCGCCGCCGCAGGCGACGAAGTCGGCGTAGGAAATGGTCTCGGCGCGGATGAAGCCCTGCTCGAAATCGGTGTGGATGACGCCGGCTGCCTGCGGCGCCTTGGTGCCTTGCACCACCGTCCAGGCATGCGCCTCCTTCGGGCCGACGGTGAAGAAGGTGATGAGGTCGAGCAGGCGGTAGCCGGCGCGGATGACACGCGACAGGCCCGGTTCGGCAAGACCGAGGCTCGACAGGAATTCGCGTTTTTCCGCCTCGTCGGCGAGTTGCGCCACTTCGGCCTCGATGGCGGCGGAGATCACCACCATGGCGGCGCCTCGCGCCTCGGCAAAAGCCGTGACGCGCGCCGATTGGGCATTGCCGCGGGCGGCGGCGGCGGCCTCCTCGACATTGCAGATGTAGAGCACCGGCTTGGCGGTGATGAGCTGCAATCCCCTGAAGATGGCGCGTTGCTCCGGCGCCACGGCGACGCCGCGTGCCGGCCGGCCCTCGCGCAGCGCGGCCAGCACCGCCTCCATCACCGCAAGCTGCGCCGTCGCTTCCTTGTCGGCGCCCCGCGCCTTCTTCTGCGTTGCGGCGACCCGGCGCTCGATGCTCTCGAGATCGGCGAGCAGCAGCTCGGTCTCGACCGTCTCGGCGTCGCGAATGGGGTCGATCGAGCCCTCGACATGCGTGACGTTGCCGTCCTCGAAGCAGCGCAGCACATGGGCGATGGCGTCGACCTCGCGGATATGGCCGAGGAATTGGTTGCCGAGCCCTTCGCCGCGCGAGGCGCCGCGCACCAGGCCGGCGATGTCGACGAACTCAAGCTGCGTTGCGACGATCTTGGCGGATTTGCCGAGCCGGGCGCAGATCTCGAGCCGCTCGTCGGGCACCGCCACCCGCCCGACATTGGGCTCGATGGTGCAAAAGGGATAGTTGGCGGCCTCCGCCGCCGCCGTGGCGGTGAGCGCGTTGAAGAGCGTCGACTTGCCGACATTGGGCAGCCCGACGATGCCGCAATTGAATCCCATCTCAGCCCTTAATCCTTCTTCTCTTCGCGCGGCGGCTTCGGCGGCGGCGGCTTCAGGATCAGCGCCGCCTTCGTCATGAAGCCGGGCGCGTCGTCGGCAATGAGCAGCGGCAGCGCCTCGGCCACCGCGGCCAGCAGCGGGCCGAGCCAGACCAGCTCCTCGGCGGTGAAGTTCTGCAGCACGTAAGGCTGCACCAGCTCCTTGACGCCGGGATGACCGACGCCGAGCCGCACCCGCCAATAATCCTCGCCGATGGCATCATCGATCGAGCGGATGCCGTTATGACCCGCCGCGCCGCCGCCGCGCTTGACGCGCAG
>Ga0187781_10001129_pt1 | contig 20057 bp, 19 predicted proteins | sample 0715_SJ02_MP02_2_FD_132447 | JGI IMG/M metagenome (GOLD analysis project Ga0187781, IMG submission 132447) | Tropical peat soil microbial communities from peatlands in Department of Meta, Colombia - 0715_SJ02_MP02_20_MG | ecosystem: Environmental > Terrestrial > Soil > Wetlands > Peat | place... | reverse complement strand
TGCTACATCAGCTATCCCGCTGGCACGGCGCGGATGGATCCGGCCCGCTTCGGGGTCTACACGTTCCTCGGCTCCCTTCCCTACACGGTCGCCCTCATCTATGCCGGCATGGTCCTCCGTTCGAACTGGAACGCCGTGAGCACCTACCTCACCTATCTCGACGTGCCCCTCCTCGCCCTCGTCGTCCTCGCGGTGGTCTACATCGCTCTCCAGGTCGCCGGGGTTCTCGCCCCCGGTTGGCCGCCCCGTCGCCGCCGAGCGAGCGACCTCGGCCCCGCGAGTCCGGGTCCTTGAGGGGCCCCGCCCCTCGCTCCCCTAATCGTCGGCGGTGGCCGGCCCCGCTGGTTCCCCCGGGGCGTACTCCGGGCGCACGACCCGACCTTCCGGCCGCCCGACGTACTCTCCCCCCTCCACGATCCGGACCCCGTCCCGGTAATGCTCCTCCGGGCGGACCATCTCGAACCCTTCGAAGGGGGACCAACCGCAGGGGGAGGCGAGCTTCCGTCCCTCGACCTTGGAGCGTTTCCGGAAGTCGACCACGAGGAGGTTCGCCCGATGGCCCGGGGCGAGGCGGCCGAGCGGTTGACCGAGCCAGCGCGCCGGCCGGTCGCAGGCCGCGGCCTGCAGCACCCCGAGGTCGAGGTCCCCCGCCCGGACCCGGGCGAGCAGGATCGGGAGCAACGTCTCGACGCCCGGCACTCCGCTCGGAGCCCGGTCGAACGGGAGCTGCTTGGCCTCCCACGGATGCGGGGCGTGGTCGCTCGCTACTATCGGGATCTCGCCTCTGCGGAACGCGTCCCACAACTGCCTCCGCTCGGCCTCGGCGCGGAGCGGGGGGTTGACCTTGAAACGGGCGTCCGGCCCCGAACTCGAGGAAAGCAGGAGGTGGTGCGGGGTCGCTTCGAAGGAGAGCCCCGCCGCCCGAAGCTGACGGACGCTCTCGAGCGTCGTCACGTGGGCCACGTGGAGCCGGAGCGACCGGGGCGCCCGCGCGACCGTCGCGATCGCCGCCGCCTCCGAGAGGGCCGGACGCTCCGCGTCCCACCCGGCGGGGGAGCCGGCCGATCCGGGGTGCGCGAACTTCGTGGGGTCCTCCGCGTGGACCGCGACCGGGAGCCCGAGCTCCGAGAGGCGTTCGAAGAGGGCCGGGACGTCGGAAGCGGCCGGGGCGGTCTCGATCCCCGTGGTAGGGCTCAGGTAGACCTTGAACCCCCCGGCGCGACGTGAGAGTGGCCCGAGCGCTTCTCGGCGGGTGGGGCTCGCGTAGAGAAGGAGGTCGACCGCCGCACGGCCCGGGACGAGCCCGGCCTTCGACCGCCAACTCTCGACATCCGTGACCGGAGGACGGGTGTTCGGCATCTCCCCGACCAGCGAAACACCCCCGAGCGCGGCCCCGAGCGTGCCGCTCGGGATCGTTTCGGCCTCCGGAGGGCCTCCCGGCTCCCGAAGGTGGACGTGGAGGTCGGTCGCCGCGGGGAGGATGACGGCGTCCCCGACATCGTGACGGGGCGACCCCGGCAGGACCCTCGCCACGGCGCGGATCCGGCCCCGGTCGTCGACGGCGACCTCGACGTGCTGGAGCCGGCCGCGCACGAGCGCGCGACCCGCGAGGACGAGCGCCGTGGACGCTTCGGGGTCGTACTCGCTGGCCGACCTCCGGCGCCGCGACCGCCCGGGCATCCGCCGAGGGACGGGGACGGCCGTACATAGCTCGACCCCCGACCGGAGGCGAGGGGTTTTCTTCCCGTGGCCCTCGGTCGGTCGTGGACCCGTCGGCCGCTTCGGGCACCCCTTGGACGTACGCTCGCAGCGGCGTCGACCGCTCCCGCATCTCCTCCTCGCTCGCCGCCCTCCTGAAGGAGGTCGCTTACCGCCCGCCGCCCTCCTCCGGACGGATGGTCCGGGCGCCCGGCCACTACGCGGGGCTCGTGCGCATCGGCCGCGAGACGGTCGCGGTCACGACCGACACGGTCGGGACGAAGGTGAAGCTTGCCGCGAAGCTCGGTCGCTGGGAGGAGGTCGGCGAGGACCTCGTGGGCGTGAACGTCAACGACCTCGCCTCGGTCGGCGCCCGACCCGCGGGGCTCGTGGACACGATCCTCTGCCATCATCCGGACCCGGAGGCGTTCCGCGGGATCGGGCGGGGCCTCGACCGGGGACTGCGCAGCGCGCGATGCGCCCTCCTCGGTGGGGAGACCGCGGTCGTCCCCGAGATCGTGGACGGAATCGACCTCGGCGCGACCGCCATCGGGTTCTTCCCTCGGGGTCGACGGCCGGTCCTCGGGGCCCGGATCCGGCCGGGCGACCGGCTGCTCGGCCTCCCCTCGTCGGGCGTGCATGCGAACGGTCTCACGCTCGTCCGCCGGCTCCTCGACGAGCACGCCGTGGACCTCCTCGTCCCCCGACGCGGTGGCGAACGCCCCGTGGGCGAGGAGCTGCTCGCCCCGACCCGGATCTACTCGGTCGCCGCGGACGCCATCGCGGACTCTCGCGCGACCCACGGCCTCGCGCACCTCTCGGGCGGTGGGGTCCGCAACATGGTCCGTCTCCACCCGAGGGTCGCGTTCGTGTTTGACCGGTGGCCCGAGCTCCCGCCCCTGTTCCGGTGGCTCCAGGGTCTCGGGGGCCTCACGGACCAGGAGATGTTCCAGACGTTCAACATGGGGATCGGCTTCGTCGTGGTGGTCTCCCGGGCCCGGGTCGCGGAGACCCGACGGAAGCTCTCCCGGGCAGGGGCGCCGGACGCCGTGGAGATCGGCCGGGTGGAGCGGGGCACCGGAGTCTCCGTCCCCGGTTTCGGGTTGCGGTTCGAGGGGTACTCGTAGTCCGGCCGGCTCCGTCCGTCCGACCCGCCGGAAGTCCGACCCGCCGGAATCCGGCAACGATTATGGCGGTACGGAACTACCTCCCGCGCGTGCCGACCGGTCGGCGGCGGTTCTGGTGGGCCGTCCTCGCTTCCCTGCTTTCCGCCTTCCTCTGGGCCACGTACTACCTCTTCGTCCTGTGGGTGGCACCCACCACCGCGCCGTCGGCGACCCTCGCCTACCCGTTCCTCTTCGGGGGGATCGCCTACACCGGCTGGGCGGTCGCGCGGGGGGACGGTCGGAGCCTCGCTGCCGTCTGGCGGGCACCGAGCGCGTACCCCCGCGTCGCCCTCCTGTTCGGGATGCAGGTGTCGGTCCTCGCGACCACCTACCTCGCAGGCCCGGTCGATGCGTCCCTCCTCTCGCTGATCGGGGATGTGGTGCTGACGCCCATCGTGGTCGCCCTCTGGATCGGGACCTACCGCTCGCACATCGCGACCCCGGTCTTCGCCCTCGGCCTGGTCGTGAGCCTCGCCGGGGGCACGATGGCGATCGTCGGGGGGCGCAGCCTGTCGGCCGTCCACGGCTGGGCGTGGCTCGCCGTCACCGGCGTCCCGGTCACGGTCGCCTTCTACTTCCTGCTCACGGCCCGGGAGAACCGTCACACTCCCCCCGCTGCGGTCGTGGGACAGTCGACCTTGGCCGCGGCCGTGCTGATGGTGCTCTTCGCCCCGGTGTTCCCCGGGGGATACGCCGGCCTCGTCACGGTCGCGCCGGTCCCGCTGTTCCTGCTCGCCCTCTGCGGGATCACGAGCTTCTTCCTCGCGCCGGTGCTCTATTTCCTCGCGCTGAACGACGTCGGGTTCGTTCTTCCCCCGATGCTGATGACGGGGATCCCCGTCTTCACCCTCCTCCTGTCGGCCGGGGTGCTCGGCATCGCCCTTCCGATCGTCGGGGTGCTCGGCATCCCGGTCGCCGTCGGCGGCGCGGTGCTCGCGTTGCGGGGAGAGTCCGTCTTCCCACCGGAAAGCCCACCGGTACCACCGGTACCCGGTAGGTAGCCGCCCCGACCTACTGCCAATCGGAGAGGCGCTTGGTCGACCCGCGGCGCTTCGCGGGCTTGCCGACCTCGGTAACGGGCGTGTCGAGGGTCGCGGGGGCCGCGGTCGCTTCCCTTACGGGGGTCGGTTCGGCGGGAGCCTCGGGCGGGGTGCCGAGCCGCTTCTGGTGGCTCCCCCGGAGGAGCGCCGCGGCATCCCAATCGAACACCTCGGTCACGCGCGCCAGGGTCTGGGCGACCCGGTCCGCGTAGTACTCCCAGTCCGGCTCCTTCGTGAGCGGACGGCCCTCGACCCACGGCTCCACCTCCTGCGGGCTCTTCCGCGAGTCGGTGACGACCCAGGCGACCCGCATCCCGGGGATGACGTCGTACCCCTCCGCGCGCAGTTGCTTGAACACGCGGAGGAACGGGAGCGACTCCCGCGTCGATTCGTTGTACTCGCTCTCGGCCCGGACGGTGCGCGCGATGACGAGTCGTTCCGCCGGCACTTCCCGGTTGCGGACCGACTGGACGAGCTCGCGTGCCCGGCGCAGCGCGGCGTCCGTGTCGCCCTTGAGGACCAGGTCGAACACCTCGAGGAGGGACTGCGACTGGAAGTCGAAGGCGTCCGTCCTCCGCGTCTCGTAGCCGCGCACGACCAGGTCCTCGTTCGGCCAGACCGTGCGGCCGACGTACCGCTTCTTCACCCCGTGGGAGAAGAACGAGTCGAACACCGACTGGAACTCGAACGTCACGCCCTCGTGGGTGAACCGCTTCGCGACCCGCTCGCCGAACTCCCGTGCCCCCTCGAGCGACGCGACCGGGGAGCGGACGAACACCGAGTCGGTGTCGGAGTAGACGACCTCGAACCCATCCTTCTCGAGCTCGTGGATGATGGAGGTGATCGCCTCCCGTCCGAACGCGGTGATGGCGGCCCCGATCTCCTTGTTCGTGAACCGGTAGAAGCTGGACGCGAGCACCCCGTAGAACGAGTTCATGAGCACCTTGACGGCGTTCTGGAGGCCGTCGTAGTACTGCTTCAGCTCCGGGGCGGACGCCGCCTGACCCGCCTGGCGGAACCGGGCGCGTTCCGCGAGGAGGTCGGAGAGGATCTCCGGGATGATCCCCCGACGGACCGTCGGAGCGAGGAAGCGGGCACCGGACGGAGCGACGGTCGTCCCCTCGGGCGACAGGGTCGTGAAGCAGAGGTTCCGGGAGATGATGATGGACGGGTACATCGACTTGAAGTCGAGCACGACCACCCAGCGGTAGAGGCCGGGCCGGATCGGATGGACGTAGCCGCCCTCGATCGGGTTCTCCCGGCCCGCGAAGTGGCTCATCGGGACCCCGACGTTCTGCGCGTCGGCCCGCGGGATGAGGAGCGCGTCGATGTAGAGGGAGGTCCGGCCGTTCATCCCTTCCTCGAGCGGGAGGCGGGCGACCGTCGCAAGGTCGGCGGCCTTCTCGACCGTGCGGAGCCGCTGCAGGATGCGGAGCGCGAGGTCCGCGTCGTGCTCGCAGTACTCCATCACCCGCTCGGGGTCGTTCGCCCATTCCTTCTCGATCGCCCGACGGTCGACATCGAGCTTCGAGTCGCCGAGGAGGGTCCGGGCGACGAACTGCAACGTCTCCTGTTTCGGGCGGAGGTCGCGGCGGACGGACCACCAGGCATCCGCGATCGCCCGTCCCGTCACCTTCCAGAGGCGCTCGCCCATCTCCTCGGGGCCGGTACGCTTCCGGCCGATGGAGAGGGGGCCGAGTCCGGTCGCCTCCGCGCGCTCGACCAGGAGCGGAAAGTCGTAGCCGCCGATGTTGTAGCCGGTGATGACGTCCGGGTCGTCCTCGACCACGGTCGCGACGAACTCGGAGAGGATCCGACGCTCGTCCGGTCCGTGGAGCCGGAACGTGCGGCGCGGGCGGTCGCCGCCCTCCGAGACCCCGCAGATCGTAAAGATCGTCCGTTCCCGGATCGCGTTCTCGATGTCGAACGAAAGGACCCGCAAGGACGGGCGGAACACCTCGGTCGGTCGAATGTCGTGGCCCCCGTCGGTCACGACCCGGACGACGTTCGGCACGGTGTAGCGGGCGCGAACCTCGTCGGGTTCGTCCTCCGCCTCGAACGCCACGGCGAGGCCGAGGTGCTTGTCGTAGAGGAACCGGTGGACGAACGGGATGTCGCAGGCGAGGACGCTGTTCTCCTCCCCCCGACGGCGGTACTGGTCGCGGTACTGCGGGACGAGCCACGGTCGGTGGAGCGTGACGTGGAGCGCGGGGTGGTCCTTGCCGGCGACCCACGTCGTAATGTCGTGGACCTCGACGACCTCCTTGTCCGCGGCGAGGCGCGCGCGCGTCTCCCCCGTCGGCTCGTTGATGACGAAGTACGGCCGGAACCCGTAGTAGCGCGCGACGAGCGACTGCCCTTCTCGGGTGCGACCGAACAGCTCGACGACCACGCCGTCCTCGACGGCGTGGTACGAGCCCTCCAGCAGGAACAGTTCGACCGTTCGCACGGGCCTCGGAGCCCAGCCCGAGTTAAAGCCGTTTTAGGGCCCGCGACCGGCGAGCCAGTCCGCGAGGGCGCCTACGTCCTCGTCCCAGCGCTGCCGCAGCGCTCGGGACCGCAGCGTCGCGGCGGGATGGACGAGCGGAAAGTGCACCCAACGCTCGAGGGTGCGAGGTCGGCCCGCGGCCCGGAGCATCGGGGGAGCGGCCGGGTCGAGGGCGTGCAGCGCGTGCGCACCCAGCGTGACGACCAGCTGGGGACGCAGGAGCTCGAGCTGTCGGTCGAGGTAGGGCCGGCAGGCGCGGGCGGCGTGTCGGTCGAATCGGTTCGCAGGCGGACGGCACTTCAGGAGATTCAGGACGCCGAAGCTTTCCGGCGGCAGTCCGAGGCGGGCGACCGCGCGGTCGAGCTCGCGCCCCGAGCGGCCGACGAACGGGACTCCTCTACGGTCCTCCTCGGCTCCGGGTGCTTCTCCGATGAACACGACCCGCGGGGAGAGCCCCCCGCGGTAGACGACGGCGTGTTGCCGCACGAAACCGAGGGGACAGTTCCGGCACCGCTCGATCTCCCGCGAAAGGTCTTCCCAGGCCGTTCGGAGTCGCGCGTCGGCGGCTCTGGCCCCGGTCCCGGAGCGGGGCGCCGGAACCGTTCCCGGGGTGCGTCGACCGACCTCCATTGCCTCAGCCGGGCGGGTTCCCGTCCACCGCCGTGCGCGACGCGGGAGGGACCTTAAATACCACCGCCTTGTCCTCGGCCCTCCGCCTATATGTCGCCGCCGTCGGGGCTCAACACAGCGGGCCGTCTGGCCACCCTCCGCCAGCGTCGGCGCTGGTCGGACCGCTACTACAAGAGGCGGACGCTTCGGCTCAAGGAACGATCCGACCCGCTCGAGGGCGCCCCTCAGGCCCGCGGGATCGTGATCGAGAAGGTCGGGGTGGAGGCGAAGCAGCCCAACTCCGCCATCCGCAAGTGCATCAAGGTCCAGCTGATCAAGAACGGCCGTCAGGTCACGGCGTTCGCGGTCGGGGACGGCGCGATCAACTTCATCGATGAGCACGACGAGGTGCTGGTCGAGGGGATCGGCGGCCGCATGGGGCGGTCGTATGGGGACATCCCCGGGGTCCGATACAAGGTGATCCAGGTGAACAGCGTCTCGCTGGACGAGCTCGTCCGCGGACGCAAGGAGAAGCCGGCCCGATGAGCGGCAGCCCGGAACCGCTCCGGCCGCCGGAGCTCAGCGAGGAAGAGGCCGGCCCGATCGTCCACCGGCCGCAGCCTCCCCCTCCGCCTCCGTTCCCGCTCCCGCCCCTCTTCGGAAAGTACCCGTTCGAGGGGGTCGAGGTGCACGACCCGGGGCTGCTCCCGTACATCTACCTACATCCGATCTACGCGCCGCACACCGAGGGGAAGCTCACCGGGAAGCCGTTCCTCAAGACCCGCATGCACCTGGTCGAGCGTCTCGCGAACCATCTGATGAAGGGGGGCAAATTCACGGGCAAGAAGTCGAAGGCGCTCGCCACGATCCGCAAGGCGTTCGACGAGATCGCGCAGAAGGAGGAGAAGAACCCCCTCCAGCTCCTCGTGGACGCCGTCGAGAACGCCGCGCCTCGCGAGGAGGTCACCCGGCTCCAGTTCGGCGGGATCTCCGTCCCCCGGGCGGTCGACGCCTCTCCGTCGCGGCGCTTGAACGTCGCGATCCGCAACATCGCCCTCGGAGCGATCCAGGCGTCCCACAAATCGACGAAGCCGATCCACTCCTGTCTTGCGGACGAGATCCGACTCGCCGCGAAGGGGGACCTCACCTCGTTCTCCGTCGGACGGAAGGAAGAGGTCGAACGGGTCGCCCAGTCGGCACGGTAGTCCCGAGGAGCGTTCGATGACCCACATCCGAAGCGAACTGGCGAAGGCCATCCCCGAGATGATGCGGAACGTCGACCGGATCCGCAACATCGGCATCGTCGCCCACATCCACCACGGGAAGACGACCCTCTCCGACAACCTCCTCGCCGCGGCCGGGATGATCTCGAACGAGCTCGCGGGCAAGCAGCTCTACCTGAACTTCGACGAACAGGAGCAGGCGCGCCTCCTCACCATCAACAACGCGGACGTGACGATCGTCCACGAGTTCGAGGGGGTCCAGCACCTGATCAACCTCATCGACACGCCCGGCCACGTCGACTTCGGCGGGGACGTCACGCGGGCGATGCGGGCGGTCGACGGCGCGATCGTGGTCGTCTGCGCGGTCGAGGGCGTCATGGCCCAGACCGAGACCGTGCTGCGCCAGGCGCTGCGCGAGAAGGTGAAACCGGTCCTGTTCATCAACAAGGTCGACCGCGCCATCAAGGAGCTCAAGCTCACCCCGGAGTCGCTCCAGAAGCGGTTCACGGAGATCATCACCGAAGTGAACGAGCTCATCCGCAAGATGGCCCCCGAGGAGTTCGTGGACGACTGGAGCGTCGACCCCCGGGACGGTTCGGTCGCGTTCGGTTCCGGCTACGAGAACTGGGCCATCAGCGTCCCCTACATGCAGAAGACCGGGGTGAAGTTCCCCGACATCATCGACTACGTCTCGACCGGCCGGTCGCGCGAGATCGCGCAGCGGGCGAAGATCAACGACGTCGTCTTCGACATGGTCGTCCGCCACCTTCCGAGCCCGCACGTTGCCCAACGGTATCGCATCCCGAACATCTGGCACGGGGACGCCGCCTCGCCCATCGGGCAATCGATGGCGAACACGGACCCGGCCGGGCAGACGGCGTTCATGGTGACCGACATCACGATGGACCCGAGCGCGGGCGAGATCGCGACGGGCCGCGTCTTCTCCGGCCGCCTCCAGAAGGGGATGGAGCTCAACGTGGTCGGCTCGAAGTCGAAGAACCGGATCCAGCACGTCTCCCTGTTCATGGGCCCGGAGCGCCTGATGGTGGACGAGGTCACCGCGGGCAACATCGCCGCCGTCATCGGCCTCTCGGACGCCTTCGCGGGGACGACCATGTCGGACGCGCCCGACATGGTGCCGTTCGAGGAGATCCGCCACGTCTCCGAGCCGGTCGTGACGGTCGCGATCGAGCCGAAGCGGATGGGCGACCTCCCGAAGCTCATCGAGGTGATGCGCAAGATCGCGAAGGAGGACGCGAGCCTTCGGGTCGAGATCAACCAGGAGACCGGCGAGCACCTCCTCTCGGGGATGGGCGAGCTCCACCTCGAGATCACCCAGTACCGGATCGTCAACGACTACAAGGTCGAGATCGAGGCGTCGAAGCCGATCGTCGTCTACCGCGAGGTCGTCCGCCACGAGGGCGGACCGTTCGAGGGGAAGTCCCCGAACAAGCACAACCGGTTCTACTTCGAGGTCGAGGCGCTCCCGGCCGCCGTCGTGGACGCGATCAAGGAAGGCGAGATCCCCCAGGGGAAGTCGTTCAAGGACACGAAGACCCTCGTGACGAAGCTCGAGGGGCTCGGGATCCCGCGCGACGAGGGACGGGGGATCATCGCGGTCGAGGGGACAAACATCCTGTTCGACGTGACGAAGGGGATCCAGTATCTCAACGAGACGATGGACCTCATCGTGGACGCGTTCAAGGAGGCGATGAACCGGGGCCCGCTCGCCAACGAGAAGGTCTACGGGCTCAAGGTGCGCCTCGTCGACGCGAAGCTCCACGAGGACTCGATCCATCGCGGTCCCGCGCAGACGATCCCCGCGGCGCGTTCGGGGATCTACGGCGCGATGGTCCTCGGTGACCGCCTCCTCCTCGAGCCGTTCCAGAAGGCGACGGTCAACGTCCCGCAGGAGGTCCTCGCGGGCGCGACCCGCGAGCTCCAGCGCCGCCGCGGGGAGATCCTCGACATGACGAGCGTCGGGGACCTGCAGACCGTGGTCGCGAAGGTCCCGGTCGCGGAGATGTTCGGGTTCGCTTCCGACATCCGCAGCGCCACCGCCGGCAAGGTCCTCTGGGCGACCGAGTCGATGGGGTTCGAGCCGGTCCCCTCGGAGCTCCAGCCGGGGGTCGTCGCCGAGGTCCGCCAGCGGCGCGGGCTCAAGCCCGAGCCGTACGACGCCGCCTACTACGCCGGATAGGCGCCGGCCGCGACCGATCGTAGCTACGACTCATCGTAGTAGCTTGAGTCCAAAAAGCTACGACACAACGTAGTGGGTTACCGTCAGGGCGGGGCGATCCCAACTGCCTACGGGCTGTAGTAGCTTAGGCTTCCGGAGCGACCGGCTCCGCGCGGTGGGTCCGGGGGGCACGCGGCTCCTCGAGCAGGGCGTCCAGCGTCTGTTGGCCCCTCGGCCGCGGCCCCTCGGCGGACCGGGACTTGAGCGGCCAGGAGCCCTCGTGGTCGAGGAGCCAGCGCTTCCGCCAGAGGCCCATCCCGAAGCCGGTGATCTCGCCCCCCTGGCCCACCACGCGATGGCACGGGATGACGATCGGGATCGGGTTCCGTCGCATCGCTCCCCCCACCGCGCGCGCCGCCCCGGGGAACCCCGCGCGCCGCGCGAGCTCCCCGTAGGTCACCGTGTGGCCGCCGTGCACCTCGCGGAGCGTCTTCCAGACGGCCCGGTCGAAGTCGGAGGCCGTGTCGGGCTCCACCTCGACTTCGAAATCCTTGCGTTCCCCTCGGAAGTAGTCGCGCAGCTGTCGGGCCGGGCTGTTCGGCGGGAACGGGGGGTTCCGTCGGACGGCGCCCGCCGGGACCCCGGTCTGGTTGACCCCCTTCTCGAGGAGGTCGACCACCCGCACGGTCGAGCCGAGGTAGCTGATGCGGAACATTCCGATCGGGGTGGAGACGTCGGAAAACTGGAGGGTCTCGGCCATCGGCGGGGGAGGTACGTCCGACCTTATCTCCGTTTCAGTCGGGAGCCTAGCTCTCGAGCCCAGTCGGACCGATCGTGAACTCGGCGGCGCCCTCGGGCAGCGACCGGTGCTTCACGAGGACGACCCGCCGCCGCGGGCCGGAGAGGCGGTCGAACCGTAGGATCGTCTTCGCGGCGTGGTTGAGGAAGGAGCCACCGAGTGGCTCGAGGGTTCCCTCGCGCATGCTCCGCCAGACCTGGTTCGTGAACAGCACCGGCACCGGCGCCCGCAGCGCGGCCGAGACGAGATCGGCGACCGCGAGGGAGAGCGACTGCCGGGCGTCGTCCTCGTCGGGTCCCGAGAGCGAGAGGCGGTAGAAGAACGTCCCCGAGTCGACCACGATGAGGCCGACCGGTCGGGTCCCCTCGCGCGCGAGGGCGCAGGCGGTCGCGACCGCCTTCCCCTGCTCGGCGAGATTCTTCGGGGTCGTCAGGAGCCAGCGCTTCAGCACCCGGTCGAGGTTCTCGCCCGCGATCGCGCGCAGGCGGTCGACGCTGACCCCTTCGGTGTCGATGTAGAAGACCCACCGGTTCTCGAGGGCCACCCGGAGCGCGACCTCGAGACAGAAGAGCGTCTTGCCGCTCCCGCCCTCCCCGTAGATCTCGGTCACGGAGTCGGACTCGAGCCCGCCGCCCAGGAGGCGGTCGACCGATGCGATCCCCGTCGGGCACCGGTCCACAGCCATCCGACCTCCGAGACCGTCCGTCAGGTTAACCTATCGCCGGGTCGGCGCGCTATCGGCCGATGGGGTAGGCGACGCCGAGCTCGGGAGACCGGACGGACGGACCGGCCTTCTCGAACGCCTCGGGATGCTCGGTGTGGATCGGGTAGACGCTCCGGGCGGCCGTCGCCGACACGATCTCGAGAAGCTCGGGGCCCGACGCATGCCCGCTCGCGTGCATCTGGTGGAACTCGAGGCCGAAGTGCTCGAGCCAGTTGTGCATCACCCGGTCGTCCACGTCGTCCTCGCTGAACGGCTCGCTCATCGAGTGGATGAACGGAGCGCCTTTCGGGGGCCGGAGGTCGATGAGCTCGGGGAAGTGGGCGAGGTCGAGGGCGAGAAGGTAGCGCTTGCCGTGCGCCCGGACCTCCTCCGCCGTGAGGGCGCCGTCGAGGTAGGGCCGCTCCCATAGGTAGGAGACCCGTTTCTTCCGCGCGTACACCCGGAGCCCGGTAGCGTTCCCCGGTACCGGGATCTCGCCCGCGGCGAACCTCGGCGCGACCTCCGTCAGGAGGTGCGCGGTGCGCACGGAGACGACGAACTCCCGGTCCGCGGAGAGCGCCGCGTCGTAGAGCGTCCGAAGCCGGTCGATGTCGCGGGGGTACGTGCAGGCGAGCGCGAGCTCCGGCCGCTCCGTGAGCACCCGGTCGACGCTCGTGCGCACGCCGGCTTCGGAAAGGTTCCGGCGGGGGTCGGGGCCGGCCCGGGTCCCCTCGATGAGGAGGGCGTCGACCTTCTCGGCGGCGACCGCCTGGAAGAACGCGTGGGTGTCCGGGGCGCGGGGTCCGTGGTGGCGGAAGTCGCCGGTATAGGCGACCGTTCCCTCGCCGGTGCGGACGAGGAACCCGTAGGCGAACGGGATGGAGTGGTCGACCGGGAACGGGATGACCTCAATCCCGCCGACCCGCACCGGAGTGCGGTCGCGGAAGACCGTCCACGGGTGCTCGCCGTACTTCATCCGCGTCGACTTTTCGATCGCGTCGAGGAGCGTTCGGGTGCCCGACCCGACGTGGACGGGGATGGACGGGTCGACCAGGTCGAGGTAGCCGGCATGGTCCGCGTGCGCGTGGCTCACGAAGATTCCGTGGACCTCGGGCTCCTGGTAGGGGAGGTCGCCGTCCGCGAGCGCCTCGCGCGAGTAGAGGCCGGGCACCCGGGGAATCAGGTCGAACTCGAGGAGGTCCTTCGCCCGCGAGGTCGACCGGGGCTGGAGGTAGTCCACGTAGTACTCCTCCGCCCGGGGCGAGAACGACGGGCCGAAGTCGAACAGGACCCGGTCCGCTCCGGCCTCGATGAGGATCTTGTTTCCGCCGATCTCCCGGACCCCGCCCAGAAATCGGATGGTCGGCGTCTTCACGGGGGAGGGAGGGGGCCGACCCTGAAACGGTTTGTCGGTCCCCTGCCCGAGAGGCTTTTCTCCCGGAGTGCTGCGAGCCGTGCATGGCCAGGACACGACGGAGCGGCCGGCGCCCGTCCCCGGGATTCGTGGGTCGCAACCCCCGCGCGTCCGAGGGGGCGCACCGCGAGGTCCGGGAGCTCGCCGTTCGGATCGCCGAGGGGGTCGCGGGGCGCACCGACGCCGCGGTGCTGCTCGCCGGAAGCTGGGCACGCGGCGCCGCCCACGAAGGCTCCGACATCGACCTCTGGGTGGTCACGCGAAAACCGCCTCGCTCGCGTCACCGAATGCTCGAGCGCAGCGGCCGCTTGGTGAGCGTGAAGTTCAGCACCCCGACGGAGGAGCATCGCGAGTTGCGGGACCCGAGCCACTTCGACGGCGCGGTTCCCGGATGGCGGTCGGCCCGGATCCTGCGCGACCCCCGGGGAGTCGCTCGACGCCTCCAGCGGGACGCGGAGCGATTCCGCCGTTCGTCCATTCGCCGGACGGTGCGCCGGTTCGTGGCCGACCAGCTCGCCGAGTGGGCCGAGGAGGTCGTCAAGCTGCTCCGCGCGCTCGAAACGGGGGAACGGGAGACCGCGTCGGTCCTGCGGAACCTCATCGCGAACCGCATGGCGTTCCTGCGACTTCTTCCCCTGGAGGTGTGGTGGACGACCGAGAACGGACTCTGGGAGGAGGCCGGGCGGCGCGCCGGCGGGGAGTTCCGCCGGGCCCAACGGTCGGCGCTGGGCACGGACGGGTCGACCTGGAGCGAGAGCTGCGAGGCGGCCCTGCGCCTCTACTCCCTCACGGCCCGCGCGAACCTCCGATACCTTTCCGGGGAGAACCGCCGGGTCGTGGAGGCGGCCTGCCGCCGGGCGAACTATCCTCTCCTTCGGGGCGTCCGGGCTCGGCCGAACTAGCGCGCCTTCAGGACCTTCTTCACGTTCGGGTGTTCCTTCGTGAAGATCTTCCCGCCGCAGTTGTCGCAGCGGACCCCGAAGAGGTTCGCGTCCGAGGGCAGCGCTTCCCCGCACCGGATGCAGCGGAACATGACTACCGATTCGACCTTCCCCCGGCGCTTAAGCGTTGCCGGCGGTCGTTTCGCGCTCGCTCCGCTGGATGGGCGGCGGGGCCGCGAAGACGTAGGCGTTCGAGGCGAACCGCGTGCCGCAGCGGCGGCACTCGAATACGCCGCTCGCGACGCGGTGGAGCGTCACGGTCGAACACCGCGGGCACGCCGCGTCCGGACCTCGCGCCCGGTCGATGTCAAGGACCCGGCGGCGGATCCGGATCCCGTAGCGGGGGCCCATCCACCCGGTCGGGCCGGCCTTCTTCGTCCGCTTGCTCATGCCGAGCCTCCCCGCGCGAGGGCGCGGAGCCGCTCCCCGTGCTGGAACGCGCGGCGCACGACCCCTTTCACGTCGTCCGGCGAGAACGCCCCGACCAGGCCCTTCTGCATCGCGACCACGCGTCCGGCCTCGTCGGTCGCGACCGTGAGCCGTCCCTGGGCGGCGCGTTCCTCGTCGAACGTCGGGTCCACCACGATCGTGTCCCCGAGGCGCACGAACGTGCACTCGATCGGGAAGTGGACGACCTCGAGCGGGTAGTCGGCCTCGGCGACCTCGAACCGCAGCGCGGGTACGGTCGCGTGGGCGAGCGCGCTCACCGCGGCGAGCGCGGCGGCGTCGATCAGGTTCCCGGAGTGGTCGAGGACATGGACGTCCACGTAGCAGACCCAGCTCTTCTCCCCCGGCGTGACGCAGAGCCGGGTGAGGTCGATCGTCTCGGCGGCGCGGATCGCGCGGTCGACGACCCGCGAGACCTCGATCGCTCCGGGCTGGGGCGGTCCGGGCTCGAAGATCGCGTTCGAGAGCGGGATGAGCTCGGCGTTGGTCGTGAGGACCCCCGCGTTCGGCGTGTCCGCGAACGGCTTCCCCGGCTCGAGCTTGATGCCGGCGACGACCGCGGTGTCGCCGATGCGGACGAGCGCGGAACCGTCCGCGGTGACGACGAACCCGGGCTCGACCGTCACGGGGCGGTACTCGTCCGGCGCGCGGCCGTCGAGCCGCTTTCCCTCGGCCGCCAGGTCGAGGATGTGGGTCGTCAGGATCTCGGCCGAAACCTCCTCGCTCATGACGAGCCTCCGACCGGGCCGACCGCGTAGCGCTCGCGCAGGGCCTCCTTCATCTTCTCGTAGATCGCGCGGCAGCCCTGGACCCCGAGGTCGAGCGCCTCGGAGAGCTCCGGCTCGGTCATGTGGCCCTCCATCTGGAGGAGCACGAGGCGGCCCGACTGGGGCACGAGCGCCATCGGCAGGTCGGCCTCGCCAAAATTGTCCTCCTCCTTCTTGAGGTCGAGGGCGATCTTCCCGGCGACCTTCCCGACCGCAACGGCGGGGAGCAGGTCGACCATCGGGATCCCGGCGTCCGCGAGCGCGAGCGACGCGGCGACCAGGCCCGCGCAGCGGGTTCCGGCGTTCGCCTGGAGGACCTCGATGTAGATGTCGATGCTCGTCCGCGGGTACTCCTCGGCGAAGACGACCGATTCGAACGCCTCGCCGATCACCTTCGAAATCTCCTGCGAACGGCGGTCGAGCCCGGGACGCTTGCGCTCGTCCACCGAGAATGCCGCCATGTTGTACTTGCACTGGATGACCGCCTTGTGGTTCTGCTGGAGGTGCCGGGGGTGGACCTCCCGGGGTCCGTAGACCGCGGCCATCACTTTGTTCGCTCCCCACTCGACGAACGCCGAGCCATCGGCGTTGTGGAGGGCACCGACCGAGAGCTTCATCGGCCGCAGTTCGTCCAATCGTCGTCCGTCGATGCGGAGCCCGTCGGGGCTCAACAGCACCGGGACCTCCTTCGCTCCTACGCTTCCCATTTTCGTTCTCCTTGGAATCTATCGGTGACGTTCAGTGGTCGCCGGGCTCGATCGGCTCCGGCGAGTCGTCCTCCTCTCCCCCGGTCTCCTCGTCCGCCTCGGAGGGGTCGATCGGTCGGGAGGGCGCCTCGCGCGCGCCGTGCCCGGGGGGCGGGGCGCTCGGTCCCCTCCCGTCGGTCGGCGTGGTCGCGAGCAGATAGCTCTCGACCCGTTCGGTAAGGCCGGAGCGCTGGGCGTTCTCCTCGACGAGGCGGAGCACCTCGCTGACGCGATGGATCGCCTCGGGAGAGCCCCCGATCCAGACCCGGCCGTTCTGGCCGACCACGATGTCGGCCCCCGTGTGCCGGCGGATCGTGTCGATCATCGAGCCGTTCCGCCCGACGACCCTCGGGACGCGGGCGGGGGAGATCCGTGCGATCGTGCCTCCCTCGAGCTTCCCGAGACCCTCGCCGTTCATCGTCACCCCGATCCGGCCGGTCGGGTCGAGATTCTCGACCTGGACGACCACGGCGTCCCCGACGCGGAGGAACCGGTCGGTCTCCCCGACCTCGACCTGCCAGGGGGTACCGGTCATGTGAAGCGGGGCCCAGCGAGGGGCCCCGATGTCGAGCAGCCAGAACGTGCCCTGGACGTCCGCGACCGTCCCGAGGACGACGTCCTCGGGCTTCGGGATGTACCGGCCCGAGAGCGGGATGACCGAGACGAGGGGCGGCCTCTCGGAGAGCAGTCCGAGTACGCTCGCGTAAACCTTGCCGCCGGTACGGTACGTTCCGGGCCCGGGTTTCAACCCCTGGGCGCGGATCTCCTCTCCGGGAAGAACTAGTGTCCTTCTCCCGCTGGGAGACGAGGGATGACCCTCGCGGCCACGACCTCGGTGGCCCGGACGATGACCTCGGGACATGTTTCCTGCTGCACCGGGCGCGCTCGACCGAAGTGCCCTATTTAACCAAAGCGGTCTCGATGGCACCCTTGGTCCGGGCGCTCAGCTTCTCGTAGAGCTCGGTCTGCATGCCGGCCGGTATCTCGACGATCCCGCTCCAGCTGCCGTCCGACAGCCAGTTCTCCTCGAGCAGATGGCCGAGCCCCTTCACCTCGCCGATGACCCGGGGGTAGAACTGGGCCGGGAGCTTGATGCGCACCTTGACGACGTCCAGGCGGATCGGGATGAGCGGCCGGAGCTTCGCGAGCACCTCTTGGACCTGTTCGTCCACGGGGCGGAACGGGTCGATGTGGACCTTCGCCTCGGCCATCGCGGCCTCGATGCGGGCCGGGGGATGGGGGGCGCCCGTCTGCGGGTTCATGGCGTTCCGGGCGATGGTGGCGACGATCTGCTGGTGCTTCGCCGTCTGCAGGCGGTGCCGCTGCTCGGTCGTCACCTGGACCTCGCCCTTCAGGACGATCGTCCGTGCGATCTCGGCCAGGTTCCGCGTGTGGAACGTCTTCTCGAGGTGCTCTTCGGAGATCTTGTCGCCCTTCTTGGCGTCCTTGAACACCTGGTCGAGGGCGAGCTTGTCGGAGAGGTCGACCGGTTTCCCGTCTTTGAGGTCCTGAACGGCCTGGGGGTCGACCAGCACCTCGAAGCGCGACCCCTGGGTCTCCCACCGCGCGATGACCGCGTCCTCGACCTTCACCATGGGTGGAGCGTGAGGGAGCCGGTCTAGGGGCGGCCGGTCTTCCCCGAGCCGCCGACCGGCGGGAGGCGCTGGACGTACTTCTGGACCTCGTCCGCAGGGAACCGGGTCATCCCCTCGCCGACCTGCGTCGAGCAGACCTCGACCTGGGAGAGATTGCCCCCCTCCTCGAGACCCGCGCGCAGACCCTCGAGCGCGAGCAGGATCGCCGCGTCGCGGTCCATCCCGGGACGGTACTTCTGTTCGAACAGGTCCATGACCGGGCCCTTGTTGCCCCCCGTGCTCGCCGCCTTGAAGCTCGTGAGCGAGCCGGACGGTTCGGTCTCGAACAGATGGATCCCGCCGTCGTCGTAGCCCCCGACCAGGAGCGCGGTCCCGAACGGCCGGACCCCGCCGAACTGGGTGTACTGCTGCTTGTAGTCGCAGATCCGCCGCACGAGGAGCTCGACCGACATCGGTTCCGAGTAGGTGACGCGGTTGATCTGGGCCGAGAGGCGCGCGTAATCGACGAGGACGCGGGCGTCGGCGACGAGGCCCGCGGTGGCGCACGCGATGTTCTCGTCGATCTGGTGGATCTTCTCGAGGCTCGACGCCTCGGCGAGCTTCGGGTTCGGGATGCGCCGGTCCGCGATGAGGACGACCCCGTCCGCGTAGACGACACCGGCCGTCGTGGCCCCCCGTCGGACCGCCTCTCGGGCGTACTCCACCTGGAACAGCCGTCCGTCGGGAGAGAAGACCGTGATCGCCCGGTCGTAGGCCATCTGGCCGGGTTGCATCTCCATCGGGGGAACCTCGCCGCGACACTGAGGCCCCCTTTATAACGAGCGCGCGGGCAGTAACGCACCCGTCAGCCGGTTACGCCGTTCCGGTCGCGCTCGACCGGGCCCCGGCGGGCGCGGCCCGACAACCGTAAGTGCCGCCGGCGGCCCTTCCGACCGATGGCCGGTTCCGACGAGCCTCCCACCGCTAGGACCGGAGGGTGGCGCCTTGCGGACCGCGCCTCATCGTACCTTCGGGGCGCCGCCGAACAGCCGGTCGAATGGTATCCGTGGGGCCCCGAGCCGTTCGAGCTCGCCCGTCGCTCCGGTCGTCCGCTCCTGCTCGACATCGGCGCTTCGTGGTGCCACTGGTGCCACGTGATGGACGAAGGGACGTACTCCGACCCCGAGGTCGCCCGGCTCCTCCGGCAGCATTTCGTGGCCGTGAAGGTCGACCGGGACGAGCACCCCGAGATCGACCGGCGCTACCAGCGGCAGGTCGGGGCTCTCACCGGGGAGGGCGGCTGGCCGCTCACGGGGTTCCTCACGCCGGACGGCGAGGTGTTCCTCGGCGGGACCTACTTCCCCCCGACCGACGGCCACGGCCGTCCGGGGTTCCGTCGCGTGCTGAAGGAGGTCGCCCGGCTGTGGCACGAGGAGCCCGAGCGGGTGCGGGAGAACGCACGGGCGATCCAGGGTGCGCTCCAACGGATGCGGGAGCAGCGCTCCTCGGGCGATGCCTCCCTCGACCGGTTCGTGATGGGCGTGGAAGGCGAGGTGCACTCGAGCTTCGACCCGGTGAACGGTGGTTTCGGATTGGCCCCGAAGTTCCCGCACCCGACAGCCGTCTCGTTCCTCCTCTGGTCCGGGTTCGAGCGGGGGTCCCCAGAGAGCTCCGCCCGCGCCCGGGAGACCCTTCTGCGGATGGCCGACGGGGGCATGCACGACCAGGTCGGCGGCGGATTCCACCGGTACTCGGTTGACGAGGGCTGGCACATCCCGCATTTCGAGAAGATGGGCGTCGACAACGCGGCGATGGTCTCCGCGTACGTGGAAGGGGCCGCCCGGTTCTCGGACGACCGGCTCGAGGAGGTGGTTCGCTCGACGGTCGGCTGGGTGCGGGGGGTGCTCGCCGACCCGGCGGGGGGGTTCGGGGCGAGCCAGGACGCCGACAACCGGCCCGGGGACGACGGCGGATACTTCACGTGGACGAGGTCCGAGCTCAAGGAGGCGCTCGACCCGGCCGAGTTCCGGCTCCTCACGAGGTTCTTCGGGGTCGGGACGGACGGTCGCATGCCCCACGACCCCGACCGCAACGTGCTGTTCCGGATGCTGCCGCTCTCGGACGCGGCCGAGGGGATCTACCCGGCGGAGGCGGCCCGCGGCGCGCTCGATTCGGCGGTCGCGAAGCTGCGGGCCGTGCGCTCGCGACGTCCGACCCCCGCGGTCGACCGCGCCCTCTACGCCGACATCAACGGGAAGTTCGT
>Ga0187781_10001128_pt1 | contig 20070 bp, 30 predicted proteins | sample 0715_SJ02_MP02_2_FD_132447 | JGI IMG/M metagenome (GOLD analysis project Ga0187781, IMG submission 132447) | Tropical peat soil microbial communities from peatlands in Department of Meta, Colombia - 0715_SJ02_MP02_20_MG | ecosystem: Environmental > Terrestrial > Soil > Wetlands > Peat | place... | reverse complement strand
GTCCACCATGATCTGGTCCATCGTGACCGAGCCGGCGAGGCGGCGGCGGCGGCCGTTCACGAGCACCTCGCCGCCGCCCGTGAAATAGGAGCGGGGGATGCCGTCGGCGTAGCCGAGGGGGACGGTGGCGACGAGCGAGCGAGCGGGCAGCGGAGTTCTCAGCCCATAGCTGACGCGCTCGCCGGCGGCGAGCTCGCGCACGAAGCTCACCCGCGCCGCCCACCTGAGGGCGGGGCGGAGTCCCTCTGACCAGCCGGCCGCCGCCGTCACCGAGGCGAGCGCCGGCGCCACAGCAGGGCTCGGAGAGTACCCGTAGAGGCCGATGCCGCAGCGCACCATGTCCAGCCGCCCCTCCGGCCAGGCGATGGTACCGGCGGTGTTGGCCGCATGCACTTGGTGCGGCGCCGGCAGGCCCGCCGCCCGCAACGAGGCCCGGGCGGCGCCGAATCGCTCGAGTTGCTCGGTCGTGAAGTCGCAGCCGGGCTCGTCGGCGACGGCGAGGTGTGTCCACAGGCCGCCGAGCTCGAGCTCCTCGATGTCGTCGAGGGCGCGGGCCAGGGGCACGAGGGCGCCGGGATCGACGCCGACACGGTGCATCCCCGTGTCGACCTTGATCTCGACGGCCGCGGGGCTGGCGCGCTGCTCCTCCGCCCGTGCCCGTGCCGCCTTGCGCGCAAGATGGAGGCCGTCGGAGCTGTAGACGGTGGGCAGGAGGCCGTAGGCGTACACCTCAGCCATGGCATCTTCGCTCGGCTCGGAGAGCAGGAGGATGGGCGCCTCGATGCCGGCGTCACGCAGCTCGGCACCCTCGTCGAGGAGGGCGACTGCCAGCGAGCTGGCACCGCCCGCGAGGGCGGCCTTCGCCACCTCGACGGCACCGTGCCCGTAGGCGTCGGCCTTCACGACTGCGCACAAACGCGCCGGCGCCGCCACCGAGGCGAGGACGGCGGCGTTGTGGGCGACGGCCGCGAGGTCGACCTCGACCCAGACAGGCCGGCGGATCCCTTCAGCCATGAGGGCGCTGCACGGTGAGCCTGTCCCCGCCCAGGCTCGCCGCCCTCCGCCGGGCGCGCTCTCGGGCGGCCGCCGAGAGGACGTCGGCGACGAGCGCGGGAAGGTCACTCGCCAGCAGGCCCTCCTCCCGCCCGAGGCCGGCGGCGCGCCCGTGCACGTGGGCGGCGAGGGCGGCCGCCTCGAGAGCGCCGACGCCCCGCGCCAGCACGGCGCCGATCACGCCGGAGAGGACATCACCCGAGCCCGCCGTCGCCAAGCGTGCCGACCCGGCGGCGGCGAGCAGCACCTGACCGTCGGGGGCGGCCACGATCGTCGTCGACCCCTTCAGCAGGACGATCGCCCCCGTCCGCGACGCCAGCCTGCGCACGTCGCCGATGCGGTCGGTCCCGGGGGCGGCTCCGCTCAAGCGGGCGAACTCGCCGTCATGAGGCGTGAGCACGATGGGGGCGCCCTCGCGAGCCCGGATCACTTCGGCGGCCTCCTCGGCGCCCCCGAGGGCCGTGAGCCCGTCGGCGTCGACCACTGTCGGCACCCCGGCCAAGGAGACGAGAACTCGCACCGCCGTGGCGGTCGCCTCTGCGGTGCCCAGTCCCGGCCCGACCACGAGGGCGCGAAAACGCCCGATCTCCTCCAGCACCTCTGCCTCGAAACCCTCCTGCGGGAGACTGCGGGCGACCGCCGTGGTGGCAGGCAGGCTGTCCGGTGCCGCCCCCGGCACCCCGAGACGCACCATCCCGGCGCCGCCTCTGCCTGCCCCGGCGGCCACGTAGTTGGCGGCGCCGTACATGCCAGGCGAGCCCGCGACCGCCATGACGGCATGCTTCCACTTGTGCCCGGAACGCTCCCGCTCCGGCAGCAGGGCGACGACGTCCTCGTCCCCCACGAGATGGATGGAGGCCGCCACCTCGGCCACGGGCAGGCCGATCGGCCGCTTGACGACCTCGCCGCAGCGGTCCGGCCCGTCGCCGAGGAGCAGGCCCGGCTTCAAGGCGCCGAAGGTGACAGTGCATGCCGCCCGCACGGCCCCCACCGAGGCGGCTCCGCTGTCGGCGTCGACGCCTGTGGGGAGGTCGACGGCGAGTACGGGCGCGCCCCGCGGATCGGGGGCGTCATAGCTGCCCCGGTACCCTGTCCCGAAGGCGGCGTCGATGACGAGGTCGGCCCCGGCGATCTCCAGTGGGGCGTCTCGGGCGTCGAGGAGGGCGACACGGGCGCCCCGGCGGACGAGGCGGCTGGCCGCCAGGCGGCCGTCGTTTCCGTTGTTGCCCGGCCCGGCGACGACCACGACCCGCCGGCCGTAGGCTCCACCAGGGCCGAGAAGCCTGAGGGCCTCGACGGCGACGGCCGTGCCGGCACGCGTGATGAGGGCCGAGATCGGCTCGGAGCGCTGGGCGATCTCGTCGACGGCTCGCATCTCGGACACGGTCAGGACCGGATCCATCAGCGAACCCCCCCTCGCCCCATCGGCGGGTCAGTCCGCCACGACGACGGCCGTGGCGAGCGTCGCCGTGTGTGAGAGCGAGACATGCCAGCGCGTGACTCCGAGCCGCCCCGCCCGCTCGGAGGCCCTGCCCGAGACCGACAGGCGCGGCGCCCCGCCCGGCTCGCACAGCACTTCGATGTCGGTGAAATCGACCCCCCCGAGACCGGTCTGGAGGGCTTTCATGGCGGCTTCCTTGGCGGCGAAACGAGCCGCCAAGGAGGGCACGGGATCGCCCCGGCCGTCGAGGACGGCCCGCTCGTCGCCGGAGAAGAGCCGGTCGGCCATCCGCGGGCGACGAGCCAGCATGAGGCGGAAGCGGTCGATATCGACGGCATCGATCCCGATACCGATCACGGGACTCACTCGACGGTGACGACCTTCGCGAGGTTGCGCGGCCGGTCGACGTCGTTGCCGCGGGCGCGGGCGACTCCGTACGCCAGGATCTGCAGGGGCACCACGAGCACGCTGGCAGCCACCATCTCCTCGACGTGCGGCACCTCGAGCACCATGTCGGCCAGGGCGGCCACCTCGGCGTCTCCGGCGTCGCACAAGGCCACGACTGTGGCGCCGCGGGCACGCACCTCCTCGACGTTGGCGAGGAGCTTCGCGGAGAGCGCTCCTTTGTTGGCCACCACGACGACGACGGCGTCGCGGTCGATGAGCGAGATGGGGCCGTGCTTCATCTCACCAGCCGGGTAGCCCTCCGCCCGCACGTAGGCGAGCTCCTTGAGCTTGAGCGCTCCCTCCAGGGCGACCGGGTACCCGGGCCCACGCCCGAGAAAGAAGACGTCGTTCACGTGAGCTAGCTGCTCAGCGGTCTTGCGATACTCGTCGAAGCGCCTGACGGCATCCTCGACCAAGCCCGGCAGGGCCCGGATCTGCTCCCCGAGGGCGGCGACGGCGCCGGCATCGAGGGTGCCGCGAAGGGCGGCGAGATGGAGGGCGAAGACCTGCAGGAGGACGATCTGCGCGGTGTGGCACTTCGTGGAGGCGACGCCGATCTCCGGCCCCGCCCGGGTGTAGATGACCCCGTCCGCCTCGCGCGCCATGAGGGAGTCGACGACGTTGGTGAGCACGATCGTGCGTGCGCCCCGTCGCTGGGCTTCTCGGAGAGCGTGCAACGTGTCCACGGTCTCGCCCGACTGGCTGATGGCGAGGACGAGCGTCCTGTGGTCGATGACGGGGTCGCGATAGCGGAACTCGCTGGCGATCTCGACGGCGCACGGCAGCTTGGCCCAGGACTCGATGGCGGCGCGCCCGACGAGCCCGGCGTGGAAGCTGGACCCACAGGCGATGACGACCACGCGGGAGATGTCCGAGAGCTCGGCGGCGCCTATCTCGAGCTCCTCGAGCTCGGTCGTCCCTTCGCTCAGGAGGCGCCCGAGAAGGGTGTCGGCGAGGGCACGAGGCTGCTCGTGGATCTCCTTCGACATGAAGTCCTCGTACCCCTCCCGCTGAGCCGCCCGCACTCCCCAGGTGACGTGCAAGGGTGCCGGCTGCACGCCCGCACCCTTGGCGTCGACGAGGCGGATCGAGCCGGGTCTCACCTCGGCCACCTCATCGTCCTTGAGGGCGTAGAGCTCGCGGGTGATGTCGAGCAGAGCTGAGATGTCGGAGGCGACGAGGCCGAGGCTGTCGGTGCGACCGACGATGAGCGGAGAGGCGCGCCGGGTGGCGACGAGCACCTCCGGCTCGTCGGTCGAGGCAAGGACGAGGGCGTAGTCGCCCCTCAGCAGCGAGACGCACCGCTGCACGGCCTCGAACAGCGAAGCTCCGCCCGCCATCTCCGCCTCGACCAGGTGAGCGATGACCTCGGTGTCGGTCTGCGATGTCCGTCGGTGCCCCTCGGCGTCGAGCTTGGCGGCCAGCTCCCGGTGGTTCTCGATGATGCCGTTGTGGACGACGGCGATGCGTCCGCTGCAGTCGACGTGGGGGTGGGCGTTCTCCTCCGTGGGAGCGCCGTGCGTGGCCCAGCGCGTGTGCCCGATGCCGCAGCGGGCAGGCGGAGCCGTCGCGGCGATGCGCGCCAGCGCTGGGATCGACTCGGCGCGCACGGCCGCGCGCCGCCGCCAGAGGGGGGCGCCGGCCTCGCCATCCGCGGACCCCGAGCGCGCGGGCACGAGCACGACGCCGGCCGAGTCGTAGCCCCGGTACTCGAGGAGCCCAAGGCCGTCGAGGACGATGCGGAACGAGTCGTCCGAGCCGGTCACGCCGATGATGCCGCACATGAACGCAAGGCTACTTGGGCGCCACCGGCAGCTGTGGCGAGGGCGGCCGGCCGGGCGTCGCCCGGCCCTCAGGCCGCCGCGCGAGCCTCAGCCCAGCTCACGCTGCACGACGGCGGCGAGGCGCCTGACCTGGCGGTCGACTTCCTCGATCGTCGGGGCTTCGACCATGACCCTCACAGCCGGCTCGGTGCCGCTCGAACGAAGCACGACCCGGCCGCTCGTGCCGAGCTCGGCTTCGACCGCCGTGACTTCGTCCCAGACGGCCGAGGCGAACTCGAGACGGTGGCGGTCGCGCACGGGCACGTTCACCATGAGCTGCGGGAGGCGCTGCATCGAAACGCCCGCCAGCTCAGAGAGGGGCAGGCGGCGGCGCGCGAGGAGCTCCAGCAGCTTGAGGGACGTGAGCACGCCGTCACCGGTCACGGCGTGCTCACGGAAGATGAGATGGCCGGACTGCTCGCCGCCGAGCACGTAGCCACCGGCCTCGAGGGCGTCGGCGACGTAGCGGTCGCCGACAGGCGTCTCGACGAGGGAGACCCCGCGGGAGCTGAGGGCAAGGCGCAGGCCCAGGTTGGAGAGCACCGTCACGACGACGTGGTCCCCGACGAGCTGTCCCCGCTCGTGCAGGTCGGCGGCGAACATGGCGATGAGCTGGTCTCCGTCGACGACATCGCCGTGCTGATCGACTGCGAGCATGCGGTCGGCATCGCCGTCGAAGGCGAGACCTATGGATGCGCCCCGCCTCGCCACCTCCCCCTGCAGCACGGAGAGATGGGTGGAACCGCAGCCGGCATTGATGTTCGTCCCGTCCGGGGAGGCGCAGATCACGACATGGTCGAGGCCGAGGCGGTCAAAGACCGCCGGTGCCACGACGCTGGCGGCGCCGTTGGCGCAGTCGACGACGACCGTGCCGGCGAAGCCGGCCGCCCCGGGCACGACGGCGGCGAGACGTTCGATGTAGGAGCGGAGGCCGGCGGTGTCGGTCGAGATGGCGCCGACGTCGGTGCCGGCAGCAGGCTCTGCAGGCAACCCCTGCTCGAGCTCGTCCTGGATAGCCACCTCGTCCTGCACAGACAGCTTGGTCCCGCCTGTTCCGAGCAGCTTGATGCCGTTGTCGCCGAAGGGGTTGTGCGAAGCCGAGACCATGGCGGCGGGGATGCCCCGCTCCCCCGCCAGCCAGGCGAGGCCGGGGGTGGGGATGACCCCGGCGTCGACGACATCTCGCCCCTCGGAGGCGAGCCCGGCGGCCAGCGCCGCCAGCAGCATCGGACCGGAGCGGCGGGTGTCGCGGCCGAGCAGCCAGGGAGAACCCGCCAAGTGCCGCGCGGCTGCCCGCCCGAGGGCGAGGGCGATCTCGGGAGTGATCTCTGAGTTGGCGACTCCGCGGATCCCGTCGGTGCCGAATCGCAGCACCTCGGCGAACCTCAGCGCTTCGAGTACTGAGGCGCCTTGCGGGCCTTCTTCAAACCGTACTTCTTGCTCTCCTTCTCGCGGGCGTCGCGAGTGAGCATGCCGGCCTTCTTCAGCTGACCGCGCAGCTCGGGGTCGATCTCGATGAGACCGCGGGCGATCCCGAGCCGGAGCGCACCCGCCTGTCCGGACAGGCCGCCGCCGTCGATCGTGGCGTCGACGTCGAACTCCTCGCCCTTGTTGACGAGCCGCAAGGGCTCGGAGGCGAGCATCCGCGCCGTCGCGGACGGGAAGTAGTCCTCGAAACCCCGGCGGTTGATCGTGATGACACCCTGTCCCGGGCGGAAGCGCACACGCGCCACCGCTTGCTTGCGGCGACCGGTCGCTTGTACGAGCGGCTTTGGCATCAGCGAGTGAACCTCTCCTTCGAATCGGGTGATGCGGCATGGGCGCCCGGGCGGTGGTGGGCGGGCGACGGCACCGTCATGACACCCTCCGAGCCGCCGAGGCCGGGAGCGCGAACGGCTTCGGCATCTGCGCAGCGTGCGGATGCTCGGGGCCGGCGTAGACCTTGAGCTTCGTCAGCATCTTGCGGCCGAGCGTGCCCTTGGGGAGCATGCCGCGCACGGCGGATCGCATGAGCTCCTCCGGCTTTTCCCGCAGCAGCTCGGAGTAGCTCGTAGCCCGCAGGCTGCCCGGATAGCCGCTGTGCCGGTAGGTGAAGGACTGCTCGCCCTTGTTGGCCGTGAGGACGACCTTGGCGGCGTTGACGACGATGACGTGGTCGCCCGTGTCCAGGTGGGGGGTGTAGATCGGGCGGTGCTTGCCGCGCAGGAGGCGAGCGACCTCCGTCGCCACGCGGCCGAGGATCATGCCCTCAGCGTCGACGACGTACCAGACGCGCTCGATCTCGCTGGGTTTCGTGGAGTACGTACGCACCAATCGTCCTTGCTCAGTGTCTCTCGTCGGGACCGCCCGCGGCTGCGGACTGCCAGCGGCTCGGGGGCATCCGGCGCCCGCAGGCGACTCAGCCAGGAACCGGGCGCGCGCTCAAGACGCGGCGCGCGCCATGTCCCAACAGGATAGGCGCCGCCGGCGCCTCAGGCAACCGCGAGGCTGCCCGGGGGGCTCCAGATGCCCCCGGGCACGAGCTCGATCGGGTAGCGCACGTACTCGAGGCAGAGCCCGCCGGGCGGCGCCAGCCGCGAGCCGCGGGAACGCTCGCCCGATCGGAGGATCTCAAGGACGCCGGCGGGCGTCAGGCGGCCCTCGCCGACCGAGACGAGGGCCCCCACGACCGAGCGCACCATCTGGTGGCAGAAGGCGTTCGCCTCGATCTCGAACCGCCAGAGCCGCCGATCAGAGTCGCTCAGCCAGGCCGCCTCCGACACACGGCGGACGGTGGAGCCGCCCTCGGGCGGTCGGCGGCAGAACGCCGCGAAGTCGTGCTCGCCGAGGAGGGTGTCGGCCGCCATCCGCATGGCGGCGACGTCGAGCTCCCCCGGCACGTGCCAGCTGAGGTGACGGAGCAGCGGGTCGGCGGCGGGTGAGCGGAGGAGCACGTAGCGGTACCGCCTCGAGAGGGCCGAGCGTCGGGCGTCGAAGCCGGGCTCTGCCCGCTTGAGGTCGAGCACAGCCACCTCCGGGCCGACCTGGTGCGTGAGCGAGCGGACGAGGCCCGGCTCGTCGTGACGGTCGAAGATCGCCTCGGCGACGTCGGCATGTACGACCTGGCCGGCGGCGTGCACGCCGGCGTCAGTCCGCCCGGCGCACGTGAGTGTGACCTCATGGCCGGCGAGCCGACCGAGGGCCTCGGAGAGCCGCCCGCCGACGGTGGCCTGGCCCGGTTGGGAGGCGAAGCCGTGGAAAGGCCCGCCGTCATAGGCGACGAGGAGGCGGAGACGGCAAAGCGGCCCCCCGGGGGCCGCTTTGGGCAGGACTGGCAGGGTGGCCCCTGCAGGGTCGGGCACAATTTCGGCTGCCGTGGCGGCAGCCTCCTCGGGGTCGAAGAGCCTCACACCCACTGCACGCGCGCCATGGGGGCCTTGTCCCCGGGGCGCGGGCCGAGCTTGAGGATGCGCAGGTAGCCACCGGGGCGGTCCTCGTAGAGGGGGGCGATGTCGTGGAAGAGGGCGTGTGCCATGTCCTCGTCACGTATGAAGGCGATGACCTGCCGGTAGCTGTGCATGTCGCCCTTGATCGCCTTCGTGATCATCTTCTCGGCCACGGGGCGAAGCGCCTTCGCCTTGGCCTCGGTCGTGACGAGCCCCCGGTTGACGGACGGGTAGGTGGCGATGAGCGAGGCCATGAGGTTGCCCATCATGGCTTTCTGATGGGCGGCGTCGCCACCGAAGCGCCGCGACTTGCGCGGAGCTGCCGGCATCAGATCGCCCCCTCCCGCAGGGCCAGGCCGCGCTCGTCGAGGCGCACGAGCACCTCGTCGAGGGACTTCTGGCCGAAGTTCGTGATGGACAGGAGCTCCTCCGGCGTGCGCTGGATCAACTCGCCGACGGTGTTGATCTGCGCCCTCTTCAGGCAGTTGCGCGGCCGCTCGGAGAGGTCGAGGTCCTCGATCGGCAGATCGAGGTCCGGGGAGCCGGCCGTGGCCGACCCGACATCACCGAGCTCGAGGCCGTGGCCCTCGTCGGCCAGCTCGGCCACGAGGGAGAGCAGCGAGCGCAGCGTCTGCCCGGCCGAGGCGAGAGCCTCCCGCGGGCTGATGGAACCGTCCGTCTCGATGTCGAGAACGAGCCGGTCGTAGTCCGTGGAGACCTCGACTCGGGTCGGCTCGACGTCGAAGGCCACCCGGCGCACAGGCGAGTAGATGGCGTCCACAGGGATGACCCCGATGGTGGAGGAGGTCTGCTTGCGCTCGGCGGCCACGTAGCCCTTGCCGCGCTCGACCGTCACGTCCATGGCAAGGCGGCCCTTGGCATTCACCGTGGCGATGTGGAGCTCCGGGTTCAAGACCTCGACGTCGGAGGTCACCTTGATGTCGGCGCCACTCACGTCCGCCGGGCCCTTCACGTCCACGCGCATCGTCACGGGCTCGTCGGACTCGCTGCGGAGGACGAGATCCTTCAAGTTCAAGATGATGTCGCTGACGTCCTCCTTCACACCCTGGAGGTAGGTGAACTCGTGCAGGGCGTCGTCGAAACGGACCTGGGTGACGGCGGCGCCGGGGATCGACGACAGCAGGGTGCGGCGAAGCGAGGCGCCAAGTGTGCGGCCGAAGCCGGGGTCGAGGGGACCGATGGCGAAACGCTGGCGGAACTGATCCGACTCGCCGAGCGACTCAACGGTCGGGCGCTGGATGATGAGCATTGGGTACTGGGCTCCTTAGACGGCGGTGCTGCTTTCGGCGGTGCCGCTCGGGGTGCTGTGAGGGCGGCCCTGAGACAGCGTGGGCGACTACTTCGAGTACAGCTCGACGATGAGCTGCTCCCTGACCTGGGTGTCGATCTGCTCCCGCAACGGCACGGCGAGGACACGCACGGAGTTACCCCCGTCGAGGACCTCGAGCCAGGCCGGCGGCCTGCGGTCGAGCGTGTCCTGGTTGTGCCGGACGACGATGAAGCCGCGGGCCTTCTCGCTGAGCTCGATGACGTCGGACTGGCGGACGCGGTAGCTCGGGATCGTGACTCGCTTGCCGTTCACGCGTACGTGGCCGTGGCGCACGAACTGGCGGGCCTGGTTGCGGCTGGCACCCCAACCTGCGCGGAAGGCGATGTTGTCGAGGCGGAGCTCGAGCATCCGCAGCAGGTTCTCACCCGTGATGCCTCCTTGGCGGTTCGCCTCCTCGTAGGTGTTGGCGAACTGCTGCTCGAGCACGCCGTAGATGCGGCGGGTCTTCTGCTTCTCGCGGAGCTGGGTGTTGTACTCCGAGCCCTGCCGGAGTCGGTCACGTCCGTGCTCGCCGGGAGGGTTGGGCCGCCGCTCGACCGGGCAACGCGCCGTGTCGCACTTGGCGCCCTTCAAGTAGAGCTTGGTCTTGTCGCGCCGGCAAAGGCGGCAGACCGGGCCGGTGTATCGGGCCATGGGTGGGTGCTCCTCGTACTCGACGCTCAGACGCGACGCCGCTTCTTGGGGCGGCAGCCGTTGTGCGGGATAGGGGTGACGTCTTTGATGCCGACGACTTCGATGCCGACGCTCGCGAGCGATCGGATGGCGGTCTCCCGTCCGGAGCCCGGGCCGCGCACGAGCACGTCCACGCGGCGCACGCCGTGCTCCATGGCTCGCTTGCCGCACTGCTCCGCCGCCATCTGGGCGGCGAAGGGAGTCGACTTGCGCGACCCCTTGAAACCGACGTTGCCGGCCGAGGCCCAGGAGAGGACGTTGCCCTCCTGGTCGGTGATCGAGACGATCGTGTTGTTGAAGGAGCTCTTGATGTGGGCGACGCCGTAGGCGACGTTCTTGCGCTCTCGGCGCCGCGGCCGGCGGCCGCCCGGTTTCGTGGTCTTTGCCATCAGTGCTTGCGTACCTTCTTCTTGCCGGCGACGGTCTTCTTCGGTCCCTTGCGGGTACGGGCATTGGTGTGCGTCCTCTGCCCGTGGACGGGGAGACCGCGGCGGTGCCGGATGCCCTGGTAGCACCCGATCTCCATCTTTCGCTTGATGTCCTGGGCCACGTCCAGCCGGAGGTCGCCCTCGACCTTCAAGTTCGTGTCGATGTAGGTGCGCAGCCGAGCGACTTCCTCGTCGGTCAGCTCACGCACGCGGGTGTTGCAGTCGATCCCGGTCGCGTCGCACACCTGCTGGGCCGTCGTCCGCCCGATGCCGTAGATGTAGGTGAGCGATATCTCGAGCCGCTTCTCGCGGGGGATGTCGACGCCGGAGATGCGAGCCATCGTCAGCCTTGCCGCTGCTTGTGGCGCGGGTTCTCGCAGATGACCATGACGACGCCGTGCCGCCGGATCACCTTGCACTTCTCACACATCGCTTTGACGCTCGGTCGCACCTTCACCCTTGCCGTCCCTTTTCCCCACTTACCTGTTCCTGCCGGCCGGGCGCAGGGGCGCCGGGCCGCGTGACTCATGATCTCTTGCATCGAGACGATCCGGCTGCACCAGTCGGCGTCTCCCGATTGTCCCGACTTACTTGTACCGGTAGGTGATCCGACCGCGGTTGAGGTCGTATGGCGTGATCTCCACCTGCACGCGGTCGCCAGGGAGGATGCGGATCCGGTGCATCCGCATCTTGCCCGAGCTGTGGGCCAGCACCTTGTGCCCGTTCTCGAGCTCGACACGGAACATCGCGTTCGGCAGCGGTTCCACAACCGTGCCTTCGAGCACGATGGCATCCTCCTTGGGCTTTGGCAGGTGACCCTCCAGGGTTTCGTCGGTAGTAACTTCGGCGCGGCAAGCACCCAGCACATCGAGAGCTTTCCGCAACGGCCGTGAGCGGCCGCGCGAACGCGTTCGCCCGAAGGCATTCACCAGCATAGCCGCCGGTCGCCCCCGGTGCGACCGGCGGCAGCTGCGGGCATGCCGTCGTTCGCCCTAGCTAGGCGATCGTGAGCACCTCCGGGCCATCCTCGGTCACGGCGACCGTGTGCTCGAAATGAGCCGAGAGGCTCCCGTCAGCCGTCACGACGCTCCAACCGTCAGAGAGCTCGACCGTCTCGGGACCGCCGGCGTTCACCATGGGCTCGAGGGCGAAAACGTGCCCGAGCTTGATCCTCGGCCCCGGGGTGCCAGGCCAGTAATTCGGCACTTGGGGCTCCTCGTGCATCTCGGTTCCGATGGCGTGGCCGACGTAGTTGCGCACGACGGAGAAACCGGCCGCCTCCGCCACCTTCTGCACCGCCCGCCCGACCTCGTGCAACCGGTTGCCGTCGCGGAGCTGGTCGATGCCTTTCCACAGGCTCGCCTCCGTGACCTCCATGAGCCTGCGGGCCTCCGCCGACACCTCCCCGACCCCGACGGTGTAGGCGGCGTCGCCGTGGTAGCCCTCGACGATCGCCCCGCAGTCGACCGAGATGATGTCACCCTCCTCGAGCACCAGGTCAGAGGGGATGCCGTGCACGATCATGTCATTGGGCGACGTGCAGACCGTCGCCGGGAAGCCGTGGTAATGGAGGAAGTTCGACCGCGCGCCCCGGCGCGCCAGTACTTCGCGGGAGACGACGTCGATCTGGCGCGTGGTGACGCCCGGTCGGATGACGGCGCGCGTCTTCTCGTGGATCTCGGCCACCACTTTGCCCGCCTTGCGCATCTTGGCGAGCTCCTCGGCAGTGCGCCTCACCGGTGCCGTCCGCCGCTCGACTCGCCCCGCCCGTCGCCTTCGGTCCGCTCGGGCTTCCTAGCCATGGCGCTCTTCGGGATCGCTCTCGTAGCCAGCGCCTTCGTCGGGATCGCTCTCGTAGCCAGCGCCTTCGTCGGGATCGCTCCGGGGCGACAGGCCGCCGGAGACCCGCAGGGGTGCGCCGAAGCCTCCTGAGGCCGAGCGGTGATCGTCGACGGCGGCGATCAACCGGTCCGAGACGGCTTCCGGGCTCCCCACGCCGGAGATGGAGACCAGCTTGCCGGCGCGGCGGTACCACGTGATGAGGGGCTGAGTCTGCTGCTCGTAGAGATCGAGACGACGGTGGATGGCTGCCTCCGTGTCGTCCTCGCGGTGGATGACCTCGCCACCGCACGCGTCGCAGATCCAGGCGACGCGCGGAGGTGACACTGTCGAGTAGATGGCGGCGCAGTCCTCGCACACGCGCCGGCTGGCGAGGCGCCGGAGGACGAGCGGCGTTGGCACGACGATGTTGACGGGCAGGTCGAGGCTGGCGGGCGAGAGGAGCTCGTCCAGCCCCTCCGCCTGCGCCACCGTGCGCGGGAAACCATCGAGAACGAAACCCCTCGTCCTCGTGTCGTCCTGGTCGAGCCGCTGGGCGACCATCTTGAGCACGACCTCGTCAGGGATCAGCTCACCTGAGTCCATGTAGCGTTGGGCTTCCAGCCCGAGCTCGGTGCCGGCTTTCTGCTCACCTCGCAACATGTCGCCCGTGGAGATGTGGGGGATGACGTAATGGTGTGACAGACGCACACATTGCGTCCCTTTTCCTGCCCCCTGCTTCCCGAGGACGACGAGCCTCCCGCCCGGTATCACTTACTGCAGGAAGCCCTCGTAGTTACGCATCATCAGCTGGCTGTCAATCTGCTTCATCGTCTCGAGGGCGACGCCGACGGAGATGAGCAGCGTCGTCCCGAAGAACGGGATCTGGGTGATGTGCACGCTTCTGAGGATCACCGACGGGAGCAGCGCCACGGTGGCGAGGAACAAGCTCCCGGGCAGGGTCAACCGGTTGAGGATGCGGGAGAGGTAGCGCTCGGTAGGTCTGCCCGGACGGAAGCCGGGGATGTAGCCGCCCTGTTTTTGGATCTGCTCGGCCTGCTGGAAGGGGTCGAAGGTCACGTGCACGTAGAAGAACGTGAAGACGATGATGAGAAACCCGTAGGCGACGAGGTAGACGCCGTCGGTCCCGCCGGCGAGGTTCTGCTGCACCCAGCTGCGGAAGCCTGGCCAGGGCACGACGTTGGAGATGAGGAGCGGTATGTACAGCAGTGAGTTGGCGAAGATGATCGGGATGACGCCGGCCGAGTTGACCTTCATCGGGATGTAGGTGCTCTGCCCCTGGTAGACGCGCCTGCCCTGCAGCCGCTTGGCGAAGGTGACGGGGATGCGCCGCTGGCCCTGCTCCATGAAGACGATGGCCGTGAGGAGGCCGATGCAGACGACGACGATGAGGGCGAGGAAGGGCCAGCCCTTGTCCTCCTTGATGAACTCTCCGTAGATCGGGATGGCGCTGATCACGTTCGAGAAGATGAGGATCGACATGCCGTTGCCGATGCCGCGCTGGGTGATGAGCTCACCGAGCCACATGACAAAGGCCGTGCCCGCCGTGAGCACGAGGATCATGAAGAGGATGTGGGGGGCGTTGAAGTACTTGTTCTCGATGATGGGCGTCGGCGTGGCGAAGATGTCGCCGGAGTGGAAGAGGAAGACGAGGCCGGCGCTCTGCATGATGGCGAGAGAGACCGTCAGGTAGCGGGTTGCCTGCGTGAGCTTGCGCTGGCCGACGGCTCCTTGTTCACGCCACTGCATGAATTTCGGGATCACGCCCGTGAGCAGCTGGATGATGATCGAGGACGTGATGTAGGGCATGATGCCGAGCCCCAACACGGCGGCGTGGGACAGGCCGGTGCCGGCGAACAGGCTCAGGTAGCCGAGGATGCCGCCGGAGGAAGCCGACCTGTTGATGCTGTGCAGCGCGGTGAAGTCGATGCCCGGGACGGGGATGCTGATACCCAGCTGGTAGATGGCGATCACCAGAATGGTGAACAGGATCTTGTTCCGCAGGTCTGCGACCCGAACCAAGTTGCGCAGGCTTGCGAGCATGCCCTCTCCTCAAGCGTGCCCCAGCGGCGGGGCGGTCCTTAGCGATGCGAAATGCCCTCGGGGGCGCTCCGCAACCCTAGCGGTTGGCGAGCGCGTTCCCCCTGGCGGGCGGCCGGCGGTCGCCGAAGGGCTTGGCCAGCACCGTGACGCTGCCGCCGGCCGCCTCGATGGCAGTCTTGGCGGTTTGCGAAAAGGCGTGGGCCGATACGTGCACAGCCCGTGTCAGCTCGCCACCGCCGAGGACCTTTACGAGGCCTTTGTGGTGGACAATACCGGCCGCCTTCAGGCTGTCCGGGGTGACCTCGACGTCCTCGAGGTCCTCGAGCACGTCGAGGTTCACGACGTTGTACTCGACCCGGAACGGGTTGGCGAAGCCGCGCAGCTTCGGGATCCGCTGCGTGAGCGGTAGCTGGCCGCCCTCGAAACCGGGTTTTGACGTGTCGCGCGCCTTGGCGCCCTTCGTGCCCCGGCCGGCCGTCTTCCCCCCCTTGCCGGCGATGCCACGGGCCACCCGTCGCCTCGAGCGGTGTGCACCCGGAGCAGGGGCGAGATCGTGCACCTTCATGACCCTGACTCCTCTCCGGCGCCGACGTAGGTCACCTCGACCAGATGGGGGACGCGTGCGATCATGCCCCGGATCTCCGGCCGATCCGGCAGGACGTTGGACTTGCCGATGCGACCGAGACCGAGAGCCCGCAGGGTGCCCCGGTGCTTCGGCTTCTGGCCGATGCCGGAGCGCACTTGGGTGACGATGAGATCTGCCATCTCAGGCCTCCACAGCGGCGGCGGCGCGGCCGAGGCGGCGGCGCTCGTCATAGGCACGCAGCACGCCGTTCGGCGTGACCTCGTCGGGGGACTTGCCCCGCAGGCGAGCGACCTCGTCGGGCCGTCGCAGGCTCTTCAGCCCGGCAAGGGTGGCGTGGGCGACGTTGATGGCATTCGAGGTGCCGAGCGACTTCGCCACGACGTCGCGGACGCCGGCCATCTCGAGGATCTGTCGGGCGGCTCCGCCGGCGATGACTCCGGTACCAGGGGCGGCCGGCTTCAGGAGGATCCGACCCGCACCGGCGCGCCCGATGACCGGGTGCGTGATGGTGGAGCCGGCGAGGGGGACGTCGATCATGTTCTTCTTCGCCTCGTCGATGCCCTTTTGCACCGCCAGGCCGGCTTCCTTCGCCTTGCCGTAGCCGAGGCCGACGCGACCGTTGCCGTCGCCGATGACCATGAGGGCCGTGAAGGAGAAGCGCCGACCGCCCTTCACGACCTTGGCCACGCGGTTGACCTTGATCGTCCGCTCTTCGTACTGGGACTCAGCCACTCACAGCTCCAATCCGGCTTCGCGTGCGGCGGCTGCAAGCGCGGCCACCCGACCGTGGTAGCGGGCGCCGCCCCGGTCGAAGACGACTTTGGTGATGCCGGCGGCCAGGCAGCGTTCGGCGACAAGCCGACCGACCGTCGCGGCGGCGGCGGCGTTGCCGGTGGCCCCCTTCCGCAGGGCCGCCTCCACGGTCGAGGCCGCCACGAGCGTCGTGCCTGCCCGGTCGTCGATCACTTGGGCGACGATGTGCCGGTTCGAGCGGAAGACGGCCAGGCGAGGCCGCTCCGGCGTGCCGGCGACCTTCTTGCGGACGCGCCGGTGGCGGCGCTCCTTCAGTTCGTGCGTGCGGGTCCTCGTGCCCATGACTACTTGGCTGCCTTCCCTGCCTTGCGCCGCACGACCTCACCCACGTACCGCACGCCCTTGCCCTTGTAGGGCTCCGGCTTGCGGATCTTGCGGATGTCGGCGGCGACTTGACCTACGAGCTCCTTGTCGATGCCCTTCACGATGATGCGCGTGGGTGCCGGGACCTCGAAGGAGATGCCCGCCGGAGCGTCCACGATAACGGGATGGCTGAAGCCGAGCGCCAGCTCGAGCTGCTGCGGGCCCTTGGCGGTCACCCGGTAGCCCACGCCGACGATGTCGAGGTCCTTCGTGTACCCGGTCGTCACCCCGATGACCATGTTGGCAACGAGCGAGCGCGTGAGACCGTGGAGCGCCCGGTTCTGGCGTTCGTCATCCGGCCGCTGCACGACGAGGGTGGAGTCCTCCTGCCGCACCGTGATCTCCCCCGGCAGCTCCCGCTGCAGCTGGCCCTGCGGGCCCTTCACGACGACGCTGCGGCCGGCGAGGGTCACCTCGACGCCGGCAGGAACCGGGATCGGGCTTTTTCCGATTCGCGACATCAGCGCACCTCACCAGACATAACACAGCACCTCGCCGCCGACCTTGCGCTGACGCGCCTCGCGGTCGGTCATGAGGCCCTGGCTCGTCGAGAGAACCGCCACGCCGAGGCCGCCGAGCACGCGGGGGAGGCGGTCGGCGCGAACGTAGATGCGGAGGCCGGGCTTGGAGACCCGCTTGAGGCCCCCGATGACGCGATCACGCTCGCCCGTGTACTTGAGCTGGATCTCGAGCACGCGTCCGGGCCGCCCAGGGTCGTCAGTCGCCGAGAAACCGGCGATGTAGCCCTCGCGCTCGAGGATCACCGCCAGCGCCTCCTTCAGCTTCGAGCTCGGCATGCGCACGCTGTCGTGCATGGCGACGTTGGCATTGCGGACGCGTGTGAGCATGTCGGCGATCGGGTCAGTCATGGTCATGGGCGATCCCCTCCCCTCACCAGCTCGCCTTCGTGACACCGGGCACTTCGCCGGCGTGCACGAGCTCGCGCAGACAGATGCGGCAGAGCCCGAATTTGCGGAACACCGCCTTCGGCCGGCCACAACGCCGGCAGCGCGTATAGGCGCGCACCTTGAATTTCGGGGTGCGCTCCTGCTTCTCGATCAGTGCCTTCTTGGCCATAGCCCGCTTACTGCCCTTCGCGTCGGAACGGGAATCCGAAGGCCAGCAGCAGCGCCCGGCCTTCGTCGTCGGTGCGAGCAGACGTCACGATCGTGATGTCCATCCCGCGGGTCGAGTCGATCTTGTCGTAGTTGATCTCCGGGAAGATGAGCTGCTCGGTCACCCCGAAGGTGTAGTTGCCATGCCCGTCGAAGCTCCGCGGTGACAACCCGCGGAAGTCCCGGATCCTCGGGATCGCCAGGCTGATGAGGCGGTCGAGAAACTCCCACATGCGGTCACCTCGCAGCGTCACCATGCAGCCGATGGCGTTGCCCTCCCGGAGCTTGAACCCGGCGATGGAGCGGCGCGCCTTGGTGACGACAGGCTTCTGACCGGCGATGGCCGTGAGGTCGCGGACGGCGCCCTCGAGCAGGGACTGCTGCTGGGTGGCGCGACCGACGCCCATGTTGATGACGATCTTCTCGAGCCGGGGGACCTCCATCACGTTCGACAGGCCGAGATCCCTGCGGAGCTGATCGCGCACCTCGGTGTCGTAACGGGCGCGAAGGCGCGGCCGTGTCGCCACCCCCGCCCCGGCCGCGCTCACAGGTCTCCTCCGCATTTCTTGCAGACGCGCAGCTTGCGACCCTGCTCGTCGTAGCGGTAGCCGATCCTCGTCGGCCCACAGCTCGAGCAGACGATCGCCACCGAGGCGGCGTGCATGGGCATGTCCTTGTCGATGATGCCGCCCTGCATCGTGCCCCGCCGCGGCCGGCTGTGTCGCTTGGAGATGTTCACGCCCTCCACGATCACCTTGTTCTCAGAGGGGATGACGCGCATGACGGCACCCGTCTTCCCGCGGTCCTTGCCCTGCAGCACCTGGACCCGGTCACCTTTGCGGATACGCATTCAAATCACCTCCGGAGCGAGCGACACGATCCTCATGAACCGCTTGTCACGCAGCTCACGGCCGACAGGCCCGAAGATGCGCGTGCCCCTCGGCTGCGACTGATCGTTGATGAGGACGGCGGCGTTCTCGTCGAAACGGATGTAGCTCCCGTCGCTCCGGCGGTTCTCCTTGCGAGTGCGCACGACGACGCAGCGCACGACATCACCCTTCTTCACGGCCGCCCCGGGCACGGCGTCCTTCACCGTGGCGATGAAGACATCGCCGATGCGGGCGTACCGCCGGCGCGACCCGCCCAGCACCTTGATGCACAGGACCTCCTTCGCCCCGGAGTTGTCGGCGACGCGCAGGCGTGACTCCTGCTGGATCATCGGGCACGCTCCAGCACCTCTACGAGCCGCCAGCGCTTCATCTTCGAGTAGGGCCGCGTCTCGGCCACCCGCACACGGTCCCCGGCCGAGGCCTGGTTGTCCTCGTCGTGCACGTACAGCTTGCGCGTGCGCTGCACCGTCTTCGCGTACTTCGGATGGCGGACGCGCTCGGTGACGGCGACGACGGCCGTCTTCTCCATGGCCGTGGAGAGCACGAGCCCTTCCCGCACCTTGCGGCGGTTCTCCCGCGTCGGGACGGCACCGGCCGGCTTTGCCGCGCCCGCGGGCTTCGTCGTCTCGTTCTCGGACATCACTCCTCCTCGTTCCGGCGCCGGCGGCGGGCACCGCTCAATCCCCCACCGGGCGTGGGCACGGAACCCAGCCCGGCCTCGCGGTCGCGCATGACCGTGAGCAGACGGGCGATGTCGCGGCGCACCGCCCCCGTGCGGGCGGAGTTGTCGAGCCGTCCCGTGGCAGCCTGGAAACGCAAGTTGAACAGCTCCTTGCGCGCGTTGATCAGCCGGTTCTCGAGCTCGTCATCGTCGAGCTCGCGCAACTCCGCGGCGGTCGACATCAGACCTGCACCTCCGGCGTCGATCCGATGCCGGGCCGCGTGACGAAACGCGCCTTCATCGGGAGCTTCTGGATCGCCCGCTCCATGGCGCCGCGGGCGAGCGCCTCGTCCACTCCCGCCAGCTCGAAGAGGATCCGGCCGGGGCGGACGACGGCGACCCAGTGCTCCGGGTTCCCCTTGCCGGAGCCCATGCGGGTCTCGGCCGGCTTCTGGGTGACGGGCTTGTCCGGGAAGACCCGGATCCAGACTTTGCCGCCTCGCTTGACGTGGCGGGTCATGGCGATTCGGGCGGCCTCGATCTGGCGAGCCGTGATCCAGGCGGGCTCGAGGGCCTGGATGCCGTACTCGCCGAAGGTGACGGACTCGCCGCCCTTCGTCATGCCGTTCAGGCGACCGCGCTGCTGCTTGCGGTGCTTGGTCTTGCGGGGCATCAACATCAGTCGTTCTCCCGGCGGAAGTGGGGAACGTCATGATGCTGGTCGCGGGTGCGACGTTCGATCTCTTCCTCCTCGGCGAGCAGGCGCTCGAGGGCCTCGTCACCGCCACCGGCACCGGGCAGCGGGGTGGCGGCGATGCCGGCCTCGGCCGCCTCGGGCGCCGGCGCCGCCTCGCCCTCGGCTGTCGCGGCGGCGAGCTCGGCGGCCGCCGCCTCACCCTCGAGCAGCGAGCCGGGCTCGCCCAGCTCCGGCCGGCGACGGCCGCCGCCCGCGCTCACGATCCTGCGGCGGCCCTGGCCGGACGTCTCGCCCACGGCCATCGCCACCTCGCGGGAGATCTTCTCCTCGCTCGAGACCCTGTAGGGCAGGATGTCGCCCTTGTAAATCCAGACCTTCACACCGATGCGGCCGGTGCTCGTCCTCGCCTCACGAAACCCGTAG
>Ga0187781_10001126_pt1 | contig 20083 bp, 20 predicted proteins | sample 0715_SJ02_MP02_2_FD_132447 | JGI IMG/M metagenome (GOLD analysis project Ga0187781, IMG submission 132447) | Tropical peat soil microbial communities from peatlands in Department of Meta, Colombia - 0715_SJ02_MP02_20_MG | ecosystem: Environmental > Terrestrial > Soil > Wetlands > Peat | place... | reverse complement strand
GCCTTGTCGTAGGCGGCGAGCGCCGTGCGGTAGACCACGTCGGCATCGTTGCCGTCGATGACGATGCGCGCAAGCCCATAGGCCGCGGCGCGATCGGCCGCCGGGTGCTCGACCGCCGTCACCTCGCCGATCGGCGTGTATTCCATATAAAGATTGTTCTCGCAGACGAAGATGACCGGAAGCTTCCACACCACGGCAAAGTTCAGCGCTTCATGAAAGGCGCCGATATTGGTGGTGCCGTCGCCGAAAAAGCAGACCGAAACGTCCTTCTGGCCCTTGTATTGCGCACGCCACGCGGCGCCGCAGGCGATCGGCAGGTGCGCGCCGATGATCGCGTAGGAGCCCATGACGCCGTGATCGACCGAAGTCAGATGCATCGAGCCGCCTTTGCCGCGCATCAATCCGATGTCGCGTTGCATCAGTTCGCCCAGCACTTTGGTCACCGCAACGCCGCGAGCCAGCGTATGCGCATGGCCGCGATAGGTGCAGAAGGAAAGATCGCCCGGCTGCATGGCTCCGGCGAAGCCCGCGGCCACGGCCTCCTGGCCAAGCGAAAGATGGCTCGTGCCTTTCACCAGGTTCTGGAGAAACAGATCGTAGGCACGCTGCTCCGCCTCGCGGATCACGACCTGCGTGCGATACATGGCCAGCCGCTTGTCCTCGCCGATATCGTCGTTGAGCGTTGCCGCCGTGGCGGCGCGATCCTCGATCTTGGCCATGAAATATCCTTCAGGAGCACCCAAATGCTGGCGGGCGCGCAACTTAGCGCCGTTTGCAAAGGCGAGGCAACGGTCCTGCTCGGCTCCTGATACGGCAAGCTTGCAGGTAACGCTTGCGCCTGACGCAGTAACTTAGCTAAGTGGCGCCAGCGGAGATTGCGATGGCGGAAGAGCAGGCAGACGCCCACCAACTCGTTCACCGCTTCTTGGGCGGTCCGCCGTTGGCTGTGGTCGGACGCCTTGTCCTGCTGTCGATCCTGGTGGGCGTGATCCTCGCAGCGGTTGGCCTCGACCCCTGGAATATCATCGAATCGGTGCGCGCCCTCATCATCCATGTCTGGACGATGGGCTTCGATATCCTGCGCTGGCTCTGGCGCTATTTCCTGCTGGGGGCCGTCATCGTCGTGCCGATTTGGCTCTTGGTCCGGCTGGCAAAGGCGCAGCGCGGAAGCTGATCGTCTGTACGTCTTTCGCAAGCAGACGGGGTCGGCCGCCGCAGTTTTCGAGTCAAACCCGCCGAAGCCCCAAACCCGCCGCAGTCCTTTGCACGCCGAGCCGGCGCCGATCTCGCGTCAAACCGCTGCCGGTGTCAGCAAGCGGACGCTTGAAGACAGCAGTCGCGTATCGAAGGCATCGAAAGGCTTTCAGTCGTCCGAGCGCGCGCCCGACGGACCATCGTTATCGCCACCACCCTGCGCCGCATGATCGCGCGGGCCGCGGTGGCGCCGCCGCCGGCGATGCAAGGGGAAGCGGTCGGGAGAGCCATCGTAACCATTTTGGCTGTTCGGGCCGCCTTGGCCGTTGGGACCGTGCGGGCCGTTGCCGCCTTGTCCCTGCTGGGGCTGCGGCTGGCCGCCGGTGATGAAGGACGGCAGGCGCTCGACGTCTTCGTCTTCGGCCGGCTGATGCTGCTGCCGCGGCTGGTTGTGACCTTGTGCTTGCGGCTGATGCTGCTCGCGCGGATAGAACGGTTGCGGTTCGCGCGGCGCGAACGGCTCGCCGCCTATCGAGGGCTGGTCGTCGCCGTCGTCATATCCCTCGTCGGAGACATTGCCGCGTTGATCGCCACCTTGCTGGTAATAGGGCTGGCTCTGCCGAAACTGCTCCTGCGCCGCGGCGATCAGGCGGAAATAATGCTCGGCGTGCTGATAATAATTTTCCGCCGCTACCGGGTCGCCGGAACTCTGCGCATCGCGTGCAAGCTGAAGATATTTTTCCGCGATGTGGGATGCCGTACCGCGGATTTTCACGTCCGGTCCATTGGACTCGTACATGCGCGACAACGGATTTTGGTGATGGCCACCCTTTCGGTTGCGACTGCGCATTCTCTTGTTCTGACCGTTTCTCATGACTCGCTTTCCCGCCAACCCCCTGGTTCGCGACGGCACGGATGCCGCCGTCTCACTGCACAAAGTCCCACAGTTTCACGTCAAACCGACGCACGAATCCGAGCAGTTTCTTTGCTCATCGCTCTTGTGATTCCACGTCTAACGACCCGACAACACAGCCCTCACCGGCGGCTTCGCCGCGCGTTGCGAACCCCTCATGGCGCGCGCCATTCATCAATGCGCGCAAAACCGATGAAACTTCTCGGTCTGAATCTGACGATCCCGTTTGCCGTCCGATCCGGCGGTTCCTGTTCCGGCTTTCGCTGTTCCGGCTTTCGTTTCACCTAGCCTGCGCGGCCAAACCTCTGGGAGCGGAACTCCGGGCGTCGAGGCTGCGCGGCACCATTGTTTCGGGCCGATTCCGTGCCCGCAAACTAGTCGGTTCTAGCCGATATTCCAAGTGCTTTTTTGCCGGGGTCCAATGCTTTGCAATCATGACCCGGCCCTGGCCTTTGTGCCGCATTTTCTGGCGACGAGGGCACGCGGCGCACCTCGCAGGTCGGTACGCGGAAGGGCGGGCGCAAGGCCCGCTTGCGAAAACAATGCCGTGACGGCGGCCGCTTGATCGGCGCCCAGTTCGACCACCAGAGCTCCCGAGGGACCAAGCAGTGACGGGATCGTCGCCGCGATTGCGCGATAAGCGTCTAGCCCGTCGAGCCCGCCGTCGAGCGCTGTGTGCGGATCGTAGTCGCGGACATCGGGTGGCAGCGTGGCAATCTGGCTCGAAGCGATGTAGGGCGGGTTGGCAACGATAAGATCGAATGAACCGCCGAGCGCCCCACCCAGGTCGCAAGCAACGAAGGCCGCGCGCGCAAGCTGCAAATGCCGGGCATTGTCCTGCGCGACCCGGAGCGCGCCGAAACTAATGTCGGTGCCGATGCCGAAAGCGTTCGGCAATTCCGTGAGCAGCGCCAGAAGGATTGCGCCTGACCCGGTGCCGAGATCGGCGATCCGCAGCGGCTGCGTGCGCGCTCCGACGGAATCGATTTCGGCCAGCGCCGTTTCCACAAGCGTTTCCGTTTCCGGGCGCGGCACCAGCGTCGCCGCGTCGACACGCAGTCCAAGACTCCAGAATTCCTTGACGCCGACAATGCGCGCGACCGGCTCATGCATGAGCCGCCGTTCGGCAAGAGCGGCGATCGCATTCCATTCGCCGGCATCGAGGATGCGTGTGCCGGCTGCGGCAAGTCCGGCGTGATCGAACGAGAGAGCGTGAGCGACAAGCACGCGGGCATCGAGTTCCGGCGTCTCGATTCCGGCCGCGCGGAACTTTTCTGCAACAAGCCGACGCCCGGCGGACACCGTGAGAGCTTTCGCCGCCGGCCGGTCGAAAGCGGGCATGGCACCCGCCCGCATCATTGGGCATTCTCGGCGGCGAGCTGAGCCGCCTGATTCTCGGCCACAAGCGCGTCGACGAGTTCGCCCAAGGCTTCGCCTTCCATGATCTCGGGCAGCTTGTAGAGGGTCAGGTTGATGCGATGGTCCGACACGCGCCCTTGCGGAAAATTGTAGGTGCGGATGCGCTCGGACCGGTCGCCGGTGCCGACTTGCCCGCGGCGCTCGGCGGCGCGGGCGGCGTCCTGCTTTTGCCGCTCGAAATCGTAGAGGCGCGTGCGCAGCACCGCCATTGCCTTGGCACGATTGCGATGCTGCGAGCGGTCCTCCTGCATCATGACGACGATGCCCGTGGGGATGTGGGTGATCCGCACCGCCGATTCCGTCTTGTTGACATGCTGCCCGCCGGCGCCGCCCGAACGCAACGTGTCGATCCGCAGGTCGTTTTCGTTGATCGGAGCATCGACCTCCTGCGCCTCGGGCAATACAGCAACCGTCGCGGTCGATGTGTGAATGCGGCCGGAGGCCTCGGTATCGGGCACGCGCTGCACGCGATGAACGCCCGACTCGTATTTGAGCTTGGCGAAAGCGCCGCGGCCGTAGATTTCCGCGATGATTTCCTTATAGCCGCCCATCGAGCCTTCGCTCGCGGTCATCACTTCGACCTTCCATCCTTGCTTGGCGGCATAGCGCTCGTACATGCGGAACAAATCGCCGGCGAACAAGGCGGCCTCGTCACCGCCAGTGCCGGCGCGGATTTCCAGGATCACATTGCGCTCGTCCATCGCGTCTTTCGGCAGGAGCGCGAGCCGCAGCTGATGCTCGAGCACGGCGCGCCGCGCCTCAAGCTCGGGCTTTTCCGCCTCGGCGATGGAGCGCATTTCAGGATCGGTCGCCGGATCGGAGAGCAGGCTGGTCACGCCTTCAAGCTCGTGCGCGGCGGCGCGATAGGAGTTCACCGCTTCCACGACCGGCGCAAGCTCGGCGAATTCGCGCGAGAGCTTCACGTAAGTCTCCGCCGGGACCGCGGCGGCGAGCTCGCGTTCGAGCACGGCATGGCGGGCGACGAGCGCGTTGAGTTTCTGACTGGGCAACATGGTTTCTGTGTCAAAGCGCCGGGGCCTTGGCCTCAAATACAGGTCATGCCTGAACGTCCACGGCCGGCTCAATCGTTGTTTCGACGTTAAGTAGAAGACGCAGCCCGCCGCGACAAGTGCGTCCGCAAAGGGTCATCCGGTTCTAAAGCTGAAGCCCGCCGGCCGCGGCGAATTTCTCCAGATGCGCGCGGATCGGCACGCCGGCCACAGGCTTCTCGATGAGCGGGTGGAGGAACTCTGCCGCTTTGCCGGCATCGAGATCGAGCAACATTGCCTTGACCGGCCCCACCGCCGACGGCGTCAGCGATAGCGAACGGTAGCCGAGCGCGGTCAGCGCCAATGCCCCAATCGGCTGCGACGCCAGTTCGCCGCACACGGTTGCCGGCTTGCCGTATTCCCGGGATTTCTCGGCAATGTCCTTGAGCGCGCGCAGAACCGGCGCCGACAACGGGTCGAAGCGGGTAGACACGCGCGGATTGCTGCGGTCGACCGCATAGAGGAACTGCACCAGGTCGTTCGAGCCGACGGACAGGAAATCGGCGTGCTCGAGCAGTTCGTCGAGCTGATAGAGCAACGACGGCACCTCGACCATGCTGCCGACCTCGACCGCGTCGGGCAGCTTGTGTCCGTGGCGGCGAAGATGGGTCAACTCGCGGTCGACCAGTTCCTTGGCCTGATTGAATTCGGCAACGGTCGCGATCATCGGAAACATGATCTTGAGCGAGCGGCCGCCGGCGGCGCGCAGCAATGCCCGCAATTGCGTGCGCAAAAGCGCCGGCCGGTCGAGCCCGAGGCGGATGGCGCGCCAGCCCAACGCCGGATTTTCCTCTTCGATGTTGCGCATGTAGGGCAGCACCTTGTCGCCGCCGATATCGAGCGTGCGGAAGGTCACCGGCTTGTCGTCGGCGGCATCGAGCACCGCCCGGTAAAGCGTGTATTGCTCGCTCGCCCGCGGGAAGTTCGGTGCCACCATGAACTGCAGCTCGGTGCGGAACAGGCCGATGCCGGCGGCGCCGGTGTCGGCGATGTGCGGCAGATCGACGCTCAAGCCCGCGTTGATCATGAGCGCGATCTCTTCGCCGTCTTTGGTGACGCAGGGCTGATCGCGTAGCGCCTGATATTGCTGCTGCCGCCGCGCGCGCAGGCGCACGCGCTCGGCATAGGCCGCTTCCAGATCGGGTAACGGGCGCAGATGCACGTCGCCCGCCGTGCCGTCGACAATGATGGCGTCGCCCGGATCGGCGATGCCGGTGGCGTTGTCGATCTCGCCGACCGCCGCGATCCCCAGGGCGCGGGCGACGATGGCGACGTGCGATTGCGGTCCGCCTTCCTCGAGCACCAGCCCGCGCAACCGCTTGCGGTCATAGTCGAGCAACGCCGCGGGCCCCATGGAGCGGGCGACCAGGATCGCGTTCTCCGGCAGGTTTTCACGCGAGGGCGCATGATCGCGCCCGGTCAGCTGCCGCATCAGGCGATTGGCGAGATCATCGAGATCGTGCAGACGTTCGCGCAAGTACGGGTCGGTCTGCCGCAGCATGCGCGCGCGCGTATCCGACTGCACGCGCTCGACGGCCGCTTCGGCGGTCAGCCCGGTCATGACCGCTTCCTGCAGCTTGTGCACCCAGCCGGTGTCGTAGGCGAACATGCGATAGGCTTCGAGCACATCGCGGTGCTCGCCGCCGTCCACCACATCGCCGTGTTCGAGCAACTGGTCGAGATCGGTGCGCAGCGTCTCGATCGCCGAGTCCAGATGCTTCAACTCTTTCGTCACATCGTCGGCGATATAGTTGGTGACGACGACGCGCGGTTCGTGCAGCACGACATGCCCAAGCGCGATGCCCTCGGACAAGGCCATTCCTTTGAGATGCAGCGACCGCCGTGCCGCCGGCTCGGCCCCGGGAAGCGCCAGCGCCGAAAGCTCGCCCGAAGCAATCATCTCCGCGAGCACCATGGCGGTCGTCTGCAGCGCCTCGACTTCCTCCTCGGAGTAAGTTCGCTTGGCGCGGTTCTGGACCACGAGCACGCCGAGTGTGTTGCCAGCGCGCAAAATCGGCACACCGAGGAAGGAGTGATAAATTTCTTCGCCGGTCTCGGGCCGGAAGGAGAAGGCCGGATGCGCCTGGGCGTTGGAGAGGTTGATGGCGGTCGCCTGGCTCGACACCAGGCCGACGAGGCCTTCGTCCGAACGCAACACGGTGTGGTGCACCGCGTCCCGATTGAGGCCCTCGGTGGCGTAAAGCTCCAGCGTGCTGTCGACGCGCAACACGTAGACCGAGCAGACCTCGGCCACCATGTTAGCGGCGATCAGCACCACGATCTTGTCGAGGCGTTCCTGCGCGCTGACCGGCTCCGCCATGACTTCGCGGAGGCGCCGCAACAGCACGCGCGGACCGCCAAGCGAGCCACGCATGGCATGAGGTCCCTCGGGCTTGCTTGAACCGGGGCGCCGCCCGCATCGCGCCGGCCGTCATCCGAAGAGGAATACGCCGGGACCGGGCCCGCGGCGATTACCCTGCAGCCTATATCGAATGCGGTATGCAAACCGCAAGCCAAAGACGCTGAGATGACGAGGGCAAATTTTGTGCGTCGCAGCGAGACTTAGGCTGCATTGGAAGCAGAAAAGTTCGAACTAGGCTCAGCCGTTCGGGGCGAGCGATCAGCCCAGCCGATGGCTGACGGGCGCCGGCGAATCAGGCCGACGGCCGGTCAAGCCCATAGAGCGAATGGAGCGTGCGCACCGCAAGCTCGGTAAATGCCGCATCGATCAGCAGCGAGAATTTGATCTCGGACGTGGTGATGGCGCGGATATTGACGGCGCGTTCGGCCAGTGCCCGAAAGGCCTCGGCGGCGACGCCGGCGTGGCTGCGCATGCCGATCCCGATCACGGAAATTTTGGCGACATCGGTGGCGCTGTCGAGGCGAGTGTAACCGATTGCGGGCCTTGCCTTGGTGACGACATCGAGCGCGCGCTGATAATCCGCGGCGGGTACCGTGAAGGTGAGGTCGGTCGTCTTGCCGTCAGCGGACACGTTCTGCACGATCATGTCGACATTGATGTTGGCGTCGGCGAGCGGAATGAAGATCGCCGCGGCGACGCCCGGCTTGTCCTCGACCTGGCGGACCGAGATTTGCGCCTCGTCGCGGGAGAAGGCGATACCGGTGACCGTTTGTTGCTCCATGATCTCGTCCTCGTCGCAAATCAGTGTGCCGGGCGGCGTGCCATGCGCGTCGATGTCCTCGGGCCGCTCGAAGCTCGAGCGCACAAAAATGCGTACCTGGTGCACCATGCCGAGCTCCACCGAGCGCACCTGCATGACCTTGGCGCCGAGCGACGCCAGTTCCAGCATTTCCTCAAACGCGACCTTTTCGAGCCGCCGCGCGCGCGGCACCACCCGCGGATCGGTGGTGTAGACGCCGTCGACATCGGTGTAGATGTCGCAGCGATCGGCCTTGATCGCCGCCGCGATCGCCACGGCCGAGGTGTCCGATCCGCCGCGCCCGAGGGTGGTGATGCGCCCGGTCTCCTTGTGCAGGCCCTGGAATCCGGCAATGACCGCCACCTCTTTGCGCTCGCGAAATCGTTTGACGATTTCCTCGCCGTTGACGTCGAGAATGCGCGCGGACGCATGCGCATCGGAGGTGAGGATCGGCAACTGCCAGCCCTGCCAGGAGCGGGCATTGATGTCCATATCCTGCAGCGCGATGGCGAGCAGGCCGGATGTGATTTGCTCGCCGGTGGCGACCACCGCGTCGTATTCGCGGGCGTCGAAGATCTGCCGCGTCTTCAATGCGGCCTCGCACCAGCCCACGAGCTGGTTGGTGGTCCCTGCCATGGCGGACACGACGACCGCGACGTCATGGCCGGCATCGACCTCGCGCTTGACGTGCCGCGCAACGTTGCGGATGCGATCGATATCGGCGACGGAGGTGCCGCCGAATTTCATTACCAGACGGGCCATGACAAAGGTCTAGGGTTTCACCGGCACAGGCGCCGCAGCGAAACGACCCTGCCGGCGCAAGCAAAAAGGCGCGTATGCATAGCGGCGCGACGCTTGGCCTGCAACACCTGTCGCCCAGTCGGCTGCGCTCGTTCCGGCTGACCGCGCAGACGGCGCGGCCATGCCTGTCGTGACCTTGGTTAAGAGGGGCCAATTCGACTATTCGTGGGGCTGATCGCGACGGTCTTCCCCCTTTACGCGAATCGGCAGCATGGTCTCTTGCCAGCCGTTCGCGACACCCGTCATGCTGGACCAGAACGTGATCCACAATAGGATAGGCATCACCTTACTCCTTTAGCGGATCGAACTGGCAGACTAACGTTTCGGACCCTCGCTGGTTCCTCTCAGCAGCAATTGAGGCGGCATAGATGAATGCGCAAAAAATAGGCGTTGTCGGCGGTGGCCTGATGGGCCATGGCATCGCTTATCTGCTCGCTGCAGCGGGTCACGCCATCGGCGTGTTCGAGCCTGCGCCAGAGATTCGCGCAAGCTTGCCGAAGCGGTTGCGGGCCATCGCCGATCTGTTTGGTGACGATGCTGCGTTGCTTGAAAACGTGTCCGCGCACGATCAGCTCGGGACTGCGGTTGCGGGGGCAAGCTTCGTCTTCGAAGCGGCGCCGGAGAAGCTGCCGCTCAAACAGAAAATCTTTGCCGAGCTCGAAAGCGCAGTCGCGCCGGATACGATTCTGGCCAGCAATTCGTCGGCCATACCGTCGACCGAGATCGGGCGCCATCTTCAACATCGTGAGCGCGTTATCGGGACGCATTTTTGGAATCCGCCGCATCTCGTCCCTCTCGTCGAAGTGATCGAGAATGAAAACACCAGCAGCGATGTTCTGCACGCGACCATGACGCTTCTGCGCGAAGCGGGGAAGACACCCGTGCATGTGCGCCGCGACCTGCCCGGTTTTGTCGGCAACCGGCTGCAGCACGCGCTCAAGCGCGAAGCCATTGCGCTCGTTGCCGCCGGCGTCTGCGATGCCGAAACCATCGATACCGTAGTGAAGGAGGGACCGGGCGCGCGCATGGCCGTGCTTGGTCCGATGGAGCAATCGGATCTGGTCGGCCTCGACCTGACGCTCGACATTGCGGACGTGCTTTACGCGGATCTCGATCGCACCGCGGGTCCGCATCCGTTTCTGCGGCAAAAGGTCAAGGACGGGAAGCTCGGCATGAAAACTGGCGAGGGTTTCCGAAGTTGGACGACGGAGACCGCCGGTGCGGTTCGCGAACGGCTCTCCCGCTTTCTCGTCGGGCAAGCGAAGATTAGACGGAAGTCTTCTGCCTAAGCCCGCCACAATCAAACAACTCGCATCGGAAATTACGGGGAGGTTCTCACGTCATGCCAACAAGCCAGGACCGCATTCTCACGACCCATGTCGGTAGCCTGATACGGCCGCCCGAATTGAGCCGCTACATCGAGGCGATCGACAACGGGGTCAAGGTCGACCCGGATGCGTTCGACCGTTGCTTGGCTCAATCCGTGGCCGAGGTGATCAAGCGGCAGCGGCAAGCCGGGGTCGATGTCGTCAGCGACGGCGAGTTCGGCAAATTCCGCAGCTGGTCCTTCTACGTGCTCGATCGTCTCGGCGGGATCGAGGAGCGCGCCGTCGATGTCGCCCGCGGCGCCGGTCGCGATCAGCAGATGTTTGCGGATTTCTACGCCGAGTATTTCCCCACGCAAAAGCTGCCGAAGCGGGGCACGGTCGTGTGTGTCGGGCCGATCACCTATAAAGGCCAGGCCGCTGTTCAAAAGGACATTGCAATCTTCAAGGCCGGTCTGAAAGACGCGGCCGTCACCGACGCCTTCCTTCCGGTGGTGGCGCCGGCGAGCGCCGTGCCGCGGCACAAGAACGAATATTACAAGGACGACGAAGAGTTTCTGTTCAAGCTCGCCGAGGCCTTGCGCGAAGAATACAAGGCGATCGTCGACGCCGGCCTGATGGTCCAGATCGACGACGCATTCCTTCCCTACATGTACGACGCGGCCTTCGCCGCCGATGAGCTCGAGCAATACCGCAAATGGGCCGCGGTCCGCATCGAGGCGCTCAATCACGCCATCGAGGGATTGCCGGAAGACCGCATCCGCTATCACATTTGCTGGGGCAGTTTTAACACGCCGCATGTCACCGACGTGCCGCTGAAGGATATCGTCGATCTCGTATTGCGGGTCAAAGCCGGCGGCTATTGCATCGAGATGGGAAATCCGCGCCACGAACATGAGTGGCGGGTCTGGGAGCATGTGAAACTGCCGGCCGGCCGCAAGCTCATTCCCGGCGTCATCAGCCACTCCACCAACGTCGTCGAGCATCCGGAGCTTGTGGCCGAACGATTGACCCGGGTTGCGCGCCTTGTCGGACGCGAGAATGTCCTGGGCGGCACCGACTGCGGCTTTGCGCAGTCGCCTTACGTGCGGCGGGTGCATCCCTCCATCATGTGGGCGAAGCTTGAGGCGCTCGCCGAAGGTGCGCGGCTTGCGTCGCGCGAGCTGTGGGGAAGGAAGGCGGCTTAGAGCTTATTTCATCGCTCCCGTGTTTCCGCGGCCAGCGCCCAAATCGTCAGTGTCGCCGAAATGAGGTCGATGGGGCCGACGCCAAGCGCAAGCGCTGGCGCTACTTGCAACGCGACGAGTATCGCCACCGATCCCACGACCAGTAAGCGTGTCGCCGTGGTCAGTTTGACCAGCAAAGGCGATCTGATCCAAGCGCTGCTGAGGCACAAGACGCCGAGGTTGAACACCGGCAGCGCCAGCACCCTATTCCACCAGTCAAACTCCACCGGGAACGGAATGAAAAGCCGCAACAGCCCCGGCGCCAAGAAAAGCAAAAGCCCGACGGCAGTGAGATAGATGCCGTGGCCGCCAACGGTCTGTGTACTGGTGTATGGCGGCGGCGCGAGCGTCACGCGCCAATTGTCGGAGAAACTTGCGGTGCGCGCTAGAGGTTCACGCCGTTTATTGGCATTTCATGAATGTTGCCATTGCCGCGGGCCGCGATGCTTGCGTTTGCCGGAGTTTTGTAGCGCGGCCTGCAACTGCTTTAGTATGGCAGCCCCACATAGTTTTCGGCAAACACCGTCATCGCCGCCTTGGAGCGGAACAGATAATCGAGCTCGGCGAGCTGAATCTTGTGATCGAAGCCGTTGTCGGACATCCGATGCATCAGCATGGTCATCCACCATGAAAAGCGCTCGGCCTTCCACACCCGCGCCAGCGCGCGCTCAGAATAATGATCGAGCCCCGCAGCAGACTTTTCGGCGTAATGTTCGATGAACGCCTGCGACAGGTAACGCACGTCGCTCGCGGCGAGGTTCAGTCCCTTGGCGCCGGTCGGCGGCACGATATGGGCGGCGTCGCCGGCCAGGAACAGCCGGCCGAAGCGCATCGGCTCGGCGACGAAGCTGCGCAGCGGCGCAATGCTCTTTTCGATCGACGGGCCGGTCACCAGCCGCTCGCGTGCCTCCCGGTCGAGCCGCGGTCTCAGTTCTTCCCAGAAGCGCTCGTCGGGCCAGGATTCGATATCGTCCGCAAGGCTGCATTGAATGTAATAGCGGCTGCGCGTCGGCGAGCGCATGGAGCAGAGCGCAAAGCCGAGCGGATGACGGACATAGATCAATTCGTCGGACACCGGCGGCGTATCCGACAGGACGCCGAGCCAGCCGAGCGGATAGACCCGCTCATGCGCGGTAATCGCATTCGGCGGCACACTCTTGCGGCTGATGCCGTGGAAGCCGTCGCAGCCGGCGATGAAATCGCAAACAAGCTCCCGTTCCTTTCCATCGGCGCGGAAAGTGATGCGCGGCTTCTCGCTGAAGACGTCGTGCAGCGCGACGTCGTATGCCGCATAGATCGTCGGCGCACCGACAGCCGCGCGGCCGTCCATGAGATCCTTGGTGATCTCGGTCTGGCCGTAGACCATAACGGCCTTGCCGGTCATTTCCTTGAACGAGATGCGATGGCGTACGCCGTCGACGCAAATCTGCACGCCTTCATGGACAAGCCCGTCGGCATGCATGCGCGCGCCGACGCCGGCTTCATCGAGCAAATCGATCGTGACTTGTTCGATGACGCCGGCGCGAACGCGGCCGAGGACATATTCGCCGGTCTGCCGTTCAACGATGACGTTATCGATGCCGTGCTTATGCAGGAGCTGACCGAGCAAGAGTCCCGACGGGCCGGCTCCGACGATGGCGACTTGGGTGCGTGTCTGCATTTGCATGCGTCCTCATAGCATCGGCCGGATGATTTGGAAGACTAACAGCGCGGTGAATTCAGAGCTTGATCAAAATCAACCCGGATTAGTTATGCGCCGGCACGGCGGCTCCCGATTTTGTACCGGAACGATCGCGTTCGATGACACGGTCATGTCTCAAACCGGTGCGCGCGGGATATGGCGTCGGTGCGAAACTGCTGTTTCGCGCCAGGCTCGAAAAAGACTCTGACTGAAACGACGGTCAATCGAGTGCGACGCACGAATGCGCGACGAGATTGACTGCGAGCTATCGCGGCAGTGCCGTGCATCTGAAAGTGTTTGAGCAAAAATTCAACGGGTGCCATGCTGCGCAGACGGGCGCCGCGTCTGGAAATGACGGCACTTCGCGCCCGTCGATTTTGCGCCGCTCGGACCGGTGGAATTTCACTCAAATGCGATATGATTTTTTACGGCGGCGCAATGGTTCTCCGCTCTTATCCGGCAAATGACTGCAGTTGAATGGGCAAGCATCGTTGTGCCGCCGTCGAACGCGAGACCCGAGCGAAACCGTCGGCGGGCGGCCGCGTTGCGATCGCCACGCGCGCAACGGCATGAATGGCGAGCGAAGACCGCGCGGCTCGCCGTCGTGTTGTCGCTTTTCCTGATCCTTCTCATGGCCGCTCTCGTCATCGGCGGCCGCAGCGTGATCGAGCCGATGCTGCGCAAGGCGATGGCGCAGGCGAGCGAAACGCACCGGCAGGGCGAAATCGTGTTCACCATGCCCGACGGCACATTCTGCCGCCATTTGGCCTTCGACAACAAAACGGCCGAACTGACGGAAAGCACCGTCCTGCAATGTCCGGAGGCGCGGCCGCATGGAGCCGCGCACCCCCCGAGTGGCTTCGCCTGGGGCAAGCACTAGCCCGCTGATGTCCGTTTTCACCACGCATTCTTGGCCGGCTGGCAGTGCCGGAGGCGCTCTTTTTTCAAGCGCTGTATTGAACTGAACTTAAGCCTCGGCAGAAACTTTTCGGAAAACTGGTTTTCAGTTTTCGGATCATGTTCTAGGTTACGGCCGCGGGGCAGTCGAGCCCGTACGGAACCCAAGAGGAAAAAAGCAAAATGCTGCGTACCATGCACCTCGCCTGCGGGCTTTTATTGCCGGCTGGATTTCTCCTCATCGTCCTTGCCACAGTAGGAGTTGGCGGCGCAGCTGCCCAGCAGGGCACGCCCGAGGCTCGTGAGGCCTGTACGCCGGATGCCATGCGGCTTTGCTCCGATTTCATTCCCGACGTCGCCAAGGTCACGCGCTGCATGATGGCGAAGCGGGCGCAGTTGAGCGCGCCATGCCGTTTGGCCATGAGCCACGGACGGCAGGGTGGTTACCGCTCGGTGCGCACCGGATACCGGACGTACCGTTATTCCCGCGGTCGCTGCGAGCATTTCCGCTGCAGATAGCCGTTTACGCAACACGCGGCGGCACCGGCCGCAAAGACCGAAATCATGGCGGCGTATTCGTCCCGGTAATCCAAGCTTGAGAGTTCTTGCCTGAAAATGCCATTCTTATGTGCGCCGTATCGGTGGATCGCTGACGGCTTTGGGGCGGAGTTTGCAACGAGACACCATGTGGGGCGCCATCAAGCTCGCTAACCCTGCGGCTTTATTGCCGAGCGTGCGGCCGGCGGTGCGCTGGTCCGGTCTTGCCGTCATTGTCGCCGTCGCGCTGATTGCGGCTTTTGCCTTGCCGAAGCTGCAACCGAAGGCACGGCCGGTGGCATTCGATGAGGCGCCGGTGTTGGCCGCCGACAATGCTCTTGCCGGGGCCATGCGCGCGGGCGATCGGAAAGCCGCTCGGCGGCTCCTGACGCTGCAATTCACGTCGGCCGATGCGGATGGAAAGATCCATCCGCGCCATGAATTGCTCGGCGCGCTCAAAGCTCTCGCCCCGCAGCCAGCGACCGACATAAAGATACGAAATTCCGGCTTGCTCGCCATGGTGACTGGGCATCGCCCGGCGGCGCACGGCGCCGATGTTTTCTTCCTCAATATTTGGGTCAAGCAAAAGGGCGCTTGGCGGGCGCTCTTGATGCAGGATGTACCGACCGGTCCGGATGAACAGCCTACCGCCACGGCCGCGGCACTTCACGTTGCTGAGCTGAAAGCATCCGAGTGCGCCAATCCGTGCAAAACGCTGCCTTATCGCGTACGCTCGGCGGCTGAGCAGGATGTCGTGAGCGCCTATCAGGCGATCGCAATGGCCGCCGTCGCCCGCGACGCTTCCGAATGGGCCAAACATGTCACTGACGATTTTGTCGCCTATGCCGGCGACCGGCCGCTGATCACACGCACGATGCGCATAGCCGCGCTCGCCGACCAGGGCGACAACGTTCCTGCCATGCGCATCGGCGAGGTGCAGACCATGCGGCTCGCAGTCTACGGCGACGGCGCTGTCATGATAACCACCGAAGCGGACGGCTCGAAAGCCTATCGGGCGGCGCGTGTCTTTGTGAGACGGGACGGCCGCTGGCTGATGGCGATCAGCGCACAGACCGACGTGAAATCGCAATAAGCGACTTGCGCGGTGGGCGCGGCGCGATCCGAGCGGTCACGCCTGCGCCGGCCGATTTGTTCAACTCTCCAAACCCGTCGGCACGTTCTTGTTCTCGCTTTCAAGCTTCATGCCGGCGGCGAGCGCCATCGTTTCGGCAAGTGCCGCGAAATCCTTCTGCAAATATTCCGCAGGATTTTTCTGCAGCATGGCGGCGCCGAAGTGGCCTTGCAGAACTTCCCGCGCGGCGGCGGTCACCGGCAGCGGCACGTCCATCTCGCGGCCGAGCTCGAGCCCGAGATCGAGATCCTTGCGCAAAAGCTCCGGCGTGAACGTGGTCGTCCAGTCGCAGTTGACCAGCGCCGGCGATTTGTAACGGGTGAACATCGAGCCCATGACGCCGTTATTGAGAAAGGCAAGGAAGGCGTGCCGCGGCACGCCCATTTTGTTGGTCAAGAGCGTCATCTCGATCAAATTTTCGATCACGACCCCGAGCATAACATTGTGCGCGATCTTACACACGCGCGCCAATTCGCCATCCCCGACATAGGAAACGCCCTGCGGAGCGATAACCTCGATCAATGGCATCGCCGCTTTGCACGCAGCCTCGGTTCCCGAGACGACGGCAGAGAGCTTGCCGGCTTTGATGACCTTGGCATTGCCGCTCACCGGCGCGGCAACAAAGTCGGAGCCGAGCTGCTTGAGCCTGTCGCGGACGGTGGCAGAATCTTCGACCGAGATGGTCGAGCAATCGACGACGACTGGGGGTAGTTTGCCGCCCTGGCTGGATACGCCATTTTTGCCGTAGAGGACTTCCTGGACGTCCTTTCCGGTCGAGACGATTGAGAACAGCACGTCGACATTCTTCAGTTCGAACAGATGATCCACCACCTTGCCGCCGAGCTTGGCGAGCGGCTCGGCTTTGGCGCGCGTGCGGTTCCAGATCGTTACGTCATAGCCGGCCTTGATCAGCCGCTCGGCCATGGGAATGCCCATGCGGCCTGCACCAATCCAGCCGATCTTCTGCTTTTGATCCTTACCGTTCATCGCCATTGTAAGCTCCTTGCCAAGCTCTGGATTTCGGTCGCCTTCTTATCACAGGACGAAAACTCCTGTCCGCGCGCTGCAGGAATGGCGCGTTAGGCACCACGCGGGCTGGGCTTTGCATTTTCTTGACAGAGGTTTACGGCCCGGTCATAAGGGCGCGGGCGCTGGCACAGGCGAGCCGTTAGGGTTTGTCCGCGGGCGCTAAATCAGCAGCTTTAAGCAGCAGCATCGACTGGAAAAAAGCCGGTCCGGCGGCATGCCGAGTATCGGAATCCGAACACGAGGAAAGAAAGATGTTCGCGGTCTTCAAAACGGGCGGCAAGCAATACCGGGTTGCCGCCGAAGATGTGCTCAAGGTCGACAAGATCGAGGGCGAACCCGGTGAGGTCGTCGAATTCGGCGAAGTACTGGCTGTCGGCGGCGAAAGCGTAACGGTTGGGTCACCGACCGTTGCGGGCGCCTCGGTTGCCGCCGAAGTGCTCGATCAGGGGCGCGGCGGCAAGATCATCGCCTTCAAAAAACGCCGGCGAAAGAATTCGCGCCGCAAGCGCGGTCATCGGCAGGAATTTACCCTGCTGCGGATCACTGAGATCCTGACCGACGGCAAGAAGCCGAGCAAGACGCCGCCGCCGCGGCCGAGGCGGGCGCCGGCTCCGAAGCCGGCCGAGGCGTCCGATGCCGCTGCGGCGGCTTCGGAAGGTGAAGCCACGGAAAAGCCATCAATGTTATAGGCGAAGGCGAAAGGAAAGACCGCGGGCGGCGCCGCGAACGCGAAAAAGCCCGCGGCGTAAGACAAAAGCGCAAGGCCGCGGGATTAAAAAAGAAGTGAGCGGACGGTGATGCTTTTGTCACGAATCCGGTATAGACAAGCGATACGAAAGGTTTGAGCGATGGCTCACAAGAAAGCAGGCGGATCCTCGCGTAACGGCCGTGATTCGGCTGGCCAACGCCTGGGAATCAAGATTTTCGGCGGCGAGCAGGTCGTTGCCGGGAACATCATCGCGCGCCAGCGCGGCACCAAGTGGCATGCTGGGCGCAATGTCGGCATTGGCCGGGACCACACCTTGTTCGCGTTAGTCAACGGTCGTGTGGAGTTCCAGACCAAAACCAAGGGCCGCGTATTCGTTTCGGTACTTCCGATGACGGTGGCCGCGGCCCAGTAATACGGTAGATCATACGAGGTCTGCCGGCATCCAGTCGAACCGGCGGGCCCAATGGGCTCCGAAAAGGGGGAGACCGGGATGCCGGCTTCCGCTTTCGATTTGTTTAAGGAGCCCTGAAATGACCCTCTCGGAAGACGTCGGTACGTCGACACAGCGCGAACGCAGTATTCCCGTCCTCGAGACCAAACGGCTGACGCTTCGCGCGCCGCGTCACGAGGACGTAAAGGCCATTGCGGTGCTCGCTAACGACCGCCGCATCGCCGAGAATACGACCCGCATTCCGCATCCCTACCGGCTTGCCGACGCCGAGCAATTCGTCGCTAACGTGAATCTGCGCGAAGGCGAAGCCTGTTTCGTCCTGATGCTGGACGGCACCTTGATCGGCGCTTGTGGAATTGATCCGCGCGACGACGGTGCGGAGCTCGGTTACTGGCTCGGTGCGGGTTATTGGGGTCATGGTTTCATGACCGAAGCGGCGCGCGCGGTCATCGACTATGCGTTCGGCGATCTTCGCCACGAGACGCTGCAATCGGGCGCGAGGGTCAGCAATCCGGCTTCGCGCCGAGTGCTCGAGAAATGCGCGTTCCAATGGACGGGCGTGCGCCTGACCCGCATCCGCGCCATTCATTCGGCTGCGCCGGTCGATCGTTTCCGGCTCGACCGCGGTCTGTGGCTGTCGCTCAAGGCCTGGGGCCGGGTCCGCCGCGTGGCGTGACGGGACCGGTGGAGCTTGATCTTGTCCGAAAACCGGTTTCGACTTTGCGGGATCATGCTCTAAGGCCCGGCGGTCTGCTGCGCCTGAAACAACGGCGCAAGCTTGGCGACTAATGCAGGCCCGAAATGTGCCTGCGGATTCGACGGCCGCGCCCGGTCCATGAGTTCCCAGCCTTGGATGAGAACGCGCGCGTTCTCGAATGTGCGTTGAAAATCGCGTCCCGGGCGCACGCTCTGACGAAAAAAGGCGTCGCCGAAATAGGTCCAATCGCGCTCGGGCGCGCAACCGAATGAGGTGCTTTTGGCGTCCGCGGCCGTGAGCACGATCGTGTCGTCGTTGGCGAGCGGCGGCACGAACGCGCCGGCATAGCAGGCCGAGACAATGACAATGCGGTTCTTGATGCCCTCGCGGTCGAGCACCGCGGCAACCTCCTGCGGCGTCAATTGGGTGACCACTTCGCTCGGCAAGCGCAGCCCAAAGCCGGCCGGCTCGCCGTGCGACGTCATCAACAAGAGGAAGATGTCCGACTCTTTGTCCACGACTTGGCCGAGTGCATGCACCGCGGCGGCGAAGTTTCGTTGATTGGCGAGCGGCAGGCTTTCAAGCGTGTCGCGATGACTGACCAGGCGCACCCAATGGCCGCGGATGGGCAAAACCGCGCTGATTGCCGCAAGCGCGCCGTCGAGCTCTTTGAGAAATACATCCTGATCGGCCCAGCCGGCGATGCCGAGTGCATAAATGTTGTTCGTGCCCGGTTTGCGCGGCGCAAGCCTCGCAACCTCGGCCTGAAGGAGCGACCGCTGTGTTTGCTCGAAGCCCGGCGGGCCGCTATCCGCCGCCGCCGTTGCAAACTGCGCGTGCAGCGATTCCCACAGATTGGCGGTGCGGAGATCGAAGTCACGACCAACAAAAACCGGCGCATGCGGGACGAACGCGCCGACCGCGAGCAGCGCCGCCCAGAGAGCGGCGGCGCGCCCGAGTGCGACAAGCCACGATCGCGGCGCGAAGCTTAGCAACACTGCCACCATCGCTCCGATCCACCACAGCGAGACCACGGCAAAGATCGCGAACGGCACGGTGCGAGCGTGAAAACCGGCGACTGCCGCTGCCAGCGACGGGGTCAGCGCGACCGAAAGCTTGGCGCCCGCGGTGATGAGCTCCGCGAAAACGGAAAGGGTCAACATCGCCGACAGCGCGGTCGTCCGCGCGCCGGGCGGCACGAACAGGGCGGCGACGGCGATTTCAAGAGCGATCCAGGCGATGGCCGCGTTGATTCCGTAAGGATTAAAGGCGCTGCCGCCGCCGGCTGCCGGAATTTGCAGCGCCACGCGCAAAGCCGTCAGGGCAAGCGCACAGACTAACAGGGTCGGCAGACCGACAAGACGCGGATCCGGTGTCGACCGCCAAATGGCGGCGCGGAACGCAACTTTAAGAACCGACCACGCACTGTTCATTTGACCGCCCAACCCCCCGGAGCCGCCTGCCGCATTCGTTTCCACGACACTATATCAAGCCTGCCTGAGCGCCAGTGTGCCAGGACATTGGCAATTGCCGGGTAGATTTGCCGTTCTACGCTCGCTACGAGTATCCCTATGAAATTCCTCGACGAGGCCAAGGTCTATATCCGCTCCGGCGACGGCGGCAACGGCTGCGTGTCGTTCCGGCGCGAAAAGTTCATTGAGTTCGGCGGCCCCAATGGCGGCGACGGCGGCAAGGGCGGGGACGTGATCGCGGAGGCAGTCGAGGGGCTGAACACGCTGATCGACTATCGTTATCAGCAGCACTTTTACGCCAAGAATGGCGGTGGCGGCATGGGCAAAGACCGTCACGGCGCCAACGGCGCCGACGCTATCCTAAAGGTGCCAGTGGGGACGCAAATCTAT
>Ga0187781_10001125_pt1 | contig 20089 bp, 16 predicted proteins | sample 0715_SJ02_MP02_2_FD_132447 | JGI IMG/M metagenome (GOLD analysis project Ga0187781, IMG submission 132447) | Tropical peat soil microbial communities from peatlands in Department of Meta, Colombia - 0715_SJ02_MP02_20_MG | ecosystem: Environmental > Terrestrial > Soil > Wetlands > Peat | place... | reverse complement strand
GGAATCTTCGCCGTCGTTTTGCTCGTCATCGCGCTCGGGCTCTCGCTGTGGAACTACCGCCGTCTTGAGAGCGCGCGGTCGGCCGGGCCGAAAGCGGCACCGGTCGTGGCGCTACCGGCGGAGACAAATCCGCCTGAGCCGGCCTCGCCATCCGGGCAGAACGCATCCTCGACGCCCGCTCCGTCCGCCGCTGAACCCGCTGCACAGAACTCCCCCGGAACCACTAGAGCACAGATCGCGACCCCTTCCGTCGTCCCACCCACTGGCAACTCCAGCTTCGCTGCTTCCGCTCCCGGCCCAATCCCTGCCGCCGGCGCGCCTCAGCTCGCCACCAATCCAGAACCATCCACGCAGTCCGTGTTGCCTGCCCCCGGTGAGTTCGTCGTCTCCATCCAGGCTCGGGACGAAAGCTGGCTCTCGGTGCTCGTCGATGGCAAGCCCGTCGGCTCCGAGACCATACAAGCAGGCACCGAACGGTCCTTCCGGGCTCGCAGGCTGGTCATCGTCAAGGCGGGCAATGCTGCCGCGCTTGATTTTCGGCTGAACGGATCGACTTTAACCGTCGGGGGAGAATCTGGCGAAGTCAAGACGGTTACCATTGGTCCTGCCGGGCTGGTATCGAGCCGGGCTCCGACGCCGCAATAACCGCGCCAAGACCGCGTTGGCCATTTCTTTTCTGCCATTTACCGGCTAGCAGCTCCCATTCAATGCACCTGGCATCCGCTCCATGAGAGGCGTCCGCTTGCACCCCCATTTTCGTTGCGTTGCAACCACGATGTTTGATACCGTTTTATGGATACGAGGCCGGAACCCGGCCAAGACCCCGCCGCGCTGTAAGACCACCTTGTAGCGTGGGCTACGCCAGTCATCTAGAGGAGATACCAGTTTGTCCGCCAAGAATCGTTTCCTGTTCACTTCCGAGTCCGTTACTGAAGGCCACCCCGACAAAATCGCCGACCAGATTTCCGATGCTATTCTCGACGCCTGCCTGCGCGAAGATCCCACCAGCCGCGTCGCCTGCGAAACCCTGACCTGCACCGGTCTGGTCGTGATCGCCGGGGAGATCACCACCAAAGCCTACGTTGATTTCCAGACTGTCGTCCGCGGCGTCGTGCAATCCATCGGTTACGACAACGCCCTCTACGGGTTCGATTCCAACACCTGCGCCGTGATCTCCAGCATCAACAAGCAATCCGGCGATATCGCCATGGGCGTCGATACCGGTGGCGCCGGCGACCAAGGCATGATGTTCGGTTATGCCTGCAACGAAACGCCCGAGCTCATGCCCATGCCAATTTCCCTGGCGCACAAGCTCACCCAGAAACTCTCCGAGATCCGCCGCAACGGCACCTGCCCTTATCTTCGTCCCGACGGCAAATCCCAGGTCACCGTCGAGTATTCCGACCCCGGCAAACCCAAGCGCATCGATGCCGTCGTCATTTCCACCCAGCATTCCGAAAGCATCGGCAACGATGACCTCCGCGCCGACATTCTCAAGCACGTCATTCAGGCCGTGATTCCCGCCAACCTGCTCGACGCCGACACCAAGTACCACATCAATCCCACTGGCCGCTTCGTCATTGGAGGCCCGATGGGCGACTCCGGCCTCACCGGCCGCAAGATCATCGTCGATACCTACGGTGGCATGGGCCGTCACGGTGGCGGCGCTTTCAGCGGCAAGGATCCGACCAAGGTCGATCGCTCCGCCGCCTACATGGCCCGCTACATTGCCAAGAACATCGTGGCCGCCGGACTCGCCGACCGCTGCGAAGTGCAGCTCGCTTACGCCATCGGCGTGGCGGAACCGGTCAGCGTGTTGGTTGAGACCTTTGGCACCTCAAAGGTTGACCAGGACGTGATCTCCGACCTGATTCGCAAGAACTTCCAGCTCACGCCCCGCGGCATCATGGACTCGCTCAACCTGCGCCGTCCCATTTATCGCAAGACCGCCGCCTACGGCCACTTCGGCCGCAACGATCCCGACTTCACGTGGGAGAAGACCGACAAGGCTTCCAAGCTCGCGCAAGACGCCGGCCTGAAGCACCACGAGCCGGTCGGCGCGAAGATAAGGTGAGAGGTTCGAGGTTAGAGGGCAGAGGTAAGAACCTCACGACCAGAATCTTGGGCAACCAATTAAGGAATCAAAGGGGAGAGATAGAAGGCCAGATGCGAAACGTTTTACCTCTGCACTCTGAGCTCTAACCTCTGACCTCAAAGCAATCATCCGGAAAACTCCGAGGAGAATATGGCAACCACACCATCCATCAGCTGCGACGTCAAAAACTTCGAACTGGCCGATCTGGGCAAAAAGCGTATCGAGTGGGCCAACCAATCGATGAAGGTCCTCCAGATCATTCGCAAGGAATTCATTAAGAATCAGCCCCTCAAGGGCCTGCGCATTTCGGCGTGCCTGCACGTCACCGCCGAAACCGCGAATCTCATGATCTGTCTGCGTGACGGCGGCGCCGACGTCACTCTCTGCGCCTCCAACCCGCTCTCCACGCAGGATGACATCGCTGCCTCGCTCGTGCGCGACTACAGCATTCCGACTTTCGCCATCAAGGGCGAGGACAACGATTCCTACTACGCGCACATCATGGCCGCCATCGACCACAAGCCGCACATCACCATGGATGACGGCGCCGATCTGGTCGGCGTGCTCCACACCAAGCGCAAGGCCGAACTCTCGAACGTGATTGGCGGCACCGAGGAAACCACCACTGGCGTCATCCGTCTCCGCGCCATGGCCAAGGAAGGCGTGCTCGGCTACCCCATCGTCGCCGTCAACGATGCCGACACCAAGCACCTCTTCGACAACCGCTATGGCACCGGCCAGTCCACCATCGATGGCATTATCCGCGCCACTAACTTCCTGTTAGCCGGGAGTAAGTTCGTCGTCGCCGGTTACGGCTGGTGCGGACGCGGCCTCGCCTCGCGCGCCCGCGGCGCTGGCGCCGAAGTTATCGTCACCGAAGTCGATCCGACGAAGGCGCTCGAAGCCGTCATGGATGGCTTCCGGGTCATGTCGATGGACGAAGCTGCCAAGCTCGGCGACGTCTTCTGCACCGTCACCGGCAACAAGAACGTGCTCGCCAAGCAGCACTTCGAGGTCATGAAGGACGGCGCCATCATCTCCAACTCCGGCCACTTCAACGTCGAAATCGATATCCCGACGCTGGAGAAGCTGTCCGGCTCCAAGCGCACCACGCGTAACTTCGTCGATGAGTACACGATGAAGGATGGCCGCCGCATCAACTTACTCGGCGAAGGCCGACTTATTAACTTGGCCGCCGCCGAAGGCCATCCCGCTAGCGTGATGGATATGAGCTTCGCCGACCAAGCTCTCTGCTGCGAGTTCATGGCCAAGAACGCCAAGACTCTGGAGAAAAAGGTCTACACCGTCCCTGCCGAGCTAGATAAGCGCGTGGCGAAGTTAAAGCTCGAATCCATGGGCATAAAAATCGACCGCCTAACGCCCGAGCAGGAGGAGTATCTAGCCAGCTGGAACGAAGGAACGTAGTGTAGAGATGCGGCTCGCCGCGTCTCAGAGTCGCCAGCTGTCAGTTGTCAGTTCTAAGCAGCGGCCCGGATGTTCCGGGCCGCTTTTGCTTTGCCCAGCCGCGGAGCGGCGCAAGGCGGGGTCCCCAGCACGCGCGCTTTTCGCGTGATGGGGTGCAATGCAGCCCACGGCGCAAGCCGTGGGGAATGCACAAAATGATCGCAAGCCCCGGCAGGGGCGTAAGAAACGACCCTCGCCCCGCCCTCCCGCGGCGCCCTTATAAACAACGCACAATCGCCTCCCTAAGATCTTGATTCCAATAGACCGGGGGGAGGGGGTACCCCTGGTTCCACAAGCCAAGGCCAAACCTTCGACGACCTCTCTCGGGCGTCACGGCGTCAAAAGGCCAGCAACTTTAGTCATTCGCGCGCGGCCCTCTTCGAGCCGATCAACACGATGAGACGCTACTTCCATCCCATAGAGTCGCCGCATGGAAGTAAGACGGAACTAGAGCATTTTTCAATAACGCTGTAAGGGAGGCGCGACCGGGAAGGGCAGGACTTTAGTCGTGCTGATGACGCGGCGAAAAAGAGTTGCGGGCTTTAGCCCCTGAGGTTCTCGCCCTGCACCGTTAGTGAAAACGCTCTAAAAGAGAGGAACAACATAGTGCGCGCGAAGCCAACCCTGTCGGTTGTGAGTGTTTTGCTGTTCACGGCAAGCGTGCTCGCTCAGTCCTCGCCGAAGCAACCCGACTCCCAGATCGACACCCTGCTCGCGCTCGAACGCATGTGGAACCAGGCGCAATTGACCCGCGACGTTGCCGCTATCCGTGGAATCATTGGCGACCGCTTCGTTAACACCGAATGGGACGGTTCGTTCAGCAACCGCGGGCAGTTTCTGGCCGACATTGCCGACCCTAAATTCAAGCCCAGTGTGTTGAGCGACTCGGACATGAAGGTGAGTCTCTATGGAACCACCGCGGTGGTTACTGGCACTTATCACGCCAAGGGCACCTCGCACGGCAAACCATACGAGCACGTGGGCCGCTTCACCGATACCTGGATTTTTGTGGCCGGCAGATGGGAGTGCATTGCCAGTCACAGCAGTCTCCGCAAGTAGCTCTTCATTTTCTAAAACGAGCTGCGGTTTGGGTCAGAACGAACTCAGCGCCGACCGCTTCCAGTGGTTCGCCGCCACGCACACATAAATGTAATTCGCATCTGCGCCGATCTGTCCGGCCGTGCAGGGAGCCGATGAGCTCGCCGGAGTCGCCAGGTTCAGGTGAAAGCTGCCGGTGGTGAACACACCGTTGGCGTTCACCTGAAGGTTGCCGCCGGTCACCGTGTTGATCGTCAATTGGCCATTGGCGTCATTGATCATGCGCACGTTATTCTGCGACGTTCCAAAACCGTTGAAGTTGATATAGGGTGTCGCTGAGCTATTCGCCGGATTGCCAACGTCAATCGAGCCGTTCACCGGATCACCGTTCAGGAAAATATCTCCGAGATAGAGGCTCGCGCCAACGATATTCCCGAGGCCATCAACCGAGAACAATCCCTTTCCGTCCTTGGCATACTGAATGGCATATTGCCACGACGCCCCGGGATTGTTCTGGATAAGCACTCCGGTTCCGAGCGCACCGTAAGTGGCACTATAAACCGCGCCGATGTAGTCGCCGTTCAAGTGGTCAAGAACACCCTCCTGCAGGTCAATGCCATACGTAAGAGAATTCGTCACCGGATCGACGATCGACGACACCATCTCGGTATCGGAGAGGAAACCGTTTCCCTGATTCTGCACGTTGACCAGGATCCCAGAAGAGTCGGAATGCGGCGCGTTCTGGCGCACCAGAACATTCAAGCCATCTACCTCGCCGACCTTGCCGCCCGTCCACCAGTTGTCCTTCTGGATGTTGATGCTCAATCCGGTCTGCGCGGCGAGCGGACCGTTGACGCCGCTGCCCAAGGCGTTGGCCGTGACCGTCGCCGCCGAACACGGCTTGTTGATGCAGTTCAGCGCCACCGGTCCCACCACCAGCGGAGGCTTGGAAGTGGAGTTCTGCCCGTAGGCGCAGAGACTTCCAGCTACGAGAGTCAGACAGCAGAGACCTGCCGCCGCGAGAGTCCGAGACGCGAAAGAAAGAGAAAGGAAACGCCGCATACGACCTCCACATCACGGGAATTGTAGCTCGTTGCCGTGGGCGGGCGAATATGCCCGCGGTGCAATTACATCAGCCATGGAAAAAGGCCGGCAGAATTCTGCCGGCCTTGACCGTTGTCAACTCAGCGACTGTTACCGCCCGTGGCCGCCTCCGCCACCGTGGAAGCCGCCGCCGTGGAAGCCCGCGCCGCCGCGGAAGCCGTCGCCATGCGCAACTGCTGGTCCGCGTCCCGCGAACCCATGACCAACCGGCCCGCGCGCTTCAAATCCGCGACCGAAGAAGCCGCGTGGCGCTCCGGGATGTCCCCAGAATCCAGGGCGAAAGTGTCCGCCGGCCCAGAAGGGAGATCCCCAGCCGTGGTACCACGGCCCGGCACCAAGAAACACGCCGCCCACAAACCACTCCGAACCATAGTATCCGTAGGGCGCACAAGCATACGGATAATACGGGTAATATCCATAGGCGCACGCCGGAGGCCCGGCTACGTAGCCAGGACCAACCGCGACTCCTACCGGCCCCACACCGATGCCCACACCCACTCTGACCTGCGCCTGCGCGATGGCCAGGGGCAGCAGCATCACCAAACCAACCAACGTCAAATATCTTAGGGATTTCATGTTGAACCTCCTCGTTCCTTTCCGGCCCCTTCGCCGGCTTGAGGTCCTTCAGCTTTGCTCTCTGAAGCGCCTACTCTTTTGAACCCGGAGGTTGGGAAAAGTTTCGCAAAAGCGAGTGGCTGATTTCAGCCATCCTGCGTGAAATCAGCCACTTGCAGCCCCGCTTGTCCCGTAGCCATGTCCTAACCGGCGATCGGTGGGTGGTAGAGAGTAGTCCCGCGCCTTGTCAGCACGGCCAAAGGTTTGGACCATGGTGAGAAGTGCTGCCGCGCACGGCCGATATACGCAGTAGAGTTCCGTGGCAACGAGGATCGATTTGGGCACATACACCAAGGTGTTGTTGGTGGAAGACAGCAAGTTCTTGCGGATGGCCAATGAACGCGTCCTCGCCAGGGCCGGCTTCGATGTCTCGACGGCGGAGGACGGCGAAGAAGCATTGCGCATGGCCAACGACACGTTGCCGGACGTCATTCTGCTCGATCTGTTGATTCCGAAGATCAGCGGGCCCGACGTGCTCAGGGCGCTAAAGGAGAATCCCGCAACCTTGCATATCCCGGTTATCGTTCTGAGCGGCTTGTCGCAGCGGAATGAAGAAAAGCTGCTGAAAGAAGGCGCGGCCGCGTATTTCGAGAAGGGGGCACTGGACCTGCCCAATCATTCCGAGCGGCTGGTGAACGCAGTGAAAGCTGTGCTCACGAGGCTGGCGGCGGAAAGATGAAAGTGAGTGACTGCAAGGACATTCTCCTGATCTTATCGCTTCAGGCTCGCGCTCATCACGGCTCGTAACTAACCGCGCTCGCCAATTTCTGGGTTCGGCTGAAGCGGCACCGGTCCGAAGGACGCGGTAAAATCAGCTTCATGTATCACTACAATCCCTCGACCGCGCTCGAAGAACTGACCGAAGAAGGTACCTTGCCGAATCCCGTGCATGTGCGGGACATGATCCTGCGGAAAAAGCTCAGTGCCGATGGGGCACTTGAGCTGAACCGGATCTTCGTCGAATATCAGAAATTCTTCGGCGAAACGCAGAAGTTGGGAAAGGAAATTCTGAAACGCCTGGCGGCGTAGTGTCGAGTCGGCCTCGCAAGAACTGGCCGCCAGGCCTCAACGGGCAAACCGGACAGCTCGATGAAATACCGCTGGGATTCTTACGCCGCCTTCCGATCAGTCGCTTCCTCAACCGGACGATCGGGTTCCTCCACCTTGCGCGTGTAGTCCTCGAAGCTGCGCGCGCCGCCTTTCAAGCGGTTCTGCACCAGGTTGGTCCACACGAACTTGATCACGCGGGCGTCGTTGTAGCAATACGCGAGATTGTGGTTGAGCGTGGAGAAGCAGTGCTGCTGGCAGGTCTTCTTCATGGAGGCCAGTTGTGCGGACTCAAATTTGTGATGGTCGATATTTCCCCAGTCGTAGGTGGAGGCGTACATGGGGAAGCAGGGTGCAACCGTGCCATCGGTGCGGATGATGACATTGTTCTGACCGGCGCGACAGTTCCACTCGGCAAAGCGCAATTCGCCGTTCGGCTCCTGAAGGATACCTGGCGTTTGAGCCAAGTGCTTGGCGATATCGCCGTTAGTATTAGACCCATCGCCATTCCAGCCCAGTCTCTTGAGGTCGGCCCCGCTTGCCATGCGGATAAACGATTTGATCTCCTGCAATCGCTGGACGGAGTTAACCATCTGATAACCAGCCAGATTCTTCTCCGTCAGCCAATCGGCCAGCGAGTCGATAGCGGGCCAGTCTTCCGGACGGATGTAGGTAGGGTTGTCGTAGAGGTGCTTGAAGTGCTCATCCTGTTCGAGCATCGGCGTCTCGTTGATGTGATAGTCGGTGGCAAGATGGTGGTCGTGAGCATACTCGGTGAGCTGCCGAATGTCTTCCACATTATTCCGGCAGATATTCATGTTGAAGAACACCATGTAGCCGTACACGTACTGCTTCCGCAGCAAATGCTCGAGATGCTTGCGCACCGGCACCAGAGCCTTCGGCAGGCTCGGCTTCTCATCCCATGCGTCGACGGCAAAATTGAAAATAGCCGCTCCAGCATCGCCGAGCCGGTCGGCGACATCGGGCCGCAGCAAGCGCGCATTCGTTCCGATGTAGATCCAGAATCCTTTCTTGGCTGCGTAATACACCACCTTGTGCGCAAACTGCGGACGCAGCAGCGGCTCTCCGCCCATCAGCGCCAGCACGCGGCAACCGTGGTCGTGCAGCCAATCGATCGAGCGGCGAGCGACGTCCTCGGTCATCCCCTTCACTTTGTTGTTAAACGCCCAGCAATACCAGCAATCGAGGTTGCACTTGTACTCGACGAACAGGTAGGCGGTGATCGGATGAAAGTCGCCCGGGAGCACCCGCGAGCGGATGTAGGGAAACAACCAGCCGCGCATGGTGCGGAAGACAAGCGGCCAACTCCAATCCCGCTTCTCCGGCGGCGTGGCGGGACCGGGTTCGCGCAGCTTCTCCGGAAACTGCGGAAACACAGGCTCGGGCAGGGTCAGGCCTTTGGATTCGGGAAGCGCCACCGGCCCGTGCGCAGAATTCATCAGAAGGTTGTGGATGTCAACATCAATGCGGAACTTGGGAGCCGTTGCCATGGAGATAAGTCTCCTAGCTGCGTGGATGTAACTATGAGTTTCCCCAGATGGTGTTTGTGGTTGCTTAGATGTCCGCATTCTTCCGGGGGTTCAGGAAGGTTGGCTTGAAAAGGTTTGGTCAGCGCGCCAGATAGAGTCAGCGGGCTTCGAGAAAAACGTTGGCTACTGCTTGCGCCCGCTGCAAGGAATCGGTGATCGAGTCCGGAGGAAACATAACATCGTTGCGATAGACGAGCAGCCAGGCTCCGGCTTTTTCCACTGACCATTCTGCGCCGGACGCGGCTCCGATCAGGCGATCAATGAGAACGCTGCTGAACAGATTGCGAACTGACGATTCAGCTTCGGCGTGCAGCGAGTATCGCCTGCCAAAATCGGAGTCGAGACGAATGTTGTGAAGCCCGGCCTTCGGCGGTGGGACGTTCGCCGCGCTCGCGGGGATCAGTTGAAAATCCGGAATGCCGTCCGGCGCGGTAAAGGCCGCAACTGTTTCTCGGGAGTTTGCTCTGGCTGGCGATAATCCGGCACTAGCGGAGAAATCGAAAAGCAGCCGTGATGGAGATCTCACGCGGTCGCCGTATAGATTTGAGATCTTCCCTTTACGACAAAACAAGCGGGATTTGTCCTTGTCTTGCTCGGAAATGGGGTTGAGTCCTTGAAGCGCGATTAGTCCTAGTTGCGCGGCTGACGAACGGAAGCGAAACGCCCGCGAACGCGTGAAATAAACAATGCCAACCACCAGGATGACCAGTCCCGGTCCGAGGATCAACACCCACCACTCGCCAGACCAATCCATGGGAACCGTTTACTGTACCTGACAGGGGCTCCCTGGGTAAATGCGTTTTCCTGATGTATACGTCGCGCTTCGGTCCGTCAGTTAGCCTCTGGCGCAGCCATGCCGGTGCCTGTCTGCGCGGAGCGGACAGTGGACATCATTTACAATCAAAGATTCTTTTAATTATCAGGGACATAACCATGCATCGCTGGTCTGAACTCTTTATTCCTACTTTGCGCGAGGCTCCGGCGGATGCCGAGGTCACCAGCCACAAGCTGCTTGTCCGCGCCGGATACATCCGGCAGTTGGGCGCGGGCATTTACTCCTTCTTGTTTCTCGGCAATCGCTCGACGCAGAAAATCATGCGCATCGTGCGCCAGGAAATGGACAAGATCGGGCAGGAATTCTATCTTCCCGCCCTCAATCCACGCGACCTCTGGGAAGAGAGCGGCCGCTGGACTTTAATGGGCGAGAACATGTTTCGCCTGAAGGACCGCAAGGGCGCGGATTTGTGTCTGGGCATGACGCACGAAGAAGTCATGACCGACATCGCGCGCAAGGAGCTGCGCAGTTATAAACAGCTGCCGCAGATCTGGTATCAGATTCAAACCAAGTTTCGTGATGAGCCCCGGCCGAAGTCGGGCCTGCTGCGGGTGCGGCAATTCATCATGAAGGATGCGTACTCGTTCGACATGGATGCTGCGGGGCTGGATGTTTCCTATCAGAAGCACTACGACACTTATTGCCGCATCTTTGACCGCTGTGGACTGAACTACGTGGTGATCGACGCGCACTCGGGCGCCATGGGCGGATCGCAGTCGCAGGAGTTTATGGTGCGCACGCCGGCGGGCGAAGATCTGGTGGTGAGCTGCGAGGCTTGCGCCTACGCGGCCAATATCGAGAAGGCAACCTCCAAGCTGGCCCCCGTAGACGACTTAAAGCCCGAGGGCGATGGCAAGCCACTCGAAGTTTACACTCCCGATCAGAAAACGATTGAAGATGTGGCGCGATTTCTGGGCGTGTCCGAGAAAAACAACATGAAGACGCTCGCGCTGATGGTCACCGAGGCGGACGCGAAAACCGGCAAGGCGCAGGCGCGGCCGCTCGTGCTGCTCATGCGCGGCGATCACCAGATGAACGAGGCCAAACTTTCCTCGGCCATCGGGGGCAAAGAAGTAAGAGCGATGCAGGACGAGGAAATTCGCGAGTTCTTCAACACTCCCGCCGGATATCTTGGCCCGGTTGGCATCGATTGGGCAAAGCAAATGGAAGATTCGGGCAGGCCGATTCTTCTTCTCGATAACGCGCTGCAAGGTCGCACCAACATGATCGGCGGCGCGAACAAGGAGAAATTTCACTTCAAGAATCTGACTCCCGGCAAAGATTTTCAGCCCACCGCCTACGCCGACCTGCGCAGCGTGACAGCCGGCGAAGGCTGTCCGAATTGTGGCGCCGCGTTGCGCATCGACACGGCCGTGGAGATCGGCCACATCTTCAAGCTCGGCTATAAGTATTCGCACTCCATGGGCGCGACCGTGCTCGACCGCAACGGCAAGGAAGTGGCGCCAATCATGGGCAGCTATGGCATCGGGGTCGAGCGCATCCTGACAGCAGCCGTCGAGCAAGCGAACGACCAGAATGGCTTCTGTCTGGCGCCGTCGATTGCGCCCTTTGACGTGGTCGTGGTGGGCACGAATAGCGGCGACCAGAAAATCCGAGGCACATCCGAGGAGATCGCCAAGCAAATCGAAGCCGCCGGGCTCGACGTGTTACTAGACGACAGGGACGAAAGGCCAGGGGTGAAGTTCAAAGATGCTGACCTGGTGGGCATACCCTTCCGTGTCAATGTGGGCAAAAAGGTTACCGAAGGCATGGTCGAAGTGGTTCGCCGCTCGACTCTGGAAAAAACCGACGTTAGCATTTCAGCTATAAGCGATCATCTTCGAGGCTTGATCCTCGCGGATTGATCTTCGCGGAATGGTCTGCGGCCGAGCGCGAACCCGATTCGCCACTACCGGCAACCGGGATCGAGCTCTCCGAGACCGCACTTGAGATGCGATTGTTATGGCCACATTGAGATTGCTTTTGGGGTTCGCTCTATTTGGAACGTTGGCCTTGGTGTGCTACAAGCTCGTCCCGCCTGTTTTTGCCAATTACCAATTGGAAGATGCCATCAAGAACGATGCCTTGCAGGCAACCTACAGCATGCGCTCGGAAGAAGATATTCGCCAAGTCGTTGTCAAGCATGCTCGTGACTTCGACATCGAACTGAGTCCCAAGGACGTTCACGTCACGCGAACCGGCAGCTACGGCACTGGCACGCTTACCATTGAGGCGGATTACACGGTGCCCGTGGATTTCCCCGGCTATACGACGACTCTGGAATTCCACCCATCGAGTAACAACAAGGGCGTGTTTTAGACACAGCCCTCCGGCGGTTCTCGCCCTCAACCGCTTCCCACAGGCCGTGTCTGGTTTGATACGCATGCAAACAGAGAGAGGTGGCTTTCTGATTTAGAATTAGTCACGATTCCAATCATTTGCAGACGGCATTGTGGCGTGGTAGGTTCGGACCCGTGATTGCTGTTCCAGAGCGAAAGCACTGTTTTCGTGGTATTCCGACTGAAAATCCCGGGAAGGGAGAAAGGCCGCGCGCGGGCCAAAGACCACGCCCGCGTCAAGGATCCAGTTATCCGCTACGCCCTTCTCGGATTCATCACCCTGTCGATGTTCGTGATCGGCTTTTTCTCCTACTGGTATGTAAAGTACGACCGGATCATCGAACAGCGGTTCCGGGGCCCGGTTTTCGCAACCTCGGCAAAAATCTACACCACCCCAAAGGTGATACGCGTCGGAGGCAAAATAACCATCGCCCAGATTGCCGCAGAGTTGCGCCGCGCCGGCTATGCGAAAAAAGAGGGCGAGTCGTCATTCGGCAGCTATCGTGCCTCAGGTGCGACCATCGAGGTGTTACCCGGAACTGAGTCCTATCACGCGCCGGAGCCGGCCACGATCAGCGTTGCCGATGGAACGGTCACCTCGATCTCCAGCCGCTCCACGGGCGAACTGGAGGCGTACGAACTCGAGCCCCAGCCCATGACTTCCCTGTTCGACGCCGAACAGCGGTCCAAGCGCCAACTCGTCACCTACAACGAAATCCCGAAGGTGATGGTAGATGCCGTCACGGCTATCGAGGACCGCCGTTTCTTTCAACACAGCGGCGTCAACTTCTTCCGCTTAATCGAGGCCGCGTGGATTGACTTTACCCATCAGCGCCATCAGCAGGGTGGATCGACCATCACCATGCAGCTTTCGCGGGCGTTTTTCCTCAGTCCGCAAAAAACCTTCAAGCGCAAGATGATCGAGATGCTGATCGCGGTGGAGCTGGAACAGAAGTTCACCAAGCAGCAGATTTTCGAGTTTTATGCCAACCGCGTGGACCTCGGCCAGCGCGGCTCCTTCACGATTTCCGGCTTCGCCGAGGGCGCCCACTCTTATTTCAATAAGGACCTGAAAGACCTCAACCTGCCCGAAGCGGCCTTGCTGGCGGGCTTGATCCAGGCGCCAAGTTATCTCTCGCCGTATCGCCATCCCGAGCGCGCCCAGGAGCGCCGCAATACAGTTCTGGATGCGATGGTCGAAACCGGCGCCATCACCCGCGCCCAGGCCGATAAGGCCAAGGCCAGTCCTTTGAAACTGGCGCCCCCAAACGTCGAGGCCAGCGACGCTCCCTATTTTGTCGACATGGTGCGCGACATCGTGCTCAGCAAGCTCAATGAGCACGAAGTCAACGATCAGCAGTTCCGCATTTACACCACGCTCGACCCGCAGTTGCAGCAGGCCGCCGCGCAAGCGGTTGAAACCGGCATCAAGCTGGTAGATGAGCAGGTCACGAAAATGCGCACCCGGCGGGCGAAGGTCAATGGGAAACTGGAAACCACGGTCGCGCCCGGCCCGCAGGCGCAGGTGGCGCTGGTAGCCATGGATCCGCACACAGGGCAGATCCGGGCGCTGGTGGGCGGGCGAAACTACGGAACCAGTCAGCTGAATCATGCGGTCGCCAAGCGCCCGACGGGCTCGATTTTCAAACCGTTCGTTTATGCCGCCGCCATGAATACGGCCATTGACGGGTCCACAAGCGTGATTACTCCCGCATCGCTGGTGGCTGATCAGCCGTCGACGTTCGCTTATGGCGACCAGATCTACGAGCCGCGCAACTACAAAGAGGAATACCATGGCGACGTAACCCTGCGTTACGCGCTTGCCCTTTCCCTGAATAACGCGACTGTAAAAGTAGCTGAGGAAGTCGGCTACGACAAAGTGGCCGACCTGGCAAAGTCGGCGGGGATTACGTCGGTGAAAGCGACTCCCGCGATGGCGCTCGGAGCGTACGATGCGACTCCCGTCGACATGGCCGCGGCCTATACAACCTTTGCCAACGGGGGAACCCGGCTGTCACCGATTCTGGTGAACTCGGTGCGCAACGCCCAGGGTGATGTGATTGCAAACTACAGCACCGAGCGAAAAGAGGTCCTCGACCCGCGAATCGCATTCGTGATGACCCGCATGCTCGAGGGAGTCGTGAACTTCGGCACCGCCTACGGCGTTCGCGAACGTGGTTTCACCGCCCCGGCGGCGGGAAAGACGGGAACTTCGCACGATGGATGGTTTGCCGGCTACACCACCAATCTCCTCTGCATCGTATGGGTGGGATATGACGATTACAGCGACATTCGTCTAAGCGGCGCGCAGACGGCTGCGCCGATTTGGGCCGAGTTCATGAAAAAGGCGGTCAGCCTTCCGCAGTATGAGGATGTCAAACCCTTCTGGCAACCGGAAGGCGTGGTCGATGTCCAGCTGGACAAAGTCACCAACCGCCTCGCCACCCCTTCCTGTCCCGACGACTACACCATTGCTTTCGTGACTGGCACCGAGCCCCGCGACACCTGCGACCAGACCGCCGAGCGGCCGGGAATCTTTTCCCGTATCTTTGGAGGAAAGTCGGAAACGGCTCTCCCCCCGTCGGGAAACGACGGGAACATTCAGGCCACCAGTGGTGTCCAAGCGGAAGAGGAGAGCAAGAAAAAGAAGGGCTTTTTCGGTAAGATTGCCGACGTATTCAAGGGGGACAGCGGACGGGATAAAGCTGACAAGAGCGTTCCCGCGCCCTCGAAACCGGCAACTGCTTCGCCGCCGCCGTAGGCGGCACTGTGGGGTTCGAAAATCCAGGAGGCCTCTATGCCATCCTCAGGCTTCACCCAACGACGGGAAGTTCCCGCTCCGCGCTTGCTGCCTTTCCGCATCCAACGGTTCGCCCTTCCGGCTCTTCTTGCTTTTGCGCTGGCTTCCTTGCACGCACAGAATATGGAGCAAGTGGCGGTCGGGTCGCCTCAAGTCCCTCGCGCCGAGCCCCCTGCCGCCAATGCCACGGCGAAGGATTTGGAGAAGACCGGCGACCAGCTGCAATCGGAAAAAGCCTATCTTGGCGCCATCGACTACTACCAGGCCGCACTCGCCAAGGACCCAAAGAACGCCGTTTTGATGAACAAAATCGGTATCTCGCAGCTAAAACTAAACCGCTACAACCAGGCGGGAAAGAGCTTCGAGCACGCGATCCGAGCCGACAAGGATTATGCCAACGCATACGCCAACCTCGGCGTCGTCTATTACGAAAGAGGCAGCCTTGGCAAATCCATTCGCTATTACGACACAGCGATCCGGCTCGATAAAGATCAGGCCGTGTTTTACAACAACCGCGCGGCGTCCCTGTTCGAGAAAAAGGAATTCGTAAAGGCCAGCGCCGATTATGCCAAAGCCCTTGAGCTCGACCCCGACATTTTCGAGCGCAACGAAAGTGGCGGCGGAGTGCAAGCCCGACAACTTCCATCGCCGCAGGATCGCGCTCACTATGACTACGTGTTGGCAAAGTTATACGCGCGCAATGGCATGCCAGATCGCTCGCTCCACTACTTGAGGAAAGCCATAGAAGACGGCTATAGAGATATCAAGAACGTCTACAAGGACCAGGAGTTCAGCGAAGTCCGCAAAGATCCCCGCTTCGCCGAACTGATGGCGTCGAAACCGGTATCGATTCCGGAGTAGAAAGCCTCGAACGCTGGCGCAGGAAGTTCACGCCATCTTGCGGAAGCTGTCGATCATGACCGAAGCGGATTTCAAGAAACACCTCGATGCCGCGGAGAAGAATCCCAAAGAGATTGCAGCTGCCGTCTCCGGTTTGTCCGAGGAGGCTCTGCGCTTTAAGCCTTCCCCGGAAAAGTGGTGTGCGCTCGAAATTCTCGGTCACCTCGCGGATGTCGAGATTATTTATGGATACCGCCTGCGGCAAATGCTTGCCGACGCCAAGCCGGTGATCGCGCCGCTGGATCAGGACGCTTGGGCTCGCAATCTCAATTACCTGCAATCGCCTGCTTCGGAACTGGTCGCATTCTACGGCTTGGGACGCAACCACAACCTGCGCTTACTGCGCAGCCTGAAGATCTCCGACCTCTCGAAATCAGCCTTTCACCCGGAAATGCAGCGGGAAATAACGGTAGCGGACCTGGTCGAGAGAATGGGCGGGCACGGCGCTGCACACCTCCGGCAGATTGAGAATTTGAAAGCGGAAGCCAACCGGAAGCCGGTTCGACGGCCCCGATGATCCTCCCCGCCCCTGGCTACTTCGCATTCTTGTTATTGAGGCCGTTGAGCTTACGAAATTTTCCTGCTGCCAGCGAAACTTCGCGCAAGGAAAAGTGTTTGCCTCGGTACTACTCCTGAAAACAAACAGGGTAAGTAAGGAGGAACATCCACCGGTTGCTGAACCCGAGCACGCCCCAAGCAAGCAACCGGTGGAATGTTTGAACAAGGTTTCAAAGTTGCAAGGTCTCAAGGTTTCCATCAAGAGGGCAGGAAACCTTGGAACATTGAAACCTTGGAACATTGAAACCTTGAAACTCTGGAACCTCAATCGCCCTGCAGTCTTTCTTCCTCTTTACCCGCCGCGCTCTTCGACGTAATCCGCCACTACTTTCTTCCATTTCCCTTGCACCCTCAGAATGAACTCGACAGCATCGCGGGCGGCTCCGTCTCCACCAGTGTGGGGTGTGACCCAGTGCGCTTCCGCCTTCACTTCGGGCCGCGCATTCTTGACTGCAACGGCGAAGCCGCACTGGCGCATGACGGGAAGATCGATCACGTCGTCGCCGACGAAGGCCGCCTCGGCTGCGCTGATGCCGTCTTTCTCCAGAATCTGCGCGAAGACCTCCACCTTTTTCTGAATGCCCTGGTAGACATGGTCGATCTTCAAATCGCGCGCGCGCAAGGCCACGGTTTCGGAGATGCGTTTCGTGATGAGACCGGTCTTGATGCCCGCCAGCCGCGCCAGCGAGATCGCGGTGCCATCGTGAGCATGGAACCCCTTGGCTTCGATCAGCGTAGTACTGTGCAAGCCGAAGCCGCCCTTGCCCCCGTGCACGGCGGATTGCTCGAGCACGCTCTGCTGAGCGCCGGAAGGTGCGGGAAAAATCCAGATTTTGCCGTCGGTAAGGACGCCGTCTACGTCGAAGAGTATGAGTTTGATTTTGCGTGCGCGCCGTTTCGCGGAGGAGTTTTTGGGCATCGTCGGGATTCTAGCACCCGTGCACACGACTTCAGAATTCCGCTCTAGTTCTTGGGCAGGCTCAAAACGAATGCCCAAAATGCCTTGTCGTTTTTCAGTTTGAGGATTGAATCGTCTTGGGTGGGATCGGGCATCGATTCTCCCTTCAGGACGTTAGCCCGGCGGTCGAATGCCTGCTGCAAGTGTAGCTTCGCATCAGCCCTGTTTCCCTGCTCCGCATCCACACAAGCCAGGTTGTAGTAATTGAGCGGGTAGTCCGGATCGGCGGCAATCGCATTTTCTGCAACGGCGCGGCTATTTTTGAGGTCTCCGCTCATGCCGAGCGACATCACCAGTTGATCTGTCGCCACACGGCGCATGGTCAGCGAACTCGCGCCGCCCGGCATCGCATCCAGCGAAGATTTGTAATACGGCGCAGCCAGCCCGGGCGAATTCTTGAACAGAATCGAGGCCATCCTGAAATAATCGAGTGCCGTGGGCTGGTAGGCAACGTCGGGATGAAAGTCGGTTAGCACAGCCCTCATCCGCTCCTCTTCGGCCGGGGTCTCGGCCACACTCGAAATGTGGATTTCAGCGCAGGTCTTGGCATCTCCCGCGAAACCGAACAAATTTGCGGAATGATGGCCTCCTGCCACATCCAGGTCGAGCCGATAGAACGTCGTGGCCAGGCGCTCTCCAGCCGCATTTTTTACTTCGCCATCGACGCGCTTTGAGATCAGTTTTGAATCATGCGCAAGAATCGGATTAATCGCATCGCTGCGACATCCCTCCGCCACTGCTTGGCCGGACAGATTCTCGAAGAGGATGAAGGACACAGTTAAGCCACTGTTGCTCTTGCTGTACTGCGCCACGGGGCGCGTGCCTTTGTCGTACACGGTCAGCATTTCAGCCTTCCAGTCCTGACCGTTGGGCAATGCAATCCCACCGCGACCGAACCACGTCACTAACATCAGTCCTTTGTTCTCGCTGGCCTGCTGAGCGAATGCTGTACCGCAAGTCAACTCGCTGACCAGTCCGAGGATAAGCACGACTCCAATCTGCATGGCGAAGGAGCGTTTTATCAGAAAGGGACACTGCGACATAGCTGGATTCTCCGTTTTTTCAACTTAATTCGCCTGCATTATAGCCTCTTTGATTCTCCCAGTGCGGCCCTCATAGGGCGAACATTTTACGAAACTGTTAATTCCCGCTACAATCATCCCCATGCCGTCCGCAGTACCCTCTCCCCTAGCCTGGGCCCATCCTCTCGTGCGGGAGTGGTTCGTCTCGCGCTTCGGCACCCCGACCGAGCCGCAGGAACAAGGCTGGCCGCACATTCTGGCCGGACACACCACTCTCATCTCCGCCCCCACTGGCTCCGGCAAGACGCTGGCTGCGTTTCTGGCCTGCATCGATCGCCTGGTGCGAAAAGCGCTGGCTGGCGCTCTGCGCGATCGCACCGAAGTCCTCTACGTGTCTCCGCTCAAAGCGCTCGGCAACGATATACAAAAGAATCTCGAAATCCCGCTCGGCGAAATTCTGCAGATGGCCGGCGAGCGCGGCCTGCTGATGCCGGAGATCCGCACCGCCGTGCGCACCGGCGACACGCTGGCCAAAGATCGCCGCCTGATGCTCAAGCGCCCACCGCACATTCTGGTCACCACCCCCGAGTCGCTCTATATCCTGCTGACCGCCGAAAAGAGCCGCGCCATTCTGCGCACGGTAGAGACAGTGATCGTAGACGAGATTCACGCGGTCGCCGACGATAAACGCGGAGTCCATCTTTCGCTCTCGCTCGAACGGCTCGAAGACCTCACCGAGCAGCCGCCTGTCCGTATCGGCCTTTCAGCCACACAAAAGCCCATCGAAGAAGTTGCACGATTCCTCGCCGGCAACTCCGATGCGCAACACGTCCGGTCCGAGCCGGTCATCGTCAACGTCGGCCACAAGCGCACGCTTGACCTGGGAGTTGAAATTCCCCGCACGGAGCTCGGTCCCGTCGCCTCCAACGAAATGTGGGACGAGATTTACGAGCGCATCGTCGAACTCGTCAGCGCCCATCGCTCCACGCTCGTCTTCGTCAATACACGCCGCATGGCCGAGCGCATGGCGCATCATCTCGGCGAGCTGCTGGGGGAAGAGAATGTCGCTGCCCACCACGGCAGCCTGTCGCGCAAGCTGCGCCTGGAAGCGGAACGAAAACTAAAGGAAGGCCAGGTCAAGGTTCTGGTGGCAACTGCTTCGCTTGAACTTGGTATCGACGTTGGCACCGTCGATCTCGTCTGCCACATCAACTCTCCACGCTCGATTGCCGTAGCCCTGCAACGAGTAGGCCGCAGCGGCCACTGGCGCGGCGCCGTCCCCAAAGGCCGCTTCTTCGTTACCACCCGCGACGATCTCGCCGAGTGCGCCGTTCTGGTGCACGCCATTCGCTCCGGCGATTTGGACCGCCTCATTTTTCCCGAGTGCTCGCTCGACGTTCTGGCTCAGCAAATCGTGGCCTGCTGCGCGGTCTCTCGTGCCAGCACGGGCCGTGTGGGGACGGGGCTCAGCCCCGTCCAGGCGGGGGGAAGCCCCGCCTCCGGAGAATCGGCTTCGAGACATTCACCGGAGCAAGATGGCGCTGGTCTGCACGAGGGCTGGGACGAAGACGAACTCTTCTCCCTTGTCAAGCGCGCCTATCCCTACCGCAATCTCTCGCGCACCACGTTCGATGAAGTCGTCGAAATGCTGTCCGAAGGAATCGCCGCACAGCGTGGCCGCTACGGCGCCTATCTGCATCACGACAAGATCAACCGCAAGCTGCGCGCCCGCCGTGGAGCCCGCATTGCCGCCATCACCAGCGG
>Ga0187781_10001124_pt1 | contig 20096 bp, 18 predicted proteins | sample 0715_SJ02_MP02_2_FD_132447 | JGI IMG/M metagenome (GOLD analysis project Ga0187781, IMG submission 132447) | Tropical peat soil microbial communities from peatlands in Department of Meta, Colombia - 0715_SJ02_MP02_20_MG | ecosystem: Environmental > Terrestrial > Soil > Wetlands > Peat | place... | reverse complement strand
CAGCGGCAGGCCAAGGTCGTGCGCGAGCGCGTTGGCCGTTCCAAAGGGAAGGATGGCAAGCGCCACCGGAGTGCCCGCCACTTCCTGAATGACGTCGTGAATCGTCCCATCTCCGCCGCAGGCAAATACCGTATCGCTCCCGGCGGCAACGGCATAACGCGCGTGGATCCTGGCCTCGTGGCTCGACCGGCACACCGTCAGGTCGGTGTGCACCCCGGCCGACTGAATAATGCCAATCGCCAGATCGAGCTCGCGATCCTTGCGCCCGCGCCCTCGGCCGGAGTTCGGATTAAAGAGAATCGTCGCTTTGCGCATGCAGGCGGAAACTTGGTTGCGGCGGACGGGGCTGTCCCACGCTTGATTCTGGCGCGGTCGTCACGCCGCGTCAGTTTTGTCTTGATTTGAGTTTAGCGCAGAGAGGCTATGGCCTGTGGCTCTCTGTTAGTTGGCAGTTCGGCACATGCAGGTATAAACGCGCCGCCTTGAGACGGCCTTTAGCGCAAGCCCTCGCACCGCGCCCCTTCCGCCCTGCCAGCAGGGCACGCACTTCGGTGCAGGTTGTGCCGCACCCCGTCGGCATGATAATCAGTATCAGCTCGCATCGAGCCTCCGGAGAACAATCCATATGAAACGCCTCGCACTGGGCCTGAGCCTGTTCGTGCTGTTTTTCAGTTTTGCCTTCGCCACACAACCCCAATCCACATCCGATGAAGCCGCTGTCCGCGCAACCGTTAGCGATTACATTGAAGGCTATTACACGGGCGATGCGGAGCGCATGGAGAAGTCGCTGCATCCCCATTACCTGAAGCACACCATCAGCGGCTTCGACCGCCAGATCAGAATGACGGAAAAAACCGGCTTGCAGATGGTGCAGGATGTGCGTTCCGGCGGACCGCAAGCCCCGTCTGAAAGAAAAGAACAAATCACGGTGCTCGATGTTGCCGGCGACATCGCCTCGGCAAAATTAGTCACGCCCCACTGGGTGGATTACCTCACGCTCTCGAAGTGGCACGGCGAGTGGAAGATTGTCTCGGTCGTGCTGCGGGAAAACGACTAGCAAACGGATTCGCCCTGGGAGCGGATTTTATGGGAAGTTTGCGCAATACGCGGAATTGCGTAGGCCGTGCCACAAATAGGCAGAGGTTCTGGGCTAGCCAGAACCTCTGTCCGCTTCTCGGCTAAAGCCTGCAGCTGCCTATCCCTGCTCCTTGCTCTCTTCTTCTTTCTTTTCGATGGCTTCTTTAATTTTCTCCGTGCCTTCGAATCCGGCAATGGCCGCGGCCCCTTCGGCCAAAATTCCCGCACCCGGATCCAGCTTCTTCACGCCTTCCACCGCGGCTACCGCACCCGCGATTTTTTCGGCTTCGTCCAAGAGTCCCATAACCAGTCTCCTTCTACCACAAGTGAGTTTCACTCCCACCGAGGTGCGCCTTAGACTATCACTTCTGAGGCGGCCAGACCAACCATCAGGCACCAAGGGATGGATGCGCCGGCCAGACAAGCTCGCGTTGTTGAGTGTTGGCACCACAGGGATCAGAACTCTGACACCTCAGGAACTTCTCGAGCCGTACAATGATCCCCATGCTCGTGCTAGCTTCCGCCTCGCCGCGGCGCCAGGAACTGCTCCGCAACGCCGGCATCCCCTTCGAGGTTCAGCCTGCGCACATCGCCGAGGATCCTCTTCCCTACGAACAGCCGCAAACTTGCGCCGAACGTCTCGCGCGCGACAAAGCGCTTGCCATCGCCGGTCTTCGGCCGAACGACGCCATTCTCGGCGCGGACACCGTGGTCGTCATCGAGAACCAGACTCTCGGCAAGCCCCTCGACACCGCCGATGCCGCCCGCATGCTTCGCCTGCTTTCCGGACGCACGCATCGCGTCATCACTGGTGTTTGCCTGGTGTCGAGTGGAGAGGTCGCCGTAGCCAGCGAATCGAGTTCGGTAGTGATGTCCGAGATTGCGGACAGAGAGATTTCCAGCTACATCGCGACCGGCGAGCCGATGGATAAAGCTGGCGCTTACGCCATCCAGGGCATCGCCTCACGCTGGATTCCCCGCATCGAAGGCGATTACAGCAATGTAGTGGGATTGCCGGTGGCGCGTGTCTATCGCATGTTACGAGAGCGGCAATTGCTCTGAGCGAGCGCCGGATGGATAATGCCGCCCACAACGCAGGCTAGCTTTTCTTCTCTGCGTCCTTCTTGTCGTCTTCTTTCACCGCTTGCTTGAAGTTGCGGATCCCTTCGCCCAGCCCCTTGCCTAGGTCCGCGAACTTGCTTGGTCCAAACAGCAGCAACGCAATGCCAATGACCAGCAGCCAGTGCCAAATCGAGAACTCACCCATTGACTCCTCCATTGCGGATCGCAGGCGCGGCGCTTGCTCGTCCACCCGAAAACCGCAGGGATTCCCCACTCACCGATCCGCACCGCTTCCAGCCGGACGGGCACGGAACCCCACGCTAAATTCTAGGCCAGTCTAAGACCTCCGTCAAAGCATGCCCGTAGTCGTGCTCACTGATCCCTGTGATCCTCGTCACCTGGCCATGAACATCGTCTCGTTGGAGCTGCCGACCCTCGGCCACCCCTGATTTCGACCCCGAGACCAGCTCACACCGACTCAATTAGCCCCGCCAAAAGCACCGCGCGCCGCGGCAGCTCCGAAATCTCGATGTATTCGTGGGGAGCGTGCGCGCCGTCTCCCACCCCACCCAAACCATCAAGTGTGGGAATCCCCAGGCCCGCCGTGAAGTTGCCGTCGGAACCTCCGCCCACCGCCGCCTCTTCCAGCCTCCACCCCATCGCCCGCGCGACCCCACGCGCGTTGGCATAAAGTGCGGCAACTCCAGCAGTTCGCTCCATCGGAGGCCGGTTGATGCCGCCCGTGACTTCCACCCTGCACTTGCGGTTGAATCCCTTCAGCCCGCGCATTTTCCCATCGATGCCGGCGGCGTCTTTCAGTCTGGCAATTCGAACATCCACCTGCGCCACCGCTTCGGCTGGAACGACGTTCACGCGCGACCCGCCGCTCACCAGCCCAACATTCACCGTTAGTCCCCTTCTCAAGTCTGTGAAACTCGTGACCTTCCCGATCTGCCGGGCCAGCTCCACGATTGCGTTGACGCCTTTCTCAAAATCCAGCCCGGAATGTGCCGCTTTGCCCGTCACTTTGATCTCATATCCCCCCACGCCCTTGCGCGCCGTCTTGACCGCTCCCTGCGGGCCGAAAGACGGCTCGAGTACCAGCACGGCAGCCGACTCCCTTGCCAGCCCTTCCGTGATTGCGCGCGAAGAGTCGCTGCCCACTTCTTCATCGGAAACGAGAAACACGCTGACTGGGCGCGGCAATTTCCCGCGGCTCCCTGCCTGACTTCCTTCTCGACTCCAGTCCTGGAGCGCAGCCATCGCGTGCAGCATCAGGGCAATGCCCGACTTCATATCGAGCACCCCCGGCCCGGTCAGTCTGCCCCTGGCGACCCTGCATGGCATTTTCGCCAGTGTGCCCAGCGGATAAACCGTGTCGTAGTGACCCAGCAAGAGCACCGGTTTCGCGCCGGAGTTTCCGTTGAAATCCGCTTGCAGGTGATTGCCGACATTGCTCGCGTGATGGAGCCGGATCCGTCCGCCCAGCGCGGCAAATTTCCCCGCAAGGCTGTCGGCGATCCGATCGACGGAGGCTTTGCTGTCGCTCGGCGATTCCATCTCGACCAGTTCGCGTATAGTTGAAACGATCGTTTCATTACGCTCTTTGAAATAGCCCAGACGGAATTCCGCTTGCGGCTCCGGTTTCTCCCTACCCGTAACCACAGATTGTTTCCTTGATTTCACTCGGCTCCATTTCCCTTGTGGTCTACGGCAATTGCGTGCGCCGCGCACTTGTTCAAACGCCGTGCAATTGCCCGTTTTTTCCACCAATCCTGGCAAGTACATGATCGGCGGCAGTAATACCACGGTACTGCGCTTCCTCGAAGATCGAAAACCCGCTCAGGTCCGAATTGGCAAACACGATCTGGTCTTGGGGTTTCGCCAGCCGGCGGCGCTCCTCGGAGAAGATCGCACCTACGGTCGGTCGCGCCATTGCGTGGCCCATGCGCATGACGTCGATTCTCGAAACGCACTGCCGTATATCTCGATGCACCCGCTCCAGATCGCGCAAAATGGCTTCCCTCCAGTAATTCCAGTCCTTATTCAGCAGCAACTGCCGATTCCCCGCTGGCGTTCCCTCGGCCAGAGCCCAGTAAAACGTCCAGACTGTCCGCTCCATGTGCGAGTTCAGGGTCTGGTGCGTGGCGTCGACGTAGCCCAGCGTCGGCGATTCCATAAAGACATTGTCCCAGGTCGAATCGGGTCCGTACGCCGCCGGCAACCTGTCGAGCCTCAGGTTTGCCGTCAGCCATGGAGAATACTCGAAAGCGTGCAGCCGGGGCATGCCGTCGATCAAATAAGGCGCCGAAAAAGTGGGCGCTGCAAAAACCACAAACTCCGCCTGATACTCCGTATTCCCGGTGAAAACGCTGACCCGCCGCCCGACCTTCGAGATTCTATGCACCATGCAGTCCGTCTTCACGAATTGAAACAGTCGTTTCATTAATTGCTCGACAATCCACCCGTTGCCTTCCGGCCACGTCAGCGGCCCTTTTTCCTCCGGCTCCCGCGACGCGAAATACTGAATTCCCGCCCAGGCAGATGTATTTGCGGTCGTCGCACCATAGTCATCGCGGCAGCAGTAATTCATATACCAGTTGAGAATCCGCGAGTTCATTCCCTGTGCCTGCAGCCAATCGGCAAACGAAATTAGATCCAGATCGGCCGTGCTGTCCGAAAAGCCAACCTCCATCGGCACGGTGAACTTCCCGCTCGCACGAAACTTGTGGATCAGATCTTCAAGTTTTCGGAACTGCTCGCGGTCAGCCTGCGTCAGCCCAATTCCCGGCTCAATCCCATCCTGCCATTTTCCATAGAGGAATAGCCGTTCCTGGGGCGCAAAACAAAGACAACGTTCCTCCCACTGCCCATTCTTGAGCACGCCCAGCTCTTCAAACAGTTCGCGCACAACTATCGCCTTCGGACCCGGCACCGGCACATAATGCGCCGCCCACGGATAGCGGGTAATTTCGTTCTCTCCCCAGCGCGAGTTCCCTCCGGCCTGGTTGTTCATCTCCAGCAAAATGAAGTCGGTGCATCCTTTTTTCTGCAACCGCCACGCCGCGCTAAGCCCGGCAATTCCCCCGCCGACGATGACCACGCTTTTCTTCACCGTCTGTTTCGGTTGCGGAAAGGCAGCGCGATCGCGAAGCAGATGCCCCAACTGGAAAGAGTCGTTCACGAACGCACCCGAAATTGTCCGACCGCCCTTGATCGTAAGCCCAACCAGCGCGGCGCTGGCGGATCGCAGGAATTGCCGCCGCGACGCTCTCGCTCTTCGTCCGAAGCTCGTCAATGGCTGATGTCCTTCCAGTCCTGATCGTAGGCCCGCACCAGCACCTGGTCGTTCAGCCGGTTCGGCGGCATCGGCAGCGGCGACATGTCAGGCGGAAACTGAAATAAAGCGGCCAGGCCTTCCACGCTGATAAAACGCAGACCCGCTGGCAAAGACGCCGGCGGTTGATATTCGCGGAATCCAGCCAGCACAAATCCCCACTCCCCGAACGACGGCACATACACGTGATACGGATAAGTCCGCAATCCGGCCTGCTTCAGCGTCTCCGCGATGCACCAGTAGGAATCGCGCGCGAACATCGGCGAAGTGCTCTGCACCACCATCAGCCCCTGCGCGCTCAAATGGCGTGCTGCCGCTTTGTAGAAGGCCGTTGTGTAGAGCTTGCCCAGCCCATAATTCGTCGGGTCGGGAAAATCAACCACGATGAAATCGAACGTCTCAGCATTCGAATCCACCCATGGGAACGCGTCAGCATTGATGATGTGCACCTTCGGCGACAAAAATGACTTCTGATTCAGCGCCGTCAGCATCGGGTGAGTGGAGAACAGCCGCGTCATCTCCGGATCGAGATCCACCAGCGTGATCGTCTCAATCTGCGGATACTTCAGAATCTCGCGCACCGCCAGCCCGTCTCCCCCGCCAAGCACCAGCACGCGCCGCGGCGCGGGAATCGCTGACAACCCGGGATGAACCAGCGCTTCATGGTAACGATATTCATCGCGCGAGCTGAATTGCAGATGGCTGTTGAGAAATAGCCGGATGTCATCCTTGAAGCGCGTCAGGACAATGTGTTGATAGCGCGTGTCCCGCGCAAAAATAATTTCATCGGCATAGATATTGTCCTCAGCCGCGGCCGTGATGTGCTTGGCCTGCGCGAAACCGAGTCCCAATCCGCACAGAACCACCCCACAAACGACTCGCAGCCCTCGCGCCGAGGCCAACTGATTGGCAAACAGAAAAGTGGACCACAACGCTACGGCCACATTGACAATCCCAAACAGCATGGCCGAGCGCACCAGGCCGAGATACGGCACCAGCAGGATGGGAAACAGCAGCGACGCACCCAAGGCCCCGAGGTAATCGAAAGTCAGCACATGCGCGACCACGTCGCGGAACTGGTAGCGCCCGCGAATGATGCGCATCAGGAGCGGGATCTCGAGCCCCACCAGCACGCCGATCAGCACCACCAGTGCATACATCAGGAACTGAAATCCCTGCGTGTAGGCAAAAGCAAGAAACAACAAGGCCGACGAAAACCCGCCAATCACACCCAGCAGCAGCTCGATCCACACAAAGCGATACGCCAGTCCGCGATCAATGTAGCGCGAGAGCGCGCTGCCGATGCCCATGGCAAACAGATAACAACCGATGATAGTGGAGAACTGAAGAACGCTGTCCCCAAGCAGATAGCTGGCCAGCGTGCCCGCGACGAGCTCGTAGATCAGCCCACAAGCGGCAATCAGCAAAACCGTGATGAAAAGCAGAATCCCCAAGGCCTGGATTCCCGAACGTTAGTGCACCGCGGCGGCAATAATGACGCAAATTCCGATCGACATCGCCCCTAGCAGGATGGCCAGCGCTGTGTTGTGCTCCTGCACGATTTCCTTCCACAGGTGATACGGCGTTACTTTGTCGATAATGATGAACGCGCTCGCAAAAATGGCAATGCCGATGGCCGCATACACGATCGCATTCACGACGTTGGCGAGTTGAATGCCCATTTATTTGCCTCCTGTGTAGTGGTGGTAACTGCTGTAGATGGAGCGATAGGAGCCGGGATTGTCGCGCACCGACCGGGGCACGTTCCTCAGCTCATTCACCGAGTTCAGGCTCCAGCCGCGGTATTCCGCCGTGGCCAGCGTGCCCATCACAATCAGTCCATACAAAAGATAAAGGGTGCGAATCAATCGTCATCTCCTCTGTTCATAATGCTTGTGATGAAGCTCGACGCGGTCGAGCCGCCGTTCGAGGGCGCACAGTCGCTCTCTGCCCACCGCATATGCTCGAAATTCATCGACCGCCATGTGATGAGCCCTGCAGGAATGAGCAACGCCAGCAGGGCAAGCCCGAAAAAGCTTGCCTGCGGCACATCGCGTTTGGCGGTAATGGTGTAATAGATCGGCCCGGGCGCGACCTCCGCTTCCGGTTCGATCCGAAAATAATAGTTGCCCGGAGGCACGCTTGGAATCACAACGGTGTCGTTATTCTTGCCTTCCGTCCATGCGCCATCGGAGTCATACCCGTGGTAGTAGCTCACTTCCCGGCCAAAATCGTAAGCCTGCCCGGTGTCCTGATTGATCAGCGCGTAGTTCAGATAGATCCAGCTGTTGTTGACATTGGCGTCGGTTTTCAGCTCAAGATTCGAGGTGCGTCCCTTGAGTTGGAAGACGTCGGTGACAAAGGATGGCTCCGAGCGATCCCTGGGATCGAAGTGGTAGTCGCCCTGAAACACCTGCTCATTACGCGCGCTAGCTTCGAATCCAATAAACATCACCACTACCAGGACGAGAAAACCAATAAACGCAAGCCAAATCCTGGTCACGTCAGCCGTGAACGGCGACGGCTGGTTTTCATAAACGCCGATCCGCTCCGGCGGACTGCCCAGCAACTTGAACGCTTTCCAGATGTCGGCGCCGCTGATGTACTCGCCCATCGACCACGTGATTTCTTTCCCCGTGCGCTCGCTCGAAATCACGCGCGGCGGCGAGACAAAATCGGAAACCTCGGCTGTCTCGCCCACCCGCACCTGCCACGGAAATTCTCCCAGTACAAAACTAGCGGCCGCCTGCGCGCTCTGAAAGTGTTTATAGGTCTGTCCCAGGTAGGTGACGCTAGGCGAGCCGTAGCCGCTATTCACCGTCGGCAGCGCGCGCAAAATGCTCGTGTCGTTCCAGTGGCCGTTATATTCGGTCAAGTACCGGAATCCCTTGTACGGATTGAACAATACATACTCGTGCCAGCTATAGGGAATCCCGTCCACCTGAATGGTCCGCCTTTGAAAGCCCACAGCCTCATAGAGTGTCCCGCGGATTGTCCCCCGCGTTCCCAGCGGAATCAGCGGCCGGCCCTCGTCGGTCGCGGCTTGAAATTTCTGCAAAATTGTCAGCCGGGGATCTTGCGCATCGAGAATGGAGTGGCAATGTTCGCAAACCACGCTCACGGCCTGATTCAACGAACGCAGCGTGATGGCCGCGCCGCAGCCCGGGCAGTTGAGCGCCTTCACCTGCGGCGGCGACGGTGGATTCGGCCCGGCGCTCATGACCACCCTTCAAAGCTGCGCAGATTCTGTAGCTTCAACGCATCGAACTCGACCGCCTCGCCCAGATAGAGCACCGGCGTCTCGTCGCTGTAATCGAGAGTCGCAAACTTTCCATCCGCCGACATCAGATCGACAAAAACCACGTCGTTCTTATCCCAGTACTGAAACGGTAGCTCGCCCTCCACGCCTCGGTAGTGCGCCTGCGTCACCGTAGTGACTGTGTAAGTCACGTTATCCCACGAAAACGGCTGCCCGACCTGCGCCTCGCTCGCCGCTGGCAGCTTGCGCCCGGGCGCCGCAAAGGTCACGGCGTATTCGTCCTGCGCATCCGAAAGCCAGGCGCTGCCGTTGTTTCGGACAATGTGCCACTCGTTCCATGTCCCCTGATCGTATTCGTAGATGATGCGCCCCACCGCCACAAACGCCTGATGCTGGTACACGCCCTCGGTGCCAATCTGGATGGGCGAGCTGTTCGGCGGCAAATCCGCAACCTTCCCAACCTTCTTCAGGTCAACATCGGTCCGCACCAGAATGGATTTGCAAAACTCGCACACCGTCTGCACGCTGCTTGACCAGCGAAAAACAATCTTCGCTCCGCAATTAGGACAGTTGGCCGCGGGCTGTATCATCCGCGCTCGCTCTCCTCGAGCGGAGCGCCCACACTCGCCGCCGGCGCAACCTGCAGCGTTTCCCCGTCGCTGTATTGCCGCAGCATCGTCTGCACACGAACCGAAGTCGCACCGAAGGCGGACGTTAGTTCAGCTTCAAAGTCCCACGCTTCTCGCGGCACGCAGCAAAAAAGATTCAGGCAGAGTGAGCCAAACTCCGGAAAGGTATGACAGGCAAGGTGCGATTCCGCCAGCAGGCAAAGCCCGGTGATGCCGCCAGAATCGGGGAACTGATGCCAACGCGTCTCGCCAATGGCGCGCAAATCCAAGGCTGCAATGATGCGCGTAAAAAGACCACGCAGCGCCTCCGGATTGCGCAGCGCCCCCGCCGCGCATCCATGTGCGTCCACCACCCATTCGATTCCATTCATATTTCGCGCCGGCAACTACTGTTGCGCCTGCCCGCACTCCGGGCAGAACTTGCTGATCTTTGGAATCGCCTTGCCGCAATTGAGGCAGAACTTGCTCGCTGCACCCGCCGCAGCCGCTGTTGCCGGCGCGCCCGCTGCCGGTGCCGCGCCCGCATCCGGAGCGCCCGTCCCAGTCTTTCTCAGCGCGTCCATCATCGCCTGGCCCATGGCTACGCCCGCACCCAGGCCGGCGCCCACCCCTGCCGCGCCTCCGCCTTCGTTCGCGGCAGCCACTGGAATGGCCTGCGCCACCTCGTATTGCGTGTACCGTGCCATGTCGCCAAGCATATTCATGCCGATGCGCTGATCGAGAATCTTCTGCAGTTCTTCCGGCAGCGACAGATTCTCTACGACAAAGCCATCCAGCGACAATCCAAAGTCCGCAAACCCTGGTTTGAGCAAAGCTGCCACTTTCTCCGCCGTCGCCACCTGGTTCGCCGCCATATCCAGAAACGGCACGCCAGAATTGGCAAAGGCGTCGCTGATCCGCCCCACAATCGTATTCAGCAGCTGTCCTTCCAGGTCCGACGTACGATATTCGTCCCGCGTGCCGCTGATCTTCGTATAGAACATCTTGGCATCGGTAATGTGATACGAGTAAATCCCAAATCCGCGCAGCCGGATCGCGCCAAACTCCTTGTCGCGGATTGTGATCGGGTTCGGCGTCCCCCAATGTTGATTTGTCTGTATCCGCGTCGAGAAGAAGTACACATCCGATTTGAACGGCGACTGAAACGCCTTGTCCCAGTTCTGCAGATAGGTCAGGATGGGCAGCGTGTGCGTGTTCAGCGTGTACAGGCCGGGTCCAAACGCGTCGGCGACTTTGCCCTCGTTCACAAACACTGCCAGCTGCGAGTCGCGCACCGTGAGCTTGCCGCCGTTCTGGATCTCGCGGTCCTGCATGGGATAGCGGTAAGCCAGAATTCCCTCCTCCGGCTCCGTCCAGTCGATGACGTCTATAAATTGTTTGGCGAGAAAATCCCGTAGGCTCATTGACTCACCCGTTTGTTCCCAAAAAGAGTTAACTCGATTGCTTGAGGTGGGATGCTAAGCGCCAGCATAACCCCTGTCAACCGGCTTCTAGGACACTTTTTGCACAGCAGCTCAGGAATTGCAAAACATCCGTCCCGATGACGAGCGTTCCTGTTCGAATTCCCCATGCGCCCCGCCCTACGCCGCCTGCGCCAGCGCTTTGTACTCCACCTCTGACTGCGAAGGCAGCAACACCCACAGTGTATAAATTCCAAGAGCCGTTCCGACCGGCACGCTCAGAAGCGCCACGAAACCCATCACCAGAGCCAGCACACGCCCCCAGTCCTCGTGCTGCAGCAATCCCCACCCGGTAATGATCCCCGCCGCCGCCTTCGCCAGAATCAGCCATCCCACCACGCTCACCAGCGCCGGCAGCCAGGCCATCACTTCCGGTGGCGGCCCGTTCGGAATGTGCCCCAAACGCACAACCACCAACTTCGAGACGAGAAGCACTACCACCCCCGCCACCACGTGCATAGCCGAGTAAGCCATCCACAAAATCCCCACCAGCTTCACATGCTCGCGCACGCGATTGCCTCCACCCGGCAGTGGGCCCACAACTGCCTTGCCGCAGCGCACACACCGACTCTGTCCCGTCTGCAACTGCGCTCCGCACTGATCGCAGAACATTTGATCGCCTCCTGGCACCTCATCCTGCCACTCACTCTACAATACGTCGGCCAGCCGCCAGGGGTTCCCGATCAAGTTCTCAGTTCCCGGTTCTCAGTTCTCAGTAAAAAGCGAATCTCACCGCCAAGACATGGAGGGCGGGAGGATGCAAGGAGCCAAGAACTGAGAACCGAGAACTGGGAACTGCTATTAAAACGAAAAGGCCACCCGGCAACTTGGGCGGCCTTTTCTTTCAAGGGAGAATAGTTCCAACGGAGCTTGAAAACCCATCAGAACTTTCTGGCGAAATCTTATGAGGCGGAAAAGCGAGGTGTCAAGCAAAATTTCCGATTTAAATACCCTTGTTTTCAATAACTTATGCAATACGACCAAAAAATGTCAAACTGGAACCAAAAACCACTTTTTCCTGCATTTCTGCCCGTAACGACCCTCGATTGAACCATTTAGCGCCCGGCGCGCGTCTCTCCGCCTTCGTCGTCCAGGTGCAGGGAGATGATTTCCATGTCCTCCGCACGGTCGAAAATCTTCCCCGGAAACAGCCTCTTCAAGAGGATTCGCACCCCTCCAAACCCCACTCCCACCACCAGCGCGAGCCCGATCACGATTCCACACAGAACGATCACATTGAATAAAAGGTTCGCCAGGTTGTCTTTCTTGCTCACATAGGTGTTTTCGTTCCACGTCACGTCGGCGTCGTAGCTGATCGGTCCCATCAGCGCGTCCGCTTCGCGTTGCGCAAGCGGTCCCGCCGCAATGACGACAATCGGCCCGGTGCGCTTGTCGAAAAACGGACCCACATCCACAATTGGTGCCGCTCCCGGTTGCTGCGCCGTCGCCTGGTGCGCCGCGTCGATCTGCCTCAATTTCTCGATCGCCATTTGCGGCGTCGGATACTCGATCAGCATCAGCGTCGCTTCCCCTAACTGCGACGAATACTTCCCGAGCACGACCTCCGTGTCCGAGCCGAAATCCACCGTCGAACTGGCGAGCGGCGCGTGCATAGCGTCCAGCGCCAGCGGCCCCATCGCATACTTCTCGCTGTTTTTCGCCAGTCCGCGTAGCGGAAGATAATTGCGCAGCGTCGGCAGCTTGCCCGCGCTGCCCCGTACCTGCGGCACCATCCCCGCCAGTTCCCTTAATTCGGCTGCCGACATCGCCGTCAGCTTGTCGAAAACCGCATCCACCAGCACATTCCCCTGGAAAAACAGCACCCGGTTCCCGAACGAACTCCCCTGTGTTCCAATCTTCTCCTCGTTCATCTCCGGAATCCGGTAGAACGTGAATGCCCCATAGGCCCCGCTCGCGTCCGCTAACACCGCCGCTTTGATCGCCAGCCTCCGCCCGTCCTCGCGCGTGTATTCCGCCTTCTCGAATCGCTGGAACCCGTATTCCTTCAGAACCGCGCCGTTCGCCGGATCAGCGGCGGCCGCATCCGCGCTTTTGCTGGCTGCGCCGCTCATCTGCCAGCCCGAAAACTGCGCCGGCAGCACATCAACCGCAGTCGAGGCAGACTCCGCAGCCGAAGAAGGCTTCGGCGCATCGTACGCTTTCGCGGCGCACACCAGCCACAACCCAAGAAAAATGACCAGCAAAATCCAGCAAAACTTCATTTCGGAAAAAAGCACACTCCCATTGGTTTAGACTACTGGCTGCTCGTCAAAGTTTCCACCCCGCTGCCCCTCAATCAGGAAGCGGTTTGGGGGGCGCATAAGGAGGCAACATGAAACTCCGAGCCATCGGCCTCACTCTTGCGATGTCCCTGACCGGCCTCGCGCTATGCTTCGCCGAGAATCCAAATATCGGCACCTGGAAGCTCAACGAAACCAAATCCAAATTCGGCCCCGGCTCCGCTAAGAACTCGACTGTGGTTTTCCAAGCCGTCGGCGACGAAATCAAAATCACCACCGACGGCGTCGACAGCCAGGGCAAGCCGATACACCGCGAGTGGAAAGGCAAATTCGACGGCAAGGACTATCCGCTCTCGGGCGATCCCAACTCCGCCACCCGCGCCTACAAGGTCGTCAATGATCGCACCATGGAAGGCACCGACAAAAAGAACGGCAAGGTGATGACCACCGCCCGCATCGTCCTCTCCGCCGACGGCAAAACCCGCACCGTCACCGTGAACGGAACCAACGCCGCAGGCAAGCCAGTGCACTCCGTAGCCGTCTACGACAAGCAGTAAGAAAAGTGTGGCGCGGACACTCTTGTCCGCGCTCCGCTCCCTCAGGGCTCATCTTCCAGAGGATTGCCCTCACAGGAAGGTCAGTTCTGCGCGGCCGGACCCAGGTATTGATCCAGCCAGTTGGTCGACTCTTTAATCAGCTCGTTTCGCGGGATGTTATGACTGGTGTCGTAGACGATGTGTTTCTTCTGTTCTTTCTTCGCGCCCAGCATCTGGTAGAAAGGCTCCTGCGTCGAATCGACCGGGAAAAAGAAATCGTAGCGCCCGTTCAGCATCAATACCGGCTGTTTCACCCGGGAGATAAAGTTGATCACATCGACTTCCGGCAGCGAATGTTGAAAATCTAATCCCCCCAGCGCCAGCACGCAGGCCTTGATTCGCGTGTCAACCGCTGGCACGATACCCCCCATCTCCGCACCCCAACTGTAGCCGTAGTAAGCGATCTTGGCGTGATCGAGGTCGGGCCGCGTCTCGGCGTAGTCGAGCGCCCGCGATACGTCTTTCACCCACATCACCACGTGCTCGCGCCACGTGTTCGTTGTATTGGCCGTGTCGGACTCCATCCCGTCTCCACGTTCGTAGGTGCTCTTGTAAACCGGGTAGATCACCGCCCGCCCGCTGCGCAAGAGGCCATCGAGCGCCGCGCTCGGGTAAACGGCAAATTTCCTCAGAAGCAGCGCGTTCGACCCGGGAAAGAAGATCACGGTCTGATACGGCGGCTTCCCTTTCTTCGGAATCATCACGTAGGCAATCGCCTGTTCATTTCCATATGCCGCGGCATACGTGACCTTCTCGACCGTCCATTCGTCTCCATCCGGCAACTTCTCGACCTTCGCATCGAGCGGCAATTTGTCGTAGGAATAAAGGCTTCGGTATGCCTGAAAGATCTGGTCTGACACCGGTTTTTCCTTGGTAAGGTTGCGCCGCGGAGATGGCATCGCAACCAGGGCCGCCGCGGGCACCGACTCCGGCTCAATGTACTTCACGCAGCGAAAGCCCAAATTGGCCGCCCGCAGAAACGCCGATTGCGCATCCGGATCCACGAACATGTAATTCGGCTCGTCCCATGCCCCGCCCAGCACATAACGCTTGCCGGCGTCCGCTTCGTTCCACACCCATTCCTTCACATTGCCGGCCATGTCGTAGTTTCCCCACGGGCTCATATCCGCTTTGCTCCCAACCGGCAAAATACCCGCCCCCCCGAAATTGCTGGCGGGCACAATATAGGCCGCCGACATTGGTCCGGCGGCGCGGTTCCAGTGATAAATGGTCGGCAGGCTCTTGCCGCTGAATTCGGCGAAAGCCGCAGCCTCATACCAGCTGATTCCCGTCACCGGGTATTCGTCCTGGCCTTTCGCATATTCGCCCTGCACCCAGTCCTTTGGCCCAGGGCGCCCGGTGGCATCGTGAAACAGGCCGATCGCTTCGTCGAAAGTCAGCTCTTTGCCGTCGCGCGCAAACGGCACTCTCCAGTAGTCGCGCTTTTGATATCCGCCCTGATCCACGAACGCCTTGTACTGCCGGTTCGTGACTTCGAACTGATCGATCCAGTAATCCTTCAACGCCATCTCCGGCATGCCTTCGTAACCAGGGATGAACAGCGACTTGAAATACTTCGCCGGTTCAACCCGCACCATCCCTGCCGGCGTCTTATCCACCGGATCGAGCGTTACCGAGCTCTCCACCGCTTCGCCCGGCAGCACCCCGACGCGAGGAATCAGGGCCAGCGTGGTGCGGTACACCGTGCCAAAACCCGGTTTCTCGAACTTCCATATCAAAGTCCCGCGCGGAACCCGAACGTTCTTGAGCGGCGTTGTCCCCACGTGTTCCCACGGCGCATTCGTCTCCACGTAATCCCTGTAGTAGAGCTCCGCTCCCGGTGGCGCGCTCCCCACCGACACCGAATATGAAATCGCCGGCCATAGTTTGGCCAACGCCGGATCACCCGGAATCGCCTTATCCGCCCGCACCGCCAGCGCATACGCATCCGGCAGTTTACCCTGGTTCCATCCCGAGCCCGATTCCGCCAGCGCCGCAATCTGCGGCAGCGCCACTTCGTGAGCCCAGCGCGCTTCCCGCGAGCGCTGCACCAGCCAGAACACGCCGCCGGCAACCGCCAGAGCTAGAATCACAAGCGGAACCAGAACCCGCGTTCGCCGCACTTCGTACGCCAGCCGTGCCGGTGTAATCGCGCTGCCCGATTCGGGAAACAACACTTCCCGCGCCGACCTCAGCGACCCCGCCACCTCGGCTCCCGAGGCATAACGCTCGTCAGGATTCTTCCTCAGACAGCGCGCAACAATGTTCCGGATTTCCGATGGAAGATCGCGCCGTACCGCGCTCACCGGCTTCGGGTCGTCCCGGATCACCGCCGCCAGCAGCGCCGCATTCGATTGCCCCTCAAACGCGCGCTTTCCCGTCAGCATTTCGTAAAGCACCGATCCAAACGAAAACACGTCGCTCCGCGCATCGGTGGCTTTGCCCTCCGCCTGCTCCGGCGACATGTAGGCAGCCGTGCCCACGATCATGCCCGGCATCGTCGCCACCGTCGCTGCCTCGCTTTGCGCCGAAGCCGGGCCAGCAAGTTTGGCCAGCCCGAAGTCGAGCACCTTCACCAGGCCCGATCCGTCCACCATGATGTTCGAAGGCTTCAGGTCGCGGTGGACGATGCCGGCGCCGTGGGCGTGTGCCAGCGCCTCTGCAATCTGGAGTGCGTATTTAAGCGCAAGATTCGAGGGCATTCCCCCGGCCTGGATTCTTTTGTCGAGTGTCGCCCCTGGGACGAACTCCATAACCATGAAGTCCGCGCCGTCCTGTGAACCGACGTCGTACACCACGCAGATATTCGGATGCTGCAGCGCGCAGATAGCCTGCGCTTCCTGCGCAAACCGCGCCCGCAAGTCCGCGTCCGAGCTCATGTGAGCGGGAAGAATCTTGATCGCGACTTCTCGCTTGAGCCGCGTATCGCGGGCGCGATACACCTCCCCCATCCCGCCCGCGCCCAGCAGAGACTCAATTTCGTAAGGACCCAGCTTTGTGCCCGGGATAAGGTTCATCGGCGCATTATAGCCATTCGCGCACCGCTCGTGGCCGCACCTTATGTGGGCATCCCCCTGCGATTTCTATTAGGCGCGGCCCGAGGGATCGTGCGCCAACGAGAAAGGGCCGCCCCCCGGCGACCCTTCAGTCCTGAGTTATTGAGCGTTCGTTACTGCACCGTCTCCGTAAACGTCTCCACCGGATGCCCCAGCCCATACGGTCCCTGCGCCGTCACCTGCACCGTCCCCGCGCTCGAAGGCAGAGTCAGCACAACCGCTGCGTTCCCCGACGAGTCCGTCGTCACCAACTGGTTCGACAGCGTTCCAGCGGACGTCGTGAAGTACACCGTCGCCCCGGTCGGACTCCCACCCGACGCCCCCGGGTTCAGCGTCACCGACAAATTCAAATTCGCTCCCGGCGCGCCCGTCTGCCCGTCGCCCTGCTTGGTCAACGTCGCCGGAGGATTCCCCACCACAATCCATCCACTCTGCTCCTGCGTCGCGCCCGCGCTGTCCGTGCCCGGCACCGTGTAGAAATAAAACCCCGGCGTCTTGCCAGCCGTCACCGTAATCGCCCCGTTCTGGCTCGATGTTACTGTCCCCTGCGTCACCGCCACCGTAATGCCCGTCGAGAATGTCGGCGTCCCCAGCGTCACCGTTCCCGCTCCCGACACGATCTTCGGCGCCAGCGTCACCGTTCCGCCCGCCGGCAGCATGGTCGTATCCGGATTCAAATCCCACTCCGCCTCCGGCAGGTTCGCCATCGATCCCGTCACCACCAGCAGCGTCGCGCTATAGGGCGCAAAGCTCATCGTCGACGACCACGCCTTCGCCGCCGACGCCACAATCGTCGCCGGGCTCTTTGACGACAGCGTGTACGCCGTCACCTGCGACGGCGTAAAGCCGTTCATCGCAAACGTCGCGTTGTAAGTCGCTCCCGGAGCTTTATTCAGCACCATGATCGTCATCGTCGTTCCCGACGGATTGATCGCCGCATAGCTGCTGAACAGGTTCGGGCTGGTGTTATTGGTATCCGCAACCGAAATCGTCTGGAACGTGTCGTGTTGCCCGTCGTAATTGCGATAGAGCTTCAGCGCCTGGTAGTTCGGATTCGTGCTCACCGGCGCCGTCCACCGCGAAGCCAGATACATCCGCTCGCGCCCCAGGATGCCGTACGCATCCGCATCTCCCAGCGCTGTCGAAAAATCCGACTCGCCCGCCACGGCCGCGTTCCACTCCGTGAAGCTCAGCGGCGTTCCCGGATAAATCATGTTCGCAATCGCCCGCATGCGCGGAATGCGAAATGGAATCGTCTTCTTCGGCTGAATAAATGTCGTCCACTTCTGATCGATGTCGCTGCCCGTGCTCACCCATGTCGGGTCCCAGTAATCGCGGAAAATCTTCAGCGCCAGTGCCCGTTTCTCCGCCAGCGTGTATTTCGACGTGTCCGGCAAATCCGGATACGCGTGCAGGTCCATCACATCCACCGACCTCGTTCCTGCGATCTGATCGTTCCAGTAAACCTCGTTCAGCCACCACGGAATGAAATCGATTCCCGCATGCGCCACCTTGTCGTTGTTGTTCGCGCCGTTCCAATAAAACCACCAGCAGCAGGTAATCGGCCCGAACCGTATCGCCGCCGGATCCCACCCCTTGAGCGCGCCACTCTCGGCAATGAACGTGTCGCGCATCTCCTCATACGCCGTGGGCTGCGGATGAATGTCCATGTGCGTGCTGCCCCAGATTTCAATCTCGTTATCCATGTCATAAAAATGCGGAGCCGAGCCAAACGCCGCCGCCAGCGCCGCCGCCCATGTGTTGCGATACACGCACGTCGTTCCCGGGCACGTTAAGCTGTTGTCATCGAGCACGGGATAATAAGCCGCCGTAACCGCATTGGTCGTAACTGGGGTGGAACAGTCGGTCTCCAGTCCGTCCCCCGCATCTGTGTTATATGGATCGACGCTGCACTGCGCGCCATACGTCGCTACCGAGTAACTCCAGTGATAGTTATCCGTCCCTCCCTGCGTCGTGGAGGTCTCCGGAGTCTGCGCTACCCACGGCAGCATCACCATCGTCATCAGCGGATTCGCGCCCGCATTCAGCACATCGGTAATAAACTGCGTTGAACTCGAATCACTGCCATCGTTGAATCCTTCTGCCGCATAATCCTCGAAGTAATAATCGGCGGCCGAATTATAAGTCTCGAGTTGCCAGTTATAAGTCGACGTAGCATCGCCGCCCCACCGCACCTCAGTCGCCCCCGTCGCAGTTATATCCGCTGCCGAATTCGGATAAGCAAACCCATACACATAAGGACTGATAGCATGCCGGTTACCAAGCGCGTCGATGGTAATCGTGACCGCCGTCCCCGACCGACGGGTAGGAGTATTTGTCGAGGGAGAATTACTATCGTGCCCCAGGTTCGCGCCCGCCGCCGTCTGCGAACCAGCAGACCGTCCCGAACCCGAGACGCTTCCGGTCACAATCAGAGCAAGCACGCATACCAAAAGCAAAGTCGCCGCAAAGCCGTGCCGCACGGGGGATTTCATGGAATTGGCCTCCATTCCGGCATGCTATGCGGCCAACCGCATTCGCGCACCTGTCACAAGGACAAGGCGGCGCACTCACAAGGGCAGGAGTAAGGAGCGGAAATCGCTGAAGTGCGCTCCGCGTTTTCGAGAAAACTGGCTGTCCCGTAGGACAATAGGAGCCCTGGCGCGGATCTACTGTCCTTCGGTCTTTTCCACCTTGCTCGCTACTTTCACGCCGCTCAAACCACTTGCGTATTTCGAAACGCCGCGATAAAGCGAGTCGGCAATCCGCTGCCGGTGCTCAGCCGTCTCCAGTTTCCGCTCATCCGTCGGGTTCGAAACGAACGAAATCTCCGCCAGAATCGACGGCATATTCGCTCCAATCAGCACGATAAACGGCGCCTTCTTCACGCCACGATTCCGAATCCCCGCGCTCCCCAGCGACAACCCGCCATAAAGCGAGTCCTGCACATCCGAAGCAAACTCGCGCGATTCGTCGATCTTGTCCTTCAGCGCGATCTTCTTCACCAGGTCCTGCAGTTCGTAAACCGATTTCTCCGAAACCGCGTTCTCGCGCGCCGCCACTTCCAGCGCCTCCGGCGAAGAAGTGAAGTTCAGATAGTAAGTCTCCACGCCGCGCGCATCTTCGTCGCGGCTCGAGTTGGCATGGATCGAGATGAACAAATCCGCTCGCTCCCGGTTGGCGATCGCCGTCCTCGTCTCCAGCGGAATGAACGTGTCGTCGCTCCGCGTGTAGATCACCTCCGCGCCCAGCCTCGCCTCCAGCAGTTTCCCCAGCCGCTTGGCCACATCGAGCACCAGGTCTTTTTCCTCCAGACCATTCGGACCGATCGTTCCCGTATCGTGTCCGCCATGTCCCGCGTCGATCACGATCTTCCCGAT